>Ga0209542_10000149_pt1 | contig 172822 bp, 191 predicted proteins | sample RifCSPhighO2_01_FD_184028 | JGI IMG/M metagenome (GOLD analysis project Ga0209542, IMG submission 184028) | Soil microbial communities from Rifle, Colorado - Rifle CSP2_plank highO2_0.1 (SPAdes) (version 2) | ecosystem: Environmental > Terrestrial > Deep subsurface > Rock core/Sediment ... | reverse complement strand
GGAAGTAAACAAAACAAAGTTTTGTTTATGGAAGTCGAAGCCCGATTGAGATATTTTATGAATGGAGTGAAATAAAATATCCAATTGGGATACTGAAACTGTAAGTTTCGACTCCCACTCCTTCCGCAGGAAGTAAACAAAACAAAGTTTTGTTTATGGAAGTCGAAGCCCGATTGAGATATTTTATGAATGGAGTGAAATAAAATATCCAATTGGGATACTGAAACTGTAAGTTTCGACTCCCACTCCTTCCGCCTTCGCCCGCCATAGCGGGCTTCAGCGGACACAGTCCGCCAGTTGGGAAAAAGTAGTATACTTAATTTAATGAATCAAAAAGTTTCTTATTTTATTTTAGGGTTTGTAGTGGCGGCTTTGATTATTGCGGCTGGTATTTATGGTGTTTTCTGGAAAAAATCTAAAATAGAGCCTCCCAACAACGTAGTCTACAACACCGCCACGACCATTCAATACACCAATATGTAGTATGGTTTCAGTTTAACAAGCCTTAGTGCGCTATCGTAAAGGCGAAGACATCTCGGGCGCCGGAGGAGAGTAGGGTGTTGCGAGCTTCCGTGAGAGTACTGCCGGTTGTGACGACGTCGTCTATCAAAATGATGATTTTTCCCTCCACTTGTGGATTTGCCTCAAAACAGCCGACTAAATTTTGCATGCGTTCGTGTTTTGACTGACTATGGCTTTGACTCTCTGTGTCTTTTATTTTTTCGAACCATTGTGGGGCGTAAAGCAGGCTGTGGGCCGTATCGTTTTCTATTATTGCTCTGCAAATAAGTTCGCTTTGGTTGTAGCCTCTTTCACTTCGTCTCTCGCTTGTGATTGGTATTGGTATTAATATAAACTCTGTGTCACTACTGAATAAAGCAATATCAGCTATAGCCCCTATAATCTCGTCGTACAAAATTTTACCAATGTGCTCTAATGGCAAAATATTTTCTCTGTATTTCAACTCCCAGATTATGGCTTTGACTCGTGGGTCTCGATAATGAAACAGGGGATGAATCCAGTCACAATCCAAAACCTCTGGAGCTTTTGGTAGGTTGTTTATGGCTTTCTCGTCAAGTTTTTTAACAATAGCAAAGTTTGTCCGAGGAGGAAGTATGAAATCTAGAATATAGTTGAAGATTTTCTCTATACTTTTCAACATTTATACATTATATAGCGCAAAATCATGATATACTAATAGATAATCAGGATAATTATTCTTGAAATTAACCTAATTTCTAATTATTCTAATTAATCTAAAGAATAACCAAGCTTCAACAACCAATTGGGATTTGTTTAGAACAATTAGAATAATTAGGTCAATTAGAAATTATTTAATTACTTTCTATGCCACAGTTTATAAAAGATCTAATGGGTTCTATTTTTGGTGGTATCATCGGCAAGAAGTCGGAGAGTGTTCTGGGTATTGACATAGGTTCTTCGTCCATAAAAATCGTCCAGCTCTCGCGCAAGAACGGTCACGCGGTGCTGGATACTTATGGAGAACTTTCTCTCGGACCATACGCCGGTAAAAGCATAGGAGAAGCCACTAGTTTATCTGTAGAAAAAATCACCACGGCTATAGGGGACATGCTCAAGGAAAAAGAAGTCAATATTACCACTAAAGCCTGTGGGATGGCTATACCTTTTTCCTCCAGTCTAATGGCTGTTATAGATTTGCCACTTGCTTCACAAAAACAACTGGAAACCATGATTCCTCTAGAGGCCCGCAAATACATCCCAGTGCCTATTTCTGAGGTGGCTCTGGATTGGTACATTATTCCAAAAGATAAGAATCCGGAACAAAACCTGGATCCAGACATGAAACCGTTGCAGGAAAAGATAGAGGTACTTATCGTGGCCTTACACAACGATACTATTTCGCATTACAAAGACATTGTTTCTAAAAACTTGTTGGAAGCCAGCTTTTTTGAAATAGAAATCTTTAGCACTATGCGTTCCATCCTAGACCAAGAACTGACTCCGGTTTTACTAATAGATATGGGGGCCACAAGCACAAAACTGTACATAGTAGAGAAGGGTATTTTACGCTCATCCCACTCGGTTAATCGTGGTTCACAAAGCATCACCGACGAGCTGTCAAAATCCCTCGGTATTTCTATTACAGATGCAGAATATATGAAGAGAGAAAAAGGTCTAGAGGGAGAGGTAAATGGAGTGGCGGTCAAGGATATTATTGCTCTTACACTAACTTATATCTTTTCTGAATCAAACCGAGTGATTTTGGCTTATCAAAAGAAGTACAATAAAAATGTCAGTAAAGTGGTTCTGGTTGGTGGCGGAAGTGCCTTGAAGGGAGTGGTCAATGTGGCTAAAAATAATTTTCAAACAGAAGTGGTGGCGGGTGATCCTTTTGCCAAAGTCATAGCACCGGCGTTTCTGGAAAAAATATTACATGATACGGGACCGGAATTTGCCGTAGCCATGGGTGTTGCTTTGCGTCGCCTGCAGGAATTCGACTAGCGACAGAACTTCCAAATTTGGCGAACCTTACAGGTTCTGTACACCTTTCGCATTTTGATTACAAAATACTCAAGGTCTTGCGAAACTCCAAGTATTCGTTTCTCACTTCTCGTTCCCAAATTAAAAATTCTCGTCACCTTACAACGAGTAAGGCTTCTCGCCTTTTTAATTTCTCACGTCGGATTTCATCCAAATTTGAAAGTTCTAGACACGCGACCTTGTCTCAGATTTGAAAGCCTAGTGGTGACTATTTATCTTGAGCAAAAACCCACCGGGTGGGGTTGCGTGGTAATTATAATTGACTAAAATTTAAAATAGTGTATATTTTGACCAGAAAGTCACCCAAGTCCGAAATCCACTTTATAAGGGGGAGTGGGAAGTATGATTGATATCATTCTCTTCGTAGCTTTCGGCGTCTGTCTCGTGGTTGGTCTCGTGGTTGCGGCCCTGCTCCACATGGTGCTCGGGAGTTTCGTGCTCTCGGGTATCGTTGGAATTATCATGGCTGGTGTTGTCTTCCTGGCCATGATTTGGAACAAACCAATCTTCTACGGCGTTGACTGACTCCATAAGTTTCCCGAACCTGCGGAATACGCCCCGTACCGTTCTTTGCTCAGGTACGGGGTTTTTCTATTCATCCGAACACTAAATCTGCCATTATTTTTTGTCCTGATTCGATTTTAGAATTTATATCGATATACTGTGATAAATTTGGAAACTATTGTTATTAATATTTCTGAAAAAACAGGACGATGGCAGAATTAGTGTGCGGATAAGTTTGTGCATAACTTTATTAGTTTTCATTGAAATATTATGTATAATTGTTTAATAGTCCTCAATTTTTGAGTTTCGTTTTTTGAACATTTTGAATTGTTTGAAAATTGAAAATTGAAAATTGAAAATTGATCTCATGGAACCTAAATTTCAAACATCATTTATTCCCAAAAAACCGATTGGCAGTACGGTGAGTCCTAGCTCGAATATATCTGCTGGTGGCAGTCTTTTTTCAAGCATAGCGACGGTTGTGTTTGTCATAACTCTACTTACTTCCGGTGCTTTGTTTGTCTATAAAAATATTCTCTCAGGTCAGGTGGAACAATATGACAAGGAAATAAATGATGCCAGTAACGCCATACAGCCCCAGAAAATTCAGGATTTAATAGATGCAAACTCTAGAGTAACAGTAACAAAAACCTTGCTGGACAACCATGTGGTTGTATCCAAACTACTTACCCTCTTAAATGATCTCACGATCAAAAGAATCCGTTTTACTTCACTAAATTATATAAATAAAAACAAGGAATCTAGCCTATCGATAAGCCTTGAAGCCCAGACATACAATGCTTTGGTTCAGGAGCAGAGTTTATTGCAGAGCAATGAGTTTATTAAAAATCCAGTATTTTCCAATTTTTCTCTAGGTGATAACGGTTTCATCACGGTGGATTTCTCGGCAACGGTCGATCCGAGTCTCGTTTCCTATAAGAAGTCTGTTGAATTAAGTCAATAAACCAATCATATGAAATCTATCATATCAGCAATCATTCTTGTGGTCTCTATCATAATATATTTTGCTTATACCAGTCCGGCAATAAATGATGTTCAAGTTCTAAGCTCAAAGAAATCGGAGCAGAGCGATATTTTGTTAAAAACTAGAGAGTTGGCATTAAAAAGAGACGCTATTTTAAGTGATTACAACAACATTCCAAGTTCTGATATTGATAAATTAAATAAAATTATTCCAGATTCGTTTAATTCCGTCTTATTTATAAATGATGTCAATTCTATGGCCTCATACAACGGTTTGGCGGCCAAGGAGTTTAAGATTGATGATCCGAAAACAGAAGGGCGAGAGGCCATAGTTACAAAAACAAAAGTCGAGGCCTACAAAACCACGATAGTTACCCTGAGACTTCAAGGACAGTATTTCAGATTTATAAAATTTGTTAGTGACCTTGAATCGAGTTTGCGTTTAGTCGATGTTAAAAGTATTTCTATCAAATCGGTCGAAGCCCAAGGTTCGGTCTCTGGTTCCTTGGAGTATTTATTGGAAATGAACGTTTATTCTCTGCGATAATAACTAAAATGCTACCTTCTATACAAAAAATAATCATCTTGTTAGTTGCGGTCTTGCTTCTAGGCTTTTTTGGCTACCGAATGTTCATCGGGACTTCTTCCACTGAGGTCAATTCTGATATACCTTCCAGCGCTTTCTCAATGAAGCCAGATGTTTTAACTTTGGCCAGAAAACTAAATTCTATATCCATAGATCAGGGCATTTTTTCGGAACCTTTGTTTACTAACCTGAAAGACTTTACCCAAGTGATTTATCCGGAGTCTAAAGGCAGGACAAATCCTTTTGCCATTATCGGCTCGGATGTTTTTTCTCCTGGGACTACTACACAAAAGACCCAATAATAATTTAAAATTTAGAATTTAAACTTTAAAAATTAATTTATAAATTCTAAATTTTAAATTAAAAATTAAGCCCATGGACATACTTCAAATACTTGTAAAAAAAGGTCTTATATTGGAGAAAGATGTTCCAACCATCGAAGATGAGTCGGTATCTTCTGGTTCTACTCTTGAAGAGACTCTCATAAAAATGGGTATTCCGACGAAAGAGATTCTTCTGGCCAAGGGCGAATATTTTGATATTCCGGTAAAAAGTTTGGACGAGCAAGATGTTGACCCTAATGTTTTAAGTTATATTCCAGAGGATTCGGTTTCTCACTATCATTTTATACCGATCGCTATCACGGATGGTGTACTAGAGGTTGGAATGCTTAATCCAGATGACATAGAAGCCAAGGACGCTCTCAATTTTATATCATCCAAACTCGGCTTGCCGTTCAAGGTTTTTCTACTTACCGAGACAGATTTTAACAAAGTTTTTGCTCTATACAAAGGTCTGACTTCTGAAGTTTCCAAATCATTATCAGAACTGGAAATGGAGTTAAAGACAGATTCTGGCAAACGAGGCGATAAAGACCTAGAGGCCAATTCTCCGAGTTTAACTCCGAATAAACAACTTTCCGAAGATGCTCCAATTACAAAAATAGTGGCCACCATACTGCGTTATGCTACCGACGGCAATGCTTCTGATATTCACATTGAACCAACCCGTGACAATGTTAAAGTCAGGTTTCGTGTTGATGGTGTTATGAACACTAGTCTTATTCTGCCATCAAAAGTCCACTTGGCCCTGGTTGCTCGCATAAAGATTCTAACAAATGGCATGCGACTGGACGAAAAGCGCAAACCTCAGGACGGACGTTTCACTGCTCGTATCGAAGGCAGGAAAATTGATTTTCGTGTTTCTACATTTCCGACTTACTTTGGTGAAAAGGTGGTTATGAGACTTTTGGATCAAGAAAAAGGAGTGAAAAAGCTCGATGATCTGGGTATGAGCCAGAGGAATCTGGATATAATCAGAAGAGCCATAACAAAATCATACGGCCTTATTCTGATTTCTGGTCCGACTGGTTCTGGAAAAACCACGACTCTCTACTCTATGCTAAACGAGGTAGATCGTGAGCATCAAAACGTACTATCTCTGGAAGATCCGATTGAGTACAACATAGACGGTATGTCGCAGTCCCAAGTTCAATCAGAAATTGGTTACACTTTTTCTTCTGGACTTCGCACTACACTCCGTCAGGACCCCGATGTTATCATGGTGGGGGAGATTCGTGATAAAGAGACGGCCGAGCTGGCCATACAAGCTGCGCTAACTGGACACTTGGTCCTTTCTACCATACACACAAACAACGCCGTCGGTGTTATACCGAGACTTATAAACATGGGTATTGATCCCTACCTTATAGCCCCAACACTCATATTGGCCATGGCTCAAAGGCTCACTCTAGGTCTTTGTCCAGAGGGTGGCTTGGCTACGCCGATAGAGGGTAGTCTAAAGGTCATGATAGATAAACAATTCGAAGATTTACCCAAAAAATATAAAGATGAGATTGCTTTTCACGATAAAGTCTATAAAGCCAACGTCACGGCTGATTGTCCAAACGGAACTCGTGGCCGTGTAGCAGTCATAGAGGTTTTTGAGATGGATGCTGATCTTGAAGCTGTCATATTGAAAGATCCAACCGAGCTGGAGATAACTAGGGTAACCAGAGAGAAAGGAATGCTTACTATGAAACAAGATGCTATTATAAAATCGATGAATAGAATTGTTCCCTTTGAGGAAGTTAACATGCTATAATTATAAAATATATGAAAGAAGAAGATAAAAAATTAAAAATACTGATTGTAGATGATGATCGTTTTCTCCTAGACATGTATTCGTTGAAGTTTAAAAAGTATGGTCTAGAAGTTGACGCCATGGGTAGCAGTCTTTCTGCCCTAGACAAACTTAGAACTGGAAGTGTTTATGACATTTTGATATTGGATATCATCATGCCTAGCATAGACGGGTTAGAATTTTTGAAGAGAGTAAGAGAAGAAAAATTAGTGCCGTCGGCCATTGTTATAATGTTGACCAATCAAGCTGATGACTTTGAAAAAGCAAAAAATCTAGACATAGATGGCTATATAATTAAAGCCACCACTATACCATCAGAAGTGGTTGATCAAGTCCTGGCTGTTTATAAAAGCAAACACAAATAGCATGGCTACTGATTACAAAAAAGAATTCGAAAGTCTGGTTGCTCTGGTAATCAAAGAAGAAGCTTCGGATCTTCATTTGGCAGAAGATAGAGTTTCGATTATAAGATCAGCTGGTTTTCTTTTGCCAATTACAGATCACCCAGTGCTCACTCGGCAAGATATAAAAGGCATACTGGATGAACTGATTGATGCCTCCAAAAAAGAGATTTTTTTAGAAAAAAAAGAAGTTGATTTTGCCTATTATGATAAAAATAAAACAAGATTTCGTGGCAATGCTTATTTTGCCATGGGTAAGATAAATATCGCTCTCCGCTTAGTTCCAAAGGACATCAAAACATTTGAAGAGCTCCACCTTCCGGAAATTTTGGAGACCTTTACCTCTAAACAGCAAGGATTTTTCCTTGTTGTTGGTCCTACCGGTCAGGGTAAAAGTACCACTTTGGCTAGTATGATTGAAAACATAAACCAACATCGGTTGGAGCATATTATTACAATAGAAGATCCTATAGAATATGTTTTTGAATCCAAAAAATCTATAGTTGATCAACGCGAGGTTTTCCAAGATACCCCAGATTTTCACACCGCTCTTGCTGGCATGTTTCGTCAGGATATAGATGTTTTGATGATAGGTGAAATGCGCACACCCGAGGATATTTCTGTGGCTGTGACGGCGGCTGAAACCGGGCACTTGGTTTTCTCCACTCTTCATACCAACGACGCAGCCCAAACTATTGCTCGTATCATTGATTCCTTTGGGCCAACTCAACAGACGCAGATTCGAACCCAATTGGCCGGAAGTCTCTTAGGAATTTTTTCACAGAGGTTGATTCCTAGGGTTTCGGGTGGGCTGATACCAGCCGTTGAACTCCTGATTAACAATACTGCAGTGGCAAACCTAATCAGGGAAAATCGCATTCACGAGATTAATTCTGTTATAGAGACTGGCTCAAAGGATGGCATGATAGACCTAAACAGAAATCTAAGTGACCTAGTGCGTGCGGGGGAGATAACAATTGAGAATGCTTATCTCTACTCACAAAATTCCAAGAGTTTGGATAGGATGCTATAATAGTAAAAAGTGTGAAAGAAGCCTGCCTACTGGTCAGGCAGGAAAGTAGAAAGTAAATATAATCAAAATTACTTTCACACTTTCACACTTTTAACTTTCAAACTTAATCATGGTCTTCAAATACAAAGCAATAACCAATACGGGGGAGAAAACAGAAGGCGTAGTTGAGGCGTTCAGCGTTGATTCTGCCATAAAAGAGCTTCAAAGACGCGGACTTGTTATATCAGAAATTCACGATTCGGACCAAAAAAAACTGAGTATTTCTCTCACCTCCTTGTTTAATCGTGTGTCAAACAAAGATATAGTTATTCTATCAAGGCAGATTGCCACGCTTTTCCATGCTCAAGTCTCAGCTCTTCGAGTTTTCAGGCTTCTTGCTTCTCAAGTTGAAAATTCGGTGTTACAAAATTATTTATCTACCATCGCCGATGATCTCCAAGGAGGCAGTTCTATATCAGTGGCGATATCCAAATATCCTGATGTATTTTCGAACTTTTATGTAAATATGGTAAAAAGCGGGGAAGAGTCTGGAAAACTTGATGAAGTTTTTAGTTACTTGGCAGATTATTTGGACAGAACATATGAAGTAACATCGAAAGCCAAGAATGCTTTGGTTTATCCGGCTTTCGTAGTTGCCACATTTCTTGGAGTTATGACTCTGATGTTAACGGTTATCATTCCAAAGATCGCCTTAATGATTACTGATTCCGGTCAAGCCGTACCATTTTATACACAGATTGTTCTTGGGCTTAGCAACATATTTGTTCACTATTACCTCTTTATTTTGGTTGGGCTTGTTGTCATCGGGTTTGTTTTTTGGAAGTATTCTCGAACAAAAGAAGGAGCGCTTTCTCTTGACAGGTTACGCTTGGATTTGCCCTACATAGGCGGTTTATACAGAAAACTCTATTTGTCGCGTATTGCAGATAACATGAACACCATGATCATGAGTGGTATTCCTATACTTCGAGCTTTGGAGATTACTTCATCTGTGGTGGATAATTTAACTTACAAAGCTATTTTGGACGATGCTCTTATCAAAGTTAAAGAAGGTGTTTCTCTTTCTAGCGCTTTTGGACAACATGAAGAAATTCCAAATATTATGACTCAAATGATCAAAGTTGGGGAAGAAACTGCTGAACTTGGCAATATTTTGAAGTCTTTGGCCAAATTTTATCAGCGTGAAGTTATGGATTCTGTCGATACACTAGTCAGCATGATAGAGCCGGTCATGATTGTGGCTTTGGGACTGGGTGTAGGGGTACTTTTGGCTGCAGTGCTGATGCCCATCTACAACATCGCTTCCAACGCCTAGCATTTATCCGCACACTAACTTTGCTCTTGTCTCTCTGTTGCTACATAAGAAGTAAGAAAAAAAGTTGGAAACCAAATCTAAGTTTGAGATGCACATCTAGGTTTTGAGACTGGATGCAACGAGAGCAAAGTTAGTGTGCGGATTTATCCACAGTTCGTCTTCCCATGCTGTTTATATAGTCGTATAATACTGGTATTAGTTATAATTTTAAAAATTAATTTATGAATAGATTAAATCGAGGTTTTACCCTTATTGAATTGCTTGTGGTTATAGCAATCATTGGTATTCTTTCCTCTGTTGTTTTAGCAAGTCTTAATACGGCAAGGAGCAAGGGGGCGGATGCCGCAGTAAAGAGTAACCTTAACAACATTCGTGCTCAGGCAGAGTTGTATTATGATAGCAATAGCAATTCCTACACAGGAGTTTGTACTGCTGGTTCCGGTACAATATTAGCAGGTGTTACAGCCGCAGCTAACGCAGGTGTTGCTGGTAGTGGTGTATGTAATACAAGCAGTACGGCATGGGCCGCTAGTGCAACTCTAAAGCAAACAAATCAGGCTGGTGCATCTACAGGCACAGACTATTGGTGTGTAGACAGTACAGGTCAGTCAAAGGTTGAAGATGGGGCTTTGGGTGCGGGTACGGTTTGTGCATAGTATTTTCCTAGTTTAGAATTGCAAAAAACCGCTCTTTAGTATTATTGAAGGGCGGTTTTTTGTTTGTCAGCTTTGATGTATAATTAAAACATGAATTTTTCCATTTATCTCTTCATCTTTATTTTTGGCACTATTATAGGCAGTTTTATAAATGTAGTTGCTCTGCGTTTTAACACAGGTCTTTCGGCTTTTACAGGCAGATCCAGGTGTTTTTCCTGTGGCACCGCTCTCAAATGGTACGAACTTATGCCATTGTTCAGTTTTTTCATTTTTCGAGGTAGGTGTCGAACGTGCAAGAGCAAAATATCTTTTCAATACCCAATAATTGAAACCATATCTGGTTTTATTTTTCTTGGTCTTTTACTTCGAGGTATTCATCTGTGGCCGATTTATAGCGCTTTCAGCAACGGGTTGCTCTATTCTGGGCTTTTCTTTGTATACTACGCCTTTGTCTTTGGTTTACTCCTAGTCATCACAGTCTATGATATAAAACACAAAATTATTCCAAACTCTCTGGTTTATACATTTATTATTTTAGCTTTTCTTAAACTTCTGCTTTACATATATTGCAAACACTTCATACTGGCTCCTTTGGATTTATTTGATTTATCCGCACCGTTTGTGCTTTTTATACCCTTTGCTCTTTTATGGCTTGTCTCAAATGGTCGGTGGATTGGTTTCGGTGATGCTAAACTGGTTTTGGGCATTGGAGCGCTTCTCGGTTTTGTCTCTGGAATTTCAGCTGTTGTTCTGGCTTTTTGGCTTGGAGCATTATGGAGCATAGCGGTCTATATTTACGGACGATTTTCTAAGAGCGTTTTTCAAAATATTGGGTTGAAAACAGAGATCCCCTTTGCGCCGTTTCTCATACTGGCCACGGCTCTCGTATTTTTTACCAATGTTGATGTCTTGGGGTTGGGCAATGTTTTAGCAATTTTCAATTTCTAATTTTCAATCAATTCTCAATGTTCCAATTTTGAAAATTCAATGAAAATTGAGAACTGAAAATTGAAAATTATAGTATAATAAACACCAAATATGTCCTCGAAAATTCGAAAATCTACTACTGGGTTCACCCTTGTTGAACTTCTGGTCTCTGTAGCTATCGTTGTTCTCATAATGTCTGTAGTGCTTTTTAATTACACTGGTTTTAATGACAACCTAGCTTTGGCTTCTGGTGGGCAGGAGTTGGCAATCGCCATAAGACAAGCCCAGACATATGGTCTAACTGTCAAAGAGGTTACTCCTGGGGGTGGTCGCTTTGACTCGGCCTATGGTATTTATTTTGACCCAAGCTCTAGTCCTTCTGCCTACTATATCTTTGCCGACATAAATAGCAATAAGACTTACGATGCGGGTTCTGGTTGCGGAAGTGGAAATACGGAGTGCGTTGGGCGCTTCGATCTGAGGAATGGCGTCAAAATATCAGGAATATGTGACCAAAATGCTTGCCCACCAGAGGTGAGTGTTAAAATGATGGATATAACATTTCTCCGTCCAAACCCAGATGCCGGTATTTATTTCACAAACAATGGAGGCCAGATTAAGGTTGGCCCCTCTCTTACCGGCAAAGTAGTCTTGACTTCACCCAAAGGCAAGACCTTGACAGTGAGGATTGAGAGTACGGGGCAGGTGCTAGTACAATGACATGAAATTTTCAATTTTCAATTTTCAATTTTCAAAAAGTTCAAAAGGCTTGCCCCGTAGTGAGCTTCGCTCTACTACTGGGGGCTTTACTCTGGTTGAGCTAATGGTATCGGTTTCTCTATTTGCAATAGTCATGGTCATTAGTATGGGTTCGGTTGTTAGCGTTTTTGACGCCAACAAAAAATCTCAATCGCTTCGTACCGTTATGGACAACCTCAATTCTACGATGGAAGCCATGACTAGGACTATTCGTTTTGGAAGCGTTTATCACTGTGATGTAAGTAAGGGTGACATAACTCTACCAAGGGATTGTGGCAATAATGATTCCAGCAGTTCTTTTGTTGTTAGGGCGGTGGACGGCAAGAGAGTAACATATAAATTGGTCGGAGGAGCTATAGCTAGGTCAATAGATGGTGGACCAAATTATTTTCTGACATCAGGAGATGTAACTATCCAGGCTCTGTCTTTTCGAGTATTTGGTTCTCCTGCTTATTCTGGAGGTGCTGATTTGTACCAGCCTCAAGTTATAATAGTGGTAAAGGGTTTTGCAGGGACAAAAGCGACCAGCCAATCGTCATTTACTTTGGAGACGACTGTATCCCAGCGCCAGTTTGATAGTCAATAAAACTTCCAAAGTTCTAGAGTTAAATAGCTATGTAGCCATTGACATAAATTCCAAAAGGTTATATACTTTTATGAGAGCTATGGTGCCAATTCCGGCTCATAGTCACGAAAGGAGGATGACGCCATGGCAGAGACCATGACCCCATCCATTACGGATGAGCAGATCGACAAGGCCACCGACCAACTACGCGCAGCCATGCGCAAACACCGGGAGGAGATCCCGAAGGACGTGGCCCAACAAGCCCTCGGTGTGGACAACCTCGGCATGAGGATGTTCGCAGTCTTTCGCCAGGTCGTCGAGGCGATGGCGAACATGATCACTCGCATCGTCGATGTCGACAACACGCAGACTCCCGAGACGGTTCTCACTGCGACCGGTCGCAAGCCGTACGTCGACAACACCGTCGTCACCGCCATGCCGAAGGGCAAGGGCGGGAAGACGGAGGTCATATTCTTCAAACCGCGACCCGAGGCCTACGCGAACGGCCTCATCACCGACGACAACTTGGAGAAGGAGTTCGAGTTCGTGGGCCTCAAGCCCGCCGACCCGTGCTCACTCGACCAAGTTAACACGGACGACCCCGCCTTCGCCGACACACATCCCAACGGTACGCACTGGAAGAACGCCGAAGGCAAGTGGTGCTTCGCCGCGTTCCGCCGTTGGCACGGCGAGCGCATCGTGGACGTCCGCGAGGGCGGCCGCGACTGGAGCGGCGTCTGGTGGTTCGCTGGCGTCCGCAAGTAAGCGCAGCGTTAGCTCTTGGGGCTGAGGTCACTGGGTCCTTCTTGGATCCTTTGACCTCAGCCCTGCATTCCGCCCAGATTTTCTGGGCGGTTTTTTGTTGTAAAAATTTGATATACTGCTTATAATCTATTGCGGTAGTAGGTGAATATCAGTAAGCGTTCAACTCGGATACTTACCACCGAATCCAGTATCCATACGTTGAGAGCGTGTTAGATCATGGTTTAACACGGAGGATGTATGTAGACACTTCAAAAAAATGAAGATACTTGGTGCAGAATACTGGCGCATTATGATGCGAAATTATATTCAATCCTGAAATTTTCGAAAGAATTTCAAGGGGTGGTGTCATGGATGGTATTTTGCACACTTCGCCACGTTCAACCGTTGGAACGACGAGCGCAACGTGAACGTCAACGAGAGCGACAACGACTGGAACGACAACTGGTGGTTCGCTGGCGTCCGCTAATCTTTTCATTTCTCTCCTGCTTTTGTGGGAGAGTTTTGTTTTACAATTTGCCCATGCCAACCGCCGAGCTGTTTTCCTGCTGTTTGTAATGGTTCTGATATGGTGATGTATTTCTTAGCTTCAATTGCCTTTATTTCCCAAAGTATGAGTAAAAGAAACTTGAGCGTATCAAGTGAGATAATAGCTTTTTTAACAAATGGTTGTTTCTCTTGCTTCTCCAAGAAACTGGCTACCAATATACTTTCAATAATCTGTATGAAATATTTATCTATTGTTTCAGCTAGAGTATAACGTGAAGTCTTTGGTATTATGTTTATGTAACTTTGCCACAATATGTAGGCTGATTTCATTATTTCTAGAACAGGAAGCAATTTCGGGGGGGGGGGCACTTAAAGTCATTTTTTGTGTTTTAGTTTAGTAAAACAAAATCATATCATGAAAACAATAACTTTTGAAGAAATAATTTCTATAGAAAACCTACTCGCCGCATGGAAAGAATTTCTACGAGGCAAAAAGCAGAGAAAAGATGTGCAAGAGTTTCAGCTACATCTGATGGATAATATAATAAATCTTCATACAGATTTAAGGACTAAAGCTTATCTGCACGGTGGATATGAAGCATTTAACATTTCTGACCCTAAACCTAGAAATATACACAAAGCTACTGTTAGAGACAGAGTAGTACATCACGCTCTGTATAGTGCCCTATACCCATGGTTTGATAGGAGATTTATTAATGACTCTTATTCATGTAGGCTAAACAAAGGAACACACAAAGCCCTTGATACTTTTAGGAAGTTTTCGTACAAGGTCTCAAAAAATAGAACAAGACAAGCATGGGTTTTGAAATGTGATGTTAAAAAGTTTTTTGCTTCTATTGATCAGTATACTCTGATTTGTGTTCTCCAAAATCATATTGAAGACAAAAATACTCTCTGGCTTTTATCTAAGGTTATCAAGAGTTTTCATTCGGTCAAAGAGTTTATCGGACTGCCACTTGGCAATCTGACTTCTCAGCTCCTAGTTAATATTTATATGAATCAATTTGATCAATTTATTAAGCATGAAATAAAAGCCAGGTATTATATTCGTTATGCTGATGACTTTGTTATTATGGCAGATGATAAAAAGCGGCTTGAGCATACTTTGATTAAGATAAATGAGTTTTTACTGTCCAAACTAAAACTACAACTTCACCCAGATAAAATTTTTATTCGCACGCTGTCTTCTGGCATTGACTTTCTTGGGTGGATTAATTTTTCTGATCACAAGGTATTGCGTACAACAACAAAGAAAAGGATGTTTAAAAATCTTTCTAATAATTCTAGTCCAGAGACAGTTCAATCTTATTTTGGACTTTTAAAACACGGCAATGCTAAAAAACTGGCTAATGAAGTTAGCAAATATTTATAAAAGACAACGAGTCTAAAAGACTTAGTATTAATGGGGTATTTTGTAGTATAATATAGAACAAGATGTTATTAAAACTCTCCAATACTGGTTTTACCCTTGTTGAGTCGCTTGTGGCGATTAGTATTTTGTCCTTGTCCATCGCCGCTACATTTACCGCTGTTCAAAATAGTATTCAAAATTCTACATATGCAAAAGACGAAATAACCGCTTTCTATTTAACCCAAGAAGCTATGGAGTTTATAAAAAACATTAGAGATGAAAATGCTCTGCATTCCATAAGTGGACAATCCACTAATTGGTTAGCTTCGCTTTCCAATGTTTCGTCTGATCCATGTTATTTTGGCAAAACTTGTGTTATTGATTCACCATTAAAGACGGTAACGGCTTGTTCGGGGGGATTTGGTTCTTGTCCAAACTTAAAGGAGGATTCTGGGACTGGCCTTTTTGGCTATACTAGTGGTGGCACTTGGTTAACAACAAATTTCAAGCGCGAGATACAGTTCCAACAGGTCGCTTCTGATGAAATTTCCGTCATAATAAAAATTAGTTGGACCAGTAGAGGAATACCAAAATCATTTCAGGTAACCGAAACATTATTTAATCGCCAATAAATCAGTCGAAAGTCATCAAGTCCATAAAGTCCATAAAGTAAATGAAGCCAAAAATTCAAAAAATAATACAATCAAAGGAGCGAGGGTTTACCTTGCTTATCGCTATTGTAGTCACCTCAATGTTGCTTTTGGTAAGCTTTGTTGTGGCCAATATCGCCTTAAAACAGTTGGTTTTAGCTTCTGTTGGGACGGAATCCCAATACGCTTTTTATGCCGCAGATAGCGGCACAGAATGTGCTATTTATTGGGATTTGAAGGCTAATAATGGTGTCAGTTCATTTGGCATAAACAGCCCTGGCAGTATAACATGTAGTAGCCAGAGTATATCAACGGGTAGCCAATCCGTCCCGACCATACCATCTCAATCGAGTCTTATAGGGGGCGGGGGTTCGAACAATCGAACTAGTATTTTCAGCATCAATTTTACAAAAGGTTGCGCCATCGTAAGAGTCACCAAAAATTCCGATGGTACTACGACAATAGATTCTCGTGGCTACAATACATGTAACACATCGGCCCTTCGTCGTTTTGAAAGAGGAGTGACGCTGACATATTAGGGGAATTGACCTAATTTCTAATTATTCTAATTAACATAGATAAAAACCAATGACTAATTGGGATTTGTTTAGAAATTAGTATAATTAGGTCAATTAGAAATTATTTATGAAAAGAAATATTCCATCAGAAACAAGAACCAGATTGGAAGGACTAAAAAAAAGCCTGAAATACCATGCTCACCTCTACCACACTCTGGATAAACCGAAGATTTCCGACGAGGCGTATGATTCGCTTTTGCTTGAGTTACAGAGTTTAGAAGAAAAATACCCAGAACTTAAATCACCCAATAGTCCATCGGAAAGGGTTGGGGGTGAGCCTTTGAAAGAGTTTGTGAAAGTATCACATGCCGTACGACAGTGGTCGTATGATGATGTTTTTGATTTTAATGGGTTGAAGAAGTGGGATGAAAAAGTAAAAAATTTTATAAAAAAGGCTGGTTTGGAAAAAGAGAAAATCGAATATTGTTGTGAATTAAAAATAGATGGGTTAAAACTGGTTTTGACTTATGAGAACGGCGAATTGGTCCGTGGTGCCACTCGCGGTGACGGAGAAGTCGGAGAGGATGTGACTCACAATGTCAGGACGATAGGCAGTATTCCTCTCGTGCTGAAAGATAAAGTAAATATTGTGGTAGTCGGGGAAGCTTGGATAGGTAAAAAAGATTTGGATGCAATAAACAAAACTAGAACTGTACAAGGTGAGACCTTGTATGCAAATACGCGCAATCTAGCCGCTGGAGCCATGAGGCAACTTGATCCGAAAATAGCAGCTGAGAGAAGGCTTGATTCTTTCATATACGACATAGATGAGATAAAATTTCCAATTTCCAATTTCCAATTTCCAAAAAATCAATCAGATGAATTGTTGTTATTAAAAAAGTTTGGTTTTAAAATCAATCAAAATTTCTCTGTTTTTGATAACTTGGAAGGAGTCGAAAAATTTTATCAGAACTGGGCAAAGAAAAAAGACTCTCTGGACTATGGACTAGATGGTGTTGTCATCAAGGTTAATTCCAATAAAATCCAAAAAGCTTTGGGATATACTGGTAAATCACCACGCTGGGGTGTGGCCTACAAGTTTCCAGCAGAGCAAGTGACCACTGTTGTGGAAGATATTGTTTTGCAGATTGGGCGAACTGGGGTTCTCACTCCCGTGGCTCATCTCAGGCCTGTTCTCGTCGCTGGTTCTAATGTTTCTCGGGCTACGCTCCACAACGAAGACGAAATCCGTCGTCTTGATGTTCGAATTGGTGACACTGTTATCCTACAAAAAGCAGGGGATGTTATTCCGGATATAGTTTCCGTGGTCAAGGAATTGCGTACTGGGAAGGAAAAGATTTTTCTTTGGCCAACACATGTCTCTCAATGTGGGGGGGACGGAAAAATAGAAAGAATAGCTGGACAGGCGGCGTGGAGGTGTGTAGATAAAAACTCATTTGATCAACAGAAACGCAAATTTTATCACTTCGTTTCCAAGAAATCTTTTGATATTGTGGATTGTGGGCCAAAAGTTGTTGATGTACTTCTCGAACAAAATCTAATTTCTGAATATGCCGATATTTTTTCATTGAAAAAGGGAGACCTTTTGTCCTTGCCCCGATTTGCAGAAAAGTCGGTGGATAATCTACTCTCGTCTATCGAAAAGGCTCGAAACGTAACCTTACCTCGTTTTATTATAGGGCTCTCCATTCCGCAGGTGGGGGAAGAGACGGCATACTTGTTGACGGAGAATTTCCAATTTACAGTTAATAATTTACAAAAAGCCACAAAAGAAGACCTGGAAAAGATTAATGGTGTTGGGCCAATAGTTGCCGACTCAATAGTTTTTTTCTTCAAATCCAAAGAAAATCAAAAAATAATCAAAAATCTTTTAAGGGAAGTAGAAATAAAAATTGAAAGTCAAAAGTCGAAAGTGAAAAGTAAATTACAAGGAAAGATTTTTGTTTTTACTGGTACATTAACCAAATTGTCGCGTGATGAAGCTAAGGGAAAAATTCGTCTGCTTGGCGGGACAGCTTCGGAAAGTGTTTCAAAAGAGACGGATTATGTTGTGGCTGGAGAAAATGCGGGCTCAAAGCTCCAAAGGGCCAGAGAATTAGGAATCCCAGTTTTAGATGAGGCGCAGTTTCAACAACTCCTCCAAGATTAAAAAAGGTGTTAATATACAAATATGATTACGAACAATGACATACAAAATCTAGCCACTCTTTCTCGTATTGAAATTAGCGAAGAGGAAGCTCTCTCCCTGACTTCTGAAATTGATTCAATCTTGGGCTATGTTAGCCAGATTGAAAATATGCCCGTGGGCAACGATCTGGAGATTTCGTCACAAAGAAACATCCTGAGAAAAGATGTTATAACCCATGAAACCAGTCAGTATACAGAAGATATTTTATCAAACGCCCCAAGAAGAGAAGGTGATTTCCTCAAAGTTAAAAAAATATTATAAGGAGTTAAAAGTTAAAGGTGTGAAAGTGAAAAGTAAATTCTAAATCCATGATAGATTTGCAAAAATTAACAATAAAAGATGCAAGAGTAAAGCTGGACGCAAAAGAATTTTCTGCGATTGACTTGGCTAGCACTTATTTGGAAAAAATAGAAAAGACCAATACGGAATTAAATGCCTATCTGGAAGTTTACGACGATGTGTTGGAACAGGCCAAAGCGGCTGATGAAAGGATTGCAAAGGGAGAATCACTTCCACTTCTAGGTATTCCACTTGCTATAAAAGACAACATTGTCATAAAAGGCAGAAAGTCCACTTCTGGTTCTAAAATATTGGAAAATTATATTTCACCATATGACGCTACAGTCATAGAAAAATTGAAGACCCAAGGGGCGGTTTTTCTAGGTCGGACAAACATGGACGAATTTGCTCTGGGGTCATCCACAGAAAACTCCGCATACGGTGTAACAAAAAATCCACACGACAGGGGACGAGTATCAGGGGGCACATCAGGGGGATCAGCCGCGGCGGTAAGTGCTAGTATGGCTTTAGGCGCTCTTGGGTCAGACACAGGAGGTTCTGTTCGACAGCCATCCAGTTTTTGCGGAGTAGTTGGTCTGAAACCTACATACGGAGGGGTTTCTCGTTATGGTCTCATGGCGGCTGTTTCGTCTTATGATGTAATAGGGGCGATAGCAAAAACGCTTTCTGATGCGGAAATTATATTTGAGGCGATAAAAGGAAACGATCCGCTAGACAGTACAACTATCACAAACAAGACATATGAAAAATCCGAAATTCGAAGAACGAAATCCGAAAAGGTAATCGGGGTGCCGTGGGATTTGATAGAGGGAGAAGGAATTGATGTGGCGGTAAAAGAAAATTTCAGAGAATCTGTCAAAAAATTTGAAAATCTGGGATACGCCGTCAAAGATATTAGATTACCAAATTGTCTTGCTCTATATTATATCCTGAACTTTGCCGAAGTTTCTTCTAACTTGTCTAGGTTCGATGGGGTTAAGTATGGTTTACATGTAGACGGCAAGGACTTGCTCGATGATTACAAACTGACCAGAGGGCAGGGTTTCGGCAAAGAAGCTAGGAGAAGAATTCTTCTCGGCACATATATTTTGTCGGCCGGTTATTACGACGCATACTATGGCAAAGCTCAATCTGCCAGAGTGGCCTTAAGAGCTCAGTTTGAAAAGATTTTTACAGACGTTGATTTAGTTTTAACACCGACAACTCCTGCACCAGCTTGGAAAATAGGTGAAAAAAGCGATCCTTTGTCGATGTATCTAGAAGATATTTTCACAGTAACGGCAAATATAGTCGGTTTACCCGCTGTTTCTCTACCATCCGGATTTGTAAGTATAGAAGGAAAAAATTTACCTCTAGGAATTCAAGTCATGGCTTCACACGGAAAGGAGGATTTACTTTTTGAAGTGGGGAAGAAGTTTGAAAACTTGTCCCGTTAGAGATAATATAAACTAGTACGTATGATTATAGAATTATTACAAAATAATAAATTTAGGGTCTCCGATCTCAAGATTGAGGATCTCTATCTCTAACGGGATGGCTGATGATAAAAAACCAGAAAGTGTTCCACCTACATCCGGGTTTTCACATCCAGATCCTTTTGTGGAAGTTGTCTGGACTATATTGGCGGTCTTACTTATTATTTATGTTATAAATGGCATTATCTCAGTGTTTTTATCTGACTCATTCTCTTCGTCAGGACCAGTTTTTTGGTTCAAGACACATATGATGGATATTCTTCTCTCGATTTTTTATTATCTAAAATACATAATGGTTCTTCTCTCAGTTGGTCTTGCTTTCTGGATAATGGATTTTTATAAAAAAGTAGTAGTTTTACGCAAAGCCGAGTCTGCACTTTTATATGTAGAGACAGCTAAATCAGAGAAGGTTGGTAATCCGATGTGGGAAAGAATACTAAAAAATAGCGATTCTCTAAATGAAAATGATTGGCGACTGGCTATAATCGAAGCCGATATTATGTTGGATGAATTGCTGGAAAAAATGGGTCTTGTGGGAGAAACCATAGGAGATAGATTGAAAACTGTGCAGAGTGCTGACTTCAAAACTATAGATGCGGCGTGGGAGGCTCACAAGATCCGCAACCAGATAGCCCACGAAGGCGGGGAGTTTATAATAAATCAGCATGAGACGAAGAGAGTGATCGGTTTATATGAAAGTGTCTTCCAAGAATTTAAGGTTATATAATAAAAAACTCCCGAAGGAGTTTTTTATTTCTTGTTGCGGGGCCACGATTTGCACGTGGGTCCCAAGGTTATGCTTACCACTATGACTTTCGCCACTTGTTTATGTTTGTGGTCTGGACTATACCATCTCCATGTTTTTCAAAACGAAGGAGCTCATCATCTAGTCTCTACACATTTATTAGTTAAGTTTATTTAACCAAATTTAGCTCGGAATTGTCCTTCTTTTGAGAGAGGATTTCTCCGAATTTGACGAGTGCACTCCCGCGGATTTCTCCGAAGGGGGCCCATACGATTGAGCCTTGTGAGATACTGCTTCTCCACCCCGCTTTGTATAGTTTATAGGTTTTTTGATCTGAGTGCAAGTTGGCATAAAGCACAGAATAGTTATCAACAATTAATTCTTTACTATTGTACTTATGATATAATGTAGTATATGGCAAGATATGATGAGAGAATCAAAGCAAGGATAAAAAGAAAGGAAGGAATTTCGATAGGTATTATCGCACAAGAGCTTGGTGTTTCAAAAAGTTCTGTCAGTTTGTGGTGTAGAGATATTCTTCTTACTTTTAAACAGGTAGAACAGCTAAAGAAGCAAAGGGGAAGTGTTATGGGTCGGTGGATGGGTGCAGAGTCTAATAGAAAAAAGAAAAGAGATGCTATTGAAAAAGCAGACCTTTTTGGTAAAAGACTTATTAAAAAAGTTTCTAAAAAGGACTTGCTATTGATTGGTGTAGCTCTTTATTGGTGTGAAGGTTCAAAAACCGACACTACCAGTAGTTTTATGTTTGTTAATTCTGATCCAAATATGCTATTAATTATGAAAAAGTTTTTGATTTCTGTCATGGGTGTTCATCCGGATGATCTCGTTTGCGGCATTCAAATAAACAGAATACATGAAAATAGGATAAAAAAAGTATTGATTTTTTGGAAAAAACTGTTAAACTTGAAAAGTTCTCAAATAAGAAAGCCTTATTATATTAATACTAAAGTAAATAAGGTCTATGAGAATTATAATAAGTATTACGGTGTCTGCAGATTGTTTGTTAGAAGGAGTAAGAATTTGAAGTATAAGACAGTTGGATTAATAAAAGCGCTTAAGAACGAAATATTGTCGGCGTAGCTCAGTTAGTAAGAGCATCTCACTCATAAAGAGAAGGTCCCAAGTGCAACTCTTGGCGTCGACACAAGTTTGTTTTTAGTATGAAAAAAGGTTATATTTCATTAGTATTTCTAATAAATGCGGTTGTAGCTCAGCTGGTTAGAGCGCCGGCCTGTCACGCTGGAGGTCGTGGGTTCAAGTCCCATCAACCGCGCAAGACCAAAAATCACTAGGTTTTCTTCCTAGTGATTTTTGTGTCTATGTGTGTAAGAGAAGAAATGTCTGGGAGACATTTCGTTGGGACATGAAGACCTTTTGAGTCTAAAATTGAGCTAGCGAAAATTTTAGCCAAAAGGTGTACTGAAGCTGTAAGCTTCAAGTCCCATCAACCGCGCAGAGGATAAAAAATACAAAAAATTTTTTACCAACCTAACTTATATGTTAAATTGTTATACACAGATCTAGTTACGATTTTTTTGGAAGGAGTATAATTAAAGGCATGAAAGAATTTATTTTATTCCTTCACCCAATGCTCGGAGTATTTGGTGTTATTACTGCGGTATGGGTTTTTGTCGAAGTGCTTAATGTTTCTGAAAGGAATCTGAAGCGCATTAATATCGCTAGTATTCTAACGGCCATATTGATGGTTTTGACTTGGATTACCAGTGGATATTGGTATATCGTCTATTATGCTGGAGACAGGGCTTTGATTTTAAAGGGTCCATGGGCCTTTGCGCACAACCTAGTCATGGAATCAAAGGAACATGTTTTCTTTATTGTTCTTGTTTTGTCACTATTTTTACCAATTGTTACAAAGAGTAACAATCTTCTTGAAAACAAGCCCGCCCGGTCACTAGTTTTAACTCTGACAGTTTTGATTGTCTTGATTTCACTTGCACTAGAAGGGGCTGGTGGCATTATTTCCTTTGCTGTTCGAATGAGTCTATTAGGTAACATCTAACCCAGAAATAATCATGAACTCTACATTAAATAAAACAACAGTGGGATTCGGAATTGCCTCTGTCGTTGTAATAATTCTGAATACCGTACTAACAATTACCAAAGAGCTGTACCCGCCGCTTTTGACTTACATGAAAAGCATTTCTATACTCGGCGTCAAACATCACTGGCTTTTTCATGGATTAAGTATTGTCGTTCTTTTCTGTATCAGTGGTTGGATTTTTTCAAAAAAAGAATTTGGAGTAACTGATTCAAGTCTTTCTAAAACTATTGCATGGACTACGATTTTAAGTTCACTTGGAATATTCATTTTCTTTTTAATAGAATTGTTTAAATAATGAAAAAAACTGAATATACCAGAGAAGAAATGAAACTTTTTCATAAGATGAACTCTCCGCAGAAAATACAGGATTATTTAAACTCACTTCCATTCAACTTTGAGGAGGGGTGGGGGACATGCATGTCACCAAGGAAAGTTTTGGAGATGGGGAAGGCTGATTGTTTGGAGGGGGCAATTTTTGCCGCAGTGGTTTTGGAATTTCATGGACACAAACCGCTTCTTCTTGATTTGCGTTCCACAAAAAAGCCATATGACTATGATCATGTCGTGGCGGTTTTCAAACAGTTTGACTGTTTCGGGGCAATTTCAAAAACAAACCATGGTGTTTTACGATATCGTGAGCCAGTTTATAAAACAGTGAGGGAGTTAGTCATATCTTTTTTTCATGAGTATTTCTTGGATAATGGCAAGAAAACTTTGAGAGAGTATTCTGAGCTTTTGGATTTGTCTAAACTAAAATGCGACCGAGCGCGAGCGAAGGGAGTACTGAGGCCAGCAGACCGAACGTGGCGAACATCAGAGAAAGATATCTGGCAGGTCCACGAGGCGCTAGATAAAATAAAACACTATCCCATGCTTTCAAAAAAACAAATAAAAAACTTGCGAAAAGCAGATAAGATAGAGATCACTGCCGGCAAATTAGTGGAGTGGAAGAAATCCAAAAATTGAAGTAGTATAAACCCTACGCCGGTGTAGCTCGGGTAGTCAGAGCACGTCATTGGTAATGACGAGGCCGTGGGTGCAAGTCCCTCCACCGGCTCCATTATTTTTTGCCACCTTAGCTCAGTTGGTAGAGCACGTCTTTCGTAAAGACGGGGTCCCCAGTCCGATTCTGGGAGGTGGCTCCAGTTTTGTAGAAAAAGATACAGAAGACCCAAGAGCGTGGGACGCGCGAAGCGCGTCCCACTGATTTCCCCCTATTTTTCCTAACGAATTCGGAGCACCGTGATAAATATAGGCAAAAACGGTCTAAATAAACAGCAATAAGTCATAGAAAACTAAAGTATGATAGGATTATCTTCTAATGGAAAATATTAAAGCCAAAATAGAAAAGATCGAAGAAGACATGCAATCCTCTGGCTTTTGGGATAATAAAAGCGAGGCGCAAGCCAAAATAAAAGAGCTAGGGCGTTTGAAAGAGGAGCTTTTGGGCGTCGGTAAATACGACAAGGGCGATGCGGTTATGACTATTTTCTCCGGTGCAGGTGGCGATGATGCTGAGGATTTCTCGGCGATCCTACTAAATATGTACATGAAATTTTTTGCTAAGCGCGGCTTTGGTGTCAGTATTTTACATAAGAACGAAAACGACCACGGTGGATATAGAAATGTAACGGTTGAGATAACAAGTCCTGCTTCGCATAAAGCTTCGCAGGATTTCGGATCCTATGGGATACTCAAAAATGAATCCGGTGTTCATCGTCTTGTGCGGATTTCACCTTTTAACGCTTCCCAAAAACGCCATACATCTTTCTCCATGGTCGAAGTTATTCCAAAATTTGAAAAAACATCTAAACTAAGTGACCTAGACATTCCCGAGTCCGATATTCGCGTGGAGCTCTCACGCTCTTCCGGTCCGGGAGGGCAAAATGTCAACAAGCGCGAGACAGCGGTGCGTGTTGTTCATATTCCAACAAATCTCTCGGCCCAGAGTGATAACGAGCGTTCTCAAGGTCAGAACAAAGAAAAGGCCATGCAGATTCTGTATGGCAAAATTTATAAAGCTCTCGAAGACGAGCGTATTTCAAAAGAAAAAGGCATGTATATTTCCAAAACGACCCAGATAGAATGGGGTAACCAAATCCGCTCGTATGTCATGCATCCTTACAAAATGGTAAAGGACCATCGTACAGGAGCAGAAACGAGCAACATTGACGCGGTTTTAGATGGAGACTTGGATGATTTCATTGAGGGAGAGAAGAGCTTGACTACGTAGATACATTGTATATACTTAAACCATGATGACAACTAAAATTCAAAAATGGGGTAACAGTTTAGCTATGCGGCTGCCAAAAGACCTGGCAAGAAACTTTAACTTAAGAGCTGGTTCGAAAGTGACCGTTATACGAAAAAGCTTAACTTTTGAAGTGAAGCCTGAAACAGTGATTTCACGGAAATATACCTTAGATGAATTGCTAAAAGGCATAACGAAGAAAAATATTCATCCTGAAACGGATTGGGGTAAGCCGATGGGCAAAGAGATATGGTAAGAAAAAAATACATACCAAAACGTGGGGATATAATTTGGCTTAATTTCTCTCCGACTGAAGGCCATGAACAAGGCGGACGCCGCCCTTCTCTGGTGCTTTCACCAGAGCCTTATAATAGGTTAATAAAGTTAGCGATAGTTTGTCCAATCACTCAAAAGATTAAAGGCTATAGTTTTGAAGTTCCTGTCTCAATTGGGAAAATAAAAGGAGTTATTCTTAGCGATCACATAAAGTCAATTGCTTATAAAGAGCGAAAAATTAAATATATTGGCCAGGTATCTGAAATAATTATTAAAGAAGTTATTCAAAAAATTAGAGCTATAATAGGGCCGTATGGTTATGATCGCGACTGGCAGACAGGACTTATTTTCCCGGATGATAAGCCAAGAGGTAAAGAGGTGTAGTAAATAATGACTACATTTGTGATATAATTGAAGAATGATTCGCTTTGATAAAGTCTCAAAAGTCTATACAGATAAATCCATCGCTTTGGATGATGTCTCTTTTTCTATTGAGCCAAAGGAGTTTGTTTCTATCGTTGGCCACTCTGGGGCAGGGAAGACGACGCTTCTGAAGATGTTTCTAGCAGAAGAGAGGCCGACCAAAGGCAAGGTCTTTTTCGAGTCGACCGATGTCTCTACCCTAAAGAAAAGAGAAATAAACGATTTCCGTCGCAAAGTCGGTGTGGTTTTCCAGGATTTTCGTCTTTTGCCTCACAAGAACATATATGAAAATATCGCTTTTGCTATGGAGGCGGCTGGACGGACGGATGAGGAGATAGAGGCCGATGTTCCCCACGTGCTTGATTTGGTAGACCTAGGCAAGAAAATATGGAATTTCCCTGGAGAACTTTCTGGCGGAGAGAAACAGCGTGTATCCATCGCTCGGGCTATAGTTAATCAGCCGGATGTGGTTATCGCCGATGAGCCGACGGGCAATCTCGATCCTCTGAACACGTATGATATCGTTCAGATTTTGAAGAAGATAAACGATCTAGGTACGACGGTTATACTGACTACCCACAATAAAGGAGTGATAGATTCTCTGAAAAAACGAGTTATAACCATGGAAAATGGTCGTATAATAAGAGATGATCAACAAGGCAAATATGTTATTTAAATTCACGAGCGTAGCGAGTATAATTTAAATAATCCCATCCCCAATTTTGAACAATATATGACACAAAGCGTAAAACAAAGTAGAATAGAGAATATTACTAGCGACGCTGGCCCGAATAGGGCCGGACTATTCGTCCGCGCGTCGGGTGGTGATTTACTAGCAAAATTGGGGAGGGATGGTGATTTTTATAATCGCTTCGCTCATTAAAAATCAACCATGCTTTGGATCAAAATAAAAAGAGTGGCGCGTTCGGGTTTCTACAGCTTTTGGCGTAATGGCTTTATTTCACTTTCTTCCATCCTGGTTATGATGGTCACACTTTTTGTCATCGGTTCGGTTATTTTCTCCGGAGCAATTCTCAGTTCCACTCTCAATCAGATAAAAGACAAGGTTGATATTAATGTCTACTTTGTTTCTTCTGCGAGCGAAAGTGATATTTTGGCAATGAAGAAAACTCTAGATGGTCTTCCAGAGGTTGCTCCTCCTGTAGTCTATGTTTCCGCAGTAGACGCCCTTGCCGCTTTCAAAAAACGACACGAAAATGATCAGTTTACTCTACAGGCATTGGATGAACTGGGTTCAAATCCCCTAGGAGCAACGTTAAATATAAAAGCCAAAGACCCATCACAATACGCAAGCATCGCCTCTTTCCTCAATGATAAAACAGCAGAAGCCACGGGTGGAACTGGCATTATAGACAAAGTGAATTATTATCAGAATAGGGAAGCTATCGATCGGCTGACCAACATAATAAATTCGGCTAATCGTCTCGGATTTATATTGACTATTTTCCTCATCATTATTTCTGTACTTATTACGTTCAACACAATTCGGCTGGTCATATATATGTCGCGCGATGAAATATCAGTCATGCGTCTTGTGGGCGCGTCTACCAACTACATCCGTGGGCCGTTCTTTATCGCTGGGGCCATATATGGTTTCATCTCAGCAATTCTGACGCTTATACTTTTTTACCCTATCACCATATGGCTCGGTAACACTACGCAGGATTTCTTTGTAGGTCTGAACATTTTCCACTACTACACCGAAAACTTCGGGCAGATTTTCCTCATAATAGTTGCCTCCGGTGTGGTTATCGGCTCGGTGTCAAGTTACCTTGCTGTTCGGAAATACTTGAAAGTATGATTCATATACAGTAAGGTAATCAGGAATTCATAATGAAGAAAAATCACAAATACATTTTTGTAGTGGGTGGGGTAATGTCTGGGGTGGGCAAGGGTATAACTACAGCATCTATCGGCACCATCCTTCAATCAAAGGGCTTTCGCATGAACCTCATCAAAGCCGACCCATATCTCAACGTCGACGCGGGTACCATGAACCCCACCGAACACGGTGAGGTTTTTGTTTTAGATTCTGGATTAGAGACTGATCAGGACATGGGTAACTATGAACGTTTTCTCGGTAAGTCGTTATTTTCTGAAAACTATATGACTAATGGAGCGGTTTTCAAACATGTCATTGATAAAGAACGGGCACTTAGCTATAAAGGTAAATGTGTCGAGCCGGTTTTCCATATTACTGAAGAAATTCTACGACGCATTGAAGCCTCAATACAAAAAACAAAGGCTGAGATAAGTGTTTTTGAAATTGGCGGTACTGTTGGTGAGTATCAAAACGCAATATTTTTGGAGGCTGCTCGTATGCTGAAGCTTAAATATCCTAAAGACGTTATGTTTGTGATGGTCAGTTATCTGCCAGTACCAAGGAATCTCGGTGAAATGAAAACAAAGCCGACCCAAAATGCTGTGCGACAGTTGAACTCGTATGGCATTAACGCCGATATGATTATTGCTCGCAGTCACGTGCCATTAGATTATAAAAGAAAGGAAAAAATTGCTTTTTCGACTGGCGTATCGGTGGACGCCGTCATCTCCGCTCCGGATGTGGAGAGTATTTATGATGTACCTATCAATTTCGAAAAAGATGCTCTGGGTCAGCGTGTCTTGGAGCATTTTGGTTTGAAACCAAAACAAAAAGATTTAAAAGAGTGGCGACGGATGGTGGAAAAACGTAAAAATGCCAGAAAAAAGTTAAGGATTGCTGTAGTTGGTAAATATTTTAATACAGGGGATTTTATGCTCTCAGACGCCTACATTTCAGTTATTGAAGCGGTAAAATTTTCATCCATTTGGGCCGGAGCCAAGAGCGAGTTGGTCTGGGTTAATTCAAAAGATTATGAGATAAATTCCAAGAGACTTTCTGAACTAAAAAAATTCGATGGTATTATCGTTCCGGGAGGTTTTGGACAGTCGGGCATAGAGGGGGTTATCAAGGTTATAAAATTTGTGCGAGAAAATAAAATTCCGTTTTTTGGACTTTGTTATGGTATGCAACTGGCTACTATTGAATATTGTCGAAATGTTTTGGGCTGGAAAGACGCCAACACGGCAGAAATAAATCCCAAAAGTTCTCACGTCGTAATAGACATAATGCCAGAGCAAAAGAAAAATTTGGCTGATGGTAAATACGGGGCCAGTATGAGACTTGGTACTTATCCTGCCATTTTGAAGAAGGGGACCGTGGCCTATAGTGCCTACAAAGCTTTAGAGATTTCCGAGAGACATCGACACCGATACGAAGTAAATCCAGAGTATATAGTCGATATAGAGAAAGCCGGTTTAGTTTTTTCCGGCGCCTCGCCTGATGGAAAACTTATGGAAATAGCCGAACTACCAAAATCTGTCCACCCATTTTTTCTCGGCACACAATTTCACCCAGAATTCAAAGCCAGACCACTTGAGCCACACCCACTTTTTACCGCTTTCATCGAGGCTTGTTTGAAACACAAAAAATAATTATGACTACGCAAATCGGAATTGGATTGGCTTTTGTGGCTATGCTCTGTTGGGGGTTTGCTGATTTTCTTATTCAGAAATCATCTCGTAAATTTGGTGACTGGGAAAGTTTGTTTGTTATCACAGGTTTTGGCGCGCTCATACTTCTTCCTTTTGTTTGGAACTCGCTGTACTCGGTTTTGACAAATCAAACTGATGAGCTCTTTATTCTTCTTGTCTCGAGTGTTTTTATTTTTATCGCCACCCTTCTTGACTTTGAGGCCCTGAAAAAAGGGAAGTTAGCTATTGTCGAACCCATCTGGTCTATAGAAGTCCCAGCCGCAGCCCTTCTGGCTTATTTTATCATCGGCGAAAGAATATCAGGGCTACAAATATTATTGATTATCCTTTTGATTGTCTGTTTAATTTTAGTCGCCTTTCGAGAGAGAACATTTAATAAAAAATTCTTTATTGAAAAGGGGGTGATCATCGCCTTCTTTGGATCTTTTCTTATGGGAGGAGCAAACTTTTTTATGGGATGGGCGGGAAGAATTTCCAATCCTCTGATGGTGGTTTTCTTTACAAATGTTTTTATGGCTTTGGCCACTTTTGCCTATCTAGTTTTTAAGGGCCAAATGCACAAAGTGACAGAGCATTTAAGAAATGACTATCAACTATTATTGCCCATGGCCATCTCGAACAACGTTGCTTGGGTTGCTTTTGTATTCGGTATGAGTTTGGCACCTATAGCAGTAGTGACTGCACTTTCGGAAAGTTACATAATCATAGCCGTACTTCTGGGGCTTACGGTCAATAAAGAAAAATTGCACTCTCATCAAAGACTGGGCCTCTGCGGTGCCGTCGTCACGGCAGTTATTTTGGCGGTAGTGACGTCTTCATAATTTGTAAAACTTCACTTTTTCGGGTATTGTTTTGTAATTGCGGGATCATCTAATGGTAGGATAGTCGCCTCTGAAGCGATTCATCTTGGTTCGAGTCCAAGCCCCGCAGCCGTCGTGGATTTTGTACACACAAACGGTCAAATTCGTTTTGTTTTTCAACAGTATTGAGAGGTTCTAACCGTTCCCTTATCGCACTAATATCTTTTGTAATTCTTTTTATTGGAAAGAGTGATTTCTCTGTGTTAATACTGAGTATTTTATCCTTTAAGACGAGGTCTGAACCTAAAGCTGATAAAATTGCCCGCCTTGTCTCCATTGTGCCATTTTCAGACTTATATTTTGCATTTTCGCTTTTGAGCTTGTTTCAAAAGATTTTTCAATTAATCACTAGTGTCTAGGTTGTTTGCGATAGTAGAGTAAATAGCTGGACTTCTGGTGGGAATAGTTATATAATAGACACATTACTTATAATTAATCCGCACACTAACTTTTGTCTTGTCTCTCGGTTGCTATATTGGGAATTGAGCAAATGTTAAAAGTCTCTGTCCTGTTTGGATATACATCTGGAATCTGAGACAGGGCAACGAGACAAAAGTTAGTGTGCGGATAAAACAAAATATGGAACTAAAAGCTTTGTGTATGCGATGTAGAGATGTAAAAAACAAACCTACAATGCAAGTTATGAATAATCCGAAGGTTTCAGAGAAAAACAACAGATTTTCAGCAAAAGGTCAGTGCGCAAAATGCGGTGGAAATATGTTTAAGTTCATGTCCAAAGACGACGCCCAAAAACTGAAATAAGCAGCTGAAATAATCCAAAAAAGACTTCATGTGTTAGAATTCATCCGAACACCAACTTCGGCATTGTGTTTTTGTTGTGGTACAGAATTAGTCGTTGAATAATGTTTTTTGATAGAATATTTATAAAATTGATTAAAACTATGAAAACACCACACAACAATGCCGAAGTTGGTGTGCGGATAAAAACCATGGAGTTTTTTGGTGCAAAAAATAGAAAAATAATCACTCTAATCAATGAACAAATATCTTAATTTTATTAAAATCGCTCTTTCCGATAAAAGCAAAACCGGCGCTATTGTCAGAAGCTCGAGTTATGTTGTTAGGGCTGTTCTCAAACTGATATCCGGTCGTCCATTACAAAAAATAGTCGAATACGGATCCGGTGATGGTGTCATGACTTTGGAGCTTTTGAAGCATCTTTCTCCACAAGGTCGGCTTCTGGCTGTCGAGACCGATTCGGATTTTGTAAAGATATTGAAGCAAATTAATGATCCAAGGCTTTTGGTGATAGAGGATAGTATGCAAAATGTCTCTAGAAATATAGAGAAGTATGGTTTTGATAGCGCAGACCTTTTTATCTCCAGCGTTCCTTTTTCCTATCTTTCAAAATCTGAGAGGGAAGAGATATGTGATTTGACCAGACACAGTCTTGCCTCAAGTGGCATGTTTATTATTTTTCATCAATACTCAAATCTCATGGCCAAGCCACTGCGCATGTTTTTTGGGTGGGTCAAGGTTGGTTTTGAACCACTGAACTTTCTCCCATGTTTTATTATTTCTGCTATGATATAATTAATCCGCACACTAAATTTGACATTGTCTCTAGGTTGCTACTTAAATTGTTCGGTGGAATAATAACTTTCACTTAATAAGGTTACAACTTTAAAATCAGAGACAGGGCAACGATGTCAAAATTAGTGTGCGGATATATGGCTAAAGGCGAAACACACAGAAAAGAAAAAAAGAAACCAAAGAAGGCAAAATAGATAAAGCTTTGGTATAATTCATCCGCACACTAACCCTCATTTCATTATGTTCTATGTATATGTGCTAAACAGTAATAAGTATAATGAGATGTACATAGGTTCTACTAATGATCTAAAGAGAAGAATCATAGAACATAATAGAGGCAAGGTAGAATCAACAAGAAACAAGAAACCTTATAAACTTGTTTACTATGAAGCCTATGTGGAAGAGTCAGATGCGCGAAGGAGAGAAAAAATGTTAAAGTTAAGAGGTCAATCCAGAAATCAATTAAAATTAAGATTAAAAGACACACTAGCGCAAAATGAGAGTTAGTGTGCGGATAAACATGCGAAAAATACCACTGTCTCTTGAGGAATTAAAAAATCTGAGAAAGCCTCTACGCAACCCAGACCTTGAACTAAAAGGAAAACTTAGCCTATTGGATATTTTGGCTGTTGCTATAACCGAACGTGTCGGTACTATGGGATTTTTTCTCATTATCTTTTTCTGGACGATAATTTGGTTGGGTTGGAATATGCTTGGCCCGGCTGAGTTTCATTTTGACCCATATCCCGCTTTTGTCTTGTGGCTTTTTATCTCCAACCTCTTACAGCTTATTCTCATGCCTATTCTTCTTATAGGGCAGAATCTCCAAGGAAAGCAGGCTGAAAGTAGAGCAGAAGCTGATTTTGAAATAAATAAAAAAGCGGAAAAAGAAATTGAAACCATACTCATTCACCTCGAAAATCAGAATGAAATGATGCTGGAAATATTGCAAAAGTTGGATAGGAAAGGATAATACAATTTCGTCGGCTCACTATTTCGAGAAAGAGATTTTATCTGCGACGAGAGAGGAGCGCGTGAATGTGTAATCACATTCACAGCGTCCGAACGAGGAGTAGCAATGGTAAAACCCCCGCCCCTCTGGGGCGGAACAGGGGTCCAGGGCTTGCCCTGGGGTTTCATACCATTGATTATTCTACTACTTTTACTTCTCAATCTCCGATTCTAGAATGTCTATTTTCTTTTCGACTCTGTTTAGTGTGCTTTGTAGTTTTTGAATTTTAGTTTCTTCCGTTTCGATTTCATCCTCTGTTTTTTCAGCTAGTTTCTTTTCGCCATATATGCCTGAGATGATGAGCCGGTTTCCAATAAAAGCTGAGACGAATACGCCTGTGATTAGGAGGATTGCAGTGCCAACTATGATTGATGCCAAACTACTGAGGTCTATATTGTCCGCGGCGTGCCAGATTCCACGCCAGAATAGTATCACCCCGATACCTCCTAGAAAGGCATACAAAATAGGTGAGCGGGAGAGTCTGGACCTAGTTCTGTCCTCCAGTTTATCGAAGAAGTGAATAATCTTATGCACCATGATAGACTAATAATACCATGATTTCTAAAAAAGTAATCGTTTGTGATCTTGATGGGACTTTAACCGAAAGCAAATCTAAGTTAACCCCCGAAATGTCAGAGGTCTTGTGTGGAATACTTTCACGCCATTATCTTGTCGTTGTATCTGGTGGAGCCTACTCCCAGTTTCAAAAACAATTTTTATCCCAGCTTCATTGCGGAGAAAATCAACTAAAAAACCTTTCTCTTTTTCCGACCAATGGCACTACTTGCTATGTCTATCAGGGAGGTAGCTGGAAACAACTATATGATAATCCATTGGACATAGAAGAGCGCAAAGAGATTATTTCTGTACTAAAGGAGGCTATAAAGGAGTCAGGCCTCGATCTATCTGGGGTCTATGGAGAGATTATAGATGATCGGGGCAGTCAGATAACGTTTTCAGGCAGTGGTCAGGAAGCGCCTTTGGCTGTAAAAAAAGCATGGGATCCAGATGGTCTAAAAAGGCGACTTATTGTTGATATTATTAAAAACAAAATTCCTCAATTTGAAATTCGTATAAACAGCATGAGCTCCATAGATATTACCAGAAAAGGAATAGACAAAGCCTATGCTATAAAGAAAATAAAGGAATTGCTCAATGTGACCGACGAGGATATTGTTTTTGTGGGAGATGCTTTATATAAAGGCGGGAATGACGCACCAGTTAAAAAAACTGGCGTTGATTATATTCAAGAATCCGGACCAGATGAGACGCTGGAGTTTCTGCGTCAGTATCTGTAGTTTTACCCTCTCCTTAGTCAGTTTTGGCTTGTTTCTGGGTTGCTTTGATTTAAGTGTGGTATAATTTTATTATGAATCCAGTCACCTCTAAAAGACCGTGGGGGTCATTTACTCGTTTCACCAACAATGAACCGTCGACTGTAAAAATTTTGCACATAAACAAGGGTGAAGAATTTAGTTTGCAATACCATACACACAGACAAGAGTTTTGGAAAATAATTCACGGCAATCCGGAGGTAATAATTGGTGATAAAACGGAACATCCGGTGGAAGGAGAAGAATTTATTATAATGCCACACACAAACCACCGTATTTCTGCCCCGTTTGGTGATGTATTAGTACTTGAGATATCAAAAGGCCAGTTTGATGAAGACGACATCGTTCGAATAGAAGACAAATACAACAGAGTTTAATGAAAAAAATCACATCAAAACCCCAGAAAATAAAAAAAACATTAGGCACGCCGCTCTCCGTGGTTTCCGTAAATGATAAGGTTTTTATGCTGGAGCGCCTAGATGGAAAGATCACAAGCTCACTTTTTATATCCGAAAGTAAAAATGGCTTAGATTTTGTTCCAAGTAATAATAAAGTATCACTCCGAACTCATGCTAAGAAAAAAGAGAATATAAAAAAGTGTAAAAACTTTTCAATCTCTACGACTCCAACCTGTTTCATTATGACATATATAAGGGAGGGTAAAACAAAAAAAGATAACCATCTAGTAGTGGCAAAGTCTCTCAATCTCTATGAGTGGTATATAAAATCAGAAATCCCAGCGGGAGACTCCGTAGGAGCGGTTGTATTTTACGATAAGTCCTTACAAGCTTTTGTTTTATATCAGGACGGGCTCTTTATAAAAAGCCAATTAACCAAAACCTTAGTTCTGTGGAGAGAAAGGAGGTCGCTTTTGTTTACGGGCAGAGCGGGGATGTTTGACAGAGAAAAAACCTCCATAATAGGTGGAATAGAAACCAAAGAAGGTCTCCTAATCATTTATGATTCTTCTGTCAAAGATAGGTCAAGAAATTTACTCCAAGTTGGCGGTGTTTTGTTTGATGTTAAAGATCCAAGGCGTATAGTCTGGCGCTCCGAGGCGCCTTTGTGGCAAGGAGTTGTAAAATCTGAAGATGAAAAGGAAATTGTACCCGTGGGTTTTGTTTATTTAAAGAACGTCTTTGTGGTTTATTGGCTGGTTGGGGGCAAAGATCTTCTAGTTTCAACCTTCCCTGCGCTTTTTAGTGGAAAAGAAATCTACCAATACGAAATCTTGGAAAAATTTGATAAAAATCCTGTGATTATTCCTAGAAGCGGTTTGGATTGGGAGGCCATAGGAACTTTTAATCCTTCTGTTTTCCAAGATGGAAACAAACTGCATTTGTTTTATAGAGCTTTGGGTAACGACGGCATATCTCGTGTTGGTTATGCTTCTAGTAAAGACGGGCTTTCTTTCGAGAGACGGCCCTTTCCTGTTTTTGAGCCAAGCGAAGGTAGTGGAATGCCAAAAACAAGTGAAACAAGAGAGCCAATAGGCTATCATCCAACGTATTATACTTCTGGGGGCGGTTGGGGAGGAAGTGAGGACCCAAGAGTTGTAAAAATAGATAATACAATTTACATGACCTATGTGGCTTTCGAAGGTTGGAACTCTGTTCGTATGGCTTTGACATCTATTAGTATAGATGATTTCAAGGCTGGAAGGTGGAAGTGGAAAGAGCCGATTATGCTCTCCCGCGTAAACGAAATCCACAAAAACTGGGTGTTGTTTCCAGAGAAAATAAACAATAAATTTGCTATTCTGCATGGACTCTCTCCAGAGGTGCTTGTTGATTATGTTGATAATTTCGATAATTTTGATGAAACCAAACAGATTAAAAGTCGTCCACCAGTAGGTGGTAGGGAAACACACTGGGATAGCAGGATGCGCGGAGCAGGACCGCCACCTATAAAAACCGATTTAGGCTGGCTTCTCCTCTATCATGCCCAAGACAGAAGAGAACCCCACAAGTACAAACTTGGAGCAATGATTTTGGACAAAAAAGATCCAACCAAGATCCTTCATCGCTCTGCTCATCCCATTCTCTATCCCGAAATGGATTATGAGAATGATGGCAAGCCAGGCGTGGTGTATGCTTCTGGAGCTGTCATACGAAATGACGATTTGAGGATCTACTATGGTGGTGGAGACAAAGTCGTCTGCATTGCTAGTGCACCTTTGAGAGAGTTTATGAATTATTTAGTAACAGAAGATCCGAAATCTTTTGCTCTTAAAAAGATTTATTAAATAAAAAAACCATGTTTGTTGTTAAACGATCAAAAAAAAATCCTATACTTAGTCCCGTTCTGGAACATACGTTTGAAGCCTTTGCCGCATTTAATGGAAATCCTATAAAAGTTGGCTCGTCTACACATTTGCTTTACAGAGCTCAATCAATGCCAGAAAAATTTGAAAATAGTAGTTTTTCTCTCTCCGTAATTGCTAAGGCAGAAAGTAAGGACGGAATCAATTTCCAAAATAGGCAGGAGTTCGTCACCCCCGAGTATGCGTGGGAGAGGTATGGACTAGAAGATCCGCGTGTGACGAAAATCGATGGTAAATATTTTATTTTTTACACCGCTTTATCTGCATACCCGTTAAATAATCCTGCTGGAATAAAAGTCGGTTTGGCTATAAGTCCAGACATGAAGAAAATCACAGAAAAACACCTTATCACTCCCTTTCATGCCAAAGCTATGACTCTTTTTCCTGAAAAAATAAATGGTAAATATGTGGCGCTTCTTACGGTTAACCCAGATATTTTACCAACTCATATCACCATAGCAGAGTTTAAGAAAATAGAAGATATGTGGTCGGAAAAATATTGGAAAAAATGGTATGGCAAACTGGATAGTCACATATTTATACGAGGAGATAACACGGATAGAATTGAAATCGGCAGCTGTCCCATAAAAACCAAAGAAGGCTGGCTCCTAGTTTGTTGCAGGATTCAAAATCACGCCGCTCCTAACAGAGTTTTTGCAATAGAAGCGGTCTTGTTGGATTTGAAAGATCCTAAAAAAATTATAGGTAAGACTAGGGGAGCTTTACTTGTCCCAGAAGAGAAATATGAAAAAGAGGGATTGCAGTCTAACATAATATTTCCCAGCGGCGTCATTATAGCGGGGGATAAGTTGAATATATATTATGGAGCTACGGACACTACTATTGCTGTTGCTAGCGTTGATCTTTCCAGATTACTTCAGAGTATGAAATTTCCATATGAAGAAATTGGTTTTGAAAGATCAAGTCACAGCAGTCTGCTTTATCCGAGAAAGGATAAATCTTGGGAGAAAAAAGCTATTTTCAATCCTGCGGCCATCCTAATTGATGATAAAATTTCTATTTTATATAGAGCCATGTCGGATGACAATACGTCCGTAATAGGCTATGCGGAAAGTCCAGATGGAATAACTATAAAATATCAATCAGATAAACCTATATATACTCCTAGGGAGTCTTTCGAAGAAAAAAGAGTGGCTGGTGGAAACTCTGGGTGTGAAGACCCTCGTCTGACACAAATAGGCAATACTATTTATATGTATTATGTTGCCTACAACGGAGTGACACCTCCGTCGGTGGCACAGACCCATATTTCGAAAGGGGATTTTAAGAAAAGGAAATGGAAATGGACAAAACCAGTTTTGGTCACAGCGGATGGAGTGGATGACAAAGATGGCTGTCTTCATCCAGAAAAAGTAGCGGACAAATATTTTCTTTTTCATCGAGTTCGAAATTTCATCTGTGGGGACTATGGTGACACACCAGAATTCAAAGAGAGAAATAATTTTAAAAATATTCCGATACTGTTGCCAAGACAGGGTATGTGGGATAGTCAAAAAGTGGGAATATCTGTGCCGCCGATTCGGACAAAAAAGGGATGGATACTTTTTTATCACGGTGTTTCAAATCGCTTCCGGTATCGTGTTGGAGCGGTGCTCTTGGATCTTAATGATCCAACGAAGGTTTTATCTCGCACAACTGATTGTCTGCTTGAGCCCAAGGAGGCTTATGAAATCAGTGGCCAAGTAAATAATGTGGTTTTTCCGTGCGGTGCCGTGGTCAAGAAAGGCATCATTTATATTTATTATGGAGGGGGAGACTCGGTTATGTATGTTGCATCAATGCGGCTGACTGATTTACTCAAAGCCCTTACCGCATAGCTGGACTATTTTGTATCTTTGAGTGCTAATGAATAATGGGTTCCAACTATCATAACGGAGCCTATGCAGATAAAGATGTACTGAAACGGAATAAACTGCAGTGTTAAAGTGGCCAGAAGTGGTCCCACGATAAATGAGATGGGACGGGTAATACGGAAAAAACTTATGACATCGGTCTTTTCGGGGTTTACCTGTTTAAAAAAATAGCTCTCTGTACTGATTTCGACAAGACTCGCTCCTATACGGGTGATAAAAAGCAGAGTTGCCCATATCCAGAAAACTTTTACCGTGACAAAGCTTATAAATATAGTGGCAAGTCCCATGATGATAAAACCAATAGTCAAAAACTCTTTTTCTCCATATTTATCATCCGCCAACTCGCCGATGGGCACTTCGAATAATATAAAAGGCAAAAGCATAATAGTAAAAATCAAACCTATCTCAGACCATGAGAAGCCTATGTATTTTTCCAGATAAATCGGCGTATAGACAATCATGTAAGCGTAGAAAATTTGCAATAGAAAGTTGGAAATAAAAATATTGTACAGATTTTTGTCTTTTATATATTCTGATAAAGTTTCCTTCACTTTTATATGTTTTACGATTGGGTTAGGTATTTTTTTTAGTCTTTTAAAGAAAAAATACAAAGGAACCAGAAAAAGACAGGAGGCCATGTAGACTAGCGAGTAGTCGTTCCTAAAAAGCAGTAGAGCGACCAATGCTGGAGCCAGTACTATGGTGGCGTTTGAGACGGTCAGGTATGTAGCTCGTATACTTCCAGTTAAAGAATTATCTTTTGAAACGTCTTCAATGAACATGTCCATGTTGAAATATAGGAGGGAAATAATAACCAAGTGCGTTATGAAGTATAGGCTTATGAGAAAGGGCGTAGTTGATAATGCCAAACCTAAAGTAGCTAAAAACTCTATGACGATAGCATAAGTTGCAAATTTGTATATACCGATTTTCTCCAGTATTTTTGACGCGTATAGCAGGAGGGCGGTGTTTATGATAGAGCCTATTATATATAAAGCAGAAACTTGGGTCTCAGAAAAGAAATTAGAAAGATATGTTGAGTTTACATAAATAATCAGAGCGTAGTGAAAGGAGATAAAAACATTGGAAAGAAAGAGGGTATTAAGTAGTTTGCTTTGTCGAAAAGGCAAGAATATTTTGTCCATCTAAATATTATACACCAAGTATAACAGGTATCACCATAGGTTTCTTGGCAGTTTTCTGAAATAAAAATCTGCCGACATTGTCTGCCAGGTTTGATTTGACGAAATCAAAGTTGATTGGATTCATGTTGTGGGTTGTGTCTTCAACGGTTTTTTTTATTATCATCCGAGCATGCGAAAGTAAATCCTGTGATTCACGAACGTAGACGAAACCGCGAGCGATGATGTCGGGAGATTTCTTTAGCTTTCCAGTTTTGGCATTTATGCTAACCACGATGACGAATATGCCGTCTTGAGCCAGCATTTTACGATCCCTTATAACCATTTCCTGTACGTCTCCAATAGAGAAACCATCAACCATCATTATGTTGCTAGGAGCTTCCTGTGGGAGTCTTACGAAGGTCTTGCCTTCGTTCTGGATTTCTATGATCGCGCCATTGTCAGGAATGATTATATTTTCTTTTGGAATGCCAATCGACAGGGCTAAATCCTCATGAACACTAAGCATGTAATGATTTCCGTGAATCGGCATGAAAAACTTCTCACCGATTTTGTTATGTAACCACTTCAACTCTCCGCTGTTCCCATGTCCTGTGGAGTGAATGTACACATCGCTCGTTCGGTAGTGAATGATTTTTGCTCCTTGGCGAGTTAGGTTATCTTTCAGCTTTTGCACTGATCTTTCATTTCCGGGGATGATAGAAGATGACAAAAGGACCGTGTCTCTCGGAGTGATTTTAAAGAATTTATGTGTTTTGTTGGACATGCGCATCAATGCCGCAAACTCGTCTCCCTGAGCTCCTGTGGCCAGAACGATGATTCTATCTGGTGGGTAGTTTTCCATCTCTGTGCTTGTGATTATGGTGTCTGGTTTTACCGTAAGCATCCCCATGTTCAGGACCACCTCTATGTTGTTTTTCATACTGCGACCTTCAACCACCACTTTCTTGCCGTATTTTTCAGCAATCATTATTATTTTCATCACTCGCTCCAGCTGGGAGGCGAAAGTGCCGATGATCAAGCGACCTTTTATGTTTTTGATTATTTCATCCAGATTTTTATGAACCAGTCTTTCTGGCGTAGAAAATCCAGGCTCGTCAACGTTTGTCGAATCCATCATCAGAAGTAAAACCTTTTCATTCTTGAACCTACCAAACTCTTTTTCCTCGGCTTCTGTTGGTATGCCATCATCGTGGTCGAGCTTTATATCTCCGGGAGTGACGATTAGTCCATAAGGGGTTTCTATTATGACTCCCATGGAATCCGGAATAGTGTGGCTCACGGAGAAAAAGCGAACCTTCAATTTCCCTAGAGTTATGGTGTCTTCTTTTTCTACGATTCGCAGGTCAAGCGGGGCAAGATGAGGAAATTCATCCTGTCTTTTGCGTATCATAATACTGGTCAGATTTCTTGTGTATAGCGGTGGATTGCCAATGCGATTCATTATGTAAGGAATGCCTCCGATGTGGTCAAGGTGTCCGTGGGTTATCAAAACTCCTCGGATTTTATCTTTTCTATCTTCAAGGTATTTTGTATTTGGCAGGATGTAGTCCACTCCGGGAGTGTCATCGTCTTTGAACTGGAAACCCATGTCAACTACGATAATGTCATCTTTGTATTCGATGAGAGACATGTTTTTACCGATTTCCTCCACGCCACCAAGTGGGATTATCCTGATGTTGTCACCGGGAGGCGGGATTATATCGTCAGGTTTTCTGGCTCTAGGCATAGGCACACTCCTCTGAGAGAAAGATCTGCCTCGCGGAATGCGCGGTCTAGCAAGTCCTCCGTGTTCTGTGTTTTGTGTTAATGTCATTTTTTAAATTATAAATTATAAATTTTAAATTATTTTTGCTTTGCAAAAATTTCCCATACATTGTTTGTCTCGATATACCATTCACCGATATTTGAAAATCTTTCAGCCGAAGCCGTTAGCGTTCCAAGTTTGATGTTGTTCACTTTTTTTGGAACGATATATATGAAATATGGAGAGTATGTGAAAATGGCCGGTACATCACTCCTTATTTCTTTACTGAAGTTGTTTAAATATGTTTGCTGTAGAGCAGGATCACTCGTCTTTCTTATATTTTCCAGAAGCTTGTCCGTTTTTACGTTGGCATAAAGAGCAATATTTAGTCCAGGACTTGCTCTCTCACTTGAGTGCCAGAAAGGGTAGAGGTCGAGGTCTCTTCCAACGATTTCTCCGAAAAGCAAAGAGTCATATTTGCGAGGACGAATAATGTTTTGGTTCAGATCTCCCGTTTCAAATATTTTTACTTTGACATCGGCGCCGAGAGCTCGCCACTGTCTCTGTAGTAAGTAGGCGGTCTCCTTCAGTTCAGGTGCATCGCCGGTGGAGATAGAAAAAGATAATGTGGTCGTATTTTTCTTGTCCTTTTTTTCGAAGATACCGGAGGTGTTTTCTTTCCAACCGTTTTTCACGAGCAAAGCTTTGGCTTTTTCCAGTCTCTCCGGCTGGTCGCCGATGAGGCGACCCTTGTCATTCGAAATAGTTTTAACAGGAACCGGGCTGTCGATAGGTTGGCCGTAACCCCCGATGATGTTGTTTATGATTTCCTGTTTGTCCGTAGCCATGTTCAGAGCCTGGCGCACTTCTTTATTTAGAAATACCGGCGCTACGTTTTGATTGAAGAATACTCCAAATATTCGTGGTAGGGGAGCTAGGGTGATGTTACTGTCCGCCGTTTTCAAACCTGCTATCTGGTTCGGAGTTATACCGTGGACGGTTTCCACATTGCCGCTGTTGTACGCGTCTATAATGTCTTTTTCATTCTGATACGATTTTATAGAAAAACTTGTTATGTATGGTTCGCCCAGAGAATATTTTTTGAATGCGACAAGCTTGTATTCTTCCGGCAAACCGCTTGATGTGTAGATGATAGACTCGATTTTATAAGGTCCAGAGCCCACGGGTTTTATATTAAATTGGCTAAAAGGTAGCTCCTCCACGCTGGCTGTTTTCCAAATATGCTTGGGTAAAATTCCCAGAGTAGTGTTCTGTATGAAAGGCGAGTATGGCTGTTTTAGTGTGAAAGATATTGTTTTGTCATCGATTTTTTTAACTGTTACTCCCGACCAGTTTGCTTCGCGAGGACTTTTTAGTCCTGGATCTTGGGCTCTTTCTATCGTGAAGACAATATCATCCGTCGTCAACTTTGTACCATCGTGAAAATAGAGATTGTCTTTCAGTATAAATGTATAAGTCAGTGAGTCTGGGGAAATGCTGTAACTTTCTGCTAGATCCGGCACGAGCTCACCATCGGAGTTCACTTTCATTAGTCCGGAATACATAAGGGTTATCAGGTCTTTGTCGATGTCGCTTGTTGCCAAAAGGGGATTTACAAATCTGGGAGAGCCGATGACGCCTTCAGAGAGAGTTCCTCCATAGTCAGGAATCGTTACCAGAAAAAGTTTGTTCAGTTGATACAGGAGTGATATACCGCTTAGGATAAATACTATGGTGAAAAAGAAAAAGACCACTTTTTCACTGAGTGAAAAAGATTTAATAACTCGGTGCACTTTTTCCGAATATGGCAGGTGCCACTCTTTTTTAGCTAGATTTTTTAGTTTTTCTTTGTCCACAAAGATTTCATTTTAAAAATCTCTTTCTCCTCATATTCCTCGAAAGGCAATCTGTCTGGGCGAACTCGCCCAGCGAACTTCTCGTCGCTCAAGAAAATAATCTCGGATTACCTCGTTATTTTCTAAGCTCCTGCGAAAGGCCTTTCTCGAAACACGAGGAGACGAGATTTTGTTCGATTATATGATTAAATTAAAAGCAAACTGAAAGAAGTGACAGCAAAAAGTATTGCCACAACTATGGTCCCAATAAATATTACCTTTTCCGCTCCACGTTTTGTGTGATGTCCCGATGAGAAACCATCTCCACCGCCAAATGCTCCGCCAAGGCCAGCATCTGTCTGTTGTAGGAGTACGCCTCCAATGAGGAGGACGGATAATACGATTTGTATATAGGGAATACTTTCAGCTAAACTCATTATGTAGATATCCTACCAGAAATAAAATAATAAGCAACAGCTCATGTCTTTTTACCGAATCTCATCGTCTAAAATTTAGAAAACATCTTCACCGTACAAGGAGTACGTCTCAGATGATTTTCTAAATTTTATACGCGACCTTCGGCAAAAATCCTCTGAGCGAGGTTGTTTTTAATGGTTTGGCATGAAAAAAGACCACATTTCTGTGGCCCTGTCGGTGGGCAAGGCCCACCGACTTGTGCTTTGTTTATCGCGTGCTTAGCGGCCAGTGTCTGTAGCGGAAGGGAGATCCCTATACGCCGCGTCTTCCTTGTGCTTCACTGGGAGGCTGAAGTAGTCGCCGACGCTCGGTTGTACCCAGAACCCTAGTTGCTTTGCCAGCGCATGGACTTCCCAGAACGCCTGCTTGGCGATCCCGATTTCTGTCTGCAGCTGGACGAGCTTGGTTTCTGCCCTCTCGTATCCTTGGAGGGCAACCTGCTGAAGGCAGAGAGCCTCAAACTCCCTGGCCAGGACATGGAGCTTCTCATCAACGCGGGCGAGGGTAACGAACGCCGAAATCGTTTGTCTCAGCACCTCGTTGTCTGTCCTCCACTGTTTTTTCAGCAGAGAGCAGAGGCGGGGGATCGTGAAACTCCAGCCGATCAGGGCGAAGGTTCCAGCCATGATTCCGAGGACGTTTGAGATCCCACCGTCGTGAGCGTGGTGGGTATACGCACTCATCAGGACTAAGGAGACGATGATGAACACCAGCATCCCTGGAAGGAGAGCCGGATCTGACGAAACACGTTTCAACATACTATCCTTTCAACCCTCCGTTTACTCACAGAGTTCTTCTCTGGAGTGAGACGTTCTTCGTCTCTCGGAAGTCTGCATAGACCATACTAAACACTCGCTATTCTGTCAAGTGCTAAAAAATGGGTAATACTGTACTATGTAAGCCATGGAAAAGACTAAATCAAAAGTGGTTTCGAAGACATCAACCAAAACGCAAAATAAAATTATTCCTCTCGGCAGTCGTGTTCTCATAAAACCATTTACAAAAGAGGATTTGCAAAAAGAAAATACTGCAAAAAATAGTTTTGGTATTATTTTGCCTGATGCTGGTTCAAAGGAGAAGTCGGAACAGGGGATTGTGCTTGCGGTAGGTGCAGGGGATTATCAGGATGGAAAACTCGTTCCTGTTAGTGTCAAAGTCGGGGACAAAGTTGTTTTCTCAAAATACGGATATGAAGATGTGGAGGTGGATGGAGAGGAACTTTATCTTATCAAGGAAGAGAATGTATTAGCAGTATTAAAGTAAAAAGTGTGAAAGAAGAAAGTAAAAAGTAAAATTCATCGAATTTACTTTCACACTTTTTACTTTTAACTTTCAAACTAACTATCATGTCCAAACAAATTTTATTTAATGAAAATGCTCGGCAAGCTCTGAAACGTGGGGTTGATGCTGTTGCCGATGTGGTCAAGGTAACTATCGGTCCAAAGGGTAGAAATGTCGTACTTGAAAAAAGCTATGGAGCGCCGACTATTACAAACGATGGGGTGTCCATTGCCAAAGAAATCACTCTGAAAGACAAGTTTGAAAACATGGGAGCGGAGATTATAAAAGAAGTAGCGACCAAGACAAATGACATCGCTGGAGATGGCACGACTACTTCTGTCATACTTGCTCAGGCCATCATTGCCGAGGGTATGAAGCATACAAACATGGGCCTCGGTGTCATGGGCATTCGCTCGGGCATGGAATCGGCCACAAACGATATTGTCTCTGCTTTGAAATCTCTCTCTAAACCAATAAATACAAAAGATGAAATTCGTCAGGTGGCGTCCGTTTCAAGCGAGTCGGAAGAGATAGGAAAAATTATTGCTGATACCATAAATAAAGTGGGCAAGGACGGCGTGGTCACAGTAGAGGAGTCACAAGCTTTTGGTGTTGAATCAGAAGTTGTGGAGGGGCTCGAGTTTGATAAGGGCTATCTCTCGCCTTATATGATTACAAACACCGAACGCATGGAAGCGGAATACAAAGATGTGCCAGTTTTGGTTACAGACAAGAAAATTTCGGCTATAAAAGATATTTTACCTCTTTTGGAAAAGATAGCAGGAACTGGCAAGAAAGACTTGGTTATTATTGCCGATGATGTAGATGGTGAGGCATTGACTACTTTTGTTATAAATAAATTACGAGGGGGTTTTAATGTCTTAGCGGTCAAAGCTCCAGGATATGGTGATAGAAAAAAGGAACAATTAACCGACATAGCTACGGTTTTGGGTGCGGAGGTTGTTTCAGATGACTTGGGATTAAAACTAGACACGGTTGAGTTGTCTGCTCTCGGTAAAGCCAACAGGATTGTTTCAAAAAAAGAAAGTACTGTTATTGTTGGTGGCAAAGGAAAGAAAGCTGATATAGAAGCTCGTGTTAAAGAACTTAAGAAGCAAAAGGAGAGTACAAAGTCAAAGTTTGATATAGAGAAAATAGATGAACGAATTGCTAAACTCTCCGGAGGTGTGGCAGTTATACGAGTAGGTGCTGCAACAGAAACAGAAATGAAATATTTGAAATTGAAAATCGAGGATGCGGTGAATGCTACAAAAGCGGCCATTGATGAGGGGATTGTTTTGGGTGGTGGGGTTGCTTTGGTAAAAGCGGCCGAAAAAGTCCGAATTAATTTCAACAAAAAGGAATCAAACGATGAATTTAGGGTCGGCTATGAGATTGTCTTGAATGCTTGTGAGATGCCTTTGAAACAAATCGCTATAAATGCCGGCAAAGGTGACGGCTCGATAGTTATTGAACACGTCAAAAAATCCAGAGGCAACAGTGGGTACGACGCTATGAAAGACGAATATGTTCCTGATATGTTTGCCGCGGGTATTATTGATCCAGTAAAAGTGACTCGAACAGGTCTGCAAAACGCATCATCCGCCGGAGCTATTTTACTTACCACAGAAGTGGCTGTGACAGAGGAACCAAAAGAAGAAAAGGCGGGTTCAAGTGGTATGGGTGGAGGTATAGATTACTAGGTGTGATATAATATCCACATGCTTACAAAAACTAAAAATTTCTTAGGTTTTCCTAATGTAAAAAAAGTCAAAAGAGGGACTTTCTTTGAACTTGCAAGTAAACACATAATAAAAAGCAAAAAAAAATCTAAGACTACATTATCTCAAGATATCGACTCCATTCTTTATGGAAAATAATTCTTTTGTTATTGATAGTAGCGTGCTGGTGGCTTTTTATGATGATGGGGATGTTCATCATGTGGACGCTTTGATAGTAATGAAAGAAATTCAAGGTAGAAATGTTTTGGTCCACTCGTATGTGATTCAAGAAGTTGCCACAATTTTGTGCTACAGATTTGGCTCCTTATTAGCGAAGAGATTTCTGGAAGATGTCATAAATTCCGAAAATGTTACAATACCGTGGACAGATGTAAAAGAAGAAATTGAATTCTTTAATAATTTAAACAAGAAAATATCATTTACTGACACTTCTCTTATTTTGTTATCAAAGAAAAAAGGTATTCCGCTTTTAACATTTGACAAGCAGGCTATTGCTTTATTAAGAAAAATAAAATAATAATAAAATTATGGAAAATACAAATCAAAACTTTTTTGAGAGAAATATGAAGTGGATTATCGCTCTCGTTGTTATCGTGGTTATTGTCGGCTGGGGTGTTTCAAAATACAACACTTTTGTTGTTCAAGGTGAGCAGATAACGGCTCAGTGGGCGCAGGTTGAGAATCAATATCAGAGACGCTTTGATTTGATCCCAAACATAGTTGAAACGGTCAAAGGTGTGGCGGGGCAGGAACAAACAGTCTTCGGTCAGATTGCTGAAGCTCGTACAAGATACTCTGGTGCAACAAGTGCTAACGACAGAGCAGGAGCGGCGTCCCAAGTTGAGTCGGCCCTCGGAAGACTTCTGGTCATTGCAGAAAACTATCCGGTACTGCAGTCGTCACAGGCGTATCGTGACCTTATCGTTTCTCTGGAAGGCACAGAGAATCGCATTTCTGTTGAAAGAATGAAATATAATGACCTAGTGAGAGTCTTCGATACAAACGTCAAAACATTTCCGACATCAATTGTAGCCAGTGTGTTTGGTGTAAAAGAGCGAGCGTATTTCAATGTTCCGGAGGCGAATCAGGTGGCACCTAAAGTAAATTTCTAATTTTCAATTTTGCAATTTACAATCAATTTTCAAATACCAATGTTCCAATTTTGAAAATTAATCCATTGAAAATTCAATGAAAATTGAAAATTTTAAATTGAAAATTATTGTTCTTTTTTCTGTTTTTATCCCTGTTTCACTCCTTGCCTTTACCATCCCTGCAAAACCATCGACTTATGTAAATGACTATGCAGGTATGTTATCTCCTGACCAAGTCGCTACACTCGAGACAAAGCTTGAAAATTATGAAAAACAAACCACAAACGAAATCGCTGTTGTTACTATCCCTTCGCTAGATGGCGATGTGATCGAGAATGTTGCACAAGACATTTTCACAAAATGGGGCATAGGCAAGAAAGACAAAGACAACGGGGTGTTGCTGCTTATCTCTTTTGCCGACCGAAAGACTCGAATACAAACCGGTTATGGGGTGGAGGGTGATTTGACAGACATAGCCACTTCGTATATCCAGAGCGATATTGTTACTCCGGCATTTCGGGCGGGAGATTATTATGTGGGAGTTGATGGTGCGGTGGATAAAATAATAGAAGCTTTGAGTGGTACAGGTATTGTGCCACAGGATTACAGCGCTTCTTCGGGTAATAATTTTTTTAACTCGTCTAATTGGCAGTTTGTTCTTATATTTGGTTTCTTTTGTTTTCAATGGATTGTTTCACTACTGGCTCGTTCCAAATCGTGGTGGGGTGGGGGGATTGTGGGCGGGGTTTTTGCTTTGCTAGTCTGGTTTTTTCTTGCCCTGTCTTTCGTTTTTACTATTCCTATTTTTATTCTTTTGGTTGGGCTTGGACTACTTCTTGACTACAATGCCTCCAAAGCCTATTCAAAATATAAAAGTACGGGGATTTACCCACCATGGTTTCTGGGGGGAGGTGGGCGTGGCGGAGGTAGGAGTGGTGGTTTTGGCGGATTTGGCGGTGGTTCTTCAGGCGGAGGAGGTTCGAGTGGAAGCTGGTAGAAATCTACAAAAATAGTAAAATGTTGTCATGGCAATTTCACAAGAAATAAAAGATAAAATAAAAGACAAAGAACTTCATCGTGTTGTTACTACCATACTAATATACAAGCCAAATTTTATTTATCTCATTACAAAAAGGGCATTGCATAAAAAAATGATGCCTGGAAAATGGACAATACCTGGGGGTGGGCTCAATATTGATGACTATATAGACACTCCAACTGATACTGAAGGAGCACCACAATGGTATGGGGCATTAGAAAATAGTATGAAGCGGGAAATAAAAGAGGAGGTAAATTTAGAAATTGGTAAATGTGAACTTTTGACAGATTTAACCTTTGTTCGTGGAGATGGAATTCCGTGCATATGTTTTAGTTATTACACCCCATATATTTCCGGAAGTGTTAAACTAGATGAAGATGCAACTGACTTTGCCTGGGTGACACTAAAAGAAGCTGAGAAATATGATTTAATAGATGGTATCTGGGATGAGATTAGGCAGGTGGATGAGATTTTGAGAGATAGGAAATAAAAAGGAAATGTCGCAAATAAATGGAGAGATGCGAGAGTGGTTTAATCGACAGTCTTGGAAAGACTGCGTACGGGAAACCGTACCGAGGGTCCGAATCCCTCTCTCTCCGCCAAAAAGAAACTTCGAACCTTGGATATGACAGAGGTTTTTATTTTTTGTACCCCAGTATATCTCTTGGTTGACACTCTAGAGTTTTGCAAATTGCCTCCAATATTGAGGAACAAATTACTTTATTAATGATGATTGCCGTATTGGTTTTCTTACACTGCTAAGTCGTTCTCGGACTTTATATCGATAGCACTTTGCAAAATCATTTCAAACACGTCCGCAGCAGTGGCGATTACTATAGAAATAAAAGTGGCTACAATACTTATAGCAATAAAGCCAGCAGGGTCGTCATCTGTAATTAATTTAACCGAAAACGATATTCTGATATATATCGCCGCTATCACAATTAAGACACCGAGTATTATTGTGCAATATTTCATGTTCCTTAAAGCCTTCACGGAGTTTAGTGAGAATACTTTATTTTGCCCGATGTATCCGAGTAATTTGAACGCCTGATATAGGGCAACAAAAAATGCGATAGATACTACATACCCGTATATGATGAACGGATCAGAGTAAATGCTAAACAAATCTAAGTTTACGGCTCTCCCTTCAGTCAAAGGAAACCGAATCATAATAGCCAGTGCCACTATGCCCAGAATCACAACGACTACCTGAAGAAATATTGTTGAGCTTTTTTTTATGTTGATTCTTTCCATTACCAAGAACTACATGCAGGCTCCCCGCTACACAACATCCACGCCCATGTTGCGCGTGCTGGATCGAAAAAAGTACCTGAAGTGGGGTAACTTTCTGGGCTCAAATGTGAAAGTAGTTTGTAATTTGATCCATCAGATTTGTAGAGATATCCATCTAGAGTACCAGCAGGGTCTGTGGGTAGGACAGATATATTATTTGGAACTAACCCAGGAATATATCCAGTTGCTCCTGTTCCATAGCCACCATATGATACAGCACCTCTCCACGCTCCACCCGTTGAGGGATATGAATTATTTGTAGAATAATATAGTTCAATTGCTGATCTAAGTTGTAGCAGAGAAACCTTGCGTTTTGCATCACGGGCTTTAACTCTTGCACCATTTAAACTAGTTAACACAACACTTGATAATACTCCTATGATTGATATGACGACCAAGAGTTCAATCAGTGTAAAACCTCGGGATCGTTTTTTCTTTAAAAAAGACATAGTCTAAATATTAAAATTGTTTCTCCAATCGTGGAGGTTCATTTTCAGTATAAATTATTTTTTGACCTGTTGGCGCTACAAATTTTGCCTTACTTCCTCCACTACTAAAAAACAAAAACAGGGAAATAATGATAGCTAAAACCGACAAACCTATAAGGACATAATTTGCCTGGTTCTCATTTTTGATCAATCCGCCCGAAGATTTAATAATCCACTCTACTATCTTTGGTGTTTTAGTTTGAAAAGATTGATTGAATCTTTGAAACTGTTCGTTGTCAAAAACTACTTTTGGTGGCTCATTGTTAGGGTCCATAATCTTATTGTATCATTTATATATTGTCATGCAAGATAATAGAGTTAGTATATGATAGCCAGAAAAGATATAATAAAAGTAGCAATTTTATGAATAAATTTTTAAAATTCTTATTTACGATAATAGTAATTGGTATTTTTGGATTTATTTTTAGAGCCTCAATTTTAAATATTTTGTCACAACTACAAGGACGGTTTTTACCATGTCAAAATCCGATTACTTATTCGCTAGGTGCTTTCGATGCACGATTTGGTATTTCCAAGACAGATTTTCTGTCGGCTATGATACAGGCGGAGGCAATCTGGGAGAAACCAATTAATAAAGATTTATTTAAATATGATACTACCGGTACTTTGAAAGTAAATCTTGTTTATGATATCCGCCAAGAGTCAACCCAGAAGCTAAAAAGCATGGGACTGGTCATGGATAACAGCCGAGCTTCTTATGATGTTCTGAAATCAAAATACATAGAGATGCAGAGTCAGTATGAAAAAGACAAGGCCTCCTTTGAATCTCGACTTCAGGTTTTTAAAACCAGAAAGTCTGCTTACGAAGCTGAGGTGGAAAGGATAAATGCTCGTGGTGGAGGGGACAAGGAAACAGTAAATCGGCTAAACGTAGAAAGAGATTATCTCAACAGCGAGTCCAGCGCTCTGAAAAGTTTGCAAGACTCTTTGAATAATGAAATCGATAATATAAACGCCCTTGTTGTCAGTATAAATCAATTGGCTACTTTGTTGAATATCGATGTCAAAAAATTTAATACAGTTGGGGCCTCCGTCTCGGGAGAGTTTGACGAAGGAGTTTATAAATCAGGTCCAGAAGGGACGGAGATTGACATTTATCAGTTTGATAACAGGGCTAAACTAGTGAGGGTCTTGGCCCACGAACTCGGGCATGCTTTGGGACTGGAGCATGTTGATGATCCGAAAGCTATTATGTATCGCCTAAATAATGGAATAAATGAAAAGCTAACGGCAAGTGATCTCTCTCAACTGAAAAACTTGTGTGACCTACCTGCGCAGACAGGAATTAAGTAATTTTTTGTGCGGGTAGGGGTAATCGAAACCCCGTCTCAGCCTTGGGAAGGCCGCATTCTACCACTAAACCATACCCGCAATATTTAAATTTATTAACAAGGCGGAGGGTAGAGGACTCGGACCTCTAAGGGATTTCTCCCGCTGGTTTTCGAAACCAGTGCCATACCATTAGGCGAACCCTCCATCAAGTAAAAACTATATCATAAAACATTTTTCTAGACATTTATTTATTTTTAATAGATAATAGTTTTTATGAAAAATATAATTTTGAGTTTGATAATAGTTGGTGTAGTAGTGGCTGGTGGATATTATTTGTTCAGGGACAACAAAAATACGCAGGACAATAATATAAACCTACAGCCAGTCGCCACCACGACAGACCAAGCACCAGTTTTTGAAGATGGAACTATTACAAACAATCCTTCGACAAGCTCGGAGCAAGTAGCAAAATCACACATGATCACAATAGAAACCAATTATGGAAAAATAGTTTTTGAAACATACGACTCGGATGCTCCGAACACCGTGAAAAACTTTGTAACTCTGGCAAACAAAGGATTTTACAACGGATTAGTATTTCACAGGGTCATAAAAGGCTTCATGATTCAGGGAGGGGATCCAACCGGTAACGGCACAGGTGGTCCCGGATATCAGTTTGCCGATGAGCTAAATCCAAATACTGCGTCATATAAAGCGGGGTACAAAAAAGGTGTCGTCGCCATGGCAAACGCGGGGCCGAATACAAACGGCAGTCAATTCTTCATCATGACGGCCGATTATCCTCTGCCAAACGCTTACACGATTTTCGGCAAAGTAGTTTCTGGTCAAGATGTGGTGGACAAAATCGTAAGTGTGGAAACAGGAGTGAACGACAGACCGATAACTCCTGTAATTATGAAGACGGTAACTACACAATAAGGATATTGACTTTTATAAACAAAGGGTGATATAATAAACCCAATGTAAGTTTCTCATAGGTTTTCGAGGCGAAGGCTGAGGAAAAGGAGAGAGGCTAGTCGCCTTACATAATTAAAATAAAGACTAGGAAAAACTTCTTACGGAAGTTTTAGAAAAATAAGTATGGCTAAAAAGTTATATGTTGGTGGTATTTCATACTCGACTAACGATGCGGCGTTGAAAGATGCTTTTGCACAGGTAGGAGAGGTACTTTCTGCAACTATTATTATGGACAAGATGACAGGCCGATCAAAAGGATTTGGTTTCGTCGAAATGGCCAATGATGCTGATGCAGACAAAGCTATCGAGAAGTGGAATGGTCAGGAACTAGATGGACGAAAGCTTACAGTCAATGAAGCTCGACCTATGGAACCTAGAGCTCCACGAACAGGAGGATTTGATCGTGGTAATGGCGGCGATCGAGGAGGCCGAACTTGGTAATCTAAGTAACCAACAAAACAAAAAACCGGCTGATGCCGGTTTTTTGTTTACCCCGTAGTGAGCTTCCTACCGTGAACCGAGCTTTGCTCTGGTTCTGCGGTGCTCTACTACTAGGGTTGTCTGTGATAAAATAAAATCATGAATTTAGGAAAACCAGCCACAATTTTTGTTTTAGTTTTGATTGTTCTTGGCTCTTTTGTTTTTTTTCATCAGTCTAACAAAATTGTGGGTGTGGAAATGGGCGGAAAAACTTTTTCTATTGAAGTGGCGCGGACAAATTCAGAAAGAGCGAAGGGTTTATCGGGACATCTGCCACTTCTAGATGATCAAGGCATGCTTTTTGTTTTTCCGAAGCCGGACAAATATGGTTTCTGGATGAAAGATATGAATTTCTCAATCGATATAATTTGGATTGATGCAAATTTCAAAATAGTTCACATAGAAAATTCTCTTCCTCCGGAAACTTATCCAAAAGTTTTCTATCCAGAGACTCCAGCTCTCTACGTTTTAGAAGTTTCTAATGGGGAAGTTGAAAAGCTCAGTTTGAAGGTAGGCGACGCTGTTAAATTTCTCAAAAAATAGGCTCTAAAAAGTCATACAGGATAAGCTCCTTTAATAATAGGACTTTACATCATCAGATTTTGTTTTTTGGTATGTTCGGGGCTTGTTATCCACAGATTTTTGTATTTATTTGGAGTATAATAGATAAATAATTTAGAAATGAGAGTAATTTATCAAAAAATTACTCTCATTTCGTTCAAAAAAGGAAATATTTTTAACAAATTGGTAGATTTTTAATAATTTTTACAAAATTTCCACAATGAGTATCACAGTAACACGTCGTGATGGCACAAAAGTTCCATTCAATGCTGACAAAATCAATCGCTCCATAGAGCGTGCTTGTGCTGGGCTTTCTGACCCAGTATCAAAAGTTACTCAAATCGCCAGTGAGACCCATCTCACACTCTATGACGGCATCACCACCGAGGAAATGGATCAGGCTACCATAAACGCAGCCATTCAAAATATAAAAGACGACATATCTTATGACAAAATCGCTACCAGAATTCTTCTCAAAGTTATATACAAAAGAGTAGTGGGGGATTACATGGCAGAAAGCTATGCAGAAGAAAAAGAAATCCTAAACAAACTCCACAAAGAAGCTTTTGTAAAATATGTAGTGCAAGGAGTACAGTCAGGACGTCTGGACAAACGCATGGCGGAAAAATTTAATCTGGATAAACTCTCTGAAGCGCTGAACCTAGACCGCGATGAACTTTTTCAATATACCGGACTTTCAACCGTAGCCTCCCTATATATATTGAAAGACGAAAAAGAAAGTTATCTGGAAACTCCACAAATGTTTTGGATGAGGATCGCTATGGGTCTCTCCTACAACGAAGACGACCCGAATGTTCGAGCTATCGCTTTTTACAACAAAATGTCAAAGATGGAATACATCGCGGGGACATCGACTAATCTCGGCGCAGGTACTGCTAGGCCTGCTCTGTCCAACTGTTTTCTTTTGGAAATGCACGATGACATGGAACATATTGCAAAGACAGTTTCTGATGTCATGCTTATATCAAAAGCTACCGGTGGAGTTGGACTTTCTGTGACACAACTGCGATCATCTGGCTCACCTCTAAAGTCAAACAACGGCGCATCATCCGGCCCCACTCCATTTGCCAAAATTATTGATACTGCTATAAGAGCTATCATGCGCGCGGGCAAACGCCGAGGAGCTCTCTGTTTCTACATGGAGCCATGGCACCTAGATTTCCTTGAATTTTTGGATTGGAAACACAACGCGGGTGATGATCATATGCGCATGAGAACGGCCAACACTGCGGCTTTTGTAAACGATGAATTTATGAAAAGAGTGGCCAGCGGAGAAGATTGGTATTTTTTTGATCCCGCTGATGCCAGAGACTTGGCCGAGCTCTATGGTCAGGCTTTTTCTGTTCGCTATAAAGAATATGTAGAAAAAGCAGTTAAGGGCGAGCTTCGTTTGTTCAAGAAAATTCCGGCCCAAGAACTTTTTCGTAAAATGATTGTTTCTCTGCAGACCACTTCTCATCCTTGGATTACATGGAAAGATCCTATGAATGTCCGCGCTCTGAACAACAACACAGGCACAATACATCTATCAAACCTGTGCACAGAGATTGCTCTGCCTCAAAACAGGGAAAACATTGCTGTCTGTAACCTTGCCTCTCTAAACCTCGCTCCACATATACAAAACAAAGAGGTTAACTGGGCGAAACTGGAGGAGTCTACTCGCCTTGCGGTCCGTCAGCTTGATAACCTCATTGATATAAATAAACTGCCCATTCCTGAAGCTATAAAGTCAGATAGTGAAAACCGTGCAATCGGTCTCGGTGTGATGGGACTGTCCGATGTTTTGGAACAGCTTGGTATGGCTTATGACTCTCCTCACGCTTGGGATTTCACAGATAGAATATTTGAGTTTATTTCATATATGGCCATAGATGAAAGTGCCAACCTCGCTCAATCTCGCGGTTCGTACAAAAATTTTGCAGGTTCAGGTTGGTCAAAAGGACTTGTGCCCGTCGATACTCTATCTCGTCTGGAAGAAGAGCGTGGAGTTCCGCTGACTGTGACGAAGGAATCAAAACACAAAGGCCTTGACTGGAGCATCTTGCGTGAAAAAGTCAGACACGGAATGCGAAACGCAACCCTCATGGCTGTTGCTCCAAACGCTACTATAGGTCTGGTGGCTGGGACTGTTCCAGGGATTGATCCGCGCTTTGCTCAAGTTTTTTCTCGAAACACTCTCTCTGGAAAATATCTTGATATTAACCACAACTTGGTAAAAGACTTGACGAATCTCGGTATATGGGAAAAAGTAAAGGGTCAGATTATAGAGTTTCAGGGTGATATTTCCGGTATAGAAGAAATTCCAGAGCATTTAAAAAGTGTCTATAAAACTTCTTTCACTACTTCACCCTATGCCTTTATCGAAGTGGCCGCACGTGCCCAAAAATGGATTGACCAAGCCCTTTCTCGCAACATGTATTTGGAAACTCGCGATGTTGATGAGACTATGAAAATTTATAGCGCGGCGTGGGGTAAGGGAGTAAAGACTACATACTATCTCCATATGAAACCTCGACATACCGCGGAACAGTCGACGACGGACGTGAACAAGGCTCAAAAGATTGGCAAAGTCGGATTCGGTGTCTTGAACTTTGCAAACTCACCAGCATTCTCCGCACCTCTCCAAAAATCCCTTATCATAGAAACGCTGACACCCACAGATCCGATTTTTGTTCAACAACCGATTCGGGAGGAAGTTCCTGTGGAAAACAGAACGGTTGACGTGATGCCCGCCTTCGCCGGAGGCTTTGGCGAAGGGAAGGAAGAAATAAAATCTTTGAAAATAGATATGGAGGATGAACCAATGATCTCTCACAGAATCATCTCCTCAAGCAACCCTAATATTATTGGTCCGGAAGACCCAGCTGATGCTAATATTTGTATTAGTTGCCAGTAGAGGAACAATTTACAATTATCAATTTACAATTTCCAATCAATTCTCAATGTTTCAATGACCAATTTGAAAATTAATTCATTGTAAATTCAATGAAAATTGAGAGCTGAAAATTGAAAATTATCAAAACCCAAACACCATGCTTATAGGAAAACCATCACCAACCGACATGAACCTGCACCCGCTTAACTACAAGTGGGCTTATGATCTATACAATCAAGCCGTGCGAAACACATGGTTTCCACATGAGATTGCCTTGAAAGAGGATTTGGAAGATTTTGAAAAGATGACGGAGGATGAGAGACACGCCGTTAAATTTCTTATGGCTTTTTTTAATCCAGCCGAGCTCATTGTTAATCGCTCTATTGCTCTCGGCATGTATCCATACCTCAAGGCCCCGGAGTGCCATTTGTATCTAGCCAAGGTCATGTGGGAAGAGGCCAATCACTGTGTGGCCTTCGAATATGTTCTGGAGACTTTTCCTTTTGACCGAGACACGGTTTTCAATACCCATCTCGAAGTTTCATCGATGATTGCTAAAGAAGCTTACATAAATAAATACCTGACTCGAATGACGGAGGAAAAGCTCGATATTACCTCGATTGATGGCAAAAAAGATTTCATAAGAAATCTAGTGGCCACCAACATAGTCATGGAGGGCATCTGGTTTTATTCAGGATTTATGGTGGCCCTTTCCTTCCGCCAGAGAAACCAACTTCGAAATTTCGGCTCAATGATCAACTGGGTTCTTCGCGATGAGAGTTTGCATTTGAAATTTGGTATAAATCTAGTTCACAACATATTAGAAGAAAATACGGAGCTTTTGACAGAAGAGTTTGCCGCAGAAATCAGAAACATTATTATTGAGGGTGTGGACCTAGAAGTTGCCTACAACAAAGACCTTTTTCCAAACGGAATTCTCGGGCTTAACTCCGACTACGTCAATCAATACGTTCAGTATGTGGCAGACAGGCGACTGGCCGAGCTCGGAATGCCAAAATATTACAACGTTACAAACCCAGCAAAATGGATGTCTACTGCTACGGACGTTTTTGAACTTGTGAACTTTTTTGAATCGCAAAACACATCTTATGAAGTTGATAGTCATGCGAGTGAAAGTAAGAAAAAAGATGATACAGTACTTCCCTTTAAAGAGTAAGACTTCCAAGTTTGTATGATCTTATTGTGCAAGTTGTGTTTTTGTTTGGTATAATTAATCCGCACACTAACTTTGGTATGGTTGCATAGTGTTTTCGTACTATAAGTAGACTCGATATTTGTGAAGAAATAATATCTTGTCATTATCATTTAATATGCAACAAAAACACAATACCAAAGTTAGTGTGCGGATAAAAATGAAGAAAATAAAAGTTGCTATAAATGGCGCTGGGAGAATCGGTCGGGCTTTTTTGCGAATCAGTCTTGAGCGCGACGATGTGCAAGTTGTGGCTATGAACGATTTGGCTGACATTGAAAACATCGCTTACTTGCTAAAATACGATAGCGTTTACGGCCAGAGGTTTTCTTCAGTTTCTGTATCATCGGACAAAACCAAACTTATCGTTGATGGCAAGATTATATCGTTTTTATCCGAAAAAGAGCCGGCTAATCTCCCATGGAAAAATCTTGATATAGATGTGGTTGTTGAATCAACTGGATTTTTCACTACTTTTGAAAAAGCCAGACAGCACGTGACGGCCGGAGCAAAGAAAGTGGTTATCACCGCTCCCGCTCATGACTCACCGGCCGGAGCAGTGCACCCGACTGACGAGGGTACAGTTCTTATTGGTATTAACTGTGACAGTCTGTCGGAAAAAGTTGTCACTTCGAACGCCTCTTGTACGACAAACGCTGGCAGTCCACTGCTCCAGATTCTAAATCAATCAATTGGTATTGAAAAAGCTGTTCTCAATACTGTTCATGGTTATACGGCAAGTCAAAATCTTGTTGATGGACCCAAAGTAAAGGATTGGAAAGAAGGTCGTGCCGCCGCTCACAATATAGTTCCAACATCCACCGGAGCGGCCTTGGCCACAACCAAAGCCATAACCGATCTAGAGGGCAAATTTGATGGTATAGCTATACGAGTACCAGTAGTCGCCGGCTCTATAGTGGATATTACATTTATTGCCAAAAGAAATACTACGGTCGAGGAAGTAAATAGTATTTTGCGAAAAGCCTCGGAAGACAAGCGCTGGGCAAAAATATTTTCTGTGACGGATGAAGAATTAGTTTCTAGTGATATTATTGGCAGCAAGTTTGCTTCTATTGCCGATCTGGGGCTTACTCGTGTGGTCGATGGCAATCTAGTCAAAGTCATGGCTTGGTATGATAACGAAGTTGGGTATACTTACTCCCTTATGGAGCATGTGGTGAAGACTGCATCATCTCTTTAAAATGAAAAAAATATTGATAATATTTTTAGTAATAATAGTTGGTTTGTCTATACTTGGATTTTTCCTACCAATCGTTCCAGTTCATGTTACAGGTGGATATCACGGTAGAGGAGGAGAGTGGTGCGGTATAGTATATAATCCAGAATGTGACAAAATTGTACTTAGATTTTTTAAATGGGATGAGGCATGGTATTTGTGGCACTCAAATCGATAATAGATTTTATTTATGAAGATATACATAGGATCAGACCACGCCGGATTTGAAATGAAAAAGGATCTGATTTCTTATTTGTCTGAGAGTGATTATGAGGTTTTGGATTGTGGTCCTTTGGCGTATGTTCATGATGATGATTACCCCGACTATGTTTCCAAAGTGGCACGTAACATATCGAGCGGCGAGCCGGCTTTTGGCATAGTCATAGGTCGAAATGGTCAAGGTGAGGCGGTAGTTGCAAATCGTTTTGCAAATGTCCGTTGCGCGGTTTTTTACGGCGGCTCAAAGCACATGATCACTTTATCGCGAGAGCACGATGACGCAAACGTGCTTTCCTTGGGTTCTTCATTTTTGACAAAAGAAGAGGCTAGAAGAGCGGTTGATCTTTTTCTTCACACAAAATTTTCCGGAGATGAGAGACATGTGAGGAGGATAGGGAAGATAGACAAATACCCGAACAATTTCTAATTATTCTAATTAATCTAATTTCTAAATAAATCCCAATGAAAAAGTGCTAAAAAGCAAATAATTTATTAGGATTTGGCATTTAGTTATTATTTAGATCAATTAGAAATTAGTACAATTAGGTTAATTATTATGCTTATAGTTCCCGCCATAATTCCACATACAAAAGAGCAACTCGAGGAAGAGGTGAAGAAAGTTTCCAAATTTGCTCATTTGATACAGATCGATATTTCTGATGGTATTTTCACGCCTTTTAAAACATGGCCGTACAACGGTCGAGATGTAGATTTTTTTGAAAAACTGAAAACACAGGAGGTAGGTTGGCCGAAATGGGAAGATGTTGAGTACGAGATACACCTAATGGTCAAATCACCAGAGAATATTTTGTTTGATTGGATAAACTCAGGCGCTTCTGCCATCATCGCTCACATAGAGGCTACGGAGGATTTTCAAAAAGTGATTGATGTTTGTCGAGAGCACTCTGTCGCGGTCGGTATAGCAATAAAACCGTCGACCGATATCGCTCGAATCGAGAATTTTGTTTCACAGGTTGATTTTATTCAATGTATGGGCAGTGATGAGCTCGGAAAACATGGTGTGGGACTGGAAGATAAAGCAGTTATGCAAATAAAATCATTGCAGAAGATTTATCCAGAGCGTATAATTGCTATTGATATTGGTGTATCGGAATTCACAGAAGAGATTTTAATTTCAGCTGGGGCAGACAAGCTTGTTTCTGGTTCGGCCATACTTGAAGCAAGCAACCCAGAAGAAGTGTTTCGACAATTGCAGTCGTTGGAATGAATTTCGTCGACTCACTATCAACCAGTTTTTATGACAGACGATTTAACAGACGAAAAAATACAATTTCTAGAAACCAAAGCGAATGACATTCGCATTTCTATTATAGAAATGCTTGTCGCCGCTGGTTCTGGTCACTCGGCTGGTCCCTTGGGCATGGCTGATGTTTTCAGCGCGCTTTATTTTCATATACTAAAACATGATCCAAAAGTGCCAACATGGCCAAGTCGCGACAGGCTCATCCTTTCAAACGGACACATTTGTCCTGTGCTTTATGCCACCATGGCACACGTTGGATATTTCCCAGTAGAAGAACTTTTGACCCTGCGTAAGTTCAAGTCCCGCCTTCAGGGTCATCCTCACAGAGAGTTTTTGCCTATGCTGGAGAGTAGCTCGGGCCCTCTTGGCTCAGGTCTATCGCAAGCAACTGGAATGGCTTTGGTTGACAGGATGGATAGGGGCAAGTCCTCAGATCGGTTTTTTTACTGTTTAACGGGAGATGGCGAATTGGACGAAGGACAAAATTGGGAAGCTATAATGCTGGCTGGCAAAGAAAAACTAGGCAACCTTATCGCTATTGTGGACAGAAATAATATTCAGATAGACGGGTACACGGAAGATGTCATGCCCATGGAACCTCTCTCGCACAAGTTCGAAAGTTTTGGTTGGCACGTCGAGGAAATCGATGGCCACAATTTCAGAGAAATTGTTTCGGCCGTTGGAAGAGCTCAAGCCGTTTTCGATGGGCCATCTGTAATAATTGCCAGAACTATTCCGGGGAAGGGGGTTTCTTTCATGGAGCGTGACTTCAAATGGCACGGCAATCCGCCGAATACCGAAATAGCCGGTGAACCGCCGAAGGATGAACAAGAAAAAATAGCTCTGCACGACCTGCGAACACTTGGAGGTCAAATAACATCTGAACACCAATGAAAACAATTTTTACTTTTTAATTTAGAATTTAAAATCAATTAAAAATTTTAAATTAATCATTGAAAATTAAGTCTAAATTCTAAAGTTTAAATTAAAAATTTTATGTTAAATCAATCTCAAAAACTAAATCCTGAACTTTTCAATAAGAAAGTCGAGCAAGTTCCTATTCGCAAGGGTTTTGGACAGGGGCTTTTGGAGGTGGCTGAAAAAAATGACTCGGTGGTCGGACTTTGTGCAGACCTGACAGAGTCGACCCAGATGAATCTTTTCAAAAATAAATTTCCAGAGCGTTTTATAGAAATGGGTGTAGCAGAGCAGAACCTAGCTTCCGTTGCCTCGGGTATGGCAGCCATGGGCAAGATTCCATTTATAACCAGCTATGCAATGTTTTCGCCCGGAAGAAACTGGGAGCAGATTCGCACAACCATTTGCTACAACAATCGCCCTGTTATTATCGCCGGTTCCCACGCTGGTATATCCGTTGGTCCCGATGGTGGTACGCATCAGGCAATCGAAGACATAGCTATTACTCGTGTTATGCCAAACATGGTTGTTATTTCTCCCTGTGATCACATAGAGGCGCGAAAGGCCACACTAGCTTCTGTGGATTTAGGTAGCCCGGTTTATATACGCTTGGCAAAGCACAACTCTCCTGTCATCACAACAGAGGGGAGCCCTTTTGAAGTGGGGCGAGCCCAAATGTATTATGGAGAGACGGAGGCAAAAGCCGATGTTGGGATTATTGCGACGGGCGCTTTGGTTTATAAAGCTTTGAAAGTGGCAGAAGCTTTGAAGAGTGAAAACATTTCTGCAAAAGTTTTAAATATCTCTACAATAAAACCACTAGACAACGATGCAGTGATTTCTCTTGCAAAAACTACGGGCGCAACAGTGACCGTCGAAGAGCATCAGATAGCAGGAGGTCTTGGCTCTGCTGTTTCAGAAGTCTTGTCAGCGAATCTTCCAATTCCAATCGAGTTTATCGGTGTTCACGATCTTTTTGGACAATCTGGCACACCTGATGAACTCCTAGAACACTACGGCATGGGCGAAAGTCACATTTTAGTTGCTTGCAAAAAAGTAATCGGCAGAAAACTCTAATTGAGGTTTAACCTCAATTAGAGTAAGTTTTTGGGTTTGTAATTCTCAGGAGCTTTTTTTAGATATTCTTTTATTTTTTCTTGATTAAGCAGGCCTTTTTGCGCTCCAACGAACTGTGTAACAGACATGGAGTTAACCCCTGCCCACCACAAAGCCTCTTCCAGATTTTTACCCATTGCGATGGAAGAAACTATTGTGGAGGCGTATGCATCGCCTGCACCCGTACGCTCAATTGGTGTGTGAGGGTAGATGGGCATAAATAATATTTGGCTGTCTTTATTTTTGGCGTCATAAATATAGGCCCCATCAAAACCATCTGTTATGACCACAGTTTTTGGCCCAAGGCTGGCGATGCCTTTCAGGAGAGTTGGTAGGTCTCTAGACTTTTCACCTAAAATTGTTTGAGACTCCTCAACATTACAGAAAAATATGTCGGTTCGTTCGTATGTGCTTTTTAAATGTTTCACACCGGCTTTTATTTGAAATATTCCAGGCTGAAAAGCTAGTTTTATATTTGGATGATTTTTTAAATAATCAGATATAGTTTCATGAAAATCCTTGTGAAAGTCCAGAGACTTTTCTCCGAGGGAAGTTAGGTAAATCCATTTTGGGCCTCTGCTCTCTATTAGGTTTGCAGGTAAAGCATAATCGAAATCTGAGTGTTTTTGCAAAATAGTCCTATCTGGTGGGAACCATAGGACATAGTGGTAGTTCGTCTCTCTTCCTTCGTCAACAAATATATAATCAGTTGATACAGCATCTTTTTTTAGAGATTCAATGCACTTTTGTCCATTCAAATCTTTCCCAACATGAGCTACGATAGCGGAGCTCAAACCTAGACGACTTGCGCAAACAGCGGCGTTTCCGGCGTTTGCTACTGCCGGCACTTCCTCGACGGATTCATATGGTATCTTTGTTGCATAATCCAGACAAAGTTTACAACTCTCACCTTTTTCATCACATATTACTTCTGCTTCTTTTAGTTTAATAAAAGCATCAATAGCTAACTCTCCAATAGCCACAAAATCTAAATCTTTCATTTGTAAAGTATAGCATGATCATTTGTCTGTGTGCTACAATAATGAGATGAATCCCGTTAGAAATCAGTCAGTTTATTTATTGAAACAATGTATTTTAACGAGAAACATACTATATAATAGATAATTTATTATTAAACTTCGGAAAGGCTTTAGTAAAAGGCTTTCCTATTTCTAACGGGATGAAAACACTTAGGGAATGCGTAAAAGAAGCGCAGCAAAAGAAAGTGGCTATTGGGCATTTTAATATTTCTGATACTAACCAATTGTGGGGAGTGTTTCGCGCCGCTCAGGTGCTGTCGGTACCTGTGATTATTGGCGTCTCCGAAGGTGAGAGAGATTTTATCGGGGTAAGACAAGCGGCTGCTCTTGTAAAAAGTCTGCGTGAAGAATTTGATTATCCTGTTTTTCTAAATGCAGATCACACTTATTCGTTTGATAGGGTGAAAGAGGCAATTGATGCCGGCTTTGATTCTGTTATTTTTGATGGAGCCAAGCTTTCTTTTGAAGAAAATGTGAAAATAACAAAGCAATGCGTTGAGTACGCCCGTGCTTGTGGGAGAGACGTGTTGGTTGAAGGCGAACTGGGTTTTATAGGCACATCATCAAAAGTTTTGGATGAAGTCCCTCTAGGAGTTGATCTTTCGGAAAATTCCTTAGCTGATCCGGAAAAAGCAAAAGAATTTGTAGAGCAAACAGGCGTGGATATGCTTGCCCCAGCGGTAGGAAACTTTCACGGCATGCTTCGCGGTGGTGTTGATCCTAAATTAAATATTGAAAGGGTAAAGCAAATCTCAGACGCTACTGGTACGCCGCTTGTGCTTCACGGTGGATCGGGAAACTCTGAGGATGATTTCAAAGGTGCTATAGCAAACGGAGTTTCCATAGTTCACATAAATACAGAAATACGAGTTGCATACAAACAGGGCCTTCAAATCGGACTCTCGGAAAACCCTGACGAAGTTGCTCCATACAAATTCCTAAAACCCGCGGTCAAAGCCGTGCAAGATGTGGTGGAAAAGAAATTGAAATTATTTAATAATTTATAGAAGAATGAAAATATTTATAACACAAAGAATTCCAGAAATCGGAATTAAAATGTTACAGGATAAAGGATACGAAGTGGATATTAGTCCAAAAGATGGGATTTTGAGTAAGGATGAATTGAAAGAAGCGTTGGGAGCAAAACCATACGATGCTGTGCTGTGTTTGCTTACAAATCCTATTAACGCTGAGATTTTTGATGCTGTGCCTACGGCTAAAATATTTGCCAACTACGCTGTTGGTTACAACAACATAGATGTTGCCGAGGCGATCAAGAGGGGAATCACAGTAACAAACACTCCAGGGGCGCTGACTGATGCTGTAGCCGAACACGCCGTGGCACTTTTGATTTCGGTCGCTTTGCGAATTGTCGAGGCAGATAAATATTTGCGAGAAGGCAAGTTCAAAGGCTGGGAGCCGCTTGGTTTTCTAGGCCTTGATATGAAGGGCAAAACTGTCGGTATTCTCGGCGCTGGGCGTATTGGTTTTCGAGTTGGACAGATTTTGAAAAAAGGTTTTGATATGAATGTCATTTATTATGATGTAAAGAAAAATGACGAGTTTGAAAAAGATTTAGATGCCAAGTTTTTCTCAAGTCCAGAAGAATTACTAAAAGCCTCTGATGTTGTTTCTGTTCATGTCCCGCTTCTCGACTCAACCAAACATTTGATAAACGAAGAGCGCTTGAAAATGATGAAACCAACAGCATATCTCATAAACACATCCCGAGGACCAGTGGTAGATGAAAACGCATTAGTCAAGTCTCTTCAAAACAAAGTTATCGCCGGGGCAGGACTTGATGTTTTTGAAAACGAGCCACAACTGGCCAACGGTCTAGCCGACTTACCGAACATTGTCATAACCCCCCACATCGCTTCAGCCACAATCCCAGCCAGAGAGGGTATGGCCGTCCTAGCTGCGCAAAATATAATTGATTTTCTGGAAGGGAGAACTCCTGCTAATAAAGTAAGTCTATAAATATAATTTTAACCACTTAGCACAATTTCGTCGAATCACATCTCGGACAGAGACCCGCAGGCGCGGTGCTTGGCGTTGTCAACGACCCGAGTGAAGCGAGGGCTCTTGACAACGTAGCGCCGAGGACCAGCGAGTTTTTCGCAGGAAAAAACGAAGCGGTCTCTGGGAGAGATTGATGAGAAAGAAATTGTGCGAACTTGATTAAATAAAATTTTTTCTATATACTGAGTCTCATGTTAATTTTGGACGCACAGAAACGAAATAAGTCAACTTCGCTTGAAAAACTGCGAAAAGAGGGCAAAATGCCTGCGGTTTTTTACGGCCCCGGTACCAGAGCACAGCTCGGTACAGGGCAGAGCAAGAAAACAGTTAGCACCTCAACTCCCATTTCCATTTTAAAAAAAGATTTTCTGAAAGTTTGGCATGAAGCGGGGGAGTCTGGTGTGGTAACTATAAAAAGCGCCGATGGATCAGTCGATACTTTGATACACGCTGTGGATGTTGACCCAGTTTCTGATATTCCTCGTCATGCTGATTTTTATGTATTCGAAAAAGGAAAGAAACTTGAAGTTGATGTTCCACTTGATTTCATTGGCATTTCTCCTGCTATAAAAGATCTCGGTGGCGCTCTTATCAAAACTCTTCACGAGCTGAAAATCTCAGCCGACCCGCAGCATATTCCACATGATATAAAAGTAGACATCTCATCGCTTCTCGATTTTGATTCGCAAGTTCTAGCCTCGCAAATAGAGCTTCCCCAAGGTGTCACCTTGGTAGAATTGCCAAATGAAGTCGTTGCCTCAGTTGGACGACCACGAGAGGAGAAGGAAGAAGAAGTGGCACCTGTTGATCTGTCTAGTATTGAAGTAGAGAAGAAGGGTAAGAAAGAGGAGGAAGGAGCGTCAGAAGAAGAGGTGAAACAAGAAACGGAAAAGTAATTTTCAATTTTGCAATTTTCCAATCAATTTTCAAGTATCAATGTTTTAATTAGAAATTTGTTCATTGAAAATTCAATGAAAATTGAGAATTGAAAATTGTAAATTTCTGATATAATAAATCTATGCCCAAAAGGTTATTTTTAGCTGTATTTTTAATATTTTTCATATTCTCTGCAAAAGCCTTGGCTTTGACTCCGGAGGAACAGGATGCCCAGTGGAGGATAGAGCTCGCAGCGACGGAGGCCGATATTGCCAAATGGCAGTCTATTTTAGACAGCACCAAGGCCAACACTAAGTCTTTACAGCAGGACGCGGCCGTATTGAACGCCAAGATAAAGCAAGCGCAGGCTCTTATAAAACAGAAAACTATTGCTATTGCTCAGCTTGATCAAGACATTGCACAGAAAAACGCCCATATAAATACACTGGAACAACAGATAAGCGATGGTCACGACTCGATGGCTCAGCTTTTGCGCAAGACAAACCAGATCGACTCGTATAGTTTGGTGGAAATCGTTTTGGGCAACAAAGACATATCGGATTTTTTCAGTGATATAGATACTTTTCAGTCGGTCAACAAATCTCTTGGTGATTTGTTTGTTCAGATTAGGGCTAAAAAGGATTTGACCGAAAAGGAAAAAATAGCTCTAGATGAAAAGAAAGACAAAGAAGCTGATGCAAAAGCGGCTACTCAGGAAATTCAGAAACAAGTCCAAGCCAACGAAAAACAAAAAGAATATTTGATAAAAGTTAACAAGACGCAGGAAAAAACATACGCCCAAGTGATTGCTGATCAGCAGGCCAAGGCCGCAGCCATAAGGGCCAAGCTTTTCAAACTTGCCGGTGGAAGCGCGGCGATTCCTTTCGGCACGGCCCTTACCTATGCAGAGACTGCGGGCGGAAAAACTGGAGTTTCATCTGCCTTTCTTCTGGCCATTTTAACGCAAGAAAGTAACTTGGGAGCAAACGTTGGCAAATGCTACCTGACCGATGCCTCGACTGGTGCAGGAGTAAACATAAGTACTGGCAAAGTTTGGACTAACCTAATGAAAGCCACACGCGATGTTCAGCCGTTTTTGGAGATTACAAATAAACTTGGTTTTGACGCTTTCAAAACAGTTGTCTCCTGTCCTATTGCCGGAGCGGGAGGTTATGGTGGAGCGATGGGTCCGGCCCAGTTTATCGCTTCGACGTGGAAAATTTTTGAGGACCGATTACAGTCCGCCCTCGGACACTTTGCCAGCCCGTGGGATCCGCAAGATGCTTTCACCGCATCGGCCATGTATCTGGGGGACTTGGGCGCATCGAGTGGCACGTATAGTGGAGAGCTCCGAGCGGCTTGTAAATATTATGGAAGCGGTGGCTCGACTTGTGCATATGGCAGAAATGTAATGGCGCTGAAATCAGGTATACAATCGGACATAGACTATTTGAATCAATACGGAGTGTCGAGGAGATAGGTTCTGGTCTTTTTGACCAATCTCATCTTCTAAAATTTAAAAAACATCTTCACCGTACTCCGTGTACGCCTCAGATGATTTTCTAAATTTTATAAGCGATCTTGGCCAAAAATCCTCATAACCTAATAACTGGTATTTTGTGGGGATTTCTAAAATAGCCTTATTTTTAGGCCTTTTTCGTGTGCTTAAAAAAGTACTTGACACAATTTGTAGGCTATGGTAGGCTTATACAAGATCAGCGATAGCCACACGTAATATTGTAGAGTGGACTGGATCGCTATCATTCACCCCCGTTTTAGTTGAATGTATCGGGGTGTGGGTAACAAGGGTTTGTGTCGAACATTCGACTTGCTGTTTGAAGCCCACCAGTTACGTGAAAGCTGTACACTGGCAGGGGCTTAGACGGGACTCCTCACATAGGTGAGGTGGCAAAAAGCTTCCGCGATGGGCGCTCGCGAGGGTTAGGTAAGATAGACAGGGCATGCCACATCCTTGTCGCACCAGATGCGGTGAATGCATCGAGTGGTCCCTCGGGAACCACTGGCATGGGCCGGCGCAACCTCGCGCTGGCCCTTTTTCTTTTATAAAATTATTTTCTTGCAAAATTTCAATAATTCTGTTACATTGAGCCCATTCGTAAATTCGATTACATTCGTATAATTCGTAATATGAAAAAAGATATACATCCACAAAACTATAGGCCGGTTCTATTTGTCGACAACTCTAACGGAGCTGAGTTTATTATTGCGTCTACCGTAGCTACTAGCGAAAAAGCTAAATCAAAAGCGGATAACCTGCCTGCCGGCAAGGCAGGAAAAGAGTATCCAGTTTATCATCTCGAAGTCTCTAGCGCATCGCACCCTTTCTATACAGGAAATGAAAAAACTCTCGATACTGCGGGTAGGGTTGAGAAGTTTAAAGCAAAGCAAGCAAAAAAGAAAGCTTAAGCTTTCCTTTTTGCGGAATTAAGAATATTGAATAATGAATATTGATTAGGACCGTTTGGTTTGGTTTTTGTGTTATTCTTTATTCATAATTCGATATTCATTATTCTACCCAAATGGATTTAGAAAAATACTTACAAAATTCAAAAACCTCATATCTTGCCCAAAACTTTCAACGGTTGGAAAAACAGGAGGAAGAGACGAGGAAAATGATAGAGGGCGATTCTTCGTTTGCTGATTTGGCTCAGACGGAATTGGAAGGGTTGAAACTAGAGAAAGATGAGTTGTGGAAGCAGATGGAGGAAATTTTGAAAGAAGAGGAGGTTGAGGAGGAATTTCCAAACGAGGTTATTCTCGAAGTGCGTGCGGGAGCGGGAGGGGAGGAGGCCTCGCTTTTTGCGGAAGAATTGGCCCATATGTATACCACTTATGCTCAAAACAGAGGCTGGGTTGTTCATGCTGTAGATGAGTCGCGAAGTGCTGTGGGTGGGTATAAAGAAGCGTCATTTGAAATACGTGGGAAAGATGTTTACAAAATATTGCGTTTTGAGACTGGTGTTCATCGTGTTCAACGTGTTCCAGCAACGGAGAAGATAGGGCGAGTTCATACATCGACGGCATCGGTCGCCATACTTCCCGTGCGTAAGAAAACAAACGTCATAATAAATCCAGTCGATATTGAAATAGAAACTTCTCGGTCGGGAGGAGCCGGTGGGCAAAATGTGAACAAAGTTGAAACTGCTGTTCGTATCATACATAAACCGACGGGGTTAGACGTACGCTCGACCTCACAAAGAAGCCAGTTAAAAAATAAAGAAATGGCAATGTCGATACTGACCGCAAAACTTCAGATGCTTAAAGAAACAGAGGAGGCTGCCAAATACTCATCCGACCGCAAATCCCAAATAGGCACAGCCGACCGCTCCGAGAAAATCCGCACGTACAACATATTACAAGATCGCATAACTGACCATCGAATAAAGCAGTCATGGCACAATATTGAGAAGATTCTGGCTGGTAGCATCGAGCCAATTTTGGAAGCGATGAAGGAATACAATGGGCAGATGGTGGGGGGTCAGGATGTTGAATAATTTATAAAAAGATATATAGTGCTTGCAGGAGGGTTCTGTATGAGATGTGAGCTGTGCGATAAGCTCCTCGAGCATGCGCCGGGCTGCCCCTACGACACGCCGGTTGGTTCTCAGGAGAGAGAGGACTACCTGCGTGGGATGCGTGATGGCAAGGCGCGTGACGTCTTCAAACCAGCGGGCCCCTACTATGTCGACGGCTACCGCAACGCCGTGGGAGCTTTCGACTGAAACTCCAACCCGTCTCGTGGGGTGCGATCATCCCACGAGACGCGCAAACCTCGACTGGGATTGTCTAGCTCGGGGCCTGCCCCGTACCATGCTCTGCTTCGGTACTGGGGTTTTTGTTATAAAAATATGAGTATGATACAATGCTCAAGTAATGATTTATTACACAGAGCATGCTAAGGAGAGGATGCTTTTGAGAGGAATTACGCAGGAGATGGTCATAAAAGCTTTGTCCAAACCTGATAAAGTGGGTATGGGTTATGACGATAAGAATTTGGTTTTCAAGAAATTTTTGAGAGGGGTAGTTAAAATTGTTTTTGTGAAAAAGAAAAATCACTACACGGTCGTTTCTGTCATCTGGCATATAATAAAATAGGGAATGAAAATAACTTATGATAAAAAAATAGATGCAATGTACCTTCAGTTTCAAACTGGTTCTTTTTCCCGTAATAAGGAAGTTGAGGAGGGTATAATTTTGGATATTGGTAGAGGGAATAAAATTTTAGGGATTGAGATTTTGAATGCCAGTCGTAGAGTTAAACCGAAAGACTTGAAGCATTTTAGTTCACTGATTCCAACCCAAGTATTGGCCTAAAAATCATGTTGCACGAGATTAATATTTCTGCTAACATGTAACTCGCATATGACTGACACAAGCAATTCAAATAGTGTTTTAATTGATGCTCTTTTCTCCGCTGGGGCGCATTTTGGCTATGTTAAATCAAGACGACACCCATCAACGAAACCTTTTATATTTGGTATAAAGAACAAGATAGAGATATTTGACCTTGAGAAGACAAGTGGTGCTCTGAACACAGCACTAGAGTTCGTAGAAAGTCTCGGCACTGCGGGAGGAAAAGTCCTTTTCGTCAGCGGTAAAAATGAGGCTAAAGAGGCTATTACAAAAACAGCCGAGAGTATAAATCAACCATACGTGGCGGGGCGATTTATTGGCGGAACTTTGACAAATTTCCCTGAAATTCGCAAAAGAGTAGAGAAGCTGGAGAGACTAGTTTCTGAAAAGGAAAAAGGTGAGCTCTCAAAGTACACAAAAAAGGAGCGTTTGCTTATTGACCGAGATATTGAAAAACTCCGAACATTTTTCTTTGGCATCTCTGTCATGAAGTCTCTTCCACAGGCTATTTTCGTAGTGGATAGCAAAAAAGAATCCATCGCTGTAAAGGAGGCGCAGAAAATGGGAATCCCTGTTGTTGCTCTATGTGGCACAGACAACAATCTAAATGAAGTAGAGTTTCCTATTCCTGCTAATGACTCGAGCAAATTAAGTATTGAATTTTTTCTTGGTAAAATCGCTGAAGCTTATAAGGCAGGTCAATTAAAGAAGGTTGAAGAAGTTAAATAAGGTAATAAGTTCAATAAGGAGTACAAGAAACTTATCAAACTTATTAACCCAAAGCGAAGCGTAACTTATTAAACTAAACATGGAGATTACAACAGAACTTATTAAGCAACTTCGTGACAAAACCGGTGTTTCTATCATGCAGTGCAAAAAAGCTCTCGACGAGACGGCTGGGGATATCGATAAGGCCGTGGTCTTCCTAGCCAAAAAAAGTGTTGATATTGCTAACAAAAAGGCGGACCGGACGCTCGGGGCGGGTATCGTGGCTTCTTATGTCCACTCTACCGGAACTGTGGGAACTATGATAGAATTATTGTGTGAGACCGACTTCGTGGCCCAGAACGAAGAGTTCAAGAAGTTAGCTTACGACATAGCAATGCATGCCACGGCTACTAACCCTCAGTTTTTGAAACAGGAGGATATAGACGAGCAGACAAAGTCTCTTGCCGCTGAAGTCTTTGCCAAAGAAGTGGAGGGCAAACCGGAGGCAATGAAGGCAAAAATTCTAGAAGGAAAGCTCGCGGCGTATTGGGCTGAGAGAGTACTTCTAGATCAATCATTTATTAAAAACCCTGAGGTCACTATTATAAATCTAATACAGAGCGCCACTCAAAAATTTGGCGAAAAAATAGAATTATCTCGTTTCGTGCGCTTTTCAGTCTCTAACTAATCTCATCTTAAAATTTATGACAACTATACTTACATTGTTTGTATTGTCTATGCTCGTCCTCTCAGGACTTGTGCTATCTAAGGTGTTCGAAATTAAGGTCAGAAAGATACATTTTCTCTCGAACCTGTTTCTAAGAGGGGACAAGAAAATACACCAGATGATAGAGTTGGCTTTCTCCAAGTCCCGTCTTTATAAGAGGATTTTGAACATCTTCATATTTGAGTTCCTGCCATCATACCTATATGAGATTCTTGTCCGGATGAAGGATTTTGTATCGAAAAAATACTATGAAGTAGGTGGTTTCAACGGCCGAAGAATACTGAGAAGCAACGGTTCGGTATCGTTTTTCCTAGAGCAACTAGCCCGAGATAACTCATTTGAAAAAGAGTCTTAGAAGTGTTATGTTGAATAAGTTAATTTAATAATATTAACCTAAGCCGAGGTAGCTCAGTTGGTAGAGCGCAACTTTTGTAAAGTTGATGTCGCAGGTTCAAACCCTGTCCTCGGCTCAATAGATTTACACTTTTGTCAAGTGTCTCGTCTAAGAGATGGATAAGTACATTAAGAATGGTGGATAACTTCCGCTTCAATTTTTGTTATACTAACACCATGAATCCCGTTAGAGGTTATAAGGTTATGACCTAAACGGGGTGTGAGAAGAATGGATAATATCTGTTATATTTAATATTAATAAAATAAACTACGGAAAGGCTTTCCTATCTCTAACGGGATGAAAACAAAAACTTTATATGTAATATTCGGAGTAGTTTTATTAGGAGGTGTTACTTTTCTTTTTGTAAATAACGGAGTGTTACAAAATATTGCGCAGAGTTGTTCTTCTGATGCAAATCGACCCTGCTTTGAGCAAGAAATCGCCAATAAATCACAAGCCGCTGTTGGTGGTGTTGTTAAAAAAGAAAAACTGGATGTGGAAAAAGGACAAACAGAGTTTGCTGCATGTATTAAAAACGAGGCCAACCGCCGAGGACAGGAAAAGGATAAAACCAAAATTTGCGATGCAGAAATAATCAAATACTGTGAAGGTGCGTGGAATGGTGATAAAAATAATACAGAGAATGGTTTTAGTCGGATCAAAAAATATGAGGGCAAGTGCGAACCAGAACCCGGTCCAACTCCTCCACCTCCATCGAATTCTAAGCCAGTTTCTATTACCACTACGAGTTTGCCTACGGCGACACTCCAAATGCGATATCGCGCAGAATTAGGCGTAAGGGGAGGTACTGCTCCGTATACATGGAGCATTAGTAGTGGTGTTCTCCCTATAGGGGTTACTCTTGACCCAAAGACGGGCGTTATTTCCGGCCTTCTGCAGTATATTGTGTATTCTGATGGCTTGAAACTATTCCCTGTTTGGCAGGCAGAACTTTTTGGCAAAACAATGATTGCTTTTGAAGTTGTTGATGCTGTTGGTTCCCGTGCAACGAAAAGTCTTAGTCTCGTCATTAAAAGAGTTGTTGAGCCAGAACTGGGTTTTACACTTCTTGAAATAGACATGGGGCGAGATAACATTGGCTACGGTATAACGATATCTCAAATGTATCTTAGTAATAGCAGGCTTACTTCGGTCGGCACGGCGTGGGGATATGGTTTTGCGAATGATGATTCCAAAACAGCATACTACTTGAAATATGGAAGCGGTGCCAAACCCGACCATCTTAGTATTGAGTTATCTAACCTTCGTTCGGGGGAAACATTTGATCAACTGGTGGATGTTCAAATTACGACTGATACAGGTCCAAAAATAGTTTATCTTCCGGCTGTTCCTGCTGTTACCGAGTGTGATACTCAATGGTGGGGGTTTTATATAGCCAAAGACGGTTCCACATATTATAGTCGTAGCGATCATAGTTGTGGGCTCCCTGGTCTTTCACCAGAACAAGCGCTTGTACCACAACATCTCGCGCGCGGAGCAAGTGCCACACCGGACCTTTCAGCGCGACCAAGCTCTCCCACAGATTTTTCTCCTAACTCAATGCGTTCAAGCACGATCTCGGGCGCCGAAATCATCAAGATAACACCGACCAAATAGATTTATTTCTTCGTACTTGTCGCAGTTGTCGAGCTAGCGGTTTGGGCTTTTAGGATTTGTAACTCAGGTATGGCTTTCTCCAAATCCTCAATGGACTGAAATCCATAATAAGCCCTGTCTTTTATGACAATGGCCGGAAGTTGGTTTTTTACTTTCTTTATTGATATGAGAGTTTTCACAGCTGAGACGTCCAAGTTGTAGTCGAATGAATATATTCTCAGTTCTGGATATGTCTCTCGCAGTCGTGTTAAAACATAACCCTCTCTCTGGCAGTCTGGACAACTATCATCTGTGGAATAAAAATAAATAATTGAAAGAGGAGTTTTTTTGCATTTCTCGCTGATTCTATTCATGAGTAAATAATCTTTAATTTCAAGCAGGGAATAGTAGCGTTTCAGAGTTTGCACTTCGCTGTCATTTGCCCCCCTTTCATTTTCTGTGTATGTTAGTTTATTTTCGAGATTACCCAGCTCTGTTGAAAGAGAACCGACCCCGACATCTTTACAAAGTGAATCTTCCAGAAGTGAAAACTGTGTTTCGGATGAAAGTATATCTATGGCGATTTTATCCTGAATGGATCTAATCTCCGCCAGTTTTTTCTGGCCGAAATAGTTGGAAAGATAAATAGCCGTGCCAAAAATAATCACAGTTATTATAAAAGAGTACAAATATTTTTTTGAGCTAATGTTTTGAACCATAATTTACCGCCAGGATGCTTTGACCAAAAACAGCGCGTTAAACACAGCCTTGCCAATCCACAGTGGAGCAATAAACATATACAAAACTAGGAAATAAATCAAATCCATACCTACATCCCATTTGCCCTCGGACATCCTCTTGGATATTAATATCATGCTTATTGTGCCAATAGTTGTTACTATGCCGACAAATGCTATCAGTTTTGTGTTTATATAAAACCAATCAAAGTTTGCAAAAGGCCAGTGCAAGTTTAGGCCTACAGTTTGCAGTCTAATATATTCGTTGAAAAACATGTGTCCCAGATTGAAGACGGATATACTGGCGATGGTCAGGACAGATATGATAGAAATAGCAGCCATAGGTAGTATGAATACACCTAGATTTCCATACTTTCGATTAAAGAACATATTCTTGTAGTCTGTGGCGTTTTTTATAAAACCATATGACCAGCGAATTCGTTGTTTCAAAAGTTTTGGTAATGTACTTGGCGGCACAGTATAAACCATGGCATTGTGAGCATGAGCGATTTTGTAACCACTTTTCTGCATACGCAGAGCTATCTCGATATCTTCTGTATTATGGGCGTGTTCGTATCCTCCTAACTTCTCAAAAACTTCGCGACGGAAGATGGAGAAAGGTCCCGGAGTTATATAAACGGCATGCATATAATGGAACATTTTTCGGGTGAAGATACCAAAGCTGTATTCTACTTTTTGTAGCAGTTGCAGAGGCCCCTTTGGTTTCCAGAGTTTTACAGATGGCGTGACGGTCATTGTTTCTTTATCTTGGAAATAGACCACGATGTTTTTCAAAGCGTCTTTGTGGACATAGGAGTCAGCATCTAGGCACCCGACCAAGTCAGTTTTAAGTCTGGATAGGCCAAAGTTCAGAGCTGTGTGTTTGCCACCATTCTCTTTGCTGTGCATCTCCACCTGCGGATTGTTTTTGAATTTCTGAATATTCTGCCATGTGTTATCTGTTGAACCGTCGTTTACAATCATTATTTTTAGTTTGTTTTTTGGATAGTCGAGAGAGAGGAGAGAGTGAATTGTTTTCGACACAGTTTTCTCCTCATTCCAACAAGGGACGATGATGGTTACTGTTGGATATTTTTTTACTCCCAGAGAGACCCAAGCGTTTTCTTTTTCTATTTCCAAGCGATTTTCGAAGTAGGTGATTAGCAGAAACACTTCAAAGTTTAGTGAAGCAAAGAGGAATATGTATGTAATTAAATCTGTGATGCTGGTCATCGAATTTTGGCACCGAACATTTCTGCTGTTTTTTGCTCGATTTTTTTATGAACACCATCTATCTCATCCGAAGTCAGGGTTCTGTTGAGAGAGCGGTACGTCACTCGGTAGGCGTAGCTTATTTTGTCCTTTCCAAACTTCTCTTCATTTTCATATTTATCCAAAAGCTCGACTTGTTCCACTAGGTTTGGCGCGGTTTCTCGCACTAGGTCGAAATAGTCGTTTGGTACGAAGTTTTTATCCACCACAAAAGAGATATCTCGAACTATCGATGGATATTTGGAAACCTCCACATACTTATTACCTAGTTTCAGCTGTTTTATTACACGAGGATCTTCTGACCACAGGAGACGGATGTCGGGCAGTTCCATGCCTATGATAGCCAGTCTCTCGAGACCGAAACCGAAAGCCCAACCGTTGTAGCCCTCGAGGTCAAACTGTTTGAGAACGCTCTTTTTTGGCATGCCTCCGCCAAGTATTTCTACCCATTTACCGTTCCCGCCTGCATCAGCTACGCTGGAAGCATTGCGGGCAGGCATTTCGATTTCGACTTGTAGAGATGGATCGGTATATGGAAATATATCGTCCAAAAAACGATATTTAACATCATGGCCAAAGGTGCTTTGGACGATTTGAGTCAGTACATTTTTCAGATCCTCCAACTCTAAAACTTTCTCACTGTCAGGAACGAGATATAACCCGCCCATTTGGTGAAATATGTTCATGTGGTGTCTATCAATCTCGTCTTTGCGGAAAACTTTTCCATAACAGAAAACTCCCAATGTTTGGCCTTTTGCGATTTTTTCTTTTATTTCGGGCAAGTTCAAATAGTAATACCACATAACCGTGTCGTGCGGGCGTAGGACATTTTTCTCATCCACATAGTACGTGTCCGACTTACTCCTGACCGGATGGTCAGAGGCAAAGCTGAAGAGGTCGAAAACAATACTTGTTGGCACTATTTCCGGTATGTCGATATGGTCGAAGTCTTTCAGGTTTGGCAGTGTAGTTACTCTCTCTACGATTTCACAAAGCGGACTGCCTTTTGTCCGAGACAAATCCGGCATGGCCAGATAGCGTTTCATGCGCACAGCTTCGTTGTCCTGTCTTGCCTCTAGTTCTTCGAGTAGTTTGTTCTCCTCGTCTCTAGAAACTTTGTAATTCTTCATGTTTTTATATTAGTTAAAAATTCTTAATAAAGCAAACCCGCACACTAACTTTGCCATCATTCTGTTTTTTCAAAATAACATTATTGTCACCCCAACATTTCTACCAAAAAATAACTCCAAACTATGTTTCAAATCAGAATATAAAAATAATGGCAAAGTTAGTGTGCGGGCAAACACCAGCCCCTTTAGAGAGCTGGTGTTTGAGTTGTCTCCCTTTGGGAGATCTCCCGCAGGGAGATAAGTTTCTTGGATTTTCTACAGCGCAAATATCAGCCTTCTAGATTGAGTGCTAAAGAAGAAAAAGTTATTTGTTCGCTGTATGCTCTTACTCATAAATAAAGTCTATCCTAGTATCCTTTAATATGATAGCCAAACACTGGGTGTTTGGTAAGTGTTACTGACACAAGTTTGGCTAAAAAGCTTGTTTTGTATGCTTGATTTTGATATAATAAACTCATTAAAACACATATAATATGGCTGTAAAATCAGATAAAAAACCAGTGAAAAAGGATTCTTACGGAGCGGATGCGATACAGGTTCTCGAGGGGCTAGAGCCGGTGCGAAAGCGCCCAGGAATGTACATTGGGACGACAGGTCTTGACGGTCTTCACCATCTCATAACAGAGATTTTTGATAACTCCCGGGATGAAGCCATGGGGGGGTTTGCGAACGATATCGAGGTGACGCTTCTTCCCGAAAACAAGGTTCGCGTGACAGACAATGGCCGAGGTATTCCAGTCGACATTCACAAACAAACAAAAGTTTCCGCTCTGGAGACTATTATGACCACCCTCCACGCCGGAGGAAAATTCGGTGGTGAAGATGGTGGTTACAAAGTCTCGGGAGGATTGCATGGCGTTGGAGCATCGGTTGTAAACGCTCTTTCGATTTACTGCAAAGTGACGGTCCACAAAGATGGGGGCGTTTATGTTCAGGAATATTCTCAAGGCAAACCCATTCGACAAGCTCAGGGCGGGAAAAGCACCGCGGTGAAAAAAATCAGCACGACCAAAGAACATGGCACAATAGTGGTCTTCCAGCCAGACCCGGCTATTTTCCCGATTATCGAGTTTGATTTCAAAAAAGTGGTGGACCATTTACGTCAGCAGGCGTATCTGGTCAAAGGTTTGCGAATTAGTGTAAATGATGCTCGAGCTGTAACCGCTAAAATAAAGGAGGATGAAGTTTTCAAAATATCAGAATTGGGTCTGGAAATTCCTTCAATGTCTTTTTATTTCGAGGGGGGTCTCTTGTCGCTAGTAAAGTTCTACAACAGTACGCAGAAACTAATTCACAAAAATGTTTTCTATGTAGAAAAGAAAACGAACGAATGGGAATCTGTCGAGGTGTCGCTCCAATATGTCGATGATATTTCCAATCGTATCGTGGCTTTTGCAAACAATATTCATACTCCAGAGGGCGGAACGCATTTGACTGGTTTTAAGACAGCGCTGACTAGAACCCTGAACACATATGGTCGCAAGAATAATTTAATCAAAGAATCGGAGGATAACTTTACCGGTGATGATGTTCTAGAGGGACTGACTGCCGTTGTCTCAGTTAAACTCCGAGAGGTTCAGTTCGAGGGCCAGACCAAGGCCAAACTTGGCACAGTTGAGGCACAGGGCTCGGTCAACACTATTTTCTCGGAGGCTTTCACTTATTTTCTCGAAGAAAATCCGGATGATGCCAGAGCGATAATAAACAAAGTGGTTTTGGCTCTGAAGGCTCGCAAAGCGGCCAAAGCGGCCAAGGATTCAGTTTTGCGCAAAGGCGCTTTGGAGGGCATGACTTTGCCGGGGAAACTTGCCGACTGCCAGAGCAAAAATGCCGAAGACTCAGAATTGTTCATTGTGGAAGGAGATTCGGCCGGGGGCTCTAGCAAGATGGGTCGTGATAGAAAAACTCAAGCAATACTTCCTTTACGAGGCAAAATATTGAATATTGAGAGAGCACGCCTCGATAGACTTCTCGAATCAGAACAAATAAAGAACCTGGTCATTGCGCTGGGGACAGCAATCGGTGACACATTTGATATTTCCAAGTTAAGGTATCATAAAATAATTATTGCCACTGATGCCGATGTTGATGGTGCCCACATACGTACACTTATTTTGACGCTATTGTATCGTTACTTCAAACCACTCATTGATGGTGGATTTATTTACATCGCTCAACCACCGCTTTACAAAATAAAGAAAGGTAAAGAAGTTTTTTACGCATATAGTGATGAAGACAAAGCGAAAATCATCGGCAAGGAAGTCGTCGCTGAGATCGAGGAAGTCGAGGCCGCCGAGGCCGAAGATCCCGAGCTAGCAAGCGAGGGAGAAGAAGTAAAAGATTCTAAATCCCCTAAAAAATCCAAAATCTCAATCCAACGCTACAAAGGTCTCGGAGAAATGAATCCAGAAGAACTCTGGGAAACAACCATGGATCCCGCTCGTCGTATTCTAAAACAGGTAACTATCGAAAGTGCCGTCTCAGCGGACAAAGTCTTCGACATCCTAATGGGCACAGACGTGCCAGCCCGCAAGTCTTTCATCCAATCGAACGCCACAAAGGCAACGTTGGATATCTAGTTTATGAAAACGGTACTAATCACAGGGGTTAGTTGGGGGATTGGGAGGGCTACGGCGGAGAAGTTTCTTTGGTAGGATTATCTTGCTTTATGATGTATTATATCAGTCCCACCATCTCTATCTTATACGATATATCATATAAGATAGAGACTTTGAAAAATAGTGTTTAGTCTACTGCACTATTTATTGTATTTATTGTACTTATTTTGAATTTCATTGAGTTTTTTCCATCGTCTTTTTCCGACATAACTTTCTGCCCCATGACGGATAATATTTTCAATGGATTGCCAAATAGTCTCTTTATTTTTACTTATTATATTTTGTATGAAACTATATTTACCAATCTCGTGTCCAAGTGAAATAAGAGCGACTGTTGATGGACTAACAAAAAGCATTTCCGATATATAGTGTGCGGAAATTCCTTCACCAATCATACATATGACAGCCAGACGCTTAGCGAACATTATTTTTTCAGTGTCGGTTAGGAATTCCTGGAAGATTCTTGAGCTGGCTCTTTTTTGGCCAGCAACATCAAAAACAGACAATAACTGATTATAAATATTTAAAAAATCTTTCTCGTTTATTTTTCTGCTTGATACATGAGGCATGTCATTTCTATAATATACGATATATCGTATATTATAGAATATCTTTCTAATTCAGCACAAGTATAACGAGAAATTTCCTTGGTAGGATTTATTTCTTCTCTTTGATTTCCTTCAGAAGTTTTTCGAGGAGCTCTTCCTTCGACATTTGGCCTATCGGACCACTGTCTCGGGATTCGAGTGTCACTTTGTCCGCCTCTATTTCTTTATCTCCTATAACAATCCAATAGGGAATTTTCTGATTTTTGGCGTCGCGAACTTTTCCTCCAAGATTTTCATCCGCATCATCAAATTCTACTCGAATTCCGTTTTCTCTGAGCATGTCAAAGACGGTCTTTGACATCTCATTATGATTTTCTCTAACAGGAATGATTTTTGCTTGTACAGGAGATAACCACAATGGAAAATTTCCTTCGTATTTTTCAATAATGAAAGCCATGATGCGTTCGATTGCCCCGATAGATGATCGGTGTATGACTATAGAAAGATTTTCTTTGCCGTCTTTACCTGTGTAAACCAAATTAAATCTCTTTGGCATTACAAAGTCGTATTGCACAGTAAAAGCTGTATTTTCTTGTCCTCGTCTGTCTTTCATTTGAATATCTATTTTTGGTCCGTAAAAAGCCGCTTCATTTTCCGCTTCCTCAAACTTTCCACCTTCGTCTTTCAAAACTCCTCGTAAGGCCTCCTCTGCTTCATCCCAAGCCGCATCGTCTTTGTAATACTTTTTCTCATCTTTTCTATCGCCAAGAGACAATCTATACCAGAAATCTTCTCCCTTTTTCAGACCAAAAACGTCGGCAACTTCCTCAATCAACCTTAAGGATTGTCCGACTTCAGATTTTGCTTGTTCTTTGTTGGCACAAATAATATGACTGTCAGCTAGGCAGAAAGAACGCACACGAACAAGCCCCGCTAAATTTCCAGAATTTTCATAACGATAAAGTTTGGCGATTTCTGCTATTCGCATTGGCAACTCGCGGTATGAATGAGGTCGAGATAGATACAGCTCAAAATGGTGAGGACAAGTCATTGGACGCAGCATAAACTTTTCCTCATCTATTTCTATGGGTGAATACATTGATTCTTTGTAGTACGGATAGTGTCCAGATTTTTGAAAAAGGTCTAGTTTGGCAACGTCGGGAGTTATGACGTGTTTGTAACCACGTTTTATTTCGAGGTCAATGATAAACCTCTCAAGTTCTCGTCTTATTGCAGCCCCTTTTTCTGTATAAAGAGGCAGACCCTTGCCCACCACATCTGAAAAAACAAAAAGGTCTAGCTCCTTTCCTATAACTCTATGATCGTTTTTGTCTAAATTTTCGTTGCTCATATGTTTATTATATTATCCTATTTGTGTTAAATAATCTAATGAGGTGGTTTTTCCACCTAAAACTAAACAGCCCCCTTTCGAGGACTGTTTAGTTTGAAGTTTAATTCAACAAAACCGCTACCTCGAGCGAGAGGGCATGATAGTTGTAGTGGTTGTTGTTATTTGTATTGATTTCACAACTTCATCCTATAAAATATTAAATCATATGTCAATCTGGTGTGGAAATTGATTATTTTTTTCACTTCTGGTTTAATTGTCTGCGGAGGGTGTATGCGAAAACAGTTTAACCGGCAGAATCAGTACGTAATCTCCTTTACGGAGTACGTAGCAACTTTGCACTCTGACTCAGCCGATACCCTGTCCTCGGAAGAGTTCAGATGTTCGCTCAAGGCGAGACTCTCTAAGCTCCGAGTGATGGAGAAGGAACTGTCGAAGGATACCCTGAGGCTTGGTCTCAGCATAGCCGAGGTCGAACGTGTAGCAATCCGCTGTGGTCTTGACTGTGATCTAGCTGCCACTATCGCAGCTGAGTTTACCAAACAACCGCTCACTCTCCACCGACTGGCAGGGTGAGAGCGTTCTTTCACCCTGCGTCCGACCTAACCCTCGGCGCTTTTTTGTATCTAACTCCTCTCCGTATTTAGAGATTCTTAAAAAATCTCGTCGAACCAAACCTTTTGGAAGAGTCCGGAGACGATTTGGAAACAAAAGAGGTATTCCGACTATTGTTTCCTAGATCGTCGAGGCTGAGCAAAATCTCACCAGAGATTTATGCGCTCTGGAAAAAGGTTTGGTGAGTAAGAGGTTTTTTGAGAGTCTCTTACTCCATCAATTTCACCTTATCAATCAAAATACTCTTCCCATCATTTCTCGTAGAGAAAGTACCTTTGACCACGATACAGCTCTCGGGAATCAAAATGTCCTGAAACTCATCAAAAATTTTCGGAAAAGCTACGGCCTCTATCGAGTCAGACAAGTCGGCAAGTTTGAGAAAAATCATTTTGTCGCCATTTTTTGTTACAACACTTCTTATCTCCTCTATAATTCCGCCGATCACCACCGGATTTTTATCTTTGGCCGTTTCTTTTATTTTTTTAATATTTATTTCTTTTTCTTCGAGTTTGTGTTTGTAGCTATCCAGCGGATGTCCAGAAATATAAAGTCCGAGGAGCTCCTTTTCCCATATCAATCTATCAGCAAAATTTGTTTTTGCTTGTCCTGAACTTGTCGAAGAAGGCCTTTCTAGATCTATCTCAGTTGCTTCCTCCACTCCTCCAGAAAAAAGCGAATCCTGATCTCCGCCCTTGATTCTTTCTTCTTTGTTAAACATCAGCAATCTATCTAGGTTGAAAAGTAACTCCGCTCTGTCTTCGCCAAAGCAATCCATCGCTCCGGTTTTGATAAGCGCTTCAAGAGATTTCTTATTCAAGTTCTTATCTTTTATTCGTCGCAGGAAATCCGAAAGAGAAGTGAATTTTCCGCCAGTTTTTCTTTCTGTGATGATTGAACTAGCGATACCCTCACCAAAGTTTTTTATAGTCGTTAAACCAAATCTAATAGAGTCACGAGATACGAGACCAGAGTCTCGAGAATTGTTGCACTTTTCTCTATTCTCTTTACTCCATTTAATTACAGTGAAGCCCTCAAACGACTCATTCATATCCGGTGGTAAAACTGGAATTCCCATTCTCTTGCATTCCCCAATAATTTCTGCTATTTTCTCCACATCACCCGACTCTGCTGTTAGCACAGCAGACATATATATGGCAGGGAAGTTGGCTTTCATATAGGCTGTCTGATAAGCAACTTTTCCATAACTTGCTGCGTGTGCTTTGTTGAATCCATAGCCTTGGAACGGTTCAAACAAATTCCACAACTCCTCTGCTTTTTTTTCCGTCATGCCACCATGTTTTTGACATCCCTCTACGAACTTGACGTGTTGCTTTGCCATTTCTTCCGGGATTTTTTTTCCAACCGCCTTTCGGAATTTATCCACTTCACCCCATGTATATCCAGCCACTTCAATAGCGGTGTAAAGCAAATCGTCTTGATACACCAGCACTCCAAATGTTTTATCCAAAAAGTTTTTCATTTTCGGATGAAGATATGTTACAGCTTCTTTACCATGTTTTCTTCTGATGTAGTTCTGGATGTTATCCATCGGTCCGGGACGATACAACGCCACCATGACGTTTATATCGAAAATAACGGTCGGCTTGAGTTCCTTCAATGCCCTTGTCATGCCATCACCATTCAGCTGAAAAAGTCCAGTTGTTTCACCACGAGCTAACATTTCAAAAGTCTTCTTGTCATCAATCGGCACGTTTTCAATATCTATTTTTACCCCCTCCAGTTTTTCCGTCAGTTTTACAGCGTCAGCAAGTATGGAAAGGTTTCGTATTCCCAGAAAATCAAACTTCAAAAGTCCCACGCCATCCTCACCCACATCGTTCATGTCGTATTGAGTGATGATTTTGTTGTCACCTTTTGTATCGTATTGCAGTGGCACGTGATCGGTGAGGGGCGTTGGGGAAATGACCACACCTGCGGCGTGAACGGAAATATGTCTGGCACAACCTTCAATCTTCTTTGCCATGTCCATTATTTTCCTAACATCTGCTTCTGCGTCGTACAATGTTTTCAGTTCAGGATTTTCTTTAAAAGCTCTGTCTATGGTCATGGGAAAACCCTGCGCTCCCATGGGAATCATTTTGGCAATCGAGTCTCCGAGAGTGTAAGGAAAACCCAGAGCCCGAGTGACGTCTCGCACAGATCCACGCGCCATCATTGTGCCAAATGTTCCTATTTGCGCTACCTTATCTAGTCCGTACTTCTCCCGCGCATAATCAATCATCTCGTCTCTTCTATCGTCGGCAAAATCCATATCGATATCGGGCGCACTAGGCCTCTCAGGATTGAGAAATCTCTCAAACGGCAATTTGTATTCGATGGGGTTTACGTTTGTAATACCGGCAAGATAGGTGGCCAATGAGCCGGCAACCGAACCTCTGATGGTGGTCAAGATGCCGTGTTTGTGGGCGTAGTGGAGGAGATCGGAGACCACAAGAAAGTAGGGTGCATAGCCTTTGTCTTTTATTATTTTTAATTCGTACTCGATACGTCCGGATATTTCGACGGTTTTTTCTAGCTTTTTATTGGCTAATCCCTTTTCCACAATCCGCCTAAACTCATCATCATGCGAAAGCCCGTTTTCAACGATAAAGTTTGGCAGAAACCATTTACCTATTGAAATCTCGAGGTTGCATCTGTCGGCGATTTTTGTCGTATTCTCTAGCGCCTCCGGCAAGTCTTTGAAATATTTTTCAGCGGTTGAACCGCTGATGAAAGAGAAGTCATCAGTTCCTTCCTCAATTTTTTCATCGTTTTGTGATTGAACGGCGAGAAGTGTCTCTCGTGCAGGTCTATCCTCGAGGTTTATGTAGTACACATCATGCGCGGCTACGAGTGGCACTTTATTCTCTTTTGCAAAATCAATCACTCTTTTCATGTTGTCCTCATGGCCTTTGATTTCCGGATGATGTGTCACTTCAAAATAAAATCTAGAATTTTCACCACTTGGACATTGGATGTCCAATCCACTTGGCGGCTTAGCCGCCAAGTGAGAGTTGAAAGTTTTTTGGTACCAGGACAGTCTCTCCTGTGCCTGCTCCGTGTTGGCCATTCGGAGTGACTGCAAAATATCATTTGAAAAAGAGGGGAGTATGGCGATAAGTCCTTCGCCATATTTCTCCATAAGATCACGATCGATGCGCGGTTTGTAGTAGAAACCTTCGAGATGAGCATATGTCACGAGCTTTATTAAATTTTTGTAACCGATTTCATTTTCGGCGAGCAAAACTAGGCGATAGCGTTCTTTGTCAATACCAGAAACTTTGTCATGACGAGAGCGATAGGCCACGTATGCGTCGATACCTATAATCGGCTTGATCTCTTTTTTCTTGCAGGCTTTATAAAACTCGATAGCCCCGTAGAGGTTGCAGTTGTCAGTCAGGGCCAGAGCGGTCATTTCGTTTTTCTTGGCTGTATTCACCAGCGTGTCGATTTTCGGCAAGGCGTTGAGGAGGGAATAGTGTGAGTGAGTATGAAGATGTACGAATTTAGATGACATATTGGTGACAGTATAACATGTAGTGTCTGGTCACGATGGGCTTGATACATTGCTGTTTCAATGGTATCTTAATCCTCGGAGGTGGGATTATGTTTACACAACTCAGAAAGCGAATCGTCGATTTGGGAGTTCAGGTGAGGACCCTCAGGGACCAGTTGTCTGACATGAAAGAGAGGACAAAGGAGACTCCGTTCAGTGGCCGGCTCACCGTGCAAGAGCTTTTGGAACCTACCATTCGGGAACTCCGCGAGACGGCGGATGACATCTGCAGACAGCTTGACGAGCTGGCTTTGCTGGTTCAGTCATCGATGGGATCGGAGATTGCCATCCAGCGTGAGCTAGCTGTGGCCGAGCAAGAGCGTGTCATCGCCGAGCTGGTGAGTGTGGTGAACGGATGTCGGCATCAGGCTGGTGCCGAAGTGGGTCCGAAGGGCACTCGCCTTCTGCTTTTCAGGCAGAAGGATGACATCGTCAAGGCCGCGTTCGCTGTGGCGGTGGCCTACGACGAGCCGAAGAAGCCAGAGGCAGATCCGCTTGCCGAAGTCGCACCGATCACCAATCTGCCGGAGCAGTTCCGGCGGTTCGTCGATCGGGAGATTGCGCATACCCAAGACGACCAAGATGTTCCATGAGTCCGTTCTTCGAAGGGCTACCGGCATTCGCGCTGGCAGCCCTTCTCTCGTGCTAAAATCAATACATGAAATATATTGTCGGAGTTGATGAGGTTGGAAGAGGACCACTTGCAGGTCCTGTGACTGTATGTCTTGTAGCCTGTGACACGAGACTTTACGCGAAACTGAAAAGAGACAAGCAACTTCCACTACTTGGATTTGATAGTAAAAAACTTTCTCCAACCGAACGACAAAAATACGCAAAAATCCTAAAATCTCTCATGTCAAGGACTGTCCTTGACATCTACAGTGGTTGGACCGCTGTAGGACTTTCATATACTTCAATTAATGTTTCAAATAAAACAGTTGACAAGAAAGGCATTTCCTTATGCATAAAATTGGCTATTGAAAGAGGGCTGAAAAAATTAAAACTTAATCCAAAGCAAACAGAAATCAGACTGGATGGACTGCTCAAGGCGCCGGAAGAATTTAAAAACCAGAAAACAATAATCAATGGTGATGAGAAGGAGAAAATAATCGCTTGGGCGTCTATACTGGCAAAAGTCTCGCGGGACAATTTGATGCGTCGAATGGCCAAAAAATATCCTCAGTATGGATTTGAAATTCATAAGGGATATGGAACGGCAAAGCATATTAAAGCAATAAAAAAATATAGTCTCTCAAGTTTTCACCGCAAATCGTATTGCAGTAAATATATTAAATAATTTTCAGTTCTCAATTTTCATTGAATTTTCAATGAATTAATTTTCAAAATTGAAAGATTGATTCTTGATTGAAAATTGTAAATTGATAATTGAAAATTAAGAAAGAATAAATTACAAGAAATTAAAGAATGTCACTTAGTTTGATTTATAAAGATAATTGTGTATACTTTCCCAATATGGTTGTCCGAATGCGTTCCACAAAAAGTCACCGAAATCACAGACGATCTCACGATGGTCTCTCGAATCCTGCTGTGACAATGGATAAAAACACAAGCGTTCCGCATTTGCGACATCGAGCCTCTCTTGTTACAGGAAAATACAAAGGCAGGGTAGTGATAGATATGCAAGCTAAAATCTCCAAAAAGGCCAAAAAAGACAAAGAAGCGAAGAGAGAGGGGAGGTAAAATAATTTTCAATTTTCAGTTCTCAATTTTCATTGAATTTTCAATGAATTAATTTTCAAATTGGATAATTGAAACATTGAGAATTGATTGTAAATTGCAAAATTGTGAATTTGAAATTAAGGAATGTGGACAACACGAGAGACTTCATTGAAAACAAAAGTGATGTTTGATAGAATAAATGTGTAGTTATTCCACAACATGGCCAACAGGCACCTTTCCAGATCAATAGTCTTGCAAACGCTCTTTGAGTGGGATTTCAACTCGTGCGATTCTGCTCTGATATCTGGAATTTTCGAGCGCAATGTCAAAGAGTTTGCCGCCGGCATATCTGACTTTTCTTTCATGGATAAACTTTTGAAAGGTATTTTGGAAAAACAGAAAGACATTGATCTGATTATTGAAAAAGCCGCTCCCGACTGGCCGATAGACAAAATAAGTTTGATAGACAGAAATATTTTGCGCATAGGTCTCTACGAACTTTTGTTTGCCGATAGAGCCCAAGTTCCACCAAAGGTGGCTATAAACGAGGCAATAGAACTGGCCAAGTCTTTTGGTGGGGAGACATCGAGTAAATTCGTCAACGGCGTCCTCGGTGCTGTTTATAAAGAACTGGGTGAGCCTGATAAAGATCAAACAACAAAAGATAAAAGTAAATCTAGGGCTAACGCCTTCGTGCCAACAGAAAACCTCGGTGGGGCAGTTGTATATGCCAAAGATGGTGAGGATATATATCTGGCATTAGTTCATGATGTTTTTGGCAGATGGACCCTGTCGAAAAGCCACATCGAGGATGGTGAAAAAGACGAGGATGGTGTTATCCGCGGCATAAAAAAAGAACTAGGCCTTGATATAGAAATAAAAGAGAAGCTTGGGGAGAACGAATATCCGACTTATCATCCCGAAAAAGGCAAGGTCAAAAAACACGTCGCATACTTTCTGGCCGAGGCCAAATTTCAGGATCTCGTCCCAGAGGAAACCAAGGGAGGCCTCGACGATGCCAAGTGGTTTAAACTAGCCGATATACTTGATTTAAATTTCTATAATGATATATTGCCGTTGGTGACGAAAGCCATTAATATTTTATTAAAAAAATAACCAACGTCAAAATTTTCAATTTCTAATTTTACAATTTACAATCAATTTACAAATACCAATGTTTCAATTTTGAAAATTGTTTCATTGAAAATTCAATGAAAATTGAGAACTGAAAATTGAAAATTATTTAGATTACCATGGACTTTTCAGAATTCGAAAACAAAATAGGAATCAATTTTACTAATAAGGATATTTTACGACAATCCTTTGTTCATCGTTCATATATAAACGAAAATAAAAGTTCTGGACTTTCGCACAACGAGAGATTAGAGTTTTTGGGAGACGCTGTTTTGGAGCTTGTTATCACAGATTTTCTTTATAAAAAATATACAGACAAACCGGAGGGAGAACTGACCGCTTATCGTTCCGCACTGGTCAATGCTGACACTTGCGCCTCGATTGCAACAGCGCTTGGCATGGGAGATTATCTTTTGTTGTCGAAAGGTGAGAGCAAAGATGTTGGAAGGGCTCGACAATATATTTTGGCAAATGCTCTTGAGGCTCTCATCGGCGCTATCTACATTGACCAAGGTTTGGCGACTGCTACGGATTTTATAGAGAAAAACTTTACTCCTCTTATTGAAACTATTATCTCTGCTGGAAGTCATGTTGATGCTAAAAGTTTATTCCAAGAGAAGGCGCAGGAGTTTGATGGCATTACCCCGTCGTATAAAACTATGAAGGAAACTGGTCCTGATCACGAAAAGAAATTTACAGTAGGGGTTTATGTTGGCAAGGATTTGGTTGCTCAAGGTGAAGGTGAGTCGAAGCAAGATGCGGAGCAGGTTGCTGCTCGTTCCGCTCTTGTCGTTCGCGGTTGGCAATAGCTCGCTTTTTGCTCTCTTAATAAATCTCCAACCTCTTTCTCCCCAAAACCTTTTCAGAGACCGCTCGCTTTTCCAGCGAAAAGCTCTCTTAGTTCTCGGCAGAAATCTGTCAAGAGCCCTCGTTCCACTCGGGTCATTGACAGAACCATGCTTTCTACCTACGAAGTCTCTGAAAAGATTTTGCCTCGACGAGATTGGAGATTTTTTAAGCAAGAATTCATCGAGATTCTTTACATCAAAATTTGGAATTTGACAGTGCCACATTAAATGTGCTATCGTTCTTTTCAGAAAAAGTCACTGTCCTCTCGGACAGCAAAGTTTCGAATACTCACATCCGGAGGAGTCATGGTCAAGGAAATCCGTCTCGAGATCAAGCCACGAAACAACTTGGTCCTGACCAAGATGGAGGAGGCTGGGATCAAGACTGTTGCAGAGCTCTGTCGCAAGTTTCATCTGGGACAGAGCCCTGTCGGCGACCTGATCAATATGAAAGCCTCGCCACTTCTCAAGGGGTCCACACCGGACACCCCGATCTGGCGTAGAGCGGTGACGACGCTCGCTCGACGGTTCAAGTGCTTGCCAGAGGACCTCTTCCCGGAAAGCATCGTCGAGTTACAGGCGACGCCGAGATTTCACCTCGAGGTGAGCATCGGTGATCTCAAGATGATGGGTGGACGCGTACCAACTGCTCTGGAGGTAAACGCCAGTCCGGAGTTTGCTCTGGTCAAGAAGAGAGTGGAGGATTCCGTGTATCGGATGCTCGAGACTCTCACTCCTCGCGAGGAGAAGGTCATCAAGCTCCGCTTCGGTTTTGACGGGGAAGATGAGCACACCCTCGAAGAAGTCGCTGGTCTCCTCGCCGTAAAAAGAGAGAGAGTCCGGATGATAGAGGCAAAAGCGCTTCGCAGGTTGCGGCACCCATCGAGATCTGTGACCCTAAAGCCGCTCGCTGATGAGCTCGCAATTTTCTCGTCGCGGTGAGAGTTTGAAACTAAGGGCTGGGAAACCAACGTGGTGATCCAGCCTTTTGTTGTTTACCCGCACACTAACTTTGTTATCGTGCGGTGCGCATGACAAAGTCCATAATAAAGTTAGTGTGCGGGTTTATGTAAAAAAATTTTGATATACTAGATAGGTGAAAAAGAAAATTATTTCAAAAAAGGAAAAAGAAATCGTGAATTCGATCATTCGGGATTATGCCAAAACATGGACATTACTCTTCGAATATGATCAGGGTACTTTGAAGATTAAGAGAAGTAATACTAAAGAAAAGTATCGTTTTATTGCCTAAATATGTACCTAAAATCTATTGAACTAAGTGGTTTTAAATCTTTCGCAAAAAAAAGCGAGCTTAATTTTTCATCGCGGGTTTCGGCTATTGTCGGGCCGAACGGCTCGGGCAAATCAAACATTGCCGAGGCGTTTCGGTTTGTCTTGGGAGAGCAATCGATAAAATCCCTTCGTGGTAAAAAGGGCGAGGATATGATTTGGAACGGCGCAGGGGATTCGCCTCGGGCAAACCGTGCTTCAGTCAAGGTTGTTTTTGACAACAGCTCAAAGTTTCTGCCTCTGGATTATGAAAGCGTCACTATCGAGCGCGTAGTTCATCGTGATTCTGTAAACGAATACATTATAAACGGCTCGCAGGTGCGGTTGCGTGATGTTGTTGAGTTACTAGCCTCAGCCCACATCGGCTCATCTGGACATCACATCATATCTCAAGGCGAAGCCGATAGGATTTTGAACGCCTCGATAAAAGAGCGTAAAAGTATGATTGAGGATGCCTTGGGTTTGAAAATGTACCAGTACAAAAAGCAGGAGAGCGAGAAAAAACTAGAAAAAACCCGTGAGAATATAAAACAGACGGAGAGCTTACGCCGAGAAATAATGCCCCATCTCAGGTTCTTAAAAAAGCAGGTTGAGAAAGTGCAAAAAGCCATTGAGTTGAAGGAGGAGTTGCAAAAAGAAGCACTGGAATATTGTCGTCGCGAGGAGGAGTATGTGAGCAGGCAAAAGTCAAAAGTCGAAAGTCAAAAGTCGCCACTCGAAGAGAAAGAAAAAATATTAGAACAAGAACTTAGTAACGCCAAAGCCGTTCTCGAAAAAGCAAAAAACAAAGATGAGGTTTCAAAAGAGCTGATAAGGCTGGGGCATGAGCTTACCAAAGTGAGGGATGGAAAAAGCAATCTTTTTCGCGATGCAGGACGCTTGGATGGCGAAATAGATTCTCTGGTCAGGATGGTAAAAAAACAGGAGATCGTTGCACACTCGATGGAACACAAAAGCGTTTCTCTGGTGTCTGTTGAAGAATTGAGCTCGAGCATTGAAAATAAAATCAAAGAAGCGAAAATAAGTAACAACATAGATAAACTACTTTTGACTCTGGATGAAGTTTCAAACCTTCTCTCAGATTTTATTGATCAAAACAAGGACAAAGTTGACAACTCGCTTCTTTCGGATGCTCGGGCGGATATCGAAAACCTGAAGTCGTCAAAAGCGCAGATTGAGAAAAAATTGGATCAAGTCAAAATAAAAGAGGAGGAGTTGTCGGCTGAGTACAACAAATTGCAAAGCAAAATAGAAAAAGAAAAAGACTCAAACAGGGATGCGGAGAAGGCCATTTTTCGGATTATTGGGCAGTCGCAGGAAGTACGATCAAAATTGCATGAGCTGGGGATAGAGGAGGGGACGTTGCACCTCGTTCAGGAGGATTTCAAAAGAGAATTAACAGAACTGGGGCATCTGCTGGGAACCGCTGTTCTGCAGTTCCAATCCTTAACATTCGATTTTAGTGAGGAGCGAAATGCTCAGGAAGAACGCAGACGTAAAATAGAAAAATTAAAAATCCGATTAGAGGACTCCGGGGGCTTAGGTAGCGCCGAGACGATGAAAGAATACACGGAAGTCAGTGAGCGTGATGTATTTTTGGAAAAAGAACTTTTGGATTTGGAAAAATCAGCGGCCTCTCTCTCGGAACTTATCGCCGACCTTGATGAGCGACTATCGACCGAGTTTAAGGTTGGTGTGGAAAAAATAAACAATCAATTCAAAGAATATTTTGCTCTGATGTTTGGTGGAGGGAGCGCGGAGTTGTCTGTTATTAAACCAGTAAAGACAAAAAATGTTGGTGAAGACTTGTTACTTGAACATGATGATGAAGAGTATGCTGCCGCAGGCTCTGACGGTAAGGCGCAAGCTACGACAGATGGTATTGATATCGAAGTTAATTTGCCGAAGAAAAAAGTAAAGGGCTTGATGATGCTTTCTGGTGGTGAGAGAGCACTAACGTCTATTGCTCTTCTTTTTGCCATTTCCCAAGTTAATCCGCCGCCATTTATTATTCTCGATGAAACAGATGCGGCGCTCGACGAAGCTAATTCAAAAAAATACGCCGACATGTTGGAAAATCTTTCAAAATATTCACAACTCATAGTCATCACTCACAACCGCGAAACAATGTCTCGTGCCGGAATTTTGTATGGAGTGACGATGGGTATGGGTGGAGGCTCGAAGTTATTGTCAGTTGCTTTTGAAGAAGCCCTAGCTGTTGCCAAATAAGTCGAAGGGCGGCGCTTGCGCGTCGCCCTCTGGCACTGGTCATGCCTACTACGTGACTTTTCTGAATTTCCCCGAAGGGAAATGTCTCGGTTGTCCCCCGAGATCGGTCAGGGGCTGACCATTCGCCTCCGGTGAGACCGTCATCTCACCATTCTTCCATGATTTGAGAACGTAGACGGGCTCATTCAGCATACCGAGCCCGACCTGCGCGACCTGTTGAACGCGGTCGCCAGGTTTGAACGACGGCGTGTAGCAGTGACCGATGTCCAAGACGCCCTCCTAGGCTGTGGTTCTTTTTTAACTATACAACATCCGGCACCAAAAAGCAAAGTAAAAAACCAAATATCGTCGAAGCAAAACTTTTTTGGAACATCGCGCAGGAGCGAAGGCGACGAGCGCGAAGAAAATTTTCAGCAGAAAATTATTCTGTTTCCAAAAAAGTTTTAGTGAGAAAGAGATTTGGTTTTTACTCAACTATCTGGTAATCCAAAACACGTCTCTCCATATCCGCCGACATTACTTTGAATCTGACAGAATCTCCGAGGGTAAATTTACGGCCGGTTTTCTCGCCTCTCAGCGTGTAGTTTTTTTCATCCAAAACATAGAAATCATCCGGGAGTTCTCGCAGTTTGACCATGCCTTCGCATTTTGTTTCTTTCTCCTCGACATATATACCCCATTCGGTAACTCCCATGATAGTTCCATCAAAAACTTCGCCCACATGTTCCTGCATATACTCCACTTGTTTATATTTTATCGAAGCGCGCTCCGCGTCTGACGCCTTTTTCTCAAGCTCACTCGATTCCAGACAAATCCTCTCAAACTTTTCGTACTCGTTCTGTTCGATTTTTCCACCCTTCAATTCGCGTTCCAGAAAACGATGTACCAAAACATCCGGATATCGGCGAATAGGCGAAGTAAAGTGAGTGTAGTAAGCGAATGCCAAACTGAAATGTCCGATATTTTTTGTGGAATATGTAGCCTTGGCCATACTGCGGATAGTAGCCGTGTTTATAAGTTCTTCGTTTGGCGTGCCTTTAACTTCCTTGAGAAGTGCATTCAAGTCTTTCGATGTCACCACCCCATCTTTATTTTTCAAATCAAACCCCATGGCCTTCAGAAATATTGCCAGGTTTTCTATGCGTTCTTTGTCTGGCGTTGGATGGATTCTGTAAACCGACTGACTTTTTAATCCATTTGCCTTTTTGTGCAAGTCTTTGTTTTGCGAAAGAAAAATAAACTTTGCCACGGCGCGGTTGGCCAGAAGCATGAATTCCTCCACCAGCTTGTGCGTTTCAAGTCGGCTTTTTTTATAAACTCTTATAGGTTTTCCTGTGGCGTCCAGCTCAAACTTTACTTCTTCGGTTTCAAATACCATTGCCCCAGCGTTTATTTTTTTCTTCTCCAGTTTTTGGGCGATGCCTTTGAGAGTTCGCAACTCGTTCTGATATGGGCCATCCTGCTTTCCATCGATCACTTCCTGCGCATCCTCGTACGAAAATCGTCTGTTGCTATGTATGACCGTTCGTCCGAACCATTCGTCCAAAACTTCGCCTTCACCAGTCATAGTAAAAATAGCTGAGAATGTAAACTTGTCTTCGTTGGGGTTAAGCGAGCAAAGGTCGTTTGATAAAACTTCCGGAAGCATTGGTATCGTGCGGTCGACCAGGTAAACGGAAAGTCCGCGTTTTTCCGACTCACGATCTAGCTCTGTTTCAGGAGTGACAAAATACGACACATCGGCAATATGAATTCCGATTTCATATTTGTTACCACCCAAATCTTTGAAAGAAATAGCATCATCAAAATCTTTTGCGTCTATCGGATCAATAGTCATCGTTACTGTGTTACGCATATCCCGCCTGTTCTTGATTTCTGTCATAGCTGACGCCTTGTACCGTCGGCTTATCCTGTCTGCTTCTTCTTCAACCGCGACAGGGAACTCAATACGAAAACCCTTTTCCAAAACAATAGCTTCCATCTCTGTGTTGTTCTCGCCCTTTTTACCAATAACTTTTACGATTTTTCCCTCGAGAGTTTCCCAGTCTACGATTTTCACCAAAACTTTGTTTCCTTCTTCTGCCTTCTCTCCAGCCAAGAGAGGTATATCCACATACAGTCTTTTGTCATCCGGCACAACAATTAGCCTCTCTTTTGTGTCAAGGACTGTCCTTGACACAGTTCCAACGAACTCTTCTTTTGCTCTTTTGATAACTTTTTCGACTTTGCCTTGCACTCTGTTTCGGACTGTCTCTCCCATGAGAGAAATTTCCACTATATCGCCATGCAAAGCGCGGTTTATGTTTTCCAGTTGTATCTCAATGCTATCCTGTCGGTTTTTATCGTTCGGATCAGGGTCAAAAAAACCAACACCTTTTGTGTTGATACTTATGAGGCCGATTAGGGTTTCTTTTTTCTCAGTCATTTTTACAACTATAACATAGTTGCTCATTTTTTGGAATTCTGTTATCATGCGGAACATGTTAAAAATTAGACTTCAAAGAGTAGGCAGAATACACGAACCATCGTTTCGGCTTGTTCTGACTGACTCGAAAAACTCCACAAAAAGTGGTAAATATCTGGAGAACCTCGGCAACTTCGATGCCAGACGGGGCGAGAAAGCAGAGTTCAAGGCTGACAGAATCAAGCATTGGATGTCTTTGGGAGCTCAAGTCACACCTACGGTCCACAACTTGCTTGTTGAGAAAAAAATTGTTGAAGGTAAAAAAATCAATGTTCTTCCCTTGAAAAAGCCTATTATTAAAGAAGTAAAGGAAGTTCCGGTGGAAGCCAAGACAGAAACAGTAGTCGAGGAATCAGCTCCTGTGGCAGAGGCTCCTGTTGAGGAATCAGCAGTCGAAACTTTCGAAGAAAAAGTAGCGGAGGAAACACTCCCAGTAGCAGAGTAAACTCGCTACGGGATTAATCCAGTAGTGAGCTCTGCTATACTACTGGACTGTACAGTCATAGGTCGGATTGCTACAATAATACTGTAACCAGAATTCATTTATCAGATAATTCATGAAATACTTTTATGGAAAATGATGTAAAGTTTTTGGAGTTTGTTATCAAAGCGCTAGTCGAAAAACCGGAAGATGTTAAAATTGTTCGTACGGTAGATGAGATGGGAGTTTTGATGACACTCGATGTCAACAAAGACGACATGGGAAAAGTTATAGGGCGAGAAGGTAATACAGCCAAAGCTATCCGAACGCTTTTGAGGGTAGTGGGTATGAAAAATAATTCTCGGGTCAACCTGAAAATAAACGAACCAGCCGGAGGGGAAGTCCCGATGAAGACGAGCGCGACGAAATCTCTCGACGACGCGATGAGCGATTTGAAACTGTAATTTCCATATTTCCTAAATAAATAAAACATTCCGACATTCTCAAGAATGTCGGAATGTTTTATTTAAGACCTACTGCGGTTGTGTATTTCTGTAAATATGGCATTATAGCGAATGGAAATGTAACCCATGTTGTGCGGTCTTGCACAGCAGATTCAGGAGTGTTTTCCCATGATCAAGAGATTCGTCACCTCATTCATTCTCTCCACGGTTGTTCTTCTCCTCGCGTTCGGTGCGGTCCACCAGATTGCTGAGGAAAAGGCAGCGAGGAAGGCATCTGATGCGCCTGTGGCTGAGCGAGTGGAGGAGGCCAAGAAGAAGCTCGGGGAGCTCGACAAGGGAGTGTCAGCTTTCCAAACCGCCTCTGATGAGGCCAAGCTCTGCTTGGCGTTCGACCGAGCGCTTCGGTACGAGGGCTTGATGCTCCAGTATCGAGAAGAGGTGATGAGGGACGTAAGCCTTCTTGACGCCTTCACTCGTCGACTGACTTTCTCTGGCAGACTGGCAGCCACCGTTGGCTATCAGCGTATGAAGGTCATGGAAGATGGAGAAGCCTTCGGTTGTGGCGGCCCGATCTTGGATCAGTTCCACGTCGTCGAGAAATTCTGTTACTGGATCCAGACCTACGGGTCGGGCTCCTCGGACGAAAAGTCTGATGTGGCTATTCTCCGGCGGGTCTACCTCGAGGCCGCCAAGTGGGAGATTGAGAAGCTTGGGTTTCAGTTGCGCCTCCATTCCGACGATCTGAACATTCGGTATCGTCTGAATGAAATCATCTCCGAGGCTAGAAGCCAGAGGTGGCACTTCTCCTTGGACGATCTCGGCGTGGAGGAGTGGCTCCGTCGGGCTCTGGGGCTCTCTGTAGCTGTTCGATTTATGGAAGGGGAGAGGTGTGTGGCACACCTCTCCCTTTTTCATATCTTTTAATTTATTATTTAAATACTATGATATAGTTCGTGTGGATTTGTCTTGGTCTGGAGGTTGAATGAAAAGGGTGTTTGGTCGGGTTGTGGTTTTTCTAGCCGACTTACTCCTCCTCCTTTTTGAAAGGAAATGATTGTCAGTTGATGCTGTGTGGGTAAATATCGGAGGCGAAAACCTCCGATATTCTCATATCTGTATGAGAGATTGAATTTATGGTATAAATGTTTTTATGCGATTTCATATTGTTACATTATTTCCTAAAGCCTTTGACTCATATCTAAATGAGTCTATTATTGCGCGGGCCATTAAAGACAAGAAAATCGAGGTTAAATTTTATAACCCACGAGATTTTACAAAAGACAAGTGGCGACGGATTGATCAGAAACCATATAGCGGTGGTCCGGGGATGGTGATTCAGGCACTACCCGTCGTCAAAGCGATTGAAAAAGCACTTGAACACTCCGTTTCCAAGTCACTTAATTTTGGACGTCCAATGTCCAAAATTAAAACACTTGGCGGCTTAGCCGCCAAGTTGAAACAAAAAATAAAAATTATTTTTTTCTCGCCGGCGGGAAAGCAGTTTGATACGGCTTATGCAAAAAAGACTGCCAAGAAATACACGGATATTATTTTGATATCAGGGAGGTACGAAGGGATCGATGCGAGGGTCAAAAAGATTTTTAAAACTGAAGATATTTCCATCGGACCTTATGTTCTCACTGGTGGCGAGTTACCGGCTATGATTTTTCTTGATTGTGTGGCAAGACAAGTGGAGGGAGTTTTAGGAAATTTTGATTCTTTGGAAGAATTGCGTATTTCAAGTCATGATGTTTACACTCGGCCGGAAGTTTTTGAATACAAAAAGAAAAAATATCGTGTACCGAAAATTTTGCTGTCAGGGGATCATAAGAAAATAGAGGATTGGAAATCAAAGAAATCTATATAATTGAGAACCGCCCACGGTTGGGATTGTGAGAGACCGGTGGGTGCAGGAGCTTTTCTGTTTTCTCGCATTCAAACTTAAACGAAAACCCACCCTGCCGACGGATGAGTTTCCGTCCTGGGTGGGATGTTTGTCGTCTGCCTACTTGAACAATGCAACGAGGGCTCGTGCTTCGGCGATCTTGGCCAGAATCGTCGCCCGTGGGAACTCTGTTTTGGCCCATATTGTGACGAACTTGAGCTTTCTAAGGAAGGTCTCCTGTTCACTCAACATCTCGAGAGGTGTAATCTCAAGCTCCACCGACAGTCCGAATATGACCTGCTGAAGCCAGATTGGGTCAAGAGCTTGACTGAGATCGGCGTCTCGCAAGATCTGACCCGAAAGGCGAAGCTTTTTCGTCTCCCCTATGTGAGGGAACTCTGTGTGTCGGATCAGGGTCTCGATGTCGCTGAGCCACTGAACGTCCTCCTCTAGGACATGGTTTCTGAGCGTGTTGATGGCCGCTCGGATGTTCACCGAGTCGTCACCTTTTGTCCCATGATGGTTGAAATCGTGGAACAGGGCGGCGATCAGGAGATTGCGCATTTCCCGCGGAGTCAGCAGTAGCTTGTAGAAGCGGCAGGCCCTGTAGCACATGCACAGGACATGCATGACGTGCCTGAAATTGTGGTAGGGGTTGCGGGTCGAGACGGACATGAAGAAGATCCTGAAGTAGCGCTTGAGATTTCCCTCATACACCCCGCGCGGGTTGGTAACCACCTCGGTGAGTATGCTCTGATCTTGCATGTTTCGCATGTGGCCTTCTCCATTTCTGTATTTGACAGGCCGGTGGAAATTTCTGTCTCATTTATATATTCTAATTTACACGTTGTCAAGCCTTGTTAAATATTTTCAACTGGTACAATAAAAGAACCTATCTCACAAAATAATGCCTAGGTAAAATGTTTATTTTTGAGATAGGTTCTAAATGTTGCAATCACAAGCTCTGGATATTTTAAAAATGGGTAAAAATGTTTTTGTGACCGGACCTGCGGGAAGCGGTAAAACTTTTGTCTTGAACTCCTACATCGAGTATCTCAAATCACACGCCGTAGATGTAGCGGTGACGGCATCGACGGGCATCGCCGCAACACACCTAGGTGGTGTGACTATACACTCGTGGTCCGGACTTGGCATACGCGATACTTTGACTGACTATGACATCGACGACTTGATGCAACGTCAGTATCTCTACAAAAGGTTTGACAGGACAAAAGTCTTGATCATTGACGAGGTTTCAATGTTGCATCATTTTCGTCTGGATCTCATCGAATGGATTTGCAGGCAGATGAAACACAACGAGAGACCGTTTGGTGGAATGCAAATAGTTTTGTGTGGGGATTTTTTTCAGCTTCCACCTGTGACGCGGGCAAGAAATTATGACAGCGTGGTTGAATCAGAATTTGCCTACAAAGCTGAGAGTTGGTTGGCCTCTAAATTTACTATTTGTCATCTCTCCGAACAACATCGCCAGAAAGACGTTTCATACCTGTCTATACTAAATGCGATTCGCGAAAACAAAGTCGGTGCGAAAACGATAGAACTTTTGAAAAGCCGATTAAATATCGACCCCGTAGTAGAGCAGAGCTCACTACAGGGCGAGTCCCATTGGTTTACTAGATTATACACCCATAATATAGATGTCGATGTTGTGAACAAAAAACATTTGAGTTTAATAAGCGCGGACGTGAAAAATTATCACATGACAAGCAAGGGTTCTCGGAATTTGGCAGAAGCTTTGAAAAGGAGTTGTTTGTCGCCAGAAGTTTTGGAATTGAAAGTCGGGGCGCGAGTGATGTTTACAAAAAATCAAATGGAGGGCGGATACGTAAATGGCACGCTTGGCGTAATCAAAGAATTTAATTCTTTTGGTGATCCTATAGTGAAAACAAACGCTGGCATGCTTTTTTCCGTCCAGCCACAATCGTGGAAAATTGAGGAGGAAGGGAAAGTTAAAGCGGAAATAATGCAGTTGCCTCTGCGTTTGGCTTGGGCTATAACTGTGCACAAAAGTCAGGGCATGTCTCTTGATGCTATGGAGGTTGACCTGTCCAAATCTTTCGTTCGTGGCATGGGTTACGTTGCTCTGTCGCGTGTGCGTTCGCTTTCTGGCATGAAGCTTCTCGGCTTTAATGACATGTCGCTTGAGATTGACCTAGAAGTTCTGGAAATGGATGAAAAGTTTCGTGACATGTCGGTTGACGCCGTATCTGATTTGGAAGAAATGTCGCGGGAGGAGATTGTGGAAAAACAAAAGGCGTTTGTAAAATCAATACAATCTAAAGAGAAAAAGCAAATAAAAAATTTAAAAAAGAAAAAAGCTAAAAAATATTTTGGCTACTACTAGACTTTTTTGGAAGATGTGATATAGTAGTAAATGGAGGGATTCGATTATGAGCATACCGTTTGTTGTTCCGATCATCGTCATCCAGACCTCAACGCCGGCCTATGAGGCCTGTATGAGGGAACTGGCGGCTACCGAGCTCGAGGCCGCTGACGACTACGTTCTTATTCGCTGGCCGGAGGTGGCTGAAACAGCCATCATCGCCGGAGAGCGACAGATGCTGGTCACCGGCTCGTTCAGCGGTGATCAGGAAGAGGCGGATGAGTTCGTCCGGCGGATGAAAGAGAAGAATCCGCAACTCCGCAGGGCTCTCTTCTCCAGCTTCAGCCCCACAGGGGGGATTGGGCCGGCACCGTACGACATCACTATCCAGCGTGGTGTGGGCGGGGCATCATGCGAACACCTCATCACCGAGATGAGGACTTTCCTCGCCGGCGGCAAGTAGTCGCCGATGAGTGCGCAGTTCCGTGTTCAGTGGCCGTTCGCACATCGCGGGCGGCCATTTCCTATATCCGAACACCAACTCTAGCATTGTCTCCCCGTTGCTACATATAATAGTTATGTAAAGGTATTAAGTTATATCCAAATGTAGATGCACATCTAAACTCCGGGACATTGCAATGATGCCAGAGTTGGTGTGCGGATGAATTTGTTTTGTTTTTTGCCAATGATATAATTTTCTGAAATTATATAATCATGAAATATTTACGCGCGATTATTTCTGTTCTATTTTTTCTTCTCTGCGCCAATAATATTTCCGCTTCCACTCTCTCTACCCACCGGAGGTGACTGTACAACCATAGGTCTCTGGGACGCTACAACGCAGACCTGCACACTCTCTTCTGACACATCGGATTCTATATCCATCGATTCTGCCGGTATTACTCTAGACGGAGCTTCTCACATGCTAACAAGTGGTGGAAGCAGTACAGCAATAACCATATCAAATCAAGCCAGCACAACTCTCAAGAACATCACAATCCAAGGTGTCTCCACAGGTATTCTAGTTTCATATTCCTCCAGTACTACCCTAGATCATGTTACAGTGACCAACTCTGGCATGGCGGTAAAAGTAGACGGCTCACCTGATGCCACAGTAACCAACTCTGACTTCTCCACAGGCAACACGGGTATGTATGTTCTAAATGGTTCACCTAGATTAACTTTGCACAATGATTCATTCAATAACAACAAAATAAATCTTAACCTTAGCCTTAATCTCTTTGAAAATGACTGGATCGGTCACAGCATAGATACAACTAATACATTAGACGGTAATCCGATTTATTATTACGAAGAAGCGCATGATCAAATATTTAGCCCCGCAAACCCAGCTGTATTTTACTGCATAAACTGTACAAACATTACTCTAGGCACGACAACCTTCAGCAACTCTCACAACCAAAACCAATTAATCCTTTTTAACCTAGCTTCATCCACAATAACAAACAACACCATAGCTCATGCTACAGATAACGCTGTATCTCTAACCTACGGACATGGCAACACATTTACCGGCAACAACATACACAACAACTTTTTCGGGATAATATCATATGGCTCGGCCTACAACACATTTACATCTAACATTCTGACAGAGAATGAGAACGACGCTATCCTGCTTCAAGGTCACAGTAACAACACTACAATCTCAAAAAACACATTTACCCAGAACGGCTACAGCATAGTCATAGAATCCGACAACACCACCATAGTTCAGAACAATTTCACTCTGGCCCAAAATGGCGGTTACATATTCAACTACTCCGCAAGTACGGTACTGTCTCAAGCTCTACCCATAGGTGGTAATTACTGGGAGAACTTTGACTCTCCGGCTGAAGGGTGCGATGACACAGATGGCGATGGTGTTTGTGACGGAGGGCATGACGTGTTGAACACGGGGACGCATGTGACTGACTCTCTGCCGTGGGTGGGAGTTAGTGGGTGGAATGATTATGTTGCGCCAAAGACTCTCGCCGGAAACTCAAGCGTTTTGTTTTTGCCAGGAATTGAAGCGAGCCGGCTTTATAAAATCAGAAGTGTTACCTGCACAATAAATTGCGAAGATCAGCTGTGGGAACCGGACCTGAACAGTGATGCAGAAGACTTATTTATGACCGAAAATGGCGGAAGTGTGGATGATAGCATATATACTCGTGATGTTGTGGATGAGGCGTATGGTGGGCTTAATATTTATAAATCTTTTTTGGGCGAGATGGCGACGATGAAAACCGCCGGAGACATTTCAGACTACTCCGCTGTGCCATATGACTGGCGGCTATCGTTTGAAGATATTTTGGCGAGTGGGAAGAAAATAGGCGAGGAAGGAGGTGCGGCCAATATTTCCTATTTGAAAGCCACCAGCTCGCCGTATATTTTGCAGGAGTTGCGACGACTTGTGGCTAGTTCGCAAAATAGCAAAGTGACGATAGTGGCCCATAGCAACGGCGGACTTTTGGCTAAAGCTTTGCTCAAAGAGCTTGCCGACACAAACGACCCGCTTTTGGCAAAGATTGATAAGCTGATTTTGGTGGCGGTTCCCCAGCTCGGAACACCAAGCGCTATCACGGCGTTGCTTCATGGTTATGATCAGGGAATACCTTTTAGTTTCAGTCCGATTCTTTCAGATAAAACCGCACGACAGCTCGGGCAGAATTTACCTAGTGGATATAATTTATTGCCGAGCGCTAGTTATTTTACAACCGTGGACACACCCGTTGTTTCGTTTGATGCCACGACCACGCCGGACTGGATTTCAAAATATGGCGCTAGTATAGAGTCGCCAAATGGGTTACATACTTTTCTAACTGACTCATACGACCGTGTGGCAAGTTCAAGTAGTGATACGGACAATCCGAATTCTCTTCGCGAGAACCTTTTGGCCTCCGCCGAAGCGGAGCACGTCGTGCTCGACGCTTGGAGTTCATCTTCGACGATGCAAGTTGTAGAAATCGCTGGGTGGGGAATACCGACGACGATTAGCGGAGTGAAGTACTCGATGAAAGATGGAAAAATAAAGATCCAGCCGACATGGACCATCGACGGCGACGGCACTGTGGTAACCCCGAGTGCTCTGTGGACGAATGGTGTGGCGAGCACGACGAAGTACTGGATCAATATGGATGCATATAATTTTTTGTTGAATAGAATAAGAGACGGACATTTTAAAGATGTAAAACACGCGAACATTCTTGAGATACCAGAATTTCTTGATTTTATTAAAAATGATTTATTAATCGAAAATACTACAATTCTTGAAACTTTTATTTCGACTTCTACTCCAACATCGCAATCCAGTACTCCACGATTAATTTACTCCCTCCACTCCCCACTAACACTAGATATTTACGACAACCTCGGTAATCATACAGGCGTTTCCACGACAACAGGGCAAATAGAAGAACAAGTTGCTGGAACATATTTCATCCAGTTCGGTGATGTGAAATATATTTTCACAGATACCAGTATTCCAATCAATATTATTATGTCTGGGTATGACTCTGGTACTTTCACATTTACAATAGAACAGAAACTGGGTGACAATACTGTTTCGACAGTAACATTCCAAGATATCCCAACAGCCACAACAACAAAAGTAGTCATGACAGTTGCTAGTGATATAAGCACACTCTCAAATCTGAGTGTTGATTCTGATAATAACGGAACAGTCGATATTTCCCTGGCTCCAATAATAGGGGGAATTGTGACTTATACTATTCCTTCGACTGTAGTCTCAGGATCTACGACTTCGTCTCCGACAGCACCAGTATCTTCGGGAGGTGGCAATAATGGCCCTATTGTACAAAATCCAAATATCCAAATCCAAATTTCCACATCAACACAAGGCACAAATATCGCTACTAGTACTAGCATTATTTCTACATCGACTCAAATTATTTCCACAAGCACCGCAGTTGTATTTCAAAGGTCTGACCTTCGGAATCCTCTTCAAGGTCAGACCTTGGTAGTCAAATCCAAACCAACTCAGTCTCAAATCGAGCATGAAAGCGCGAAGCCCCATAGTGAGCTAAGCTCTACTACTGGACAAACAGCTCAAGTTATATCTTCCGATCCTGCATCTCTTTCTTGGTTTATGAAATTATTCCACAAAACGGTTAACTGGTTTGTGGATATATTTAAATAAAATTGATATTATGTTGTTAAATAAATTTATGAACAAAAAGAATATTTTGTTAGTTTCTCTTATTGGGACAATAATTTTAGGTGCGTTGTTATTTATTCCATCAGTAGATTATTGCTATTCTCATAATTGGTGTGTGCAAACTACAAATTTAATTGAATCATTTAGCTTTATCGTTCTTCTTTTTCCTGTAATTTTTGTTCTTTCAGCTATTACATATAAGATGCAAAATGAAGTTTTTGTTGCTTGGAAAAACTTCGCCATTTGGTATGTGCCTCTCTTTGCCCTTCTCTCAGTAGTAATTCAAAATCAGGGTCACGGTGGAGATTTTTCAGGTGTTGTCTCTGGCTGGTTTGATGCCGTAATCCTGCTATTTTCCCTAGGCCTTTTTCTCCTAATCTCTCTCATCATAATCATCAAAAAATCTCTCTCCTCTAAAAAAAGATAGTTTTCAACAGGAACATTTGCATAAATAGTGGATGTACTCTATAATGTACATATGAGACTAGGAAATATAATGTCACTCACAGAAGTACGTAGACGTTGGTTTGAAATTGTGGAAGAGGCACAGGAAAAAAATAATCACTTTGTTTTAACCAAATACGGCAAACCTTACATCGTTCTTCTCTCGGCCAGTGATTTTGAAAAAATGAAAACTTATTCTAAGAAACAGACTTGAATTAAAGATATCTCGGCTTAGTAGGGTATACAAAAACTAGAAAAACAGGATCAAAAAAATTTTATCAAATAAAGGACTCGATAGACCTACAAATAGGCTGAATTTTGTGTTAGGATGTGGAAATATGAGAGATATAAAAGCTTTAACAAAAAGGATAATAGATTTTCGCAATGCTCGAGACTGGAAGCAATTTCATAACCCAAAGGATTTGGCCTTGTCGCTTGTACTTGAAGCTACTGAGGTCATGGAACATTTTCAATGGAAAAGTAAGGAGGAGATGGAAAAATACATAATAACGAATAAATCTGATATCGGAGAGGAATTAGCTGATGTTTTGTACTGGGTTCTTTTAATGAGTAACGATCTAAAAATAGATGTGTTAGAGGCGCTAGAGAAAAAAATTAAAATAAATGAAGACAAATATCCTGTAGCCAAAGCAAAGGGCAAGCACACGAAATACAACAAACTATAAATTATGATAGTCTATCAATCAACAAAAGAAGTCTTTTTGAAAGATGTTTCTGGTGGATGTATTGAGGATATTATTCGTGAATCTGTAAAGCAAAAACTAAATAAAAATGTCGGAAACAATGAGTACATTTCGTGGAAAAATTCGCTTGGATCGATGTATCATGTTATCGATAATGAGCTTATTCCGAAAGATTCTGGGATAGCTATTGAGTATTCAATACCAAGAACAAAAAATAGAATAGACTTTATCATAACTGGCCAGGATGATAATAATAATGACAAGGTAATTATCATTGAGTTAAAACAATGGACCGATATTCAACTTACTGAAAAAGATGCTGTGGTTCTAACTCGCTTCCAGCAAGGACTCAGTGAGGAACTTCATCCATCATATCAAGCGTGGTCTTACTCGTCTCTATTGTTGGGGTTTAATGCGACAGTTTACAATGAAAATATTGGATTAGAGCCATGTGCCTACCTACACAATTATATTAGTGATGATGTGCTGAAAAATTCTTTTTACGATGACTATTTAAAAAAAGCACCAGTTTTTTGTAAAGGAGAAAAAAAGAAACTTCAGGATTTTATTACAAAGTTTATAAAACATGGAGACAAGACTAATATAATGTATCGCATTGATAATGGTGAAATCCGTCCATCTAAAAACCTCGCAGATAGTATGGCCTTGATGATTAAGGGTAATCAGGAGTTTATAATGATAGATGACCAAAAAATTGTGTATGAAACTGCACTATCTTTTGCAAGAAAATCTAGCAGTTACAATAAAAATGTTTTAATCGTGGAAGGAGGCCCTGGTACTGGTAAGTCTGTTGTGGCTGTTAATTTGATTGTTGCTATAACCAAACTTGGTTTAAATACTCAATATGTAACTAAAAATGCAGCTCCTCGTGCCGTATTCGAAAGTAAACTAACAGGAACACTAAAAAAAACACAAATCTCAAATATGTTCACGGGCTCTGGTTCTTATATAGATTGTGAACAAAATGTTTTTGATTGTCTTATTGTGGATGAGGCTCACAGACTCAACGAAAAGTCTGGTATGTTTAAAAATCTTGGTGAAAATCAAATAAAAGAAATAATAGAGGCTTCAAAATCTTCAGTATTTTTTATTGATGAAGATCAGAAGGTGACATGGCATGACATTGGGAAAAAAGACGAAATTGAAAAATGGGCGAATAAAATTGGCGCAAAAGTCCAAAATCTTAAACTCGAATCACAGTTTCGTTGCAATGGTTCTGACGGGTATTTGTCCTGGCTTGATAACATTCTTGGTGTAGAAGATACTGCTAACAGTACATTAGATGGCATAGAATATGATTTTAAAGTCGTTGATTCTCCGAATGAATTGAGAGATTTAATTTTTGAAAAAAATAAGATAAACAATAAAGCCCGACTTGTCGCGGGGTATTGTTGGGATTGGGTTAGTAAAAAGGACAAGAGTTTAAGTGACATTCTTATTCCAGAATATGATTTTGGCATGAAATGGAATCTCGCTAGTGATGGAAATATTTGGATTATCTCACCGAAATCTGTAAATGAAGTTGGGTGTATTCATACATGCCAAGGTCTTGAAGTTGATTATGTGGGGGTGATAGTTGGAGATGATTTTATTGTGCGAAATGAAAAGGTGATTACTAACCCAAATAACCGTGCAAAGACCGACGCTTCATTGAAAGGATATCGAAAAGAATTAAAAGAAAATCCAGAAGCTGCAATTAAGAAAGCTAATGCAATTATCAAAAATACTTATCGCACTCTTATGACGAGAGGCATGAAAGGATGTTATGTATATTTTACGGACAAAGAAACAGAAAAATATTTTAAGAACAGAATCAAAACAACACTTTCTACTGATAAATATGTGACGAAAAAAATTGTGTCGCCATTTGTCTCAGATTTTGAAATGATTAGCTTACCAATGTTTGAATCTGTCGGATGTGGAGAATTGTTATACGCAGATCCAACCGTTCAAGAAATGATCTTAGTAAGAAAAGATTACATGTCAGGAGGTTCAAAGTATTTTGTTTTAAAAACTTCTGGTGATTCTATGAATAAAGCTGGTATAAACGATGGAGATTTAGTTTTATGTAGAAAAGATTATCATCCAGATGAAGGTAACAAAGTAGTAGCCCTCATAGGAGAAGATGCTACGATAAAGGAGTATCACAGAGAAAATGGTTATGTTGTTTTAAAACCATGTTCGACTAACCCAACTCACAAACCATTGAAGTTTACAAACAATGAAGAAATGAATGTACAAGGTGTGGTAATTAGGGTTATAGAAGAAAACGAGTGATTTTTTAAAAGAAAACAAAAGAAACTTTGCAACACGAAAAAGAATAAAATTTATGGATTTACCATCAATAAAATTTAGATATTATGAAAAACTTAAATTGTGGCATGATTATTTGTCACCGAATAGTATTTTTGAGACCAAAAAAATTGAATATTGGAAGCATGAAAAGATAATACTTTTGTGGGCATACTCAGGTGAACACCAGCATCTCTATTCGTATTTTGATAGTAATAGGATTCGTGAAATATATGGCATTGGCAAGAACAATCCAGAAATCTCGATTGATAAAGAATTGGTTGAAGATTTTAAGAAGGATTACAATGATAGAGTGTACTACTTAACAGGAAATCTAGTTATAAAAGGTTTTGCTGAGACAATCATTGAAAATCCTGGCGGATATCCAGAAAAAATTAGAATAACCCCAAAGGGCTTATTGCTTGGCGAAATTATTTCAGAATCAAAATCTAACAATTTTTTAAAAAAGAATTCTATGCAATACAGAATAGGGTACTACCTTCTGGTAGGTATCATAATTTTCTCTATACTACTAATCGTCATGACTGTTTTTAATCAAGTTGTCTAATTTATAGAAAAAATATGGAAATTATGCATATTGTATTCAATTTCGTTAAAAAATATTGGGTTGTGATTGTAGGGATGGTTGTGATTATGGCTGTGACGGGTGGGATAGAAGCATGGTCGGGGCGAGCGCTTCTTGGTCCTGATGGTCTGTTTGGCTGGTGGGATGGGAATATTTGGGGTAGTGAAAACTCTCAGCGCGTAGCGGACGCGTATTCTTTTTCGCATATTATTCACGGGATGATTTTCTACTGGTTCCTGTGGCTAGTGGCGAGAAAGGTTCCGGTGAAATACAGGTTTATAATGGCTCTGGTTTTAGAGGCGGCATGGGAGCTTTTGGAAAATTCTCCTATCATCATCGACCGCTATCGTGCGGCGACAATCGCTCAAGGTTATGTTGGCGACAGCGTGCTGAACTCTGTTTCGGATGTTCTCATGGCTGGGATAGGATTTGTTATCGCAAGGTATTCTCGCGTTTGGGCGACGGTGGTGCTGATTGTCATGATGGAACTCGGATGTCTTTTCTGGATTCGGGACAATCTGACACTAAATGTAGTTATGCTAGTTTACCCCATAGAATCTCTCAAAGTCTGGCAATCCGAAGGGTATTAAAATCCATAAGTTAATTAGATAATTATAAAATAAAACAATGACATTCCTACATTCTCAAGAATGTCGGAATGTCATTGTTTGTAATGTAGTTTAAAGTTTGTGTTATTATAAAAGTATGAAAACCGCCAAGCAGTGCGAGAGATATTTCAAAGGGGCGGCTAATCATTGTCGGATAGATATTTTAGTTTTGGTTTCTAAAAACCCCGATATGACTGTGGAGGGTATCGCTGACACTTTGGGTAAAAATATTAAAACTGTTTCCGAACATACCAGACGACTGGTCCATGCGGGTCTTCTGAATAAAAAATATCAAGGAAGACATGTTATACACTCCCTTTCGCCATATGGAAAAAGATTTGTTCCGTTTATAAAATCATTCCTACATTCTTGAGAATGTCGGAATGATTATTATAATCTAAAAAATTAATCCAAAACCGATGAAAGCAAAACTAGATCAACAACAAAACAACAACTCATCTCTTCAGCCAATTTTGTTTACTAGAGAGCAATACAAGGAACTGTTTCGAGCCATTAGCATATACGCTTTGATAAAACAGTCCTCAGCCATGCCCTATCTAGATCCGACTGGTTTAGGTGACTATATTATGCAACAGGGAGAAAAATTTGGTTTTGGCAAAGTGAAAGAAAATGAAGCCGATTGGTTTGATGAAGTGGAGGAGGAAGTTTTTGAGAACATTTTCAATTACGCCCAAGGAGAGATGTTTCATCATTTAGCTCATATGCTCGCGGACAGAGATATCAGCATGGAGATTGAAGATGGAACTGGACTTTCAGAAGATGAATTGCCGTCCAGTATGTTTATGGATGCTGTGGCCAAGAGGGTGGATATGTATCTAAAAGAATTTGAAAAAAACGGAATTGATAATATAAAGGTCTTATGTAAGGATGCTGATAAATCTAGTCTAAATATTCGGCCCAAATAAAATTTTAGATAATTTTAGATAATTGGATAAATAAGGCTGTGGTGGTAAAGTTATAGGATATGGGAATAGAAGAAAGATACATTAATCATTTGGATGCTGGGTCGGGCGGGGATATGGGGCTTGAGGGGCAGGGTTTTCCAGCTGAGGAAGTGGTTGTTAATTTTTTCAATGCCAGTGGTTTTGATGCGCGTTTTTCCACAGCAACTGAGGATGAGGGGACAACTGATATTGGACCGAAACAGATAATAGATGCGGTGGTTTATTATGATGGCAAACCAGCCATGGCTCCGCAAATTACTACTAGCACTATTAAAAGTTTCAGAGAGAAAAAATTAGACGAACTGCGTCAGAGACCATTTCTGCGTTTGGACGAAATGGGTCCGAGTGACCCGGCAATCCCAAAAGTTCTTATTTATTTGAAGGCGAAAGATGTCAAAGCTTTTGGAGAGGATCCTGATTTTAGCCGCCATCCAGAAATCGCGCTTCAGATTCTTAACAGTAGTATTATCAGTTTGAATTTTGATTTGAGTAAAACCGAAAACCCGCTGGAGCAAAAAGCTATCACGGAATTGGTAGGAATGCTTGAGACTGAGAAAAAGAAGTACATTCACTAGCAGTTTTCAAATTTCAAAACAGTTTTCATTTTTTATCGTATATGCTATTCTACGGGCAGATGTTCTAGCCCCAACTAACCAAAGTCAGCCCACCGAAGGAGGTGATTGCCGTGGGTGGACATGTGCGCGGTGAACTCGCTGAGACTGCAGCCGCTCTATTGCGACTAAGTCTCACTGACTCGACAGTGGTGATCAAGGCGTTCATTGAGGATGGGTACTTCCACCTCGAGGAACTCCAGGGTCGCGCGACCTGCAACCCCCTGCAGGTGAACAGTCTGGCGCAACGAATCGATAGGGCTGAAAGTCTTCTCGTGACCAAGGCCAAACAGAAAGCGGGGTTGCTCGCTCGGCGGGAGGTGAGTCGATGAGGTGTCGTTGGGGAGAGTGCTCGTGTTTGCGTGGCCTAGGTCACAAAAGCACGAGCACTTTTCCATTTATAGTGACAACATGTCTAATTGTATAAGTCAATATTTCATTTGACATAAACAATAGAGTGTGATAGAATATTCAACAGATTGCGAAATACGGCTCATTTCATGGAGAAATGGGGTATTTCGCGAGTTTTTAGGAGAAGGTATGAAAACACTCCGGTTCGTCGTAGTTTTTCTGATCGCGATTCTCATCTCGGTTTCGTCGACGTTCGCGCAGTCGGTTCCGACGGCGCCCACGGGGACGTCGCAGCCGGGCATCATTTCGCCAGTTGCGATGGACATCATCTCGATCAAGCCGACGGGGATTCAGGGACGTGTCCAGGATTACTGGGGCAACCCGATTCCCGGCGCGTCCCTCGTCGTGTCGATCGTGCGACCCGATGGACAGAGTGGACAGCCATTCGCCGACCATGCGACCGCCAAGAAATTCGGGCCGTGCGAGTCGGGCAAGACGACGGACTGCGTTCGGAAAGATGGGAACTACAGCATCCCGAACTCGTCTCTCCCACAGTCGGACAACAAGTACGACGCGTGGCGGACTATCGACCTACGTGGCGAGGCCAAGGGTTTTGTCCATCACCTGGCTAACCCTGTTCAGATCAGTCTGGACGGGACCTCAAACCAGCAGGTGCAGGCGGTCCAGATGTACGAGAGTGGCTTCGCGACCAGTCAGGCCTATGCCTGGCGGGTGAACGACCGCGTGACGGCCGTCGGGTTCTGGATGCGCCAGAACTGGACGGAGACCGTCTCCGTCAACTTCACCTTCAGGGGCTCGGCATGGACAGCGGTTCAAGCCGAGTATGGTATGACTCCGGTCTATGCCGAGGTTGGTCAAGGACCCCAAGGCAATGGTGTCTGGGTGGAGAGATGGTTCTGGACGCCTCAGAGCCCGACAGCACAGTTCGGCGGATCGTTCTGCGGGACGATCCAGATCAGCTCGGCCTACGAGGTCGAGCAGGTCAAAGCAGACCTGAAGGAGGTCTGCGTCAAGCTACCCAACGTCGCCGTAACAGGCGGTGGGGGTGGTGGAGGCAAGGGGTAAAGTAAATCCCGTGCCATGCTCATTCAAAGGCCGGTCCATCGCGGATCGGCCTTTTGTCATGCATGTCCGCACACCAACTCTGGCATTGTGTCTTCCGTTGCTAATGTTGATAATTTAAGCGACAAATGTCAGTTGGTCATTGTTTGATTACACTATAATTTTGACACAGATGCAACGATGCCAGAGTTGGTGTGCGGATAAAGTTATCCACAGTTTCTTTATTGACAGGTGAACCAGCGTTCACTAAACTGTATTTATATAAAAACTAACACAAAATAAAATGTCCAAAAACAATTTAGAAAAAACATTGAGGAAGGAGTTAGAAGTTTTGAACGATGTGATAGATAGGAGAATATTGCGAGGCTTGTCATACAGTCGGGAGGCAAAGAGGCACAAGTTTGTTCTCTCTAACTTGTCGAGGATTAGACGAGAGTCGAGTGTTGGTAGTGGTTGGCTGTCGAGATCGTTTTCAATAATTTAGATTTGAAAAATTTCATAAAAACATGTCAGAAGAAAAATACATAGTACAGAAAAATAAAATCACCTCTTTCTACCAGAAGCATCGGCGCATGCCTGGGTATAAAGAAATCATGGATATGGTTGGGTTCAAATCGAAGAACGCCGTTTACAAACTTATAAACAAGCTGGTGGAGGATGAAGTGGTGGACAAAGATTCCAAAGGCAGACTTACTCCGATAAAAATATTTGGAGCGATACCGCTTCTCGGTCTTGTCGAGGCTGGGTTTCCGACAAGCGTGGATGAAGATAGATCGGAATCACTGAGCATAGACGAGTATCTGGTTGGTGGGAGCAAACAAGGCTCAACATATTTGCTGGAGGTAAAGGGGGATTCGATGATAGATGAAGGGATAAGAGAAGGTGATCTGGTTCTGGCCGAGAGGCGAGGCGATCCGAAAGACGGCGATATAGTTATAGCCGAGGTTGATGGTGGTTGGACTATGAAATATTTCAAAAAAAAGGGCGATTTGATTTACCTAAAACCGGCGAATAAAAATTACTCACCTATATATCCGCAGTATGACCTAAAAGTTGCGGCGATTGTTAAGGGGGTGATAAGGAAATATTGATGATAGATAATGAGAGCAAGGAATACGATGTATGGAACAGATTGAAGAAAAAGATTCAATCTGGTTCAGATATACCCAATTTTTTTCCACAGGAGGGTGAAGTATGGATGTCTTCACTTGGTAAAAACATTGGATTTGAACAAAATGGAAGTGGGGCTAACTTTTCCAGGCCGATATTAGTAGTTAAAAAGTTTAATAACCACATGTTTTGGTGTACTTCACTTTCAACTAAACAAAAAAAGTTTGATTTCTACTACAATTTTACAGATCCGAATAGAGAAAAAGTTTCTGTTATCCTTGCTCAGTTAAAGTTGGTTAGTGTCAAAAGATTAAAAAGAAAGTTATATGATATTTCATCAGGTAATTTTACAGAAATAAAATGCAAATTAAGAGGATTTTTGGAGTAATCGAAATCCCACATCTCTGCGGGATTTCTCGGAGCCTTTCGGCACTTTGTAACAAAAGTATATATGAATGAATATAAATGTCAAGTATAAAATGTGGTAATATAAAAATATGGATCAATTTTTAATTGAAGCTAGAAGGCTGATGTATAGTGAAGTTGAGAAAACTGGAATTCCAGCAAAAGCACAGGTTGATTTAGCTGTGGAAAAAGGTATCGAGTTGGCCAAGAGACTCAATGTGAATGTGGATATTATTGAAGCAAGTACACTACTCATGGATTGCATGGTTGGGCAGGCTGTAAAGGCTAAACGACTGAATGATCACGTCAGCATGTCACTTGAAAAAGCGAAGGAATTATTGAATCAATCTTCTTTATCAATAAAAGAAAAAGATAATATATATCATTGCATATTGGAGCATCATGGTGTTGAGAAATTTTATTCTCTTGAATCTGAAATTTGTTGCAATGCAGATTGTTATAAATTTGCTTCGATGAGAGGTTTTGTTATAGCTTTAAGATATACAAGAGACATGCCGCTAAAGGATTTGGTCGCATTACTCACACAAAAAGTAGAGGAAAAATGGAGTATTGTCAGTCTTCAGTCGGTCAAAGACGATTTAAAAGATCAATACCAAATGGTTACTAAAATACTTCATAACTTATCATTAGAAATATGAAACTAACAAAATATGAACAATCGGGGTTTGTGTTGGAGACTGATGCTGGATTTCGGTTGGCTTTTGATATTGGAGCATATACTCCTGTCGAAAAGCTAGAGGGTGTAGCGGTAGATGCAATGCTGGTCTCGCATCTGCACGGCGATCACTTTTCACCTGAACAGATAAAAGCACTTAGTGCTAAAAAACTTTACTTAAATCAGGAATGTGTGGATTTGTGGGGAGAAGGAGGTAATGGTATTGAAGTAGAAAGAGTTAAGGTTGGGGATAGTGTTAAAATCGGAGAGATTAGTGTGGAACTTTTTGATGTTAATCATGGGACAAATATTTCAATGAGACCAAAAGAGAACTTTGGTTTTTTGATGAAAGCAGATGGGCGGACTGTCTATTTTGCTGGGGATATGTTTTATGAGTCAGGTATGGATGTGAGTAGTCTTGAAGTTGATTTTGCACTTATACCAGTCGGAATTTTTTATACATTTGGTCCGGAAGAGGCTTTTGATTTTGCCAAGAAGTTCAAAGGGATTGGCAAAATTATCCCAATGCATTATGAAAAAACTCCAGGGACAAAAAGTAAGTTTATGGAATTAGCAAAAGGAACATTTGAATTAGAATAAATATCCCATGGTCAGATACAAAATGAGAGTTATACGTGGAGCGTTTACCGATCCTACTGTACTGGATCAGCTGAACGCTGTCATTATTGAAAAATATGATCGGGATGAGTGGATAAGTATTGACGAAGTAGTGGTTACACTAGATGAGGTAGAACAGTTACAGAAGTTAATGATAAAACATTACGACGACCCAGATGTTCCTTGGTATATGGACGGATACCAAGTTGATGATAAGAACAAAATGATTGTCGCTTTTGGAGCTGATGATGGTGAAGGGGGAAGAATCTTTCAGTTTGATCGTAGTGATAAAAATATGATGCAAATCGTTGCTAAGTATGGAGTATTAAAAGGCATTCCTGCAGAACAGATGGATTTTGGAGAGATTGATTTCTAATAATATGAAAATATTTGTTAAAGCTAAGGCGGGGGCTAGGGAGAATAAAGTGGTTCCGCCTGTGGCAAGACTTTTGCCACTTGGGGATGATGAAGAGGAGTTTTATAGCGTGTCTGTAAAAGAGCCACCACGGCAAGGAAAAGCCAATGAGGCAATAATGAAAGCGTTGGCAGAGTATTTCAAGGTCTCATTTTCAGAAATTCGACTAGTTTCTGGCGCTTCTTCAAAGAAAAAAGTTTTCGAGATCAAAAATCAATGAGATTAACTGTTGATATCGGAGGGTTACAAATTCCCTTGAGATGATATAATTAACACATTATCAGTTAGTCACAAGAACTTCCAAATCTGAGACAAGGTCGCGTATAAAATAGAAAAATAGATTGGAGACGTACATGTCGTACGATGACAATCATTTTTCTATTTTAGACGAGTGAGTGCTAGATTTGGAAGTTCTAACACAAAATGAATCAACATAAAGTGGGAATGACGTTAGGTGCGTTTGCTGGTCTAGTGCATTTGGTTTGGGAGGTTATGATCGCTCTAGGATGGGCACAGGGGTATTTGGATTTTGTCTTAAGCATGCATTCTCTAAACAATCCATACACGGTTCAAGCTTTTAATCTCGGTCGCGGGATAATGCTCGTCGTGATTGCTTGCGTTATGGGTTATGTGGTTGGATCGGTCTTTGCTGTTATCTACAACAGAGTTCATAAGTAATTTCTGGTCTAATGTATGGGTGTAAAAAAGTCAATGGTTTGGGGCTAGTCCCGCAGTGAAGTTGGCATCTGTATTTTATGCACAGTAAATCTGTGCTAGACAGACTTCTACTACTGTGGATAACCCATTTGACATTATTTGACAGGTTACAACCCCTTGTGTATACTCTACTTGACTTCACCAAGCACCAAAAGATATTAGTGCTCGGTAAATATGATTGAGTTTTGTCCGATTGGGGAGTCGGAATTTCGCAGTAAATTTTTAGAAATTATAGGCGGGTAAGTTTTTAGAATATTTTGCGTTTCAATCGCTAACAAAATAACACAAACAAAATAGACCTTGGGGAAGGTCTGTTTTGTGTTTTTGTTTTCTTTTATTTATTAAAAACATAAATTTTTTATGCAAAATTTACCATCTGCAACAGGAGTACGTCCGCAGAAGTTTTTCAGTCGCTTCAAGAAGCCGCTTTTACCGACACCGAACTTTGTCGAATCTCAACTGAACTCTTTCAAGTGGCTCACGGAGAAAGGTCTTTCAGAGGTCTTCACCGAGTTTTCTTCCATAAAAGATTATTCGGAGAAAAAGTTCACTTTGGATTTTACTGGCTTTGAACTAGCCCAAGCCAAGTACGACGAGTACTATGCAAAGGACAACAAGCTTTCATACGAAGCACCACTGAAAGTCAAGGTAAGGCTAAAAAATCATATTCTTGGCACAGAAAAAGAGCAGGAGATTTTCATGGCGGATTTTCCTCTGATGACTTCTCACGGTACTTTCATAATTTCCGGCATAGAGCGGGTTATCGTTCCTCAGCTGGCCCGATCCTACGGTGTTTTCTTTACAGCCAGTGAAGTCAAGGGCCGTAAACTTTTTGGGGCTAAGATTATACCTTCTAGGGGAGCATGGGTGGAGATTGAGTCTGACGCAGATGGTATGATTTTCGTTCGCATTGATCGCAAAAGAAAGTTTCCTGGCACCACTCTCTTGCGTGTCTTGGGGGCAAAAGATGATGGGGCTATAAAAAAACTTTTCGAAGGTGATAAATTTGCTACGGCGGCTATAGAAAAAACTCTTTTGAAAGATCACGGCAAAAGTATTGACGAGGCCTATATTGAAATACACAAAAGATTGCGTGATGGTGACTTGGCCACAGCAGAGAACGCCAAAGAATTTATTGATTCTATATTTGGAGGAGATCGCTATGATCTGTCTCCTGTCGGACGACATATGTTCAACAAGAGGTTTAATAAAAAGATGACAGAGGCGGAGCTGAAACGAAAAACTTTATCACTCGAAGACGTTGTTACTATTGTTTCTCATATCGCACTTCTAAACAATACTCCGCATGCAGTAGAGGATGATATCGATCACCTCGGCACAAGGCGCGTCAGATTTGTCGGAGAACTTTTCCAGCAAAACATCCGCAAGGGAATGGCCCAGATCAAGCGAAATATCCAGAACAGAATGTCTACTATTGATACGGACGTCACTTTACCCGTACAGTTTGTGGCTCCTCGCCCACTTCAAGCTCGTATAAAAGAATTTTTTACAACCAACCAGCTTTCACAGTTTATGCTTCAGGAAAATTCTTTGGCCGAAATAGAACACTTGAGAACACTCTCTGCCCTCGGCGCGGGAGGCTTGAACCGTACTCGGGCTGGGTTTGAAGTGCGTGATGTCCACACTTCTCACTATGGCCGACTTTGTCCAATCCACACACCAGAAGGTCCGAACATTGGACTGGTTTTGCGTATGGCTATTTACGCTAGAATCAACGCTTTCGGAATGATAGAAACCCCATACGCCAAAGTAAAAAGCGGAAAAGTGACAGACGAGATAGTTTATCTAAACGCTTCCCAAGAGGAGGAATACGCTATCGCTCACGCCGCTACTCCGGTAGACGAAACTGGCAAAATAACTGTGGCCCTAGTGGAAGTACGAAAAGAAGGTGAGCCAAGAGCTGTGCCAAAAGATCAGGTTGATTTTATGGATGTTTCTACAAGTCAGGCTTTTTCTATCGCCACATCTATGATTCCTTTTCTAAACCACAACAAAACTGACAGAGCGCTGATGGCATCAAACATGCAGAAACAGGCAACTCCTTGTATCGTTCCAGAGGCGCCTCTTGTGGCAACTGGTATGGAAACGAGTGCTATTCGTGATACTGGACGCCTTGTTATAGCGGGAGAAGAGGGCACAGTGACACACTCCGATGGTTTGAAAGTAGCAGTAAAAAATAGTAAAGGAAAAGAAATAGTTCACAACTTAGTCAGATTTTCACGAACAAATGGTTTCACCGCTTTTCATCAGAGACCGAGTGTAAATGTGGGAGACAAGGTAAAGTTGGGTGATATCCTAGCGGACACAAGCGCAAGTCAAAATGGTCAGTCCGCCATAGGTCAAAACATGCTTACGGCTTTCATGTCGTGGGGTGGTTCAAACTACGAAGACGCTATTATTCTTTCTGAAAGAGTTGTCAAAGATTCCAAGTTCACATCTATCCACATCGAAGAGTTTGTTGTAAATGTGCGTGATACGAAACTCGGTCCAGAAGTAACGACATGCGATATTCCAAACGTAGGTGAAAGTAAACTGAAAAATCTTGCTGAAGATGGAATTGTCAGAGTCGGCGCTGAGGTCAGATCTGGAGATATTTTGGTGGGAAAGATTACTCCAAAGGGCGAGACACAACTAACACCAGAGGAGAGACTTTTGCGTAGTCTCTTCGGTGAAAAGGCTCACGATGTAAAAGATACATCAAAGAGAATGGAGGGTGGAAAGCGTGGACGAATCATAAAGGTTCAGATTTTCTCCCGAGAAAAAGGCGACAAACTTGATTCCGGAATTATAAAAAGAATACATATTGAGGTAGCTCAACTGCGAAATGTTTCAGTTGGTGACAAACTGGCTGGACGACATGGAAACAAAGGTGTCATCTCGCGAATACTTCCAGAGGAGGACATGCCTTATATGGCTGATGGAACTCCTGTTGATGTGATTTTGACTCCGCTCGGTGTGCCAAGCCGCATGAACTTGGGGCAAATATTGGAACTTCACTTAGGTCTTGCCGCTCATACTCTCGGTTATCAAGCAATAGTTCCGCCTTTTATCGGAGCAACGGGGCAAGAAATCAAAGCGGAGCTTGTGAAAGCGGGATTTCCCGAGAGTGGCAAGATAAAACTTTTTGATGGTCGAACGGGCGAAGCCTTTGAGAGGGATGTTGCCGTCGGATACATGTACATTATTAAACTTCACCACATGGTTGAAGATAAAATCCACATGCGTTCTATCGGGCCGTATTCTCTTATTACCCAGCAACCACTTGGTGGAAAGGCACAGAACGGAGGTCAAAGATTTGGAGAAATGGAAGTCTGGGCTCTTCTCGGTCACGGAGCGGCGCATACTTTGCAGGAAATTTTAACTATCAAATCAGACGATATTGTTGGTCGCTCGGCTGCCTTTGATGCAATAGTTAAAGGTCTGCCAATAACACAGCTTAACACTCCAGCCTCGTTTAATGTGCTTCTGAACAATCTTCGCGGACTAGCACTTGATGTGCAGATAAAGAAAGGGTCGAAGGAGGAGAAGATAACGTAATTTTCAATTATCAATTTTACAATTTACAATCAATTTTCAAATAACAATGAATTAATTTTCAAAATTAGAAATTGAAACATTGCAAATTCAATAAAAATTAAAAATTAAAAATTGGAAATTTATTCAACATCATGATCAAATCAAAATACGCAGAAAGTTCAAACGATTTTGAAACCATAGCTCTGAAAATAGCAAGTCCTGAGAGGATAAGGGAGTGGTCTTTTGGTGAAGTAACAAAACCGGAAACCATAAACTATCGTACACAAAGAAGTGAGAAGAACGGTTTGTTTGATGAAAAAATATTTGGTCCGGACAAAGACTATGAGTGTTACTGTGGTAAATATCGGGGTATCCGTTACAAGGGAATTATTTGTGAAAAATGTGGAGTGGAAATTACACGCTCTATTGTTAGACGAGAAAGAATGGGTCACATTGAGTTGGCTACAGTGGTTTCTCATATATGGTTTTTGAAATCGATGCCAAGCAGGATAAACCTCGTTCTAGGTATTCCAACAGCGGACATTGAAAAAGTCATATACTTTGCCGGTTATATAATCACAAAAGTTTCCGAGGAGGATCGCACTCGGTATTTGAAGGATCTTGATTCTGAGTACAAGTCCAAAGTGAAGTCACTTCAGGATGAGAAGACAAAAGAGGCAGTCAAAGAAATGCTTCTCAACGCCAAGAGGGAAATCGAATCTATCCAAGAGGGGCGAGTTCTGGATGAGGTGGAATATTACAACTTTGGCATGAAATACGGGACTATGTTTGAAGCGTCTATAGGAGCTGAAGCTATCTATAACATTTTCAAAAAAATCGACCTTCATAAACTCCTCTCCCAACTGAAGACTGAACTGGAAAAAGCAAGTAGCCTTGAGTCAGTAAAAATAAATAAAAGAATCGGTGTCATATGTGCCATGATTAATTCTGGTATAAGACCGGAATGGATGTTTTTGACAAATATTCCTGTTATGCCACCAGCTCTTCGTCCTATGGTGCCACTCGATGGAGGAAGATATGCAACCAGTGATGTTAACGACCTCTACAGGCGAGTAATAAATCGTAACAATCGATTGAAAAAATTGAAAGAAATTTCCGCCCCGGATGTTATTTTGCGAAATGAGAAAAGAATATTGCAAGAAGCGGTTGATGCTTTGATTGATAACTCCATAAGGCACGGTTCAGCCTCGGGCGCTATAAATCAGTCACAAAGACGACCTCTAAAATCCATCGCCGACAATCTCAAAGGCAAACGCGGTATTTTCCGTCAAAACCTTTTGGGTAAAAGGGTTGATTACTCTGGACGCTCTGTTATCGTGGTCGGCCCTGATCTCCACTTGAATCAATGTGGTTTGCCAAAGCATATGGCTCTCGAGCTTTTCAAGCCTTTTGTTATATCGCAACTTTTGCAGAAAGAACTGTCCTATAACATTCGCGGAGCATCGAAGCTCATAGAGGATGGAATTCCTGAAGTGTGGGCAATTTTAGAGGAGGTTATTTCGACAAGATTTGTTCTTTTGAACCGCGCACCAACTTTGCACAGACTGGGCATTCAGGCTTTTCGTCCGGTTCTTATTGAAGGAAACGCTATCCAGGTTCATCCGCTAGTATGTTCGGCTTTCAACGCCGACTTCGATGGTGATCAGATGGCCGTTCATGTGCCACTTTCTGACGAAGCTCAAATGGAAGCTCGAGAAATAATGGCCTCTGACAAAAACATTTTGAAACCTGGTTCTGGAGATCCGACTGTTTCGGCCAAAATGCTGGATATCGTACTAGGTTGTTACTGGATGACAAAAGAAATTGCCCTAGAAAAGGGAGAGGGCAAATTTTTCTCATCTCCAAATGCCGCTATAACGGCCTATGATCTCGGGGCTTTGTCTTTCCGTGCAAAGGTAAAAATTCTAGCGCCAGAAAATGACAGATATCGACAGTTTGATGGAAAACTTTTCGAGACAACAGTGGGAAGGCTTTTATTTAATTCCATCTTACCTCGAGATTATCCATTCATGAACAATGAGATCAACCGAGAGAAGATGTCTCTTTTGGTTGATGATCTTATTGACAGATATGGTATTGAAAATGTGCCAAACATCATAGACAAAATAAAATCTTTTGGTTTTAAGTATGCTACTCACTCCGGTGTGACTTGGGGTATTGATGACATAGTTATTCCGGAAGGCAAGAAAGATATTATATTAAAATCAAAAGAAAAGTCGGACATTGTTGTGGAGCATTTCAACCAAGGACTTATTTCTAAAGAAGAAAGATTGCGGCAAACTATAGAGATTTGGCATGGAGCTAAAGCCGATTTGGAAAAACTAATGCCAGGGACCTTGCCGAAAAATGGTTCCGTGAGCGATATGGTGCTTTCCAAGGCTCGAGGAACGATGTCAAACATTACACAGATGGCCGGTATGATTGGACTTATCGCAAACAATGCCGGAGAGACTATTGAATTCCCAATCATATCTTGTTCGCAGGAAGGATTAACACCCCTTGAATATTTCATCACAACTCACGGTGGTAGAAAGGGTCTGACCGATACAGCTCTGAATACGGCTAAATCCGGATATCTTACTCGAAAAATGTTCGTGGTGGCTCAGGACACTATTATCACAGAGGAGGACTGTGGCACAAAAGAAGGTGTAATAATAGACAAGCACGCAATCTCCGGCATAGAGATCCCCATTGCAAAACATATAAAGGGTAGGTTTCTTTCGGCCGATGTTGTGGCCAAGGACGGCAAGGTTTTGTTCAAAAAGGATCATTTGGTGACGAAAAAAGAAGCTCTAGAAATTGAAAACTCCGGAGTCAGTTCCGTTTCTGTTAGATCGCCGCTTTCGTGCAAGACTTTAAACGGTATCTGTGTCAAATGTTATGGTGTTGATTTGGGTAAAAATAAAGTTGTTGAACTTGGTGAAGCCGTGGGTACTGTGGCCGGACAAGCTATTGGAGAGCCGGGAACACAACTAACTATGAATACCAAACACGCTGGAGCAGCTTTGGTTTCCGGAGATATTGTTCAGGGTTTGCCTCGTGTGGAGGAGCTTTTTGAAAAAAGAAAACCAAAAAATCCGGCTATCGTCTGTTCTGTTGGAGGCACTATTTCGGAAATACGCGTTACGGACAAGGAAAAAGTTATTGTTATAACTCCAAACCTGGAAGATAGAACCAAAACAAAAGACAAGATCGAATACTCGATTTCTCTCAACCGAACAGTTTTGGTCAAAGTCGGGGATGAAGTCAAAAAAGGCCAAATGATTACGGACGGTTCGGCTGACATTGATGAGCTCTTCAAATTTGCTGGACGAGATAAAACTATTGACTATATTATTCACGAAATCAACAAGCCGTACGAACTTCAGGGAGAAACCGTTTCTCGAAAACATATTGAAACTATCGTTAGACAAATGTTCTCACGAAAGAGAGTGAAGTCCCCCGGGGATTCCGTTTTTCTAGAGGGAGATATTGTAGAGGAAGCATTCTTTGTTGAAGAAAATAATCGATTGAAGACTGAAGGGAAAGAAGAGGCCAAAGCCGAAGGAGTGGTTATGGGTATTACTGATGTTTCACTTTCTCGAAAGAGTTTCTTGGCGGCGGCTTCCTTCCAACACACAACGAGAATGCTTATCTCAAGCGCTATCAAGGGTAACGCTGACCAACTTTCCGGGTTGATGGAAAACGTTATTCTAGGACGACTTATTCCGGCCGGTACTGGATTCAAGGGGAGCAAGAAAGCGGCGATGATTGCCGAAATGAGAGCGACCCGACCTGTGGTGTATGAAGATAGGAATCGATTTCAGTAATTAACCTAATTTCTAATTATTCTAATTAACCTAAATAATAACCAAGTTCCAATGAATCAATTGGAATTTGTATGTTGGGATTTATTTAGAAATTAGAATAATTAGGTCAATTAGAAATTTTTAATCCATGTCCTCATCAGTCGATCAAATCAAATCAAAAATAGATATTGTCTCGCTTGTTTCCTCGTATATAAAACTGGAAAAAGCCGGGGCGAATTTCAAAGGCAGGTGTCCTTTTCACAACGAAAAGACTCCGTCGTTTTTTGTCTCGCCTGACAGAGGAAGTTACTATTGTTTTGGTTGCCAAGCCAAAGGTGACATATTCACTTTTGTTCAGGAGTTTGAGGGGCTTGATTTCATTGGCTCTCTCAAGGTTTTGGCGGACAGAGCGGGAGTTGTGTTGGAGCAGTACAACAGCGGTGATAAAACAGAAAAACAACGTCTGCATTCTGTTTTGGAACTAGCTGTATTTTTCTACCAGAAAAAGTTGGATGAGAACAAGGAAGCTCTGAAATATCTCCATAGTCGTGGCGTAACCGATGAGACAATAAAAGAATTCAGAATTGGTTTTGCTCCGCCCGAGTGGAGGGATTTGTTCGAATATCTTTTGTCGCGGTCTGTGACAGAAGGAGACATGTTGGAAGTTGGTTTGATAAAGAGGAAAGACGGAACACAATCCAGCTACTACGACACATTTCGAGGACGAATAACATTTCCTATAAATGATTCATCGGGGAGAGTTGTCGGATTTTCCGGTCGAATACTCGTTCCAGATGACCCCAGTAATAGAGCAGAGCTCAGTACGGGGCAGGCAAGTCAACCAAAATATCTGAACACTCCACAAACTTCGCTTTTCAACAAATCAGAAGTTTTGTTTGGGCTGGATAAGGCCAAGAAAGATATAAGGCTAAAAGATTATTCCGTTCTAGTCGAAGGTCAGATGGATCTCATAATGCTCCATCAGGTTGGTATTACAAACACAGTAGCATCGTCGGGGACAGCACTGACAGAAAACCACCTTATCAAACTGCGCAGATTATCGAACCGCATCATCATGGCTTATGATGCCGATTCGGCTGGTTTCTCTGCATCAAACAGAAGTTCGCAAATGGCTCTTTCTCTTGGCATGGAACTGAAACTAGCTTCTTTCCCCGAGGGCAAGGATCCGGCTGATCTGGCAAAGGACGATTTAGAAAAATTAAAAACCTGTTTCAAGAACGCCAAGCACATCATAGATTTCTACACAGACACGCTCCTAGAGAAGAAACTTCCGCCTCGCGAGTTGGGTAAAGAAATTCAGAAAAACGTTCTGCCTTACGTTTCCATATTGCCAAGTAGCATAGAGCAGTCACATTTTATAAAAAGCATCGCTCAAAAGACGTTTATAAAAGAAGAGGCTTTATGGGATGATTTGAAACAAATTGGCAGTACGGGTGTAGTAACAGATAATAGGGCTAAAAAACCATCTCCGGTTAATCGTACGGAATCTATCGAGAGAAAAATCTATGGAATTATCGCATGGCAAAAAACAAACAAAAGTTCACAGCCAGAGGTCGATATTGATGTGCTAGAAAAAAGAGCTAATGAAATTTTTGGACAGAGAATTATAGAACTTCAAAATAGGTATGAAAAAGAGAAAGACTCACTACTATTTGAGATAGAATCGTACTATAATGGTAAAACTAATTTAGTAAAAGATGTAGAGGAACTCCTTTTTGGATTGGAGGAAGAATATTTGAAAGAAGAGTTCGCTGTTTCCATGATTAATCTCCAAAAAGCAGAACAATTAAAAGATGTGGGCCAGATAGCGAAATATTTAGAGGAATGTCAGAGGATTTCACAGAGGATTAATGAGATTAAGAGCAAAAAAGTGTGAAAGTAGAAAGTATGAAAGTAAAAATAATGAAGAAGATTAAATCAAAAAAGAATAGCGCTAAATCACAGAAGTCTACTAAAAAAGTAGCGAAAAAAGTGAAAAAAGCAAAGAAGCGCAAGAAATTTGTTGTGCCGAAGATTCGTACCAAAAAGAAAAATAAATCTTCACTGGCCATGAATGCCGCCAGAAGTGAGAAAAAAGTAACTTCCAAAAGTGGAAAGGCAGATAAACAAGATCAGGGCATGACGCGACTAATGTCAAAGGGTAAAGAGCGCGGTTACATTACCTTTGATGAGATTTTGAAAGAATTTCCAACGGTTGAAGACGATATTATATTTCTTGATGAACTCTATGAGAAACTTTCTGGAAGTGGCATAGATGTGCTCGAGGGTGGAGGGCTCCTAGAAACTCCGGCCGCAGATGACCCAGCTAATAAAAAATATAGCTACGGGCGAAATACCGAAGGATCGTACGACTCTATACAAATGTATCTGAAAGAAATTGGTCAGTATCAACTCATTTCCGGTGGTATGGAAAAAGAGCTAGCAAAGAGGATAGAGAAGGGCGATGTAGAAGCTATAAACCTGCTTGCTCGTGCCAACTTGCGCCTCGTGGTTTCCATCGCCAAAAAGTACGCCAACCGAAGTCCAGACTTGACACTTCTTGATCTTATCCAAGAGGGCAATCTCGGACTTTTCAAAGCTGTTTCCAAATTCGACTGGACAAAGGGCTACAAGTTTTCAACCTACGCTACATGGTGGATTCGTCAGGCCATCACTCGTGCCTTGGCTGATCAGTCGCGCACGATACGAGTGCCCGTGCACATGGTGGAGACTATCGCCAAATACAAACAGGTTGTGAGAAGGCTTTCGCAAGACCTAGGCCGTGATCCATTGCCAGAAGAGATTGCTGTGGAGATGAATTTGCCGGTTGATAAGGTTTATACAATAGAGAAAATCGACCAGAGCACGCTTTCTCTTGAAAGTCCGATAGGTGAGGACGGCGATGAAAGCAAATCTAAACTAGGGGATTTTCTAGCGGATGAAAAGATTCTCTCTCCTGAGCAGGAAGCATCCAGACGCATTATTTCAGATCAAGTCAAAGAGATTTTAAACGACCTTCCGGAAAAAGAAAGAAAAATTTTGGAACTTCGTCATGGGCTTGTTGATGGTGTGACACATACACTGGAGGAAGTGGGCAAAGAGTTTGGTGTTACTCGCGAGCGTATACGACAGATTGAAGCCAAGGCGCATGAGAAGATTAGGCAACATGATAAGATAAACCGATTACGTAACTATTATTAATTTGAAAAATCCTTGGCGGTTAAACCGCCAAGGAAAAATTATTCTATATTTATTAATTTATTTCCCACTTAACTTTAGCGGCCGCTAAAGTTAAGTGGGTTGAACTTATTCTGTTTCTTTACTTTAGATTCTAAAAATCAGACAAATTTACTACAGTATACTGTAGTAAATTTGTGCTTGACAGTGGTGGCTGTTTGTGCTATCATGGATGGCAGAAATCTGAGAGGTGGATGCCCGTCTCCAAGCCAAGAAAGGGCTAAAACTCATGCGTTTCACAATTCGTCTCGTCGTCGTTCTCGGCCTTTTCCTTGGCTCCGCCATCCCGGCGAGCGCACAGGGCAAGGTGTCTGGTTCAGTCGAGGTGCAGAACGTGTTGAGTGAGAGTGGGGTCGTCCCGCAACTCGACGCGTACGTGCACGGGCCACTCTCGGGCAAGATCGGCTGGACGGTTTGGATGCTCGTGTCGAAGTCGTGGAGTGAGGGGCTCTTCGGGGTCACCTACGCGCCGGCCAAGTGGATCGAGGTGTCCGCGAGCGCTGGGCTGGAAAGCAACAAGAGCCCGTTTCGCGGCGCCGCGAGTATCTGGATGGGGAGTGGCAAGTACTCCTTCGTCTCGCTCCATGAAAAGGGTGGGAGCGGACGCTGGATGAAGAACGTGGCGACGTATGAGGTCAACAAGACTCTCACCGTCGGCGTTCTCCAACAGTCGTTCGTTGGGGTCGGCCCCTACGCCGCGGTCAAGGTGGGACGTATGACCATCTGGGGTGCGTACGCCGTCGCTGACGATCGCGGTTTGCTCACCGCGAAGTTCACGTTCTGAGGGAGTCTCGTGTTGGTGGAGTTTCCCGAAAGGGGACTCCACCGGCAGGAGGCAGAGGTCCAGAGTAGAATTGTCTACTTCTGGGCTTTTTTCGTACTAAAAATTTCACAAATTTTTGAGGTTGACAGGGGCGTTTACTTAGTATATAATAAAAACAGAAAATCGAGAGGCAGAAACCCGTTTCTAAGGCCGGAGGGCACATGAAAATAAGCGTCGTTGCCGTTCTACTTGCGCTCGTCGCAGGGACGGCGCAAGCGCAAGAGCCTGAGGCAAAGATCTCGGGGTTCGTTGAGTCGTACAATCAAATTGTGCGGGGAGAGAAACTCAACTCCTCACTCAACCTGTACATCGAGGGGCCTATCAAGGGCAGGCTCGGCTGGGCCACTGTGCTCTGGGTCCAGAAGGATTGGACCGAGTGGATGGGCGGTTTCACGGTGACTCCTGCACCGTGGATCGAGTTCATCGCTGTCCTTGGCGGCGAGACCGACGATCGGCCGCTTCGCGGATCCGGAATCCTCTGGCTCTCGAAGGCGGGTCTGACCCTCGAGGCTGAGTACGAAGCTGGTGGAAGTGGAACTTGGTACAGGGCGAACGCCAAGTACAAAGTCCATTTCCTCTCGCTCGGCGTCAACTCGGTTGCCGACGTCGGCACCGGACCCTACCTCGAGCTTGGCCTGGGCAAGTGGGATCTCTGGGGGTCCTACGTTGTCAAAGCCCACGGCGGAGTTTTTGGACTTCGTCGCAACTTCTGACTTCTGTAATGTCTCAGTCGTCCGAGTTGACTCGCGAGGGTGGAACCTGATTTCAGGGTTCCACCATCGCGAGTTTTTTGATACAAGGAATTTGTAATTTATGATACTATTGATGCAGAACTGATTTGGAGGGACCATGGACCAGCCAATTGAGGAGGCGGGAACGGAGAGACTCTGTCCTTATTGCCACAGCTGGAAAGTGGCTCCTTTCATAGGAGATTACTACCGCTGTGCCAATGAAGGATGTTATAGACTGATTGAAAAAGATGAACTGCTGGTTCGCAAGGTGAACCAGCCCGAGGGAGAGTGACATGGATGCTACTGATCTCATCCGGCCAGTCAACTTGTTCGAGCAAGATTTCAGCCGTGCAACCGAGGCCGAACGCGAACAAGTGGTGGCACTCTTACGGGTTTTCATGGCGAGGTTGCGTATCATTCTACGTGGGTGTGAACCCATGGTGAGAAAGGTCACCCCGCAGAACGAAGAGCGTTGCGCGACGTGCGCTTTCAACCCAGTGACGGACTCTCTCCCAGGGTTTGCTCTCACTGCCTATGGGGTTCTCCAGTGCATCTACAACGACCAGAAGGCTTTTCTCTGCCATGGTGAAAATCCTGACTGGGAGGATCAGCACCTGATCGACCCCGCGAACCCTATCCTGTGCAACGGCTTCCTTGCAGTTCGGCTCTACGCCGGCATCAGTGCGGCCCTTCTCGCTATCCGTACGATGAAGGCTATTAGGAAGGTTGTTCCAAAAAGTCCGTAAATGCGGACAAGAAAGGTGTCCGACCAGCCTCACGTAGAATTGCCTCGGCCCTTCTACGCGGGGCTTTTCTACTACATCCGCACACCAACTTTGCTCTCATTGCATCCAGTCTCAAAATCTAGATGCACATCTAAGATTTAGATATGATTTCCAACTTTTGCTTTAGTCTATATGTAGCAATAGGGAGACAAGAGCAAAGTTGGTGTGCGGATACATCCGCACACCAACTTTGCCATCGTCCTGCTTTTTCAAAAAACTTACTCCTGCTTTATAATTTTTGTTGTAATTTGCTTAAAGTACACCTTAAATCAGGACATAAAAAGTAATGGCAGGGTTGGTGTTCGGATAAAAATCCATGCTATTCTATATGCATGTCATCAGACAAAATCTTCGAAGAACGATATAAAAATCTAAACCAGGAACAGAAAAAAGCCGTTGATACTATTGAGGGTCCGGTTATGGTTGTGGCCGGTCCCGGCACTGGTAAGACCACGATTCTGACCCTGCGTATTGCCCAGATTTTGCGTAAAGCCACAGGGGTTTCCGCCAATGCTATTTTAGCTATTACCTACACAGACGCTGGAGTGAAAGTGATGAGAAGCAAACTACGAGAAATTATAGGCAACACCGCCCATGATGTTTACATTCACACATTCCACTCTTTTGCATCTAGCATGATAGCAGAGTACCCGGATCACTTTTTAAATATAAATGATTTTCGTCAAATAACTCCGGTCGAACAAGAGAGTTTGGTAAGAGAAATAATTACAGAACCAAAGTTCAAAGACCTGCGACCTCTGGGCAAACCGGACGCCTATTTGTCGGGAATTATTCGCGCCATAGGTGACGCAAAAAAAGAAGCTTTGATTCCCGAAATGGTTGCTGAAAACGCCCTAAAACAAATAAAAAAAATAGAAGAAGACGAAGACAGCATCTCAACGCGTGGGGCGACGAAGGGCCAACTCAAAGCTGATGCTTTAGAGAGTATAGAGAAATTGAAAAAGACCATTCTTTTTGCCAGAGTTTATGACCGCTATGAGCAAATAAAAAGGGAGAAGAAACTTCGTGACTATGACGACCTTATTGTTGAGCTTTTGGTGGCTTTGCAGAACGATGAGCTTTTTCTGCGTCTTGTCCAAGAAAGATTTCTCTATATCTTAGTTGATGAACATCAAGATACGAACGATTCACAAAACTTTATTATTGCTCTCTTGGCTGAGTTTTTCGAGACACCAAATATTTTTATTGTGGGGGATGAAAAGCAGGCCATATATCGTTTTCAGGGTGCTTCTGTAGAGAACTTTCTTCGTTTACGCAAGAGGTGGCCGGATATGCAACTTATTCACCTCGATACAAACTATCGTTCGCACCAGTCCATACTGGATGCTGTTTGGAGCATGATTGAGAATAATTATGATGGGGAAGAGCACAAAGACTTGCGGGTTAAACTAAAATCCGAATCTGGGGAAAAGAAGAAACCAGTGGATATTGTCACCGCTGAAAATACTCTGGCTATGGAGGAATATTTGATAGGTGAACTGAAACGAATTACTTCCGATGATCCAGAGGCCAGTGTAGCGATTATTGTTAGGCGTAATCGAGAACTAGAAAGAGTGCTCCGGTTTCTTGATTTGCGTGGAGTAGAGGTTTCTTCCGAAAGAAGCGTTGATATATTTCACCATCCTATTGGTATGGCCTTTTTTGACCTTATTGAATATATAAACGACCAGACCAAAATCGAATCACTAGCAAAGTCCTTGGCCAGTGGATTGTGGGGACTGTCTCATGTATCCTCAATAGAACTTATTCGCTCTATTGCAAAAGAAGAGTTGGGAAATTTGGATAAGATTTTACCACAACTAAAAGCCATAAGAGAGAGGATGCTTTCCGATGGCGCTCTTGAAGCTTTGATTTTCATCGCGGAATCCTCTGGTCTTACGGATATTATTGCTCGCAATCCTGCCAATGTGTCGGTCTGGCGCGGTATCGTTACTTTGGCTGAGTCCGTAATAAGAGACACACAGGCGGATAATCCGGCGGAACTTTTCGCTAGTTTGCTTTCATATCGAGATTCGGCCGAACTAAAACCGGTTAAAGTTTCTGTTGGCGCACCAGATTTGAAAATCAAGGCCATGACCGCTCATGGTTCCAAAGGTTTGGAATTTGATTATGTTTTTATACCATATGCTACGGAAGAGGCTTGGGTCGGTCGTGTTTGGGGTTCGTCTTTTATTTTGCAGGATAGAAACTTTGGCGATCATAATGTCGAGGATATAAGACGGCTTTTTTATGTTGCTATAACCAGAGCCAAGAAACATGTCAGTGTTTTGTATGCCAAAGAAGAGTCTGATGGACGAGTTTTGACCCCACTTAGATTTATAAATGAGTTGTATTCAAAAGATGTCAAATCGATTGAACTATCGAGAGTCCAGCTTGCTTTGGATTTTCAGGAAGTAAAAGCAAAGAAAAACAAAACGGATGAAAAAGACAACCAGTACCAGAAGCTCATGATAAATGAGGCCAAAAAAGTCCTAACGGAAAATGGTCTTTCGGTGACAGCCCTGAATCATTTTCTGGAATGTCCGAGCAAGTTTTTGTATGAGAGTATTTTGAAGTTGCCACAGGCGCCGAGTGCCTCCTCGGAGAAGGGTACGGCCATGCACGAAGCTATCTCGGAGATTTGGAGATCAAAGAGGGGTGGGGTGGAAGATATTGAAAAAATTATCACATCAATCACAGCGGAATATATTGACAGATCTCTAATATCCAAAGGTGATAAGGAGGCTTTGAAAAAGGAACTTGCTCTTAACGCTCCGGCTGTTGCCAAGTCACTTTTTCCTCATTTTACCACTACATCAAAAACCTCTGTTGAGAGATGGGTGGAAGCGCCCTTCGACACATCTTATGATAAAGAAAAAATCACAATACATGTACATGGAAAACTTGATGTTATTTTAGAAGATTTGGACGAGGTATCCGTTTTTGACTACAAGACACGACAGGCCATGTCTGTGGCTAACATAAAAGGCCAAAACAAGGGCAACGAAAATGGAAACTATTTCAGACAGCTTGTTTTTTATAAACTGCTTTTGGAAAATGTTCACTTGGGCAGGAATAAGAAGGTTTCCACTTCCTTGGTTTTTGTTTCTCCTGATGATAAAGGTAGGTGTCCGATTATAACTCTAGAAGTAACATCAGATGATATTAAGAAAGTTAAAGATGAGATAAATGATTTAATAGAGAATGTTTGGAATGGCGAGTTCGTTAGACACTACTGCAGTAATGCAAACTGCTCATACTGTGCTTATCGTAAACTACTTCAATAATGCATCAATGATGCCTTTGAGATTTTCATACGGCTGGGCACCTTGGACTGGAGTTTTTGTTCCGTCTTTTGAAACTATGATTGAGTTTGGTGTGCCCTTACCACCAGCTGCAATAGCGTCCTCGTAGTCCGCCTGTACTTTTGCTGCATATTTGCCACTAGACAGACATGTGTTGAAAGCGCTTACATCGAGACCTACCGCTTTTGCCATTATTGGAAGTTGTGCTGGGTCGAGAGAGTTGTTTGATGTTGTCGTGTCATACAAGAGATTTGTGTATTGCCAAAACTTGGATGGTCCACCGAGCTCGTTTGCGCACTCCAGTGCCTCGGCTTCTTTTCGGGCTTTTGGGTGGAGGGAATCAATAGGGAAGTGTCTGTAAACCCAAGCCACTTTACCGTCCTTGCCATACTCGTCCATCACACGTCTCATTGTGCTATGGAATACTTTGCAGAAAGGACATTCGGGATCAGAGTATTCGACGATTATGAGGTCAGCGTTGGGATTTCCTATGATGTGATCGTCTACAGAAACAGGTCTCATCTTTATGTCAGTACTTCCGGTCGTTCCCTGAGTTAATTTATTTGTAGCCACAAGCTGTACTCCTTTCAAGTTTGAATAATATAAGGCTCCGCCAATAAGCGCACCGGCGATTATTATTGCGATTGGGACTGACAGTTTTTCTAACGTCATATGTTTTTGTAAAAATTAATTGTTATAGGATTATATCGCACGACGCATTTAGTAGCAATCTCCTAGAACAGCGACCCTGTCTTCACCTCCGCCACGGGTTCCCAGTGTTTTGTCTCCAGCTTGATTTCTTTTGTAAAAGGTCCTTCTTTGAACATCAGACGCTTATTTTTCAGTGCGTATTCGTAAACATCTTTTGTTATTTTGACGTCGTCGAGGCAGTATTTGCGTATCTCGTCTGTTTTTCCAGTTCTCCACCAGACGACGGCGTCAAAGCCATGACCACTTTTGTTTATGCCAAAAGTACCTTCGGCTATCTGGTCCAGTTTCATCCGCCGACCGTACTGCATTTTTATTTCTTTCAGGACATCAAGCGAACGGATTTTCGTCAAGTCACCTCGACCTGCTTTTTTGTAATATTTGTTTAGTAGGGGGATGTCAAAATGCTCGCCTGTAAATGTGATCAGGACATCAGCCTTCTCAAAAATTGGCCACATTTGATCAAACTCTTCCTGTAAAAAGCTCTGGTATTTACCACTCTCATAATCATAAAGACCAACAACAGAAATGTCCAAATCCGCCGGATCATTTGACCCGATGTCTTGGAATATATTTTTTGTTTCAATATCGAAAACGAGTTTACGCATGGGAATGAATTGACCTAATTATACTAATTATTTCTAATTAATCTAAATAATAACCAAATACCAAATTAGAAATTAGAACAATTAAGTTAATTAGAAATAATTTTTACTATTTCTTCTGGTTTCACTGTTTTCTCCTCTCCGCTTTCCATGTTTTTTACTTTATACAAGCCGGACTTTATTTCATCTTGACCAACACAAATAATGAAAGGAATTCCTTGTTTGTCGGCAAGTTTTATTTGATCACCAAGTTTTTTGTCAGTCAGATTTACTGAAACATTGAGACCGTCTTTACGCAAAGTTTCAGCCAGTTTTTGTGCGTAGTCGTTTACAGAAGAATCGAGTGTGCAAATATAAAGATCTGTGGATGATTTGTATTTTGGCAAAAGGCCGTGGGATTCCAAAAAGTCTTTGTTAGTAACATCACCCCAGCCGAAACCGACGGCTGGTATCTTTTTTGCTCCAAAAATATCCAAAAGGTCGTCATATCTTCCCCCGCCAAAAAGTGATCGGTTATTTTCTGGACTAGTATCAAACATTTCAAAAACCACACCTGTGTAATAGTCAAAACCGCGCATCAAGGTTGGACTGAAAATCACATTTTGAATACCAGCCGAGTCTAATTTCTCAATAAGCCCCATCAGTTCATCTGCATTTTTATTATTACCGAGGGACTCTAGTAGTCTCTCGCTCGAAGACAGCACTCGCGCGAAATCCGAGGCTTTATCACCAATGATTTTCTCTAAACTTTCTTCAAATGTCTCAGCTGATATTTTATCCTTTTTATCTATGATTTTTGAAACCGTGTGGGCTTGTTCTTCGTTTAGTTCAAACCGTGCATAAAGGTCGTTTATCAGTTTTCTGCTGTTTATTTTTATGACAAAGTCGCTGTCTTTTGCCCCGAACTCTTTTATTATGTTGTAGGCTATTGTGATAATTTCAGCATCTGCCTCACTATTTTCCACGCCAAATAAATCCACGTTGAGTTGCCAGTGCTCACGAAGGCGACCTCTCTGTGGTTTCTCGTATCGAAAAAGATTTGGCATTGAGTACCAGCGTAGAGGGAAAGCGAGGTCGTGGACTCTTCCTGCCACCAGTCTTGCCACCGTTGGTGTCATTTCTGGTCGCAGGGTTACTTCGCGGTTGCCTCGGTCTGTAAATGTGTAAGTCTGTTCGTTTACTATTTCTTCACCCGTTTTTGCTTTGTATAGTTCTGCTGGTTCTAGGATTGATGCGCTGTATTCAACATAACCAAATCTCTCGACTACTTTGCGCCAAGTGTTGAATATATAGTTCTGCACGAACATATCTTCCGGATAAAAATCGCGTACGCCCTTGTAGCTTTCTGTTGATAGTTTGGATTTATTGGTCATGTGGGTTATTGTTAGTTTAGAATCTCTTTCTCACCAAAACCTTTTTGGAAACAGAATAAATTTCTGCTGAAATTTTTCTTCAGCGCTCGGAGCTCAAGTAAATTATCAATTGATTACAATTGTAATTTTCTAAGCTCTTGTGCGATGTTCCAAAAAGATTTTGCCTCGACGAGATTCTAAAGAACTGTATTTTATAGTGTATCAGAATATATGAAAAAAAATAGTGGTCTAAATTTAATCTATAAAAACCTTGGTGAGACGCCAAATGAGGCGATTTTGAGGTATAAAAGAGAAAATCCCGAATACGCCGATCTCGCAATGACCTATGCCGGCAGACTGGATCCTATGGCTGAAGGAGTGCTTCTAGTTTTGTCGGGAGACGAAATAAAGGAGAAAGAAAAATATCTTGGTTTGCGAAAAACCTATGTTTTTGAAATATTGTGGGGATTTTTGACAGACTCTCTGGATTTACTTGGGCTAGTTTCTGGTCATCACTTGGACACTCCGTTTCCAAGTGATGAGGAAATGAAGACAAGGCTGAAAGAATACATTAGAAAGTTTGAGCAGAAATATCCAGCGTACTCCTCGAAAACTATTGTGGGTGTGCCATTATTTAAACTAGCGAGACAAGGGAAGTTGGCGGATATTGAGATTCCAAAACACGAAGTGGAGATTTTTGAAGCCAAGTTTCTATCTCGCTGGTTTGTTTCAGGTGATGACTTATTAAAAAATATCGAGCATAAAATATCTCTAGTTTCCGGCGACTTTAGGCAATCTGAAATTTTGAAAAAATGGCAAGCAAACTTGTCAACCTCACAGGTTGACAAGTTTGTAATAGACCGGATTGAAGTAACGGTTTCAAGCGGGTTTTATGTTAGGCAGTTTGTTTCGGATATAGCTGAATCTTTTGGAACAAAGGCCGTTACTTTTCATATAAAAAGAACTAGTATTGAAAATTTTTCAATCTTGTGATTATATAAAAAGCGGATTGTCGCAACCGCGTAGTTTACTCTGGAGGCCTAATGAGCGTCGTGTTGAAGGATCTCGAAAGGGCTAGTGGCAGGTTCGGTTTGCTTTTTCGGCGGGGGATGGGGCGAATGTGCCTCAGTTTCCAAGAGGTGGCAAACCGGTCGCGACTCGACAAGAGGTTAGTTGTCGAGGTTGCGGAAGGGCGGGCACACACCATCCGTCACGCCGAGGTGAGACGGATCATGGACGTGGCTCTGCCGAAAGACATCGGTAGGATGAGGTCGGAGGCGTTTCATCTCCTCCTCATCTTCACGCCACGTCCACGTCCACGGTTTGTGCGGCGCATTCACCCCTCCCGTCGGTTTGCGCCTCAGAGGCGCAACTAGTTCCCGCCCAAAGCTTCGAAAAGGCCCCTCACATGCGATTGCAGCATGTGAGGGGCTCTCCGCTTAAATTATTTTCTGGTCACTTTCTTTCTTAGTCTGACAGATTTCGGAGTAATCTCTATAAACTCGTCATCGGACATCACTTCCATAGCTTTCTCAATATCCAGTTTATAGGTAGCGGCGAGGTAAACGCTGTCATCTGATCCGGCCGCTCTCATGTTTGTCAGTTGTTTGCCTTTTGTTGGATTTACAAACAAGTCGTCGCCCTTTGAAACATTGCCTATGACTTGACCAACGTAGACTTCCACTCCTGGGTCAACATACAAAGTCCCTCTCTGTTGCAAGTTATCCAATGCAAAAGCCAAGACCTTGCCTTTTTCCATTGAAACCATCGAGCCGTAACTCGTCTTTTTTATTTCACCGACAAATTCTCTAAATTCTATAAATCGCGAAGAGAGAATGCCGTTGCCTTTTGTATCTACTATAAACTGCCCACGATAACCCAGAAGTCCGCGCGTCGGAATCTCAATTACAATTCTTTGATGCCCGTGTGTCTGCTTTACACTAGTTAAAATTCCACGTCTTTCTGTCAGTCGAGAAATAACAGAACCAGCCAATTCATCGGAGACATCCACAGTTACTTCTTCAAAAGGTTCCATTTTCACACCATTAACGTTTTCTTTTATAATAACGTGGGGCTGGGAAACCTGGAGTTCAAATCCTTCACGACGCATGTTTTCCAGAAGTATGGCGATGTGAAGCTCACCACGCCCGTATACAGTATAGCCTTGGATGGCCGGATTTTCATCATTCCACTCAATTTTCAACCCGACGTTTATTTCCAGCTCTTTTTCCAAGCGTTCACGAATTTGTCGTCCTGTGACAAACTTTCCTTCACGTCCGGCGAAGGGTGAGTCGTTTACCAAAAAGTTCATGGAAATAGTTGGTTCGTCAATGTTTATAGATGGCAGGGTTTCCGCATCTTCGCTCTGGCAAATAGTGTCGCCAATATAAATAGTAGGAAGCCCCGCGATCATAACAATATCTCCCGCGGCGGCCATATCAGTTTCCACTCTTTTTGTACCTTCAAAGCTGAAAAGTTTTGTAAGTTTTCCCCTAAACTCAGGCTTTGCCTGAGTCGGGCGATCATCCGCTTCTGCGGATGATTTAGCCGAGATACCTTTTTTAACATATACAACATCGCCACTTTTTACGATGCCCTCGTAAACTCTACAGACAGCAAGTCTGCCGAGGAAGTTATCATATGCGAGGTTGAAAGATTGAAGTCGGGCTGGGAGATTTTTGTCTCCACTTGCTGCGGGCACTTCACGCAGTATTGTTTCAAGAAGGGGAGTTAAATCTTTTGATTCATCCGACAGTTTCATTTTGGCAATTCCGTCACGCCCGATAGCGTAAACAGTTGTAAAGTCCAGCTGTTCGTCGTTTGCGCCGAGCTCTAGGAAAAGCTCCAAAACAAGTTCATGCACTTCCTCTGGCCTTGCCGCTGCTTTGTCTATTTTATTTATTATGACGATAGGTTTCAATCCCAGTTCGAGAGATTTTTTCAAAACAAATCTAGTTTGTGGCATCGGCCCTTCCTGCGCATCGACGAGCAGAAGCACGGTGTCTATCGAACGTAGCACTCGCTCAACCTCGGAACCAAAGTCTGAGTGTCCAGGGGTATCAACAATATTTATTTTAGTAACTTCGCGACCTGAGTCTCTACTAGGGTAATACACTGATGTGTTTTTGGCGTATATGGTAATGCCACGCTCGAGTTCGAGGGCGTTTGAGTCCATGGTGACACCCTCGGCAGTCATGCCTGTTTGGCGCATGAGAGCGTCGGTGAGAGTAGTCTTACCGTGATCAACGTGGGCTATGATTGCAATGTTTCGTATCTCCATTTGTTTGATTTGTATATTTGGCGCATTTCGTTGTTGGAAAGCAAAAAATTATTCTCACCTGCGCACTCAGGCAGGCTCGAATCCTTTTTCACTTTCCGCCTAGAACTGCATCCAAATCTCCAAATCAAAGGATGCAATTCATTGAAAAACCGGCTACAGCCGGCGGTCAAGATTTAATTAAAGCATAATTTGTTTAATGATGCAAATTAGGCCTAATTATGGCTAATTTTAGGCCTTATTTTGGTACTTGACACGAGTATACTTGCGGTATACAATATAGGTAGATTCTTCGGGCTCCTCTCCCTACCCCTCAATACGAACTTCTGGAAAGTTAACTGTTCGGCCACGGGCCGACGCACACTGAGGTAGCAGCCATGCCAACGTATTCGCAGATTCTGCCCTGGGCTCTGGCCTGGGCTCTGGCCTTCTTCGGTTTTCTCATTCTCTTTGGCATCATCTTCCAGAAGAAGCACAAAAGTGACATCGACGCGCTGAAAGTCGACATCACGTTGTGGAAGACGAATTCGAAGGAGCTGTCCACGACGCTCGAGAATATGAGGAGGGAGGTGAGTGACCTCACCCATGAACGTGACGACCTGAAGCAGTTCGTCAGCGCGTTCGTCTCGGACGAGCATGCCCTCGAGGTCATGGGTCTCGCCACGGCGCGTATGCACGAGGTCTGCCAGAAGGCCGTCGGCGATCACGGAAAATTTCCCACATACGACCTCGACCCCGACGAGTTTCAACGGCAGCTCCTCATGGTTGTATCCATCATGGCGTCGGAGGCGGAGGTCGTCGAACGTGCCGCCGATGACTGGCGATCTCTCATGTATCTCGCGATGCATGCGGGTTATCCCACGAGGATCGACCCCACGACCCGGAGGGTGGTCATTGACCGCGAGAAGGAGGCGTCGAGCGCGGCGTAGTCGTCGTCGACAGCGTAGTTCTTTAAGGGCCGAACCGTATGTGTTCGGCCCTTTCGCTTATCTAAATATAATTTTAACCACTAAGCCCAATCTCGTCGAGGCAAAACCTTTTTGGAACATCGCGCAGGAGCTTAGAAAATTACAATTGTAACCAATTGATAATTTACTTGAGTTCCGAGCGTGAAGAAAAATTTCAACAGAAATTTATTCTGTTTCCAAAAAGGTTTTGGTGAGAAAGAGATTGGGCGAATTGTGTGCTAAAATGTCTCAATGTTCCTATCTCCGACACACGCTCTGGCCATTCTCGAGCACTATCACTACTGGCTTATTTTTCCTATTGCTGTGATTGAAGGTCCGATTATCATAATCATTTCTGGCTTTCTGGTTTCTCTCGGTTTTCTGAACACATATATCGCTTTTGCCGTTCTCGTTCTTGCTGACACCATAGGCGACTCTTTGTATTATCTTCTCGGCAGGTATTGGAGAAGGGCGGAGTGGGTTAAAAAAATCGCTCTTTTCTTGGGATTTAATGAAGACAAGGAAAAATCTCTGGAAAACCATTTCAAAAAGCATAAAATCAAAACTTTTCTTTTGGCCAAAATATCTCACGGTATTGGTGGGTCGGTTCAGGTGGCGGGCGGTTACGCCGGAGTGGATTATCTGGAATTTCTAGCCCTTACTCTTCTAGGCACCATACCCAAAACTTTTGTCCTCATGATAGTCGGCTTTTATTTGGGCAACTCATACATGACCATTGATAGCTTTTTGGATTACATCGGCTTTATAGTTTTCAGTATCTTTGTATTTCTCATCCTATATCTGGTTTTGGGCAAATATGTCAAAAGTTATTTTGCCAAAGGAGAATAGTTGACTTATAATATAGAGATGACAGAGACACTACCTCCACTTACACTACCCACCATTCCATATATAAATCTACCTTTTCTTTTTAGTCTGCAAATACTCATGGTTATTTTTGTTCTGTTTCTAATAACATATCTTATTGTGTCCGCGGTTTTGTTTTACCACTGGACATCATATGGTATGCGCAGTTTTGGTATATTAGTGGCGGAAACGCTGTTTACCATAGTTTCGGTTACGCTTTTTACCGTGGCTGGTTTAGCCCTGCATTATTTTTAGAAATTAGAATAATTAGGTTAATTAGAAATTTAATAATATGTCCTACGAAGTATTACATCTAGAACCAGAAGAACACGTTATCCTCCAAGTCAGAAAACATTGGATCGTCTTTGCTCTATACGCCGCGACTCTTCTCCTGGCCGCTTTCCTGCCTTTCATACTGATTTCACTGGCTCGGGTGTTTGTTCCCGCTTTGCTTGATTTTCATATCACTGGCAATCAACCCGCTTTGTTTTTATTTTTCTATACACTCTGGCTTCTCACCCTCTGGATTTTCTTTTTTATTGATTGGACCAAATACTATCTCGACGTCTGGTATGTGACGGAGGAGCGCATCATCGCTATTGACCAGAGACGTATATTTGACAGGGAAGTGTCAAACCTGCGTTTTGACAGAATACAAGACGTCACTCTGGACGTTCACGGCTTTATCCCGACATTACTTGGTTTTGGTAATATAAAAGTTCAGACAGCCAGTGAAGATAGCCGAGAGTTTTTTATGACTACGGTTAGAAATCCGGAAGAGATAAGACGAGTCATATTTCAGCAACAAAATAAGATGGTGCTTGGAAGCAAGTAAAAAGTCCATAAAGGCAAAAGTCCATAAAGCAAAGTTTGGAATAAATTCTATTCACTTTTGACTTTATAGACTTTGAGGACTTTATGGACCAATCCAAGTAATCCACAGATGTGGGTTTATTCTTCTGCCAGTTATTGTTATAATTAATCCGTTATTATTAATTTATCCGCACACTAACCTTGGTATTGTCTCCCTGTTGTGACATAAAAAGTTAAACAAAAGTTAGAGATATATTTAAATTTGGGATGTATCTCCAGAATCTGAGACTGGAGGCAACGATACCAAAGTTAGTGTGCGGACATGTTTTTTATATGAAATCATTACATATGGTTACATTTATCCTTCTAATAGTTGGAGGACTAGCATGGGGACTGCACGCTTTTGGTTATGACCCAATAGACAGTCTTGGTTCATCGGTTTCTATGATTGTCTATGTTCTAGTTGGTCTGTCAGCAATATATGAGGCTATTAGTCACAAGGGCCTGTGTCGCAATTGTTCCAGTAGTAGTATGTAGTTTTAGCTCAGCCTTTCAAAACAAAAGCTCCCTAAGGGGAGTTTTTGTTTTACTCAAAGACGAAATTGTTAATGTTTATAGCGTCATGATGAGCTGTATAAACCACCTTGCCCTTATTCAGTATTAAAACTTGCGGAGATTCATGTTTTATATCAAAAAAATCTTCAATTTTTTTGGATAACACAGGCATCTCTTGGACCGTGACTAGATAAATTGGGACAATTAGTCTTTTTTCTTCTAACCTTCGTTTAATTTCATCATACACTCGACCACTCCCGTTGCAATCCGCGGAATGTATGAAAATAATTACCGACTCGGTATGGGAATCTTCCACTATTTGCGACAAATGAGTAGTTAATCGGAAATGACTCATATTTTTTAGTTCTTTCCTTGAGATTTTTCTTTGGATTTATTTCTTTGTTCTTTTTCTTCTTGTTTCTCTCCTAGTTTCAGTATTATTTCTTGGTGTTTGTCTAAAAATTGTTTAAGACCAGCATTTAATTCTATTGCACTTTTCTCATCACCACTATCTTTTATTTTGGCAACATCTTGTGACACTTCTTTGGTTCGTGTAGAAAAATTCTTCTCAATTTCCGGTGCATTATTTTCATCAAGTTTGTTCTGGTCTGACAGCTCCTCCGCTTCCTTTAGCCTTTCGATGGTGTGTTTTATTTTAACTTCGGTTTGTGCTTTTGCTCCGACTGCGACCAAAGATTCCACTTTTTCATTTAGGTGTATTTTTACTGGATAAAGAATGTCTCCTGGGAGCGATGAGTTCGCAGCAAAAACTGTTCCCCCTGTAATAAAGATGAAAAGTACAGCAATCCCCGCTGAAACGAACATTTTTTGTCTCATAAAAAACATATTGAAATATGGAGATTTGCTCAGGTATGGGCTTTTTATCGGCCGGTTTTTTGTTTCAACATATTCGATTGGGTTGGTTTTTATAAAATTTTCAAGCACAAGAAGACCCTCAGTTTTTTCTTCCTCTGTAAGCGTCTCTTTTTTTATTTTTTTGAATATTTCTTGGTCCATTTTATTTTTGTTTATATTTTCTTACTTTTTATTATTTCCTTCAATCTTTTTATTCCTCTGTTTATGCGAACCGATATTACATTTACCGATTTGCCGGTTATGGCGGCGATTTCCGAAACACCCAACTCTTCAACATATCTCATGAACAATATTTCGGAATAAGTCTCTGGAAGGTTTTTTATCAAAACCAACGCTCCCTCTCCGTCCATCTTATCTATCCAAGATTCTCCCGGATTCTCTCCGAAGTCTTGACCATCCTCCATTAGCTCATCCAGAGACCTTACACTCGCCCTGCCTTTTTTTCTGTATTCATCTATTACCAAATTGTTCGCTATTTTGTAGAGAAAAGCCTTATCATTTTCTACTGCACCATTTTTTGAAATATATACCCATGTTTTCATAAAAACCTCTTGTGTAAAGTCCTTGGCCTTCTCCCTGTCGTTTAGCTTGAAAAAGATAAATCGAAAGATTTGGTCAGAGTGGGTGTTGTATGAATCTAGAAATGTCTTTTCGAGGTCCTTCATATAAGTAGACGTCTTAAATTATTGTTTCTTACTTTATCACAAACGTGCCCAAAAAGCCCCCGCTCCTGTAAGAAAGCCATATGATAGGCGTCATAACAGGCGTAAGGGTATTTAAATAGTATCCTTACCTTCCGTTGATTATTAACCTACATTATTAAAAAAACATATGAAAAAATATATATCTTATGCACTTACTGTTTCTTGTTTAGGTCTTACTGCTCTGCCTTTGATGGCCAGCGCTTCGTTGCTTAAATTAGGTGATGAAGAAAAAGCGGAATTAAAGTCTGCTATTAACTCAACTGTTTCGGGTGGTGTAGGCGTTAGTGGAAATGCTGATGTCAATGCTAATAATAATGGTTTCATTAATAGCGGTAATGCCAACGTTAACAGCAGAACTAACTTCGGGGCAGAAGTTAGGGCTGAGGCTAGATTAAAAGCAAAGTCAGATGATAGAGGTAATGCAAGCTCAACCTCTGACAAAAATGAGTTAAAGTCTAAGGAAAAAGGTGAGGTCAAGGCCGGTAAAAACGGCATGAACTCCTTCGTACAGTGGCTCAAGCAGTTTCGCACCAAAGCAGTTGCTCAAGTTGATGCAATAGCTCCGAAAATATTATTTGAGTCTTCATTCAGAATAAATTCCACTTCTTCTCACGTAGTCTGGGTTACAAATGAAAATTCAGATAGTAAAGTATGGTTGAGCACAAGTGCGGGGGTAAGTACAAGCACTACACCTAGAGCAGTTTCCTCATCAATGTCGCTCTTCCACAACCTAACTGTTTCTGGCTTGGCAACAAGCACAACATATTTTTATGTTGTAGGCAGTACTGACGCCTCTGGCAACACAATTTACTCAGCTGAGAATTCATTCAAGACCACTCTCCAGTAACAGATGATAGGAAGTTTTGTGTTTTTTCGTATACAAAATCCGCCTCCCTCGGATTTTGTACACTAGGGGGGCGGGTGGTTAGTCAGCCCCCAATAGTTTTCAAGAGGGCGTTGATTTTTCTCATCTGATCATTGGCACCAATGCTCTGTGCCATCAGAAGCGCCCGCAGAAGATAGGTGCGGGCCCTGTCATGGTCCTTCATCTCGGGTTTGAGAAACAACTCGCCGGCCTTGCGCAGGACCCGAGAGAACTGAGCCTTGGCCTGTAGTCGGTTTGGCTCCTGCCGGATTTCCTTGTCCATGGCTACCGCCGTCTCAACCAGGCTCATGATCTCGTTGCGGTTGAAGTCGGTAGCGTAGATGGTTTCAGCCAGGGTCATCCTGACCAAGGCTCTCTGATGGGCCTTCGCGCCATCTGTGGCTGCTAGAGCCACAGCCCTTCGGGCCAAGAAAAGCGGCCCCAGATCCTCTGACTGCTTCAGACGGGATGGCTGTCCCACAGTGATTCCTGGGATTCTTGCCCGCGCCTTGAGCAAGAACTGCACCAGAACATCGAGCTGGGTGTGGCTGCACTTCTTGTATTGTAACCAGAGAAATGTAGCGTGGATGGTGCCGAAGATGCAGAGTTGCACAGGGTGTTGTCGTGCCACGCTGATGTAGGCCGATAGCATGATGCTGTGGCCTTGGATGTACCGTCCCCAGTTCCTGCATTTTCGGGCGTCAGTTCGAGCCATGGCCAGGGCGTCTGGGTGGCCCTTCCACATGGCTTCCGCCGTGTTTGCCGGTTTTCTGGTTTCCAAGTATCCTCCTCTCCAGACGCGGTGTGCGTCTGATAATTTCCGAGTTCAGATTATCACGAGAGTTTAGTTTTGTCTAGTATTTGTTTTTTCTTTTCCTATCTTTTAATATCATTTTTAACATTAAGAATATAAAAACAACAGATAACACTAAACCAAAATAAAACAGTAATTTAGAACTGACAACAGCGAAAACAGCGTTTGCCAAATGTTTTTGGGTCGTTGGAAGAAAGCCTGTTTCTTGGGTTTTTGCGGATTGAGTATTGCCCGTTGATTTTGTATTATTTTCAACTTTTTTTGCTAAGGATTTTTCCGCTGTTGTACGCAAAGATTCTGTCATGTTATAAATCGAACTCAATACTCTTTTTACTATTGGTGTGGATGAGGCAATACCAGCTTGGATAGTATTAGTCACTAGGTTTATAGTTTGGGTCGCCTTCGATGGTGGTGTTGGTGGTGGGGGAGGCGGAGCAGGTTCGACGTTTATACTTTGACTTCCAGTGGTTTGGTTTGCCACGCTGACGGCAGTTTTGGTATTTGTATCAAACACTTCGCTAATTTTGGCTAAAACCAAATGTTTACCGGCTGAAGCTGTCCATGATACAGACTCGACTTGTGTTTCACCCGCGGGAACAGTAAAGCTATTCGTGCCAACGACAATATCATCGATCAAAAAATCTAGTTTTCCTGTAATTGAGTTTTGACTGCTATTATATAGGACTGTGAAAATATTTACTGAATTTCCTGCGGTAACATTGCTTTTGGATACCCAAACTGAGTTTGGAGCAAAACCCGCTGACAAATCACTTCCTGCAGAGGCTATTTTCGGTCCGATTTGCAAAAGTAAAAATAGTAAAAAAATCAATCGAAAATATTGCATATATTTATTATACAATACAGTGGTATTTCTGCACTAATTTATGAGGAGACTCGAAATGAAGTTTTGAAAACTTAAAAAATCTGTCTAGACAAAGTTGTATAAAAGTTTCAGTTTTTCCAAGCCACGGTGGATTTGTACCGCCAGAGCATTTTTTGTCTCTCCTGTGACAAGGGACATTTCAGAGAGCGATAGGTTTTGTGTAAATCGCATACGCATTACTTTTTGATATTTTTCCGGCAGATGAGCGATAAGTAGGAATGCTGACTTACCATCCAAGACGTCAACTAGATGCTCGGAGTCGTCACTCCCTAGGCTGAAGCCATTATCCAGAAGCGTATCGAGAGATGTTGTTTTGCGCTTTCTATACTCATCTATAATAAGACAGTTCAGAGCGTGGTAGAGAAAAGCCTTCATAGTATCGATTTTGCCACCCTTGATCAGATAATTCCATGTTTTCATGAAGGTGTCCTGTACCAAATCCTCACTTAGTTGGCGATTGTTTACCTTGAAGAATGAGTGTTTACAAAGACCGCTCTGGTGGTCTCTGTAAGCCAGAGTCATGGTTGTGTTCATTTGAATTCGTTCTCTCTCTGTCATAGCAGTGTTATCAAAATTTAATCTTAATTTAATAATAGTATTCTTGTGTTTGTCTTAAGTCAACTAACCAAGAATCAATAACTGTGTTGTAATACGTTTAATTTAATAAGAAGTTAATGATGTTCCTTGCAAATCTTAATAATAGGTGATAGACTCTATGTATGGCAATTCTGATTATTGAGGATGAAAAAAAGCTGGTGGATATAATAAAACGCGCTCTGAAAAGTGAGCGTTATTCTGTCGACACAGCATATGATGGACAAGAAGGTCTTGAGAAGGCCATGAAGAACAATTACTCCTTGATTATTCTTGATATTATGCTTCCGAAAAAGGATGGGTTGACTGTATGTAAGGACCTACGGGCCCGAAATATTCATACTCCAATCATAATGCTAACTGCCCGAGGCACGGTGGAAGACAAGGTAAGAGGGCTTGATGTTGGGGCGGATGATTACCTTATAAAACCTTTTGGGATAAAAGAACTTTTTGCTCGAATTCGCGCTGTTTTGAGACGAAGAAAAACTACTGATTCGGATATAAAAAAAATTGCTAATCTGGTAATGGATAAAAAGAAACACGAGGTTACTCGCGCGGGCAAAATTATTGACCTCACACCAAAAGAGTACAAGCTTTTAGACACACTTCTAACGAGAATGGGGGAAGCGGTAAAGAGGCGAGATCTCATTGATCATGCTTGGGGGCCAGAATTTAAAGAGACAAACAATGAACTGAATGTTCATATTAAATATCTGCGTAACAAAATAGACGCTGGCAAAAACAAGCCCTTGATACAAACAATACGCGGAGTCGGTTTTGTTTTGAAAGAATAAAAATAGTGAAAAAAAAGCCAGAAAAAGAAATAGAAACAAAATTAAAAGAGTCGGAGATCAGATACCGACGTCTTTTTGAGACAGCCCATGATGGAATACTTATACTTGATTCAAATACCGGACAGATTACAGACGTCAACCCTTTTTTAGTCACTTTGTTGGGTTATTCTAAAACTGAACTATTGAATAAAAAACTGTGGGAAGTCGGGGCGTTTAAAAACATGAAAGCCTCAAAGGACGCTTTTAAAATTCTTCAAACACAAGGTCATTTGCGTTATGACAACTTACCCCTAGAGACAAAAGGAGGCCAACCTGTTGAGGTTGAGTTTGTCAGTAACTCATACATGGCGGGAGATACTCTGGTTATACAGTGCAATATAAGAGATATAACTGAACGCAAGAGACTCGATCTGATAAAAGAAACAGAACGGCTTCTTCAAGAAGAGAAGTTAAAAGTGGAATCAATCGCCGACGCCACGCATGAACTTCGTACTCCTATTGCAATAATAAAGGGCAATGTTGATCTAGCCATGCAGGATAAAAGTAAAAACCCCAAACCGGCAAAGAGTGCCCTCAAAGCCATAAACTATGAGGTAAAGCATCTTAGTAGTATTTTGGCGGATTTGTCTTTGGTAACTTCAAAAGCTTGGGAATTAAAAAATAGAATTGTTTATGAAAAACTAAATCTGAAATCCCTCGTAACAACTGTAGTGGAGAGGTGTAAAGCTTTGGCTTATAAGAAAAATATCTCCATAACTACTAGAAATATACCAAGCATAACTCTGGTAGGAGATAAAGTTTATTTAGAAAAAATGTTGGTCAATCTGGTAAAGAACTCGATTATTTATGGTAATAGAGATGGTTATACAAAAATCTCAGTAGATAAATCCAAAGAGTTTGTTACGATAAACATAACAGACAATGGAATCGGAATATCGGAAGAAGATTCACCGCATGTATTTGAGAGGTTTTATAGAGCTGATAAATATCACACTAGTGGTGGAAACAGTATTGGTCTGGGATTGGCTATTGTAAAATGGATTGCGGAAATTCATGGCGGTACAGTCAGCGTCAAAAGTGTAAAAAATAAAAATAACGCCAAGGGCAGTGTTTTTAGCGTCTCCTTGCCTTTGAAAAACAAATCTAAAGCCACTTAAGAAGCTATATTTTTGTTGTTTATTTAATTCTACTTGTGTGATATAAAGCAGGGAGAAAGAGGTGCCAGATGACAATGACAAAGCAGGCTCTGCTTCTGAGACTTGCCCAAGTTGTCTCCCTGGAACAGAGGGAACAGCTTCGGCAAACTTGGAACAGAAATGTTTCCAGCCCTGCCGCTTTCCTGCCACACGAGAGGGTGGGGAAAGTGAGCATAGAGGAAGCGGAAGCGAACAACAAGGACCTTGGGAATTTCAGCACCGGTTTTGTCCGGCGCTGTCTTGCCCAGTTCGCAACCACGCAAGGGAAGGTTCGGCGCGAGATTGAGAGGAAGAAAATCATCGCTGTCGGTTACGGCCGCGGCTATGATTCTCCGTGGATCTATGAAGCAGGACTGGCGGGGCTGGCCACTTGGTGGATTGATGTGTCGGATAAAGCTTTGGAATTGGCCTGGCCAGACATCGAGGCCCAGGTCTACGCTTCAGAAGCTCGTGGAGTTTCATGTCCATCCCCCGGCGTGAGGCTGGGAGAAATCCATACAGTTCTCTCAGACCCAAGCAGTATTGGTCTGGAAGATCTGTCCACCATTTCGGCTTGGTACTTCGGTCGGACCCTCGGTTGTCTATACAAGTGGAGTGCTCCACTCGTTCTCCAGGAGGTGGGTCAAACCTTGAGTGAGGATGTGGATCCCCTTAAGGAGAACCAGATTATTATTGTGCAGGGACTGCAGGATAATAATCAAGGCTATGTCAGCTGTACCAGCACTCTGCACCGTAGGACAATGATTCAACGAAATATAAGGAAAGGAGCTGGACGCTCTGTTGAGATCGCCCTTGAAGATACACACCCGTATTACGATAAAATCGTAACGGCGATGTGCTTCAAAGCGATCTAAAATGGCGGACGGGAAAGAGGGGAAACCCTTGCTCTCGGCCGCCATTTGTTGTAGTTTATAGGATATGATTTTGGATAAGATTACTCAGTTGAATCAAACTGTTCTGGAATGTCTGGGGGAGACTAGTGAGATTAAAATAGTTAAAGCTTTTACTGAAGCAGGTTTGCAGGTTCTTCATGCTGATTTTGGTTTTGTGTGGCTTAACTCTGCCAAGTCTCATGCTTTAGAGTTAGTTTATAAAAGTCCAAATCTACCCTATATGCCAGTTGTTCCACGTGAAGAAGGTAGAAACTACCGAGTTCTAGAGTTTTCTACTCCTGATTTTGTAACTGACGTAAAAAAAAGAATGGATAAATATGATGTTAGCTCCTACATGAAAAGCTTTGTTATTATTCCTCTGGTCTATAAGCAAGCAGTTTATGGCACTATGGTTTTGTGTTTCAAAAAATCGGAATCTTTCTCAAAGGAAAAGAGAATACTCAGTGTTTTTATTGGAAACAGCATAGCTCAAACCGTTACCATTCGTAGACTTGCTATAAACGAACAAGAAGCCAGAATCTTGTCTGAGAAAAGAGAGCTACTTCTCAATGAAGAAAAAGTTAAAACAGAATTTATTGCGAACACAACCCATGAGTTTCGTACACCTCTTGCTATTATAAAAGGAAATATTGACCTAGTTTTAATTAATGATTCAAAAGGAGTAAAGTCTGTTAAAAACACACTTGTTGCTATTAATCATGAGGTGGAATATTTATCGAATATTCTTGCAGATTTGGAATTGCTCACCTCTGAAAGAGGATCAGTAAAAAATAGAATTGTTTCGAAAGAAGTTAATATGGCAGATTTAATCAGTCGGATTATAAAAAGATGTCAGGCTATCGCTCACAAGAAAAATATTTCTATAAAAGCAAAAAATATTCCAAGGATTATTTTGATGGGGGACACTGTCTATTTGGAAAAAGCATTCTTAAACCTTATTAGAAATGCAGTTATTTACGGACGAGAAGGAGGATGGATAAAAATTGATGCAGTAAAGATTGGAAGGTCGGTAGAAATAAAAATAAAAGACAACGGTATTGGGATTGATGAAGAAGACTTGCCACGTATTTTCGATCGTTTTTATAGGGCCGATAAATCGCACAATCGAAGTTCAAAAAATACCGGGCTCGGTTTAGCCATCGTCAAATGGGCGGTAAATTTGCATGGTGGAAATGTCAGTGTGAAAAGTCATAAGAATAAAGGATCGACTTTTAATGTCATTTTACCTATATTAAAACAGGGTTAAGTCAAACCCCATCTCAAAAATAAACGCCAATAATAAAACAAGATTCTTGCCTAACCAAACATTCAAATTTCGGTAAAAAATAGAGTTTCGCCACTCAACATATCCAGATATGTTTTGTGTCTCATCCTCTATTTTTCCCTCGAAATTTGAATGTTTGGTTTAGTCATTATTTTTGAGATGGGGTTTTCAACAGTTTGTGAACAGCTTGTGCCCTTTTAGGGTTTATTTTTTATTGACTTATTTATTTTGTGATAATAGAATATTAATATTAGATTAAGAATTAATAATTAGTTAATACATCCGCACACTAACTTTACTCTTGTCTCCCTGTTGCTACATTAAGAGTCAAGCAAAAGTTAGGGATCATATCTGAGTTTAAGATGTACATCTAGATTTTGAGACTGGATGCAATGAGAGCAAAGTTAGTGTGCGGATAAATAAATCATGTTAAAAAGAATTAAATCAATAATAGAGGATTCGATGTCAAATCAAACAAGAAACATAAAAAGTGGATTTAGGGCTTTAACAATGTGCAAGAAGTGCTACACATTTTATTACAAAAAAGCTTGGCATTTTGAAAGGCCGGAGTATCTGGATGATTATGTTGAGCAAGAAGTACCTGTGCGCTTTACAGAGTGTCCAGCCTGCTTGGAACAGGATGAAGCTTTGTTTGAAAAAGAATCAAGTTTAGTTTTGAGTAGAGTATAGAAGCCCAAGTCAGAAAATATGTTTTTGTTTTGCAATATCTAGCCGCTACCAACGGCTAGATGGATATGAGTACAAATAAAAAAGAAGGTAAGGGGAATCTGGAGTCTATTGAGGCTGATCTAGGAGAGCATTTCTGGGAAAATAGTTGTTGGCCATATATTAAAACTATCGTTGATGTTGTTCGTGAGCCTGTTTTGATTCTCGACAAAGATCTCCGAGTAATGATTGCTAACGAGCCTTTTTATAGGGTTTTTCAGGTGGAGGCCAAAGACACTGAAAAAAAGCTTGTTTATGAGCTGGGCAATGGCCAATGGGATATTCCTGCTCTGCGAAAACTTCTGGAAGATATTTTGCCAAAGAACACTGTTTTCAAGGGTTTTGAAGTTATACACCAATTTCCCTTTGTTGGGCGTAAGGTAATAATTCTAAATGCTCGTCAGATTCACTTCAAGGATCACGCTGCTTCGGAATTTTTTCCACCTATTATGCTCCTTGCCATGGAAGATGTGACAGAAATGATGATTATTGCCGAGAAACTTGCTGGACAAGCTAATCAGGTTGAAACCAAAATGTTGGACAGAACGCGCAGATTGGAAGCTCATTTATTAAGGTTGGAAAAAGATTTTAACGAACTGAAGCTAACGCTGTAATATTTTGAACATTAAAACGGCATTAATAATGTTAGGTCAAATCAAAGGTCGGCCCATACAAACAAAAACACAATATACAAAACAATAGGATTAAATTAATAAATAATTCATCCGCACACTAACTTCCGTTTTGTCTCCCAGTTGCGACATCGGTGGTTATACAAAAGATGCCTTATCCCTAAACGGGGATGTGCATCTAAACTCTGAGACAGGGCAACGAGACAGAAGTTAGTGTGCGGATAAAATAATATGACAAATACAACAACCTTAAATCGAAAGCTTACTTTGGGAATCGCAGGAATCTTGTCCGTTTTCATGTTTGGTATCGCTTATACTGCTTCTGCTGCGACGTTATATCGTCAGTTGCAGTTCGGCATGAGTGGTTCTGATGTTTCAGACCTTCAAGTTTTTCTAGCCAAGGATGTCGCTATCTATCCACAGGGATTGGTTACAGGATACTTTGGCAACCTTACAAAATCAGCAGTGGTTAACTTCCAAAATCGAAACGGTATCTCTCCAGTAGGTCGTGTCGGTCCAATAACAATGGCGGCAATAAATGTCCAGATGGGTAGCGACAGTAGCTCTCCATTTATCGGTGCAGTTTCTGTTAGCACTTCAAATAACTTTGCAACTCTCAACTGGAACACAAACGAGAATGCTTCAGCAGTAATCTATTACTCGACTATGCCTATCTCTATGATAGAAGGTAGCCCAACAACAGGAGTGACTATTGGTGGTTCAAGTCTACTCGTTCACACAGATCTTCGTTCTGTACATTCAGCAAGCATAACGGGATTACAAGCAAACACTACATATTACTTCGTTGTATATGTAAGAGATGGTGCTGGTAATGAGAGTATCTCATGGCCTTCAACATTTACTACTGCACAATAAACAATATGTTAACTACTATAGCGGTTGTACTAGTTATCTTGTGGCTACTTGGGGTTGTCACGGCACACACTATCGGCGGGTTCATCCACATCTTACTTGTTATAGCAATAATAATAGTTCTGATTAGGGTGATTCGTGGCGAGAAAGTACTATAAAAAGTCACAAAACTAAAGAAAAACTATCGAGTCAAATCGATGGTTTTTCTTTGTAATACTTTTCCCTTTCTGGCGTCTTCATTAATATAAGATTAATAAATAATGTACATCCGCACACTAACTTTGGTATGGTTGCATCCAGTCTCAAAATCTAGATGCACATCCCAATTTAGATACAATTTCTAACTTTTGCCTAACTCAACATATGGCAACAGGGAGACAATACCAAAGTTAGTGTGCGGATAAAAATTTATGAATAAAATAGCAATTCTAGTCGGTGGCATTATTGTAGTCGCCGCAGTTATCGGGGGTCTGGTTTACATGAGTCGCGGTAGTGCAGTTGACTCAAACGCCACAACCACACCTTCGATTGCCACAGGTGACACTGGTGGTACAGTGGCAAACTCACCTCAAGCAGGAGTGCCTACAGTCGTCACAAGTTCAAATGTTTCTCCTACAAACACCACAGCTATCGTAAACGGAAATGTCAATCCTAAAGGTGCTTTCACCAGCTACTGGTATGAGTTTGGCACAAGCTCTGATTTGGGTAACAAGACTACAAACCAAACACTTGGCTCGGGTTTTGTTCAGATTTCAGCTCCGGGGTATATCACCGGTCTTTTAAAAAATACCACATACTACTTTCGTCTAGTGGGTGAAAATAAATACGGAAGAGTAGCCGGTACCATATACTCGTTTAGCACAAGCGAAAATAACCCAGCTCCAGTCGGAAGTGCTCCAATCTCAAAAACAATAGCCGCTTCGGGTATTTCTCGAACGACAGCTAACTTAAATGGAGAAGTCACACCAAACAAATCCTTCACTTCTGTCTGGTTTGAATATGGCAAGACAGCGGATTTAGGTAACACCACAGCATTTTCTTCTGTCGGAGATGGCAGTAGCAAACTTACAACCTCAGTATCGCTTTCTGGTTTGGATCCTCTAACTACTTATTACTTTCGCTTGAACGCTCAAAATCAGTTTGGCACAATCAACGGTTCTATATTGAATTTCAAGACGACAGGTCCAACATCTGCAAAAGCGCCGAGTGTAACAACAGGCAACGCTAGCGCCATCTCGGATTCTGGAGCAACTTTGCATGGCACGGTTAATCCTAACTTAGCTGATACGACATATTGGTTTGAATACAGTACGGACTCACTTTTAGGTTCAGTTCTGCTTCAATCGACAGATCCTGTCTCCTTAGGGGCTGGTAGTAGTCCAATGTCTGTAGACGCTGCCATCACAGATCTCAACTCAAAAACTAATTATTACTTTCGCCTAGTTGCCCAAAATTCTCTTGGCACTGTTCGTGGTGATAAAGTAACATTTAAAACTAAATAAATCCGAACACTAACACAAAATATATGGACTCATCATACACTTCCTCAAGTACGAAACCACTTTACCGAGGCACGCAGATTGTTTGGTACATACTGGGCATTATAGAGGTTCTCCTAGCCTTCCGCTTCATCCTGAAGCTCTTGGGAGCTAATCCAACTGCCGGTTTTACTAGCTTCATATACGGCGTGACTTATGTTTTCGCGGAGCCTTTCCTAAACGTATTTCGTGTTACTCAAGTTTCAGGAAGTACTCTGGAGTGGACTACACTCCTTGCTATACTTGTTTACTGGGTAATAGCTGTTGGTATTATCAAACTCTTTCTCATGGGTAAAACAGTTTCTACGCCAGAAGCGGCTGCTAAATTAAATAGTCAGGAAAAATAAAAGAAGAATAAAAGAAAATCATGCAATTATCAGAAATAAAAAGAGCAATAAATGAAAGCCATCCTTATTTGAAGAATTTTTTCTATATATCTGTTGCTGTTTTTGTTTTTGGTTTTATGGTCTTCTTCTCGGTTTATTTAATCCCCAATACTAAAGTGGTAAAAGCCGAGGTATCGGAAAACTCAGTCTCTCTCGGTAAATCTGTTTTAGAGGTGCACATTGCAAACAATGGCATGGTTTATCTGCAGGGTGCTCGCGTTCTTGCCGTATCGGGAACTACGGTCTTGGTTAGCACCTCATGGAATCACATGGAATTTAAGTGGACCATCCAAACGAACGCGTCGAATTATGGCAAACGTCACTTCGGCACAAGCTTTCTTGATTCAAAAGGTAAAAGTGGAACTCTAAATGATATTCGTGTAGGAGATTTTATCAGTATTAATGGTCTTCTGGATATGAATTCTAGTGAGGTGGTTGTAAAGGCTGATGTTGTTAGAATTTAGTTTTACCTAAGCCAGACTTTTATTTCTTCCTGAGCTTCCTCTGGTGTTTCGGATGAGTGCATAACATTATGTAGAGCTCTGCCTTCTTCTTGACATTTCTCTAGTGTGTCTATGGTGAAATTATCTCTGACAACTTTTTTAATTTCAAGCATTCTAATAATGGCCTTTTCCCCCATAACCACCATGGCGCAGATGTTATGGTCTTTAATGTAGCTTTTGCTTAAATAGTCAATGATTTGCTCTTCGGTCGCTCCATAATTTCTGGCTTTGACATTGTAGTGTTCACGGCACTGTTTTTCGGTCGCAGATATAAATTTTTGTTCAAGTATTAATAAATCGGAGTCTAAAATGTTCTGAATTATGTGTGGCAATAACCCTCTCGATATTCCGTCAGGTTTTACCAGAACCAGTGACTTCTCTTTCATAATTCAGCATTTTACCATCTATTTTTAGAAAGGCAATATTTCGAGGTAATGTGCACATGCATTTGGTACTTTTTAATATTAGTATTAATCTCCCGTGTGTTTTGGCACCGCGGGCAGGGTGATCTTGCTGATAATAATTACTTAGCTCCGCTCGTTGGATACATTTAGAACTCTCGATTGGGCTCAGATTCAGAGAGAACTTGATTACTCAGGATTATTTTTAAAACCCATTTCTTATGCTAAAGTATAACAATTATGGATGTTGACGCAAATCATTTTAAAGAGAAAAAATTAGAAGCAGAAGCAATTTACTCTGCTCAAAAGACTATTTATAACCCTTATTTCAAAACCAACATTGTTTTAAACTCTGACGGTTTCCATCATTTGCAGTTTTCAGCTCGTAGAGAAAGAAATAAAAGAGAGCAATTATTCAAATTTAGTTTATTACCATTCGGATTAGAAATTATTAGAAAATCTGGGACAATTCAAGAGTACAGAAAACTATTAACTCCCATTGGTAAGAAATCAGCAGTAGATGGTTCTATACCGATGAAAAATGTTGAGTACTGGGGTTTGATAGGAATAGTTGGTCCAAAAGGAATAAAAGTGAGGACTATATTAAGAAGAGTAGGAGATGGCAATATTACTTTTTGGAGTGTTATGCTCTATTCAAAAATAAAGAATGGTAATCAAAAACTATTTACAGAAGGTATGGAAGATGAGTAAACAAAAACACCACCCGAAGGTGGTATCTTTGTTATGCCTGCCTTCAGCTTAGGTATTCCTTAGCTGAACGGGGCTTACGCCCACAGGCACATATAGACACTATCATATCTTACATAAAAAATCAATGAAGATTGGGGATTTCCTGTGTTTAGCTATTTTTTCAAAATTTTAACAATTCCAACCACAGAATTTGCTTTTTTATCAAGGTTTTTGAACTTCCAAAGATATTCTTCAAGATGAGGAGCCACAGAAGGTTTAGTGTCGTCTACCTTTTCAGCTTTGACTAGTTGTTTTGGGTCATAAAGCACGAGAAGGTCAATTCGCAATCTATAACCTCTATCAATCAAGGTATTTTCATAAAATCGTTTTACATCTTCAGCAAATGACTCACTTATGAGTTTTCCATCCTTTATTTCTATTGTTCCCGCTTGAATATCAGGTTGGTATGCTTCAAACTCTTCGTGGGCAACACCTTTTCTATTCGGGTCGTATTTATCAGTTCCAGTTTTTAAGATAATATCCGCCAGTTCATCAAGAGTGTATTGAGGATGGTCGGCAATACTCAAAGCCCGAAGTAAATAACTCCCTACAAAGTTTTCAGATAGTGATTTGTCTATTTTTGCTCCTACAACAGAATAATCAGGTTGAGTATCCAAAGTGTATTCAGGAATAGAAATTGTGATGATTTTAGGTTGCATATTATTCTTCTTCAATGGAGGTATGCATTATCTCTACTACAAAATTTACGAATAAATCAGGTAGGTCAAAATAGCATTCCTTTTCTGACCAACCACCTTCTCTGAACTTTATGTTTTTACTGATAGCCCAATTTTCTACCTTCTTAATAACCCCTCTAGGGTCATCAGAGAGAAACGCTATATGAGTTTTTCTTTTAGTATCTAAATCAGGAATGGGCTTTTCATCCACTTCAACGACTTGAATAGCAAAATGTAATTGCTTTTGACCGACCATTGCCCATTGATAGCCGTTATTTGGTTGGTAGACAACTTCGCAGTCAAAGATTTTATACATTTCAAGAACATCAGGAAGAGAACCTTTTGTGATGTTTTGAGCATAGTGATGTAGTCGTGGGTCTATTTTCATATTATTCAGGTCGGCAGTATATTTCTAATCTGTAACCATTTGGGTCATCAAACCAAATAAATTCTTTATTACCATATTTATCATTCATTATTCCACTATTCTTTATTCCTGAATTGTTTAGTGTTTGTTCAAACTCTCTTAGCTCTTCCATACTTCTAACTCCAAAAGCAAGATGATTTAAGCTAGTTTTATCTTTGTCTGATTTCTCAAAATCTCCATAAGCCAGTCCAAAGAAGATTTTTGTCTCTCCAATTTTATAAGCGACTTGTTCCTTGTCTTGTTGTTCGGGTTTACCAAGAAAAGAATTGTAAAACTTCTCTGTTTCTTCTATATTCTTAATTATTAAGACTATATGGTCTATGAATTTTGGTTGCATAAGTTATTTTAGTTCATACTCCCAACCTGCTTTCCAAGCTTTTGTTTTCCTCCAATCCTCTGCAAGAGCTTCTTTCCAAGTCTTACCCTTAACTAGAACATCAAGTGAAAGTTGCGGTGCTTTATGTCCAACTATAGCAACGCTTTTTCCATCATAATTTTGCTTTAGAAATTCAAGGAAGTCAGCTATTCGTGTTTTCACATTCACATAGCTTTCTCCTTCAGGAAATGGCTTTTCAATACACTCTTCTTCCTGCATTGGCTCAACAATATGAGACGAAGCTCCATTTAGTGTTCCATAATTACATTCTCGTAATCTAGCGTCAGGAACGATTTCATACATTCCTTTCCAAGCTAACTCTGCTGATTTAACTGCTCTCTGTAGGTCTGAACAAAAAACAACATCAAAATGCATATCCTGAGTCTTATCTTTCAAGGCAATAGACTGGTCTATACCAATTTGAGACAACTCAACATCTTTCCAGCCAGATGAGATTTCCTTCTCATTATCGGTAGTAGTTCCGTGAACAAAGTATGTAATTTTTATAGACATATTATTTTAGTTCAAAATACTTTTCTAAGACATCAAAGTAATCACTGCCATCATCAACTTCTTTATAGTTATTTTTATCTACCCATCTAAAGTTATTATGCTCCTCGCTTAATTTAACATCTCCTGATACATATTTTGCTCTGAACGCAACAAGATAAACTACTTTTGGATAATTTCTATGAGTTTTAGGAAATTCGTGATACCAAACCGCAAAAGGATTATAGACTTCAATTTCTAAACCTGTCTCTTCCATCACTTCTCTTTTTAATGACAAGACTAAAGACGAAGCATCTGCGTCTACAGCTTCGCCTTCCTGAATTTTACCACCCGCAAAGTCCAATCCTTCAACAGGGTCAAATAACACTAGAACTTTTCCGTCTTTTTCAATGAAAGCTTTTTGACCGACACAAAACAGTGCATCATTTTTCATATTTTATATTAAATTAAAACCAACCATTTTTACTATAGTATCCAAACTAACCTTATCTCCATAATAACTTTTGTAGTGATTGAGCATATCCGCTTGGTCTTTATACTTTTCGTGTCCTTCAAAATCGTCCTCTTCTAATTCTTTTAACTTTTTCTCTTCAACCTTAGTTATTACCGCCTTTGCAAATTCTTCGCTGGTTGATTTATTTACTAGTGAAAGTTTATCACCTTTTTCTAGGTTTTTATCGTCAAATAACCTCCAAGTTGAAGTTTTCTCTCCTGATAAAACAGGAGCTACTAAGTAAGGCATAAACTTGAGAGTTTTCATACGATTGAATTTTAACAAAATGTAAAGTAAAGTAAAGGATTATGAGTACTATTGAACAGAACTTAGAACGTAGTTACAACCTCTTTATTAACCGAAATACTCTATCGGATTTTTTTAAAGGTTTAGCCCAGTATCTTGAATATGTATATGAAGTTCCTGTTCTGAAAGAAGTTATGGAAGTATATGCAAAAGAAAGAAACGAGGATTACTAAGGGTATGTATGACAAGAAACAGCAAGAACTTCAAGACCAGTTACAGTTACTTGGAATTGAAATGTCAGAACATCAGAAAGCAGATTATGATTACCAAACCACTGTTGCTACAGTCATATCAGTAGCACGAAGAGCAAAAAATATATTTGAAAATAGTTCTGATGTTGCAGGTAAACGAGCATTTTTGAACTACATACTTCAGAACCCGACAGTAAACGAAAAAAAGCTATATTTTTCAATAGCTTCTCCGTTCAATCTAGTACTAGAACTAGCTGATAACCCTAACTGGCTCCGCGGGCAGGGATCGAACCTGCGACCCATCGCTTAACAGGCGATTGCTACTACCACTGAGCTACCGCGGAATGTTTTATTTTATGAATATTTCACAAGATACTTACCCATAATATCCAAAAATATGTAATAAAGCAATTAGTTGTTACGGCTTATTAGAGAGTGATATAATACCAATATGAAAATAAAAATACGTTCAAAAAATTTTGAGATAACGCCGGCCATTTTTAATTATGTAAATAAAAAAGTTTCATCTCTGGCCAAATTTCTCCATCTCAGAGACGATGCTCTGTCCGAAGTGGAGATAGGCAGAACGACAACTCATCACAAATCTGGAGATATATTCAGAGCAGAAATAAATATTTCAGAACCCGGAGCTAAACAAATTCATGTGGCTGCAGAAGAAGCTGACTTGTACACCGCTATTGATGTTGTCCGTGATGAAACAGAACGAGCTATCGTTTCAAGGAAAAATAAATATAGGACAATGTTTCGAAGAGGCGCGATAGGAGTGAAAAATATATTAAAACGTATTGATCCTAGAAATTTTAGAAGAAAGTAATTATAAATTAATCTAATTTATAATTATTCTAATTAACCTAAATAATAACAAAGCACCAATGATCCAATTGGGATTTGATTAGGGCAATTAGGATAACTAGGTCAATTAGAAATTTTTAGATTTCCTCTCAAATAATCTTTATAATCCATTTCTTTTTTACCCTCTGGAACAACTCTCTCCAAAACCAGTTGACCATCCTCAATGTGTGCTCGTTTTACTATGACTCTTTTGTCATTGTCGAAAAAATAAGCCGTTGGCCAAACATGAAAAGCGCGGATTTTTCGCAGATTGATTTCTGCGTCATTGCCTAGATTTATCTCGCCATCTTCTTTTTCTATTTTCTTACACACTGTGGCGCTTTGGTGGTCCTGTTCTTTGGCTTCAATTTTTCCTTCCACCCACTCTGGCATGATTTCTGCCAACAGTTTTCCACCCTCATGCGCCAGTTTGTTTTCCAAATCAGCTTCATAGGGAGGCCACTCGGGCGTATCTACTTTTTTCTGTGCAAGTATTGGTCCATGATCCATCTCCGTATCCAGTTTAATTATGCTTACGCCCGTTTCGTCTTCTTTCAAAATTGCGCTTTTTATTGGCGACGGCCCTCGCAGTTTTGGTAGGAGAGAAGGGTGAAGATTTAGCGTTCCGTGTTTTGAAATATTTAAAACTGCTTTTGGGATGATTTTTCCATAAGAAAAAACAATAAAAACATCCCATTTTTTTTCGCCCCACTTGGCGGCTAAGCCGCCAAGTGTTTCAGGTTGCGAAATCTCGATCTGGTTTTCCTCAGCCCAAATTTTTACAGGAGGGGGAGTCAGTACAAGCCCCCGCCCTTTTGGTTTATCAGGGATTGTCACTATTAACTCCGGAACAAATCCAGCGACTTTCAATTCATCCAAAACTATCACAGAAAACTCAGTAGTGCCAAAGAAAACCCATTTCAAATTTTGATTGTCGTTTTCCATTTCCTTAGATACTAGCTACTTTATGCTGTGTCTCCGGTATTATCTCCTCCACATATTTTGCTTTGTCTATGAAAAGCACTCCGTTCAAGTGGTCTATCTCATGCTGGAAAATCTGCGACATCAGTCCCGTGCCACCTCTTTCAAACTTTTTACCTTTTTCATCAAATGCTTCCACGGTGGCTTTCTTACCACGGCTGACCTGGCCATACAAATATCTCACAGACAAACAACCTTCCTCCACGACCATCTTTTCTTTTGATACTTTCTTTAATATCGGATTTATAAAAACCAGAGACTGAGTTGTAGTCTTATCCTCTTGCGTCAGGTTTTTAATGATATTTGGTACTCTTCCCGATACAACAAAAATGCGCAAGGGGTATCCAATCTGTGGCGCGGCTATGGCTACCCCGTCATCTTGGGAAGCAAGGGACGATTTCATCTCCGCAATAATTTTCTGAATTTTTGGTGAAGTTATGTCTTTGACAGGAACATCTTGGCATATCTTGCGCAGTATGGGGGATTCCTTTTGAAGTATTTTTTTCATCCCGTTAGAGATAGGAAATCCCTCATACTCGAGGCATTTCCGTAGTTTATTTACATTAATTAATTATAATCAATATTATTCTTACCATAAGTATATCAAAAAACAAAACTAACTGATCTCTAACGGGATCATAACAAGGTTGCTGGGTCTATCTTGATCGTGTATTGAGGCGGGAGCTGGCGCAGCTTTGCGAGCAAAAGTTTATCAACCCATTTGCCCACTGGTAGGGAAATTAAACCATGTATTGTGCACTTACTTTTGCTCCCAGCAATGAAAGCCTCAAAAACTGTCACCTGGTATGGTTTCATAAACTCCAGTGTTTCCTCCATTTGTTTTTTTATGACATTTTTTTCGCCCTCTAGGGTTATTTTGATATATGTGGTAAATGGCGGGTATCCGATAGACTCTCGTTCTGCTATCTCATCGCGATAAAAATCAATCAAATTTCCACGCACAGCATAGTCAAAGACTTTTGTATTTTCTTGCCGCGTCTGAAATAGTAGATTTTTCTCGGAGATAGCTCGTAGTCCCAGTAGAATATGAAATATTTTTTCGTTTATTTGAAAATCAGGAATTGAAAAATATGAGTCAATAGAAACCACAGTGGTATTTTCCACTTTTTGGTTTAGATATGACAGAGCCATCTCTGTTCCGACCATTATTCCACCAGCCGTAGCATAAAATGCATCACGGACTTTGACAGCTTGTTTGTGTGTGGATACATTGTCTTTGTCCATGACGAAAAGCATTTTTTTGTTTTCATTTTCTCCAAGAATTGACCTTACTTCCTCTGCCACTCTTTCAACGCCGATGCCAAGCGGATTTAACCTCCACCCCCCGCAGTGGATACACAACTCTAGGGCGTCGCGTCTTTCTCCACAATGATTGCAGACAAACAAATTTCCGGTACTTCGCGAAGTCTTTGTTGTTGGTGGTTTACCATATAGTACAACAGGTGCTTTACAATTTTTGCAAACCACAACCGTGCCACAATCACTACAGAGCGTTATAGGGTAAAGTCCTTTGCGACCGCAAAATAAAAATGTGTGCTCGTTATTTTCTCTTCCTTTTTTGATCAGGCTTACAAGTTTTTGATCAAATATTTTGAACTCCTTTTTCTTCATATCCTGTGGAGTCTTCATGTTTACTATCTGGCAGTTGGCCGTCGAGAGAGATCTAAATTTAAGAGGGGATAGTTCCGAGTACACGCCTGCTTTCTCACGCCATATTGTTTCTGTGCGCAAGAGTGTGTCGCCAAAAACCAGTCGGATACCGAGCTCTCTTGCTACCATCTCCGCCACGCCACGAATATCTATGAAGGGTCTTGTTTGCATTTTGTAGCCTCTTGAACTTTCTTTGTCTATGATTATTGTGCCAAGATCACCACGTGGAAGAGATAAAAAAGAACCCGTGCCGATTATCAAAATAGGATGTTCCTCATTAATAGCCTCTTGCCATATTTTTAATAATTCTTTTTTTGATACCGGGCGCGAAATTAGCACAGTATATTTTTCTATACCTTTTTCCAAAATAGTTTTGGCGTTCAGCATGTCTTCTGTTGTTGGTAAGCAGAAAAAAACGCTATGGTCTTTCGCGAACTCTTCACGTATCAGGCTCTTGTATGTGGCGTATCTTTCTTCGTCTTCGGATTGCAAGAGGACGGTTTCATAAAACCTTCCAGAGGTTACCCCAGAGGTCTTGTCTGTGGGGTCGTAAGACAATTTATCGCTTCCTTCAAGGATTGCTTTTGGGATAAGAGCTGAGAGTACAGCCCCGACGCTTGCCGCGTTATAATCCGCTATCTTCTGCGCGGCTTCTATGAAGGCAGGTGAGAGAAATGTTCTAGCGGAAATCTTTTCTACTTTTTTGATGCTATATGCCAGAGATTTCAATTCGGACTTTATTTCTTGAGCTATTCTACTTCCCGTTACCAATCCGTATGTAGTTTTGCTTCGTAATGGTACAGAAACGATAGAGCCCACCGGCACTTCTTTGTTCGTAAAATAAGTCAGCGTGTCCTTGGATATGCCTCGGCTTATAGGAATGACCGTAATAATGCGCATGGGGGTATTATAACAAAAAACATTGAATTAATTGTCTTAGAAGATCCTTATCAAATCATAAAATATAACATCAATTTTTTATCAAATAATCACTTGTATCAGGGTTTCTCCGTCCAAAACATAAATAAAACTAGGGTCGGTTTCTATGAAATGCGGGTCGGTGCCACGGAATATTGGTATGAAATTTTGGGTTCCGCTTTTGTCGGTTTCTATGACGAAGACAGAATTGCTCGTGGAGAAAATGATAGCGTCGGAGCGATCTTTATAAAAATAAATGTTTCTTATGGGTGTTTCTGATTTTATTACTAAGGTCCCCCCTGGGTCTTTCCTAGGAGAATTTACCATGATTGCGTTGCTTCCAAGCCACAATGTTACTGAGCCGTCTTTGCTTGTACGAGGTGAATCTTTTGTGGGTGGTTTGTCTGCTGAGACTTGATTTCGCAGTTTCCAATATTCAGGATCGTTTTTTGTGATAATCTCACCTGAAACATTTTGAGTTACGAAAATAGGGAAGAGTGTCACGCTTCCCCCGCTCGACACAATAAAATCTTTTTTCCAAGGGAAGTATCCTTGACGAGAAACGATTATTGAATGTCTGGTTGGGGTCAGAGAAATTTTCACCACCTCATTGTCTTTTGTCGTTGTGATTTTTTGGTCGGTATCAACGAAAATATCAGTGTTTATTATTGGAATTTCAATGGATACCGTGCCCAGTTTTCCTATTTTGAAATTATCCTCGATCCTGTATCCCATTTTGTAGCCAACAAAAACAGCAATCAAAATAATTGTTCCCGTTCCTGCAAAAACCCAATATTTTTTGTCCCTTCCCATATTTTTAGATTTATCATTATACACTTAACTTTAGCGGTCGCGAGAATTAAGTGTATGTGTTTTTAATTAGAAATTAGGAATTATGTGTGATATTGTATCTCATATGTCATTTTTCTCAAAAAAACTTGGAATTGACCTCGGCACAGCCAATATTCTGGTCTTTGTTCCAGGGCGCGGTATCGTCCTAAACGAGCCTTCTGTTGTGGCTGTTTCCGAGGAGGACAACCGCATCGTGGCTATTGGCATAGAGGCCAAGGAAATGATTGGCCGTACGCCGGAGGCCATCATAGCTTACAGGCCGATGAAAGATGGCGTTATTGCGGACTACAGAGTGACGGAGGCCATGCTACGCCACTACATGGACAAAGCTCTGGGAAGATGGAACTTTGTAAAACCGGAGGTTCTGGTTTCTGTGCCGGCTGGTGTGACATCGACCGAGAGACGGGCTGTTATAGAAGCGGCTATTCGTGCTGGAGCAAAAAACGCATATGTGGTCAAAGAGCCGATACTTGCCGCTATTGGTGCGGGCATTCCGATACATCAAGCCATGGGACACATGATAGTTGATATAGGTGGTGGAACGACGGACGTAGCAGTCATTTCTCTCGGTGGCATCGTGGCCTCGACTTCGGTCAAATGCGCCGGAAATAAAATTGACTATGCCATCACGGACTACATAAAGAAAACATTTAACCTCGGCATTGGCGACAAAACCGCGGAAGATATAAAAATAAAAATCGGCTCAGCCATTCCCCTCGACGAAGAGCTTTCCATAATGATAAAAGGTCGCGATTTTGTTACGGGACTTCCGCGAAGCGTTGAAATAAAAACAAACGAAGTGGTAAAGGCTATAAGCAAGGACCTGCGCGAGATGATAAAAGCCATAAAAGATGTTTTGCAGGAAACGCCACCAGAGTTGTCGAGTGACATCATAGATCAGGGGATAATTATGACGGGAGGCACATCCCAGCTTCGAAACTTCCCCGAGCTTGTTTTTCGACGTACGGGAGTGAAAGCCGTTTTGGCCAAGGATCCGCTCTATTGTGTGGCAAAGGGAACGGGGATTGCCTTGGAGCATTTGGATGTGTACAAGAAATCGGTGATTAGTAAGCGATAAAACCCACTCATCATATTTCTCGCAAAACATGATGAGTGGGTTTTAAATTCTTTGATATAATACCTTCATGCAAGAGCTTATTAATTCCTACAAACAATCGAAAAATCTTCATCATGCTTATTTTTTGGTGGGGGATGGAGAAAAAATCTTTTCGGAATTAAAGAATTTTTTGGAAAAAAGTGTTGGAATCAAAACTTCCGGTAATCCTGATTTTTGGCATGGGAGGTTTAATAGCTTGACCATTGACGAGGCGAGAGAGATAGCATTGGCTCAAGAGAGAAAATCTTTTGCGGAAGTCGGACTTCCGCAAAAAAAGATCTTCATTATCCAAGCGGACTTTATAAGTCACGAAGCCCAGAATTCGCTTCTTAAAGTTTTTGAAGAGCCAACCGCTGGTACTCATTTTTTCATAATCTCTCCCCAAGATATTTTACTCCCCACCCTCCGCTCCCGAGTTCACACCATAAACATGGCAAGGACGCCCCTTGCCACTAGTATGTCAAGGACAGTCCTTGACATGAAACTAGCAGAGCGATTGGCAAAGGTTAAAGAGATTGCAGAAGCCATAGGTGATGAGGAGTCGACAAAACAAGATGCAATATCATTTCTAAACGAGGTTGAAAAAGAGTTGCATGAGGTTGGTGTGGAAAAATCTGCTAAATCACTAGAGGTCTGCCAACTCGCTCGGGCATCACTATATGACCGTGGTGCACCGGTAAAGATGATCCTGGAAAATGTTGTACTTAGTATTTAATTTTCAATTATCAATTTTGCAATTTTCATTGAATTTTCAATGAATTAATTTTCAAACATTGAAACATTGAGAATTGACTGAAAATTGAGAACTAAAAATTGAAAATTTGGCATGATATGTTATGCTGGTAATCAAATGGCTTACAATTTTTCTCAACTAAAACAAAGTATCGCTACAACCGAGGATTGGCTGAAAAAGGAGTTCTCTGGTATTCGCACAGGCAGAGCTAATCCGGCTATTCTCGATGGAGTCAAGGTGGAAAGTTATGGATCGTTCATGCCCATAAACCAACTGGCAAATGTTTCAGTTGCAGACGCGCGGATGCTGGTTATTTCTCCATGGGATTCTTCTCAGGTTAAAGCTATTGAGAAGGCCATAATAGATTCGGGACTCGGACTTTCGGTCAACGTCGATGACAAAGGGATTCGAGTTATATTTCCGGAACTAACAAGCGACAGACGGGCTGGACTTTTGAAAATTGCCAAACAAAAACTAGAGGATGCGCGAGTTACTCTTCGCACAGAAAGGGAGAGGGTGATAAAAGATATAGATAAACAGGAAAAGGAGGGTGTGATGTCCGAGGATGAAAAGTTTCGCCTGAAAGCCGAACTGCAAAAGATGCTGGACGAATCAGGGAGAAATTTGGAAGGAATGTTTGGGAAGAAAGAAAGGGAGATATCTGAATAATTTACAATTTACAATTTTGCAATTTCCAATCAATTCTTAATGGTTCAATGGCCAATTTGAAAATTAATTCATTGAAAATTCAATGAAAATTGAGAACTGAAAATTGAAAATTTATTAACCATGTCCATTATCATATTTCTCATCATTCTCGCAATACTCGTTCTTGTTCACGAGCTCGGGCATTTTATTGTTGCCAAAAAATCAGGAATAAGAGTCGATGAGTTTGGGTTGGGATTTCCTCCGCGGCTTCTGGCTAAAAAATGGGGAGAGACAACATACACACTGAACGCCATTCCTTTTGGTGGGTTTGTAAAAATATTTGGTGAGGACAGCCACACGGAGTCTATGTCGGAAGAAGATAAATCAACTAGCTTTTGTTATAAACCGAAATGGGTTCAAGCACTGGTTCTTGTAGCTGGAGTTACATTTAACATGATATTTGCTTGGCTTGTCATATCTCTCGGCTTTATGATTGGCCTTCCCACTCCCACTGACTATGCAGGTCTGGGGCAAGTTACAAATCCGCACCTAGTTGTGACAGAAGTCCTCATCAATTCTCCAGCTCAAAAAGCAGGGCTGGAATCAGGCGACAAAATATTGTCCTTATCCTCTGGTCACATTGTTTTGAAAGACGAAACTCTAACACCCGAAAATGTTCAGCACACTATATCTGAAAGCAAAGCAAAGAGCGTGGAAGTCACGTATAGCCGAGGTCAAAATCCTCTGGTCGTTGTTTCTATCACACCAAGTACTGATGTTGTCGCTGGCTCTAGAGTAATAGGAATAGCTATGGATATGATAGGCACTCTCAAACTTCCAATTCATTTGGCTTTGATTGAAGGAGCAAAAACCACATGGTATCTGACGGAGTCCACGCTTATTGGTCTAGGAGGATTTTTGTGGAATGTGGTGAAGTTTAAATCCGATTTTTCTCAAATCTCCGGTCCTGTGGGTATAGTCTCTGTTGTTTCTCAAGCCAATGCTCTAGGGTTTATATATCTTCTCTCTCTTATGGCTATCATTTCCATAAACCTCGCTATTATAAACCTCTTGCCTTTTCCCGCTTTGGATGGGGGAAGGCTTTTGTTTGTGGTGATTGAGGCGATTATCCGCCGACCCATCTCTCCCAAGTTTGTCAGAATGACAAATACGGTCGGGTTTGCCCTTCTGATTGTTTTAATGATTATCGTAACTGGTCACGACATATTTAAACTCTTGTGATAAGATTTGAACATGCGTCAATCATTACTTTTTACAAAAACTAGAAAAGAAGCTCCAGCAGATGAGGTTTCCAAAAACGCACAGCTTCTTATCCGCGCTGGCTTCATCCACAAAGAAATGGCGGGAGTATATGATTACTTGCCTTTAGGTTTGCGAGTTATAAACAATTTGCGAAAAATAATAGGAGAAGAAATGGAAGCTATCGAAAGTCAAGAAGTGTCCCTCTCAACTCTTCAAGACCCAGAAATTTGGAAAGCAACCGACAGGTGGAGTGATGAAAAAGTGGATGTTTGGTTCAAGACCAAACTGAAAAATGATACAGAGCTTGGGCTCGGCTGTACTCACGAAGAGCCAATGGTTCGAATGATGAAAGATCACGTGTCATCATATCGTGATTTACCAAAATACACACACCAATTTCAGACAAAATTCAGAAATGAATTACGATCCAAATCCGGCATCATGCGCGGGAGGGAATTTCTTATGAAAGATATGTATTCTTTCAATAAAAGTCTGGAAGAGCTTGACGCTTTTTATGAAAAAGCTATTCAAGCTTACAGAAATGTTTACAACAGAGCGGGAATAGGCGACAGGACTTATCTGACTTTTGCATCGGGTGGTATGTTTTCCAAATTTAGCCACGAGTTTCAGACTGTTTGTGATGCTGGGGAAGACCACATATATATAGACAAAGAAAAAAACATGGCCGTGAACGATGAAGTCATGCAGGATGAGATTTTGCAGAGTTTGGATATTAAAAGAGAAAACCTTGTCGAAGCAAAATCGATTGAAGTCGGAAATATTTTCAAATACGGAACGAGATATACGACAGAGCTGGGACTTAATTTCAAAGATGAAGAAGGCGACGAAAAAACGGTTGTGCTTGGAGCCTATGGCATAGGCCTTGGTAGACTTATGGGCACCATAGTTGAATTACTTTCCGATGATAAAGGCATAGTTTGGCCAAAAGGTGTCGCTCCTTTTTCCGTTCATCTTGTGCGACTTGGAGAAACTCCTGACGTAGTTTCTGCGGCGGATAAACTATATGAAGATTTGAAAAATAAAGGAGTTGAAGTTCTCTACGATGATCGCGACCTCCGCGCTGGAGAGAAATTTGCAGACTCGGACCTCATCGGTATTCCGGTTCGATTTGTTATAAGTGATAAGACAATAGCTGAAAATAAAATCGAAGTAAAACATCGAGCATCGCCCGATTCAGAATTAATGTCGATCGAAAAAGCTCTGAAAATTCTCTAGCTTGTTTTTATATTAGAACTGAGTAGTATTTAATCTGGAAAGGAAGGTGTCCATTGGAAAGAATCAAGATGATTGTGCGCGACAGAATACCCTGCTGGTATGAGTTGTCGTTCCGAGCGGCCGTGGGTATTGTGTTGCGGATTCATCAAGATTTCGCAACAAATGCCACACCGATCCAGCCCAGCGCACCTATCGTGCAACAGTTCAAGCGCGATTTCGGGTTCAAGAAGTTCGGGGGTGTGTTCGGGCATGATCTCGGCTACGAGCATTCCCTCAAGTTTCTCGGACAAGTTGGGCAGTTTCTGGAGTACCATATCCCAGCCTCTCTTTGCAGGAAAGTGACGACGAAGCTTTGTCGCAGATGCAAAGGTTTAGCCGAGGATGAGAACACGGCCACTGGGAAGTGTCTCTGGTGCGACGGTGAGGGTAGGGAAGTTGTCATCGACTACGCGGAGGCCTATGCCGTCTCTGCTAGCCTCACGACCTTACTCCTGCTCATGAGTTTCCCCGAAATCGAGACCTCGTCACCCAATCCTCAGCTCATGACCGTGCAGACCATGACCGTTCGAGAGCAACACGGCGGATCTCTGCATGGTGAATACAGTACGGTTCTCGTCGAGTTTCTCCGTACCATGGGCCAGAGCCAGATTCCGGAAATGGTGATCGCCATGCAGGAGGTCCACAAGATGATGGAGGGCCGCATGGCTGATTATCATCGGCACTCCTTCAGCGCCTACACCCTAGGCAATGAGGGATGCCTCAATGTCAGCTGTCCGGGGGACGCCTGCGGACTCAATCCTGGACATATGTCTATTCAGGAAGGTAACGGGTACAAGTTTTCCTGTCACAACGTTGATCAGATGATTCAGCAGATGACACTTCTTGGCGCACTGGCGGCGCTCCACGATCTTGCACGACACCGCCCGACGGTCAAGTGAGCAACGGCTCACCGCAACCCCATACTGGACATCGAGGGCCTCACGCCATCTTGTCGGGTGTGGGGTCTTCTTTTATGATTATAATTAGGATTGGCACATGTTTGTTAGACACCGAGTGTTCAATAAATTATAATGAAGATATGAGAAAAACTGTAATAGTTCCAAATGAGTATTATCATATATTGAACAGGGGCAACAACAAACAACTGATCTTTTTGGATGAGAGAGATTGTGTGAGATTCTTATTTCTTTTACTTTATTTCCAATCAAATACTTCTTTATACAATCTTGGTCGATTTGTCACTCATTATGTTAGACACTCGGTGTTTAACATAACAGAAGAAGTGTTAAAAGATGTGATAAGGAATAGGACTGTGGAACTTGTTAATTTTACTCTGATGTCTAATCATTTTCATATTACAGTTAAAGAAATCAAAGAAAATGGGATTGCCAACTACATGCAAAGAGTTCTGAATGCCTACACAAAATATTTCAATACTAAATATAAAAAATCTGGACATTTATTTCAAGGTCCATATAAAGCTGTTCATGTAAGTAATAATAGGCAGTTACTACATCTTTCCGCATATATACACAGAAATCCAAGGGAAATTCCACAATGGAAAAACAGAGAGCATACATATCCGTGGTCAAGTTATCAAGACTATGTTAGAGAAAATAGATGGGGAAAGTTGCTCGAACAGGACATTATTCTTAGCCAGTTTTTAAATAAGAAGGAATATGATGATTTTGTCAGATCTAGTACAGCAAAAGAGTTGAAGGATAATTTGGATGATTCTTGTTTCATAGATTAGACACTCAAAACTGTTAGACACCGAGTGTCTAACAGTTTTTTGGAGGTTCAACCGTCAAAAATTTTTCCACGAGAAAACCGCCGATCGTCTGGCGGTTACCCGCCGCCACGATGGCGGTTGTTACTGTGTGAGGTATCTCTTCCACCCTCCCCACAGGATCACATCTTTGCACGGCCTGAGCCACAGCCTTTGAATTGCTCTCTGGCCTCGCTCCTCGTCGTAGCCAAATGTGAAGTTTCCCCAGCTGGCTCCGTAGAAAAACGCGCACACGAGGACCAAAGGGAAAATGAGAGCGAGAAAGACAAGCGCGTACACACTTGCAATTTGTTTCGGCATACCTTTAGCCCTTCATTTCTTCATGCACTCTAATATATTATATTTAATTTGTCAACTAATTTTGTTCTACTGAAATAAGGTGTTACTATGTCAATAATATGATTACTAGTTTCGAACAATTTAAACGCTTGATTTCAAACGATATAGGCATTGACCTTGGTACGGCTAATACCCTGGTGTATTTACGTGGGAAGGGTATTGTCATAAACGAGCCATCGGTTGTGGCAGTCAACAATAAAACCGGGCGTGTGGTCGCGGTGGGTCGTGATGCCAAGGAAATGCTCGGCCGAACTCCCGGACATATTGTGGCGGTTCGGCCTCTTGTTGATGGAGTTATTTCTGATTTCGAAGTAACGGAGGAGATGATTACATATCTCATAAACAAAGCTCAAAAGGGAAATAAAAAACTCATCGGTCCGCGGGTTGTGGTCGGAGTGCCAAGTGGTATTACAAACGTGGAGACTCGCGCTGTTCGCGATGCTACAAAAAACGCTGGGGCATCGGAAGTTTACATTGTGGAAGAACCAATGGCGGCGGCAATCGGTATAAAGCTTCCCGTC
>Ga0209542_10000148_pt1 | contig 173294 bp, 222 predicted proteins | sample RifCSPhighO2_01_FD_184028 | JGI IMG/M metagenome (GOLD analysis project Ga0209542, IMG submission 184028) | Soil microbial communities from Rifle, Colorado - Rifle CSP2_plank highO2_0.1 (SPAdes) (version 2) | ecosystem: Environmental > Terrestrial > Deep subsurface > Rock core/Sediment ... | reverse complement strand
TCTTAATCCTCTTCTGACAATTTTTTTTGATTTACAAAAAAGACATTTCAAGTTCACTTTCATTTACCTCCTTTTTGTTAGAAAACATACTAACTATATAAAAGTGACGTTTAGTATACTATGTCCTTTTGGAATTTTATTGAAATTTATTTAGAAAACTCCCTTTAACGTTACAATGTAGTTTACTAGGAATGTTTAAATATACTTATCAATCACAAAAAATATGAGAAACAAACTAATAACAGGAATTGCTGCTTTGATGCTTGGAGCAGGCGTAGCTGGGTGTGCAACTAACAAGCTAACGCTCTTAGAAAGATTTATTGCTGATTCTTACAGAGGTCGCTCAATAAGCCAGTTAAAAAGTGATCCTAACGACACAGAACCATGGCAAGAAGTTGTTATGCCAGAAGTTGGCAGAGTCGAGGTCCATAATGGCAGAATGCCTGGGACAGTGTACTTCCTAGAGGACAAAAACATTGTTATGATCGGCGGTTGGGATACTTACGGCTTTGGCGACTGTCTTATTCCAAAACTCTACTCAGTGCAGACCTCTAACGGCCAAGGCATACCAAATTTTTTATATGAAAACACGTTTCATAAAGTTAGGGACTACATAGATAACCACCCTCCACAAGATAAATAAATTACCATGAGAAACAAACTAATAACAGGAATTGCTGCTTTGATGCTTGGAGCTGGTGTAACTGGATGTGCAGTCGATAGGTCCGATAAGGTATTTTCAGTCATGCATATTCCTCCAGCTACAGATTCAGCTCAAAGAACAAGCGTTTATTCTGGCCGTTCAATAACAGAACTAAAAAACAATCGGGACGTGTTGCCAGAGATTGCTGTTCCAGATTGCGGGAGAGTTCAAGTCCTCAGAAATACAGACAGAAATGAAATTTTGTATTTTCTTACGGACAGAGGTCTTGTTCTTGTTGGAGAATATGCTGAATCTGAGCGAAAAGGGATAAAGAACCTTAGATTTGGAAAATATGACGAACAAATTATAGAATATATCCGATTCGGCTTTCATTCAGTTCAGGCCCCTAATGGGAATACACTGACCCTGACTCCAGAAGCCCAAGCAGAGTACGCAGATTTATTTGAAAAAATCTCAGACTTCAGAGTGTCGGAAGAGGTTCAAGAATATTTCAGAAATCGTCCGCACGAGTAATCAATGAAAGAAAGCCACAATCTTGAAAACGAAAGTTATAAAAATAAGTTCCCATAGCTCTTTTTATGGAAAATATTACAATTGAAGAGATTTACAAGAACATTTTATTCCTAAGAAAAAAGATGGAAGTTATAGAAGAAATTCTAGAAGAAGATAGTTTGGAACTTAAGGAAGGGGTTATAAAAGCGATAGAAGAATCAAGAAAAAGGTCGGTCTCCGAATTCAAATCTCAAGTGGAAATTGAAAGAAAATTCTTATGAGATATGATGTAAGATATGACCCGCAAACAGAAAAACAACTGGAAAAACTTCCGCATGAAATCTCACAAAGAATAGTTAAAAAAATGAGAGAAGTTGGAGAAACAGGTCGAGGAATCGAGACGCTAAAAGATGAAAAATGTGGATTTAAGATAAGAATCGGCAAATACAGAGTCTTAATTGATTTGACATATAATCCAAATATAATTTGGGTAAGATACATAGACCTTCGCGGCAAAGTATACAAAAGACTATTTGGCTATTTGTAAATTCTTGGAATAAATTCTAAATCATGAACTAATGGAAAAAAGTAGTAAACCCAAATCCCTGAGCTAAAATCGAATCCACCCCAAGCAGAGTGTCGCTCGCTCCTTTCGAATAGATTGCGCTCGCATCATATTGTTTCAATAATAAATCTAAATCAGTGTCGGTATAAGTGCAGACTTTGTTACATGAGCCGCCGCAATCAATTCCTTGTTCACCTGAGTCCAAAATAGAGTTGTCGCATAGATCGGAAGCAGTACATCGAGAATCCCAAATCGAACAATCAGGGTCGCAATTTCCAGTATAATTTAAAACACATGCGCCATCTAAACTACTCGCCGGACAATCACTCGGGCAGGAAAAATAATCTTCGCTAGCATCACATTTTCCATTGATAGAGCAAAGTTTATTTGGCAGAATTATCGTATCTTTTAAAACATTCTTATAATAAATCTCAATACGAATTACGTTCAAAGAAGGAACAACAAACTCAATATTCTTTGTCATATTTTCAATGTCTTCTTCAAAATCAAAAACAGGAACATATCCAGTAAAAGCAACTCCTTGTCTTCCAATTCCTTTCACGACGATAAAATACGCCAGGTCCGGCGTAGCTGTATTGTTAATGAAAATATTTCCAACTTCTAAATTTGTCTTTTGAAATGTTCTTCCCAAGATGTCAACTTGCGATGGCGCGTCGTAATATGTTTGATATTCGTCATCATAAGCTGGAGAAACTTTCACATCTGCAAAAATATCAATTTTAACATTCGCGCTTTCCACAGCTCCGACTAAAGAAATTAGCAAGATACCGATTGCGATTAAGATTATCTTTTTCATTCTCCACCCTCCAGTTGACATTCTCCCCAGTCTTTTGAGCGGAGCTGGCAATATGATTGCTTGGATGTGAGAGTTGGGTAGATTCTTGATGCACCACTCATCGAATAAGTCATCACTGATTGCCCAAAACAATTACTTTCTTTGACGCAATTTCCAATACTATCTGGAGTGTTGTAGTCTGGATAATAAGGCATTCCTCGACAGACATCGTGTTCAGAATCAAAACATATAGTATTGACTTTTCCACAACATTCTGGGTATGGGTTAGGGCAACCGGAATTATATCCTTTTAATTTATTAATTTTCTCTCCTATTTTCCAAAGAGCCCTACTGTATTCATCGCATAAACCAAAATCAGAATGTCCTTTTTCATGAGCATACACAAACTTATCACTTTCGCCAAATATCTGCCTACTTTGCTTATTTATTAAGAGAACACTACCAAAGATATAAGTGTAAGATTTTTCAAAGTTCTCTATTGTAATTTCTAAATCTTTTGAGACCTTAATAAAAATATTTCCATTTGCTTTATATGAGTCCAACTTTGAACCATCAAAGAAGGGAGGATAATTAAAACCTAAATCAACCCAAAAAACTTGTCTGTCTTTATCCGACTTGAATTTGATCCAACCAGGAAGTTCCAAAAGGTATATTTCTGGATTTTCTGAAAAATTATAGCCCAAATGTTTTATCTCAAAAACATTATTTTGATTTGTAGCTATTACAAATGATGGTGCAAGTTTCGCTTCTATGAAATTTTGTTTTGAGCCCCAAACATCTGTTATAAAGACTTGTTTGTCGAACCACTGAACCGCACTCAAAGAATCACCTATATTGAAGTATCCATTTACTTGTTCTGTCACCATATCCTCAATTGGTGGAGCAAGCCATTTAACTAGAGGAAGACCTGGGATTTTATAAATTTTGTCGGGAAGTTCTTTATTTATAAGTTTCAAACTGAATCCCGGAATTTCAGCCATGACTTTTCTCGGAATCCAAACACTCGCCCTCGCTGCAACACCAATCGGTTCAGAGAATTGTGCCTTCTGCCTGAAATACAATGAATCCTCTTTGTTCATATATGGATACGCCGCACACATTACCCATTTCCCACGCCAGCCTGATGGAACTGTAAATTTCGTCTTGCAGCTGATTTTCTTCTGGCCCATATTATCGGCGTCTTGAATTAAAGAGCACGTAATTCCAGCAATACTATCCCCGAAATTATCGAGAACTCTTGATTTATCCACTTTTGGTCCCAACCAACTAAATACTGCCTTAGCCCCACCGCCCGCAAACCTATTTTGTATATCTGGACTAGATGTGGAAGGTTTTTGAAAGGGATTCAAATAAAGTTCTCTAACTGTTTGCAGGAAAGAAGGATTTTCTTCGACATAAATTTTAAACTTAATCTTCTGTTGATTCAGTGGTGCATTCCAAAACTCTGGTTCGCTGGAAAAATTTACTTCACATTCTAATTCAGAACCGTCGACTGCTGTAAGGAACCCAATATCATTTGAAGGCCCAGGGTTACTACCTAAGTCTTCATGTATCATCATAGGGTATTGCAATGGATTAAAATTATCATGACAATTGGGTTGGTCTGCAGCATTGTAACCATCCCCATTAGTATCTCCATCTTGAGAACAGTCTTCAAATTTCCCAATAATCTCTCTTTCCATAAATTTGTCCACTATGACTCCATTATCAGTTAATTTTTGTTTATAATTAGCACTAAAATCTAAACTTATACTTGTAGGTTGCATCTGGCATCCCCGAGATACCTCTTTCGCTATTATTCTAGCATGCACATCATCCAAATTATTTACTCCGCTTTCTTTTCTAATCACTTCCGGTCCATCCTCACAATCTCCGCTATTAAAAGCACCGCACACATTATCGTAATGATATTCTTGCTTCTGATGTCCATCTCCATCTTGGTCTAAACAGCATGGCTCGCCATAATTGCTTTCTTTAGTGACGGTTATAATTTCAGGGGTTGTGTCTGTTTGAGGTGTATCTGTCTGAGATTGCATTTTCTTGCCAATAACTGAACATACCGGAGAAATTGAACCAGTATAATCAGTTGACCTTATTAAGCAAGGATTAACTGTTCTCCAATCACCAATCTGCATGTTATAATCCCCGAATAAAGTGAACCATTCTTTTTTTCTGCATTCGTCTATAATATTCGTTGTTCCTTGCGGCGGATTGCATAATGCATTTGATGTGGAAGAGATGACAAGTGAGCGTGACATTAGGTCTTGATTTTGAACATCAGGGTCTAATTTTGAGGTTCCGCAAATATTACATTTAGAACTATCACCTAAATTGTTGGTTTGAATTGTTTTTTTAACGCCTACAAACGAAAACTCTAGTCCGCCTGTTGTGACTTCAGAATCATAAGTGCAAGCAGTAAAATTCAACATATCACCAACGCAGATGCAATTTGTGTAATGCGCGAAATATGACGACCAACGTGCTCCATCCCAAAGGTAGTCCGCAGAATCATCGTATCCATCCGTATTTTGGGAGCAAATTCCTTGATAGTTTAAATCAGCTTCATTCCAAACGTAACAATCCTCGGCCTTCACTTCCCCAATTAAAAACACACAAACAAACAAAACAGCGAAGATTAAAATTATTTTTCTCATGGCGCCACCGCAGGCATTGCAGGCGCAACACTTGTTCCAGAAATTGTTCCTTTCTGGTTTGTCGTCGGAACTTTCCAGCTTCCTGAAAACTTAGGTGTCGCCGATGTCTGCTTGACCAAATAGCTAACTCTAACAACATTGTTCGGTGCCGCATCGAACGGAGATAAAAGATCAATATCTAAATGGGTAGAATCTCCCTTAGAGAAGGTTTGATAATCCTTGAAATTCATGAAACTTACAGAACTCTGGTCAATCGTCCCCCCAGAAACAGAATCAGAAATCGCAATACTATTTGCCGCGCTGCTTGGTGTTATCGTAAGCGTGACTTTATATGAATCGCTGAAAAATTCAACAGACCTTGTGACAGATAATTGGCCTGGCGGCGCGAATTGAATTACGCTTTTGTTGAAGAAGTAGAATGCTGCTAAGATTAGAATGAAAACAGCAAGAGCAACAACCAAGATTAACTTAAGTTTGTTAGCACTTCTTTTCATAAGAAGCTCAGAAAGCCGAAGTTTAAATATTTAATTAGCCGTAAAGCTCTATAAAATTTCAACTATCTTATTTCTTGAAGTTGGAGTTTTTATTTTGATTTTATTTTGAGGAACTAAAAGTTCTTTTGAGATGAGCTTGATGAGTTCGAGGTTGGCTTTGCCTTTTTCCGGCGGCTGACTTAGGTAAGCGAGATATTCATTGCTGGAGATTTTTTCTAAACGTGAGTTGTTTGAACGGAGTTTTACTTTAACATTAATTATCATTTTATTATATCGGCATTATGAATGTTTGGTTTAAATAATTTCTTTATTTTATTGAATTGATTAGATGTAAACGGATAAACAAGCCGAAATTTACAATAGCGACGACAATTAATAACGAGACCTTTCAAGCATGCACTCAGAGATTATGTTATTTATGTTATGGTTGTGAGAGTAAAAGGTTGTTTGGGATTATCTATTGACTTATTTGATTAAGCGATTTCTATGATTCTGTTTTCCGGGTCGGGGGCGTCGAGGGTGATTTTCTGAGGCGGTGTGAAAAATTCTTTTGAGACCAACCTTAGAATGACGTTGTTTATTTCGTTTTCATCGACTGTTCTTGAAAGGTATGCCATAAATCTATCTCGTGTGATTTTTTCTAGGTATGTTTTTGGGCAGTTTTTCTTGATGCGTATTTGGATTATCATCTTCTTTATTATGTCTTCTGTGATAGGGTCTTATTAAATTTTATTATTCATCAGACGTATTGAAAAATAGCTTAGATTTTCTGAAATATAATTATTATAATGACGACATATTAGGATGGTATTGATAATGATTTTTGGAGGAATGTTTATCAAGACTCTTTGAGTCATTTCTTTTCTAACTCAATGCCTTTGAAATCGAATTCAAAATCGAGGACTTCTAAATCTTTTATTTGTTTTTCTAATTTTCTTATGTCTTTTGTTAACGCAGTGCGCCATTCGGGGCGTGTGTAGAAAATCATGCAGCCACCGCCGCCAGCGCCAGTTGCCCTTGCCGCGAGATAGTTTCTCTTGCAGTATTCCTGGATTTTTTTCATAGATGGAGTTTCCATTTGGCTGTGGAGTTTTTTTTGCAAGCTCCAGGTTTCATTGATGAGCTGGGCCATCTTTTTTTCGTCGTGAATGTTTTTTTTCATAAGGCCTGCGATGACTCGCATTCTATCTATCTGAGGAACGAACTTGATGAATCTTCGGCTCTCGAAAACTTGTTCGTGAACGTTAGCAGAAATGTGGCCTTCGCCGGTGAAGACGAGGACTAAGCGCTCTTGAAGGTGTTTCACTTGTTTTTTTGTGAGGGGTTCGCGGTGAATGCTTCCGTTTTTTCTGAATTCCCAATAGTTTACGCCGCCGAAGATTGCGGCCGCCTGATCCTGGTAGCCTGCACGCTGGCCGACGATTGCGTTTTCGAAAGTGTGAACGCGTTTTATGAGCTCGATTTTTTTATTGATGAGCTTTGGATTTGCCGCGACTAAATATGCTGCCCTGAGCGCACCAGAGGTTCCCAATCCAGAGTGCCCTGGAACTTCGTCAAGAGAATTTATCAATTTGCCGTGCTCGAGAGTTGCGGAAACGCGGCGAGAAATTGCGGCGTTAAGGACCGCGCCGCCAAATTCATTGACGAATGGCGCGGCGTCGGACCAGCCTGCAGAAATGTCTATTCTAGCCGGACAAGTAACTCGTAACATATTAATCATAAAGCTTTTCGATGCGCAGTTGGACATACAAGACACCTACGGTTTCTTCTATGGAATCTTCCCTTGCAATACTGCTCAGGGCTGGTATTTTGTGTTGCTGGCTGTCACATTTGTTCTTGCGCGTAGAACGCGCTGGCGCATCGAATTAACTTTTGCATATTCACCTCAAGCAGTTTAATCAATAGGGGTTTTTATTATTATTGGTCTTGATGGCTTGATAATTAACCATGTTTCCATGTTTTAATTGGACTTGCAGTTTTTACTCGGCGTTTTTTGGTGCAAGTCTTGATTATTAGCAACTTCGCTTCTGCTCGCAGCCACGCTCGTTATTCGCTTGTAAATACTCTCGCGTAACATGCTCGCTTGTTGCTTGCCCACTCCGCCACCAGAAAGTTATCACACTAACACTGACGAGGTCAATGCTTGCGCATTGAGGCAGCAAGAGACGAGGTCAATGCTTGCGCATTGAGGCAGCAAGAGACGAGGTCAATGCTTGCGCATTGAGGCAGCCAGATTGATTTGTGAGCGGTTTTTATTTTGGATTAATCAATGTGGCAAGTTAAATAAATATTTTGATTTTTTGAGAGGTTAGTCGGCTGGGGTTTCTGCCTGGGGGGTTTTTTCTGGGCTCTCGGGCTGATTTTTTACGTTGAAAATTATAACGATTGTAACTATTATGATTGCGATTACTGCCAGGGGAATAAGAATCAGAAGGAAGATGTTTGCAGCCCCGCCCAGTGGGCTGAATCGGGGCTCAATGACTGTAAAAACTGAACTTGCGCTGGAGGAAATGTCTTGCTGGGGGTAGGTTACCTTGACGTAGAAAATTAGTTTGTCGCCAAGCTGGGCGTCTCTTGGAACGCGGAGTTTGCCGACCAATTGGAGCTTGTAGTTTTCTATGGCATAGCTGCCTTCTTCAAAGACCAGCTCTTCGCCAGCGAAATTTTTTATTGCATAATGAACTATCACGTCTATGTTTTTTTTGTCCCCGAAGTTTTGGATGTCTACTGTTGCCATGGCTACCTCGCCGGGAGCATACTCGTCCCTGTCAAGAGCGGTAATGACGTCAAATAACGGCTCTTCTCCCACTACTTGGAAGATTGTTGGGAGGGTTTCTGTTGATTCGGGAGTTTTAATTTTTATTTCTCCAGTGTAGACATCCGGCCGAATGTCCTTTCTGGCGAAAAAGTCAATGTTCAAATCAACGTAGCTGTCTTGCGGAATGTAGAAAGGGATTTGGGGGACGTAGGCTGCTATGAACTGATTTAGGTCGCCGGAGTTAATCCCAGTTATCTGAATTTGCTTGCCTGCGAGATTCGTCAACCTTATTTTTTCTCTGAATGTTCTGCCTTCGATTAATTTTAAGTTTAGAATATCCGGAGTTATGTTAAATTGGGTTATTGTTCCTCCGCTGCCTCCGCCACCTCCGCCCCCATCGCCGCTTACTACAACTTGTTCTGGGGTGGTGTTATTATAATAAGTATAAACTTCTGTGCCGTTTGCGTAGATTGCGAGAGTGTATCTTAAGTCAATGTTTCCGGTTCCGGAGTGAGAGACGTTGAGTAGCGTCCCTGAGCCGTTGATGCCTGCCCTGTTTGAGTCCAGGCGCGAGCCATAGACGCTGAGGATGCTGTTTTTTATGCTTGAGCCGTAAGTTGCTACAGAAGATGTTCCTAAAAAGTTGTTTGATTGGATTGTTGCGGCAGCTCCGGTATAGTCGAAGTTGATTTCGTAAGCATAAAGATCTGTTGTGTTTGTGATGGTAACATAAAGTTTGGTGTCGTTGTATGCGGTGAGCGTTGTGGTAAATGCGCTGGCGCTCGCGATGCAAAAGACGACCAGGAAGAAAATTAAGCTCTTTTTTGACATAATATTTTATGGGAGAAGAGGGTTATAAATATTTTGTATTTTGATCAGTCTGCTGGTTTTTTGATTAAAAGAAGAATGATATGATGCCTGTGAGCGGAAAGATTGTCATGTTCTTCTAAGGGAGTATAATCAGAAATACATTTTACCACTTCCCAGCCCGAATAAATATCCTTTAGACATTTTAATGATGGATAAAAATTCAGGGGTTTATTTTTATAAAGTTCGTTTTTGTCCGACATACAAATTAATAGATTATATCCCCCAAAAGAAGTATGGGTTATCATTTTATTGATAACTCTTTCAGCCTCTTCTTTTTTTAAGAAATGCAACACAAAAGAGGAGATTATCAAATCGTAAGATTTTGAAAAACTGAAGTTTCGGATATCTGATTGTTCAAATGCAAAATTATCCTGATTTATCGTCTGAGGTTTTTTGTCCACACCTGTTACTTTAATTCCCTTTCTGGCAAAATTTAAAGAAAGCATTCCTTTTCCACATCCCAAGTCTAATACGGAATGAGGATTAAGGTTTCCTAAAAATTCTGTAGCTGCTTGTTTTGGAATAATCATCTTCTAATCACCCGAGGCCGAATATCTTCTGGTCGGATAAGTTCTTTAAAACACATAGGGTCTTTTGCCATGTAATCGCCAGTCACGGCATAAGCAACGGCCCTGCAACCTCTGCAGTAATTAGCATGATTGCAACAACCGCCCCCTTGTTTAATCCTTGTTAGGTCTCTCAGTTCTTGCATGACTGGACTTTCTGTAACTAACTTAACAATTCCCTCACTTATATTGCCTATTGGAATTGGGAGTCTTCTGCATGGTAAGACTGTTCCATCAGATAGAACTGCTAGTCCTGTGAATCCAACGCTGCATCCGCTTAAGAATAGATTTTCTCTTCTTAATCCATCCTCGTAAGATTCTTCAACTTCAAGATGTCCTCCCGGCAGCTGCCAATTTCCAACAACATTCACAATCAATATCTCACCATCGCCATTAAATAACACACCATTCACCTGTTTTACATTATTAAGATTACAAACATCCTCTTCCTCTGACCATTTAGCATTATAAGTGGCCTTAAACCCCTGCAAGTCTATCTTTAATATTTCTTCCATGCAGGTTAGGTGAATATCTTGTTTAAAAGTTTTATGTAATTTCATTTTTCTAAAAAATAATCTAAAATTATTGTCCAGTCAAAGCCGCAACAAAAGGATCAATATCGCCGTTGTTTACTAAGCCATCAGAGTTCATGTCTCCAGCGTAAGCTGTGCACCCATTGCAGTATCATGTTCTCAAGCTATTGACAACTCGCAATCAACGGGCTAACATATTCTGATTTTCTCAATGGAGGCATCTGGGCCCTTAATATCTTTCCGTTCTTTTCAAACACTAAAACGATAAACCAATTGTTTCTATAATTTTTACACTCTATTGTTATAGAATTAACAGATTCTAACAGCGTCTGAGTGATAGCTTCATTGACTGCCGAGAGAAACTCGCTTGCATGAAAAATTTCCAGCGCGACAACAGCTTTATTTTTATCAATATCGATATTCAAAAATTCGGAGAATTCAATTGTTTCTGAAGGCTTGTGTTCATTATCATAAACTGTGAATATATCATCTTCTTTGTCGTAATGTATTTTTATTGCCATATTTATCTTAGCACCTCAACCTTTTTTAAACTTTCTCTTATAGTGTTTAAGAGTTTCTTTTCCTATTATGTATGCAGTTATTATTCTTATTTTGCTCGTGAACTTCAAGACATATACTCTGCCTGTTTTGAAACTGTAAACGAAATACAGCTTGTATCTCGTCTCTCCCTGCTCTTTTTGTTTTTCAACAAATTCAATATTCTTGTGGTCGAGAATCTCTTTTTCCATCTCTTCTCTAGAGCAGCCATTTCTAAATTCAAGATAATCGACTGGCTTTCCCCATTCAAATCCTTCTTTTTTGTATTTTTCAATTAATTCTTTTACCTCTTCTGTGTAATCCTTAGTCATTCAATGAAAGAGTGTGCCTTGTTTTTATATTTTTTTAATGTTCAAGAAAACGCGGGCTGTGTTTTGGTAAGCAAATATTTATCCGCCAGTCAGTCTTGCAACGAAAGAATCGATGTCTCCGTTATTTACGAGACCGTGGCTTTATTTCTTCAGGCTAATCAAGAAATATGCGAAAGAATTTTTAACAAATCTTCAGTAGAAAATACCTTGACTTTAGATTGTTGTTTGAACGCTTTCTCATCTGACCAAATCGGGTAGTTTAATTTAAGGGCAGTTGCAAAATATGGAACGTCTTTATTATGAGGGGATAATTTTTTAGCTTCAGCAAACAACTCTCCATACTCGCTTTCTTGAACTAATTCAATTTCGTCTTCTAAGGTTGCGAAAGAGAATTCAAAGTCTCCTTCAGAAATTTTAGAGAAATTAATTATTTTATGCTTATCGGACCTTAATTCTTCTAAAACAAAATTAGGGGAGACTAATTTGCATCCTTCATTTAATAATTCTTCAAATATCTGCCTTCTTATTGAGTCTTTTTTGAAGAATGAGAATAGAATACTTGCATCAATTATAAGTTCTTTAAATGAAAAAGCATTTTCGCTCATAGTCTATGTCTTTTGGCTACTCTTTCTTTTAAGTCATCAGATAAATCCTTTATTTGCTCATCTGTTAAATTAGACTTGGACATTACATCTTCTAACACTGAAAATCTTGCTCTTCTAATAAATTGCTTAACAACCTTAGCCAAGGCTAATTCAAACGTTGATTTTAGCTCCAAGGGAACTTCTACTCTGATTACTATTTCTGCCATAGTGTTAATGACTGCAAAAAGTATTTAAGCCTTGTGGAAAAATCATGGTTAATATGCAAGGAGCAAGACAGGGCATGCTGTAATTATCATATGTTTCCAATTTAATTGCTAATGACATTAATTTCTTTTATTTTTTCGAAGTCTTTATCAAACGTGGCAATGTTCTTTATTTTGCTGCTTTGCATGATTGCAATGTTTGTGCAGTCTGTAAAACTCATTTTAGTATTTGTCTGCTCTTTGAATATGTTCCATGCGCTGTCGAAAAGAGCCGCATCTATTTTTATCATTTTTGCAGATTGTTTTATCTTCTCTCCCAGAAAGATTGCTTTTTCAAGGTCTTTGGTTTTTAGAAATGTTACTGTCACTATTTCGTCGAAAATATAATCTGAAATTATTGTCTCTCCTAGAGCGCCTTCAAGAATTTTTTCTAATGCTTTCTCCGCTTTCTCATGATTTTGATCTGTTCCAACTTCAAGGGCAATCAGGAAACTAGAATCAAGTATTATGCTATCCATAGAGGGTGCTGTCTATTTCTTCACTCCACTTTACTTTTTCTTTTGTTTTAATCATTCCTTTTACTTTGAGAAGGTTCTTTGGGTTCGGCGTACCGTCTTTTGTTTTTTTCTCTTCTACGAATCTTTTCATTGCTAAACTAAGCGCATCACCGAGTGTGGTTCGGTCTTGGACTGCAAGCGCCCTAAATTTTCTAAATGCTTCTTCGTCTACTCCTCTTACTCCAATGAATGTCTTTTCCATTTGTTTATCATGTTAAACATGTTTATAAAGATTTCTGAGTCGAAGTTAGCTGCCGGGAAGGCTGTACATTCTTTGCATTTCTGCAAGGTCTTGTAAAGATTTAAGATTTTATCCGCCAGTTAGTCTTGCAACGAAAGGGTCAATGTCGCCGTTGTTTACGAGGCCGTCACAGTTTAGGGAATAATCTCTTTGCTTAGACGATTCTATTCTTGCTTTAGCCAAGTTTAATTTGGCAATCTAAAATATCTTTTATATAGAAACTTTGATAGACTGGCGGTTATCCAATGCCCTTGATATTAACAAGCTTTCTAATTCAAGGAGTTTTTTTACGATAGGGTTTTTTGAATTCAGAGTGTATAATCTTGTTTTTCCGAATTTTCTCGTTATGGTTACAATTCCTTGCTCTTCTATCTGCGCCCAATAGTTGAATAATGTTGCCTTTGATATTCCTGCCCCTTCAATTATATCTTTTTTGCTCATGTCCATTCCTTTGTTCTCAATTAGAAAGTCTACAATTTTGAAGACGGGATTCTCTCCTAAAAATCTTATGAGTAATGACTTTTCCATGAAGTAAACATAAACGTAAAGTATATAAAGTTAACTGTTCAAAGTCCATTAATATGGACTTAATAAAAAGAGCGTGAAAATAAAATGTGGAGTGACGACGAAATAAAAGGAAAGGTGCTGCATAAAATGACCCGTATGGGAAAATTTCACCACAGCCATACGTCAATTGATAATTTGCCAAAAGGATTTCCTCCAGAGATTAGGGGAAGGGTTAAAGACATGGCAAAAGAATTAAAGAAAGAAGGAATTTTATTGAGCAAGCCTACAAGCTATGGCGAAGAAGTTTCAATCAATTCGGCGTATAGAGATAAAATTATGTATTATGTTAATAAGTTTTTGACGATGGAGTGATATTTTTGTAGCGTTCAAGAAAACGCGGGCTGTGTTTTGGTAAGCAAATATTTATCCGCCAGTCAGCCTTGCAACGAAAGGGTCAATGTCGCCGTTGTTTACTAAACCGTCTTCGTTTGTGTCTGTTAACGAAAAAACAAGGTCTTTCACAAGATTTATATATTTCGGATTATCTTTGGTTTTATGGAAGAAATAAGAATACACATTCCAGATGAACTGAAAGAACTTGCGCTGATGAAGAGGATAAATTGGCAGTTAGTTGTATCTAAGAAGATTAATGAAGAATTAGAAAGATTAGCCTGCGTGGAGCGCATTGTTTCTAAGTCTAAATTAACGCAGGAACAAGCTGATAAGTTGTCTGATGAAGTCAATCTCTCGTTAGCGAAACGATATCAAGGGCTATTAAAATCAAAGAGGAAGTAAATGCTGCTTGTTGTTGACGTTAATGTAATCTATTCTGCATTAATGAAAAGGGGCAATAGTCTGATTGTTTTTGAGGCAAACAAGTTATTAAATAAGTTTGAGTTTATTGCTCCCGAGTTTCTTTCGTATGAACTTGACAAGAAGATGGCCGAATTATTGTCAGAAACTAATCTATCACAAAATGAATTAAGCGACACTTTATCTTTTATTAAAGAGCAAATTACCTTTGTTCCTTATTCTGAATTTCTGGATAAATTACCAGGGGCAATCGAATTGAATTTCAAAGATGCACCATATTTAGCACTTGCATTAAAATATGATTGCGGAATCTTCTCGGGCGATAAGGGGCTCAAGGAACAAACGAAAGTTAAGGTTTTATCGCCAAGGGAATTGTTAAATCTGCTTGGAATAGAATAATTTTATCCGCCAGTCAGTTTCGCAAAAATTTCGCAAGATTTATATAATTCGGATTATCTTTGTTTGCATGGAAGATTTATTGATTAAATCGAAATTAAGAATGAACTCTGAACTTATAGCGAATGCAGTAGTTAGATTAATGAAACGAGACATACTCGAACGATTCATGAGAAACGGAGAATTTACTGCTGATGACCAAGAGTTTTGTGATAAAATTAATTGGTATCCAATCGACGAATTGGAATTAAAAGAAGAATACATTGAAAAGTTAAAAGCGATTGAAAAAGGCAAACATTCTAAGATGACTAAAGAAGAATTAGATAAATTGATGGGTTAAAATGGCCTTACAATTTGAGATTTCTGACAGTCTTCAACATGTTTTAGATAAGCTTACAAAGAGAGATCATGCTTTAGCTATTTCTGTCCGAAAGAAAATAGACCAAATTATCGAATGTGATTTGGTTAGTATACAACACTTCAAAAACTTGAAGCACGACCTTAGCCATCTCAAAAGAGTTCAGATTGGTCCCTTTGTTCTGGTCTTCCAAGTCAAGGCAGGCACAGTCATTTTCGAAGATTTTGACCACCATGATAGAATTTATAAAAAGAAGTTTTAAAATTTTTTATGGAAGATTCTTCTTTTGATTGGCAAGGTTTTTGAGAGTTATTCGCCAGTCAGTCTTGCGACAAATGGGTCTATGTCTCCGTTGTTTACTAGGCCGTCGCAGTTTAGGTCTCCGACTTCACTGGAGACGACGGTGGCTGTGTCCTTTACCGAAAGCTATTTAATGTTTAATTCTTTGTAATTGTTATATACGCTCATCCTTGCAAAGCAAGGGATGAGCATCCTAATTATGAAAAGGGTTGCAGTTTTTATTGATGGAAACAATTTTTATGTTGACACATGCATTTATCTAAATCTTTGGCAAAAAGAAGTTGAAAAGAAAACGGGGTAAAATTATGGAAATTTGCACAAAGATTTTTTGAAAAAGCAGAAGAAAAAAGCTTTACAATCTACTACTCTGGATTTATGCTGAAGGAATTAAGTTATATTTTGACAAGAGAAGAATTTTATAAGAAGAAACTTATGTTTGAGTCTTCTCCTAATTTCTCCCGCTTAATCTTAAGTAAAGAAGAATTTGAAGAAGCTCGAAAAATTGAAAGGGAGACTCGATCAGAAATTAGCTTTTTTGACATAATACATATCCTTTTGGCTAGAAAAAGCAATTCCGTTTTAGTTACCAGAGATAAAAAATTAATCTATATCGCCGCGAGGTATAAAGTTAGCGCTAAAAAACCTGAAGAATTATAGTTTGTTTATTTCATCTAAGTTAATTTTTTCTTTAGATAATTTGTTCCTAACTTTTCTTACTTGTTCTGTTGCTTTTCCTTTTGGAGAGATGCTTCCAACTTCCCTTTCCCACACAAACCTTCTTACAGCATCTCTGATTACATCTGCCCTGTTGGAATAGATTCCAGACTTAACAAGAGAGTCTATTCTTTTTAGCAATTCCTTGTTCATTCTTATCTGCAAAGTGTCCATTACCATAGTAATTTATCTGTTATGCTTGTATTTAAGCCTTATGGAAAAGAGTGTGCGTTGTGATTTCTGAGATTTTATCCGCCGGTCAATCTTGCAACAAAAGGGTCAATGTCGCCGTTGTTTACTAAACCATCTTCGTTTGTATCTGCAGCCATAGCAGTGCATCCAGGGTATGTAATGTTATAAGCTACAGGGTCTGTTAATGCAAGAACGAATGGGTCAATGTCTCCATTGTTTACGAGGCCGTCGCAGTTTAGGTCTCCGACTTGTGGAAGAGGGATGACGTAGAATGATGTGTTTTGAACATGAAGAAAAACTTACAGAATCAATAAGTATTAAATATCTTATTTCTTTTTGACTTCATGAGAGAGATTTATATTTGTTTGCCAGTTCATAATGAAGAAAAATACTTAGAAAAATGTTTGATTTCCATAGTAAGTTCGGTGAAGTTAATTCCCGATTGCCAGATTAAAATTTTTATCTGTTTAAATGATTGTCATGATGGAAGTGAGGATGTTGCTAACATGTGCAAGCAGAAATATTTTAAATTGAATATAGAAGTTTTAAGAAGTAAAAAAGGGAAATTAAACGCTCAGGAAAAGATGTTATCGGAAATTCCTTCAAGTAAAATAGTTTTTTTTATCGATGCCGATACTGAAGTACACAAGAATTCTTTTCAAATAATTATTAAAGAATTTGAGAGGCATAAAGAATTAGTAGCTATAGGAGCATTTCCTGTAGCTAAAAAGTATCGGGGATATAATCCCTGGAGAAGATTATTGGATAATATTCTTAATATTCGTTCAAGACACCCAGAAAGTGAGATAAGCAAATTGGAAGTTTTTGATTATCACAAGTTGGCTGAGATAGATTCGCAAAAGATAAATACCTCCAAGTATCATGAATTGAGATCTAAAATATTTTTTCATGGAAGAATGTTTGCTCTTCGTTCAAAAGAATATTGGAATAAACCTTCTGAAAAGAAAAAGATTGTAGGAGACGATTCTTATCTTCCAGATTATATAATTTATAATTTTGGAAAGAATAAAATAAGAATTAGGTATGATGCTATTATTTATTTTAATCCTTTTACTTCTTTAAGAGAACATTATAGGTCGTATAAAAGAGTTTATTTTGATTTAAAAAATCTAAGAGAGAATTATCCAAAATTTAAAGAAATCAGAGAGCATTCAGAGTTAATTTTGGACAAGAGATATATAAATGGTCAAAATGTTTTAACAAGATTTTATTTTTTTTGTTTCAACTTAGTTAGAAAAGTTGAAAGACTTTTATTTAAGATTTCTTTAAATAAAGACCCGCAGAAAATTTGGAAGAAAGATTAATAATAAATCCGTTCTATCTTCTTTGCTTGTTTTTTCCATGTAAAATTCTTTAGTGTCTCAAAGGAATTTTTTATTAGTTTACTCCTTAGGCCTTTATCAGATAGAACAGCCTTAAGTTTTACAGACATATCTTTATAGTCCTTAGGCTTAAATAAAATTCCATTAAAATTATCTTTTATAAACTCTTTATTACTACATGAGTCCGAAGCAACAATTAAAGAGCCGTATTTGCTTGCCTCTAAAAGTGTTGTCATTATTCCCTCTCGTTTGTATGACGGAAAGACACTTATTTTAGAAGAAGAGATACAATTAAACAATTTTTTATCTTTAACTCTACCAAGAAAATTAATATTCTTTATTTTCATCTTTTTAGCGAGATTAATCAAATTTCTTTCCTCTGGACCCCCTCCAACTATTGTTGTTCTCGGGTAAATATTTTGATTGTTTAGGATTCTTAATGATTTTAAAAGAATATTCACTCCCTTAACATTTATCAATCTTCCAAAGAAGATTATGTCAATATTTCCTTTTCCAAAACTCTTCTTTTCTAGAGAGATCCCATTCGGTACAATATAAATCTTCTTCTTTAGTTTGTATAATCTTTTCCAGCCTTCTCCAACATAATTAGAAACCGCGATAATTTTATTTGGTATTTTAATAGCTTTGTTTTCTATTTTTCTTCTTTTGTCGGGAAGTCCATGCAGGTGCAAGCATATTTTCGTTTTTTTAGGCAAATATAAACAATCAACTGCATAATGACAGACCACCAAATCAAAACTGTTTTTTCTATAAAATTTCTTGGTTTCTTCTCCAAAAATTTTTGATTCTTCATCCCACAATGAAGGGCTGAACGCCTTGCTAAATTTATCAAATTTACTTCTCATTTTTGAGGATTTTAATAAACACACAGTACCATTAAAATTCTTAATAAATTTTCTAAACCATTCGGATTTCTTTGGAGCATCGTATGAAACTAAGGATATGCAGGAGTTTCTCTTTGATAATTCTACCAAAAGATTGAGTACATATCTTTCCGCACCGCCGCAATAATAAGTAACTCTGGGAGCATGAACCGCTATAGTTTTCATAGAATAACTGGTCTATTGGATTTTATTAAATTAATGGAAAGACATATAAATGGACTTAACCACCGATTTTTATGGCTGAGAAAATAGGGATAAGACCGGCAACAATAGTTATCAAAGATGGAAAAGTTTTATTAGTAAGTTCAAAATACAAGGATGAAGAGTTTTATTTATTTCCTGGAGGGGGAATAGAGTTCGGCGAGACTATTGAAGAAGCAGCAGTTAGAGAAACATTTGAGGAAACAGGAGTAAAAGTAAAAATAAAAGACTTATTTCATGTAAATGAATATATTTATGCAGAAGATTGGAATAAACGGTCAATCTCTCTGTTTTTTACAGCAGAAGTTGTTGAAATCTTAAATCCCATGACAGACGATGAAGGAAAAATAAAGGAAGTAAGGTGGGTAGAGCTAGACAAATTGGATAATTATGAGATAAAACCAAAGAAAATTGTAGAAATGATTAAATCTTTTTCTAATTCAAAAAATCTAGGATTATCATACAGTGTTGATTTTAAAAAGTAGTGTTGTTACTTTCTAATTAATAATCTAAAAAGAATTAAATAGGTGATTATTTTACAAAGAGCATGGAAGAACTGGTATTAGAATCACACGGAACAAAATGTAGATTAAAAGCGAGCAGAACTTTGATTAATCAGATCCTTAACGGAGACTTCCTTTATCATTACATTCCCGATGTTAAAATAGGAAGGTTGGATGAAGACGTAGACGTGGAACTTGAGGAAACACCAGATTTAACAAAAAAGGCCCAAATAGAATTCCCGAGGGCCGCATTTCTTCCTGGAATTGAATTTAGAAGCATTGTATCAACGATAGATTATTTATTAGAAAGAGTAAGGCAGGAGAGACATGGAATTTACTGTTTAAATTCTGCAACCGCTTCACAGGATGGTTCTGCTGTGACTTTCTGGGGTGGTGCAACCAATCTGGGAAAAACAAGTTCCATGCTGGAGTTAGTTATGGAAAGGGGATTTGACTTCTATTCTGATGAGAGAACGTTAATATGCTTAAATGAAAGAGAGGTTGTGGGAGGTTCAAGAACAATTGCTAATAGAAAGCCAGTACTACAAAAGAAAACCAGAGAATCCGGAGAGTTTCATGTACGTAGCCCAGCGCAGGGTCATAAACGTTTAGAATTAATGGTTTATCCTCATCTAGACCATGGACTGCAACAGCCGATTCTTTACCAATTTGCTCAAAAAGATTTTCGTTGGTTGCTTTTAAGAGAATTTGGTGTCAATATAAGGGGAGCGATAAAATATATCGATGACTATACTTTTCCCTTGCCTTCAATAGATACTCAAGATCTTGCAGAAAAAAGAGCCCTGGAAACAGCAAGATTTACTGAACGGGTTCCTTGCTATTATTTTCAGGGTTCTCTTTCTCAAGTTTCTTCTTTCGTGGAGGATTATTTTAAAGAAAATGCTAAAGGAAAATGAGATAAAGATTTTGAAAGAATTAAAGAATGAAGACATAGTCTTAGATATTGGCGGCTGGGACAGACCTTTCAACAGAGCCAATTATATCTTAGACATTCATCCTTTTGAAACAAGAGGATTTCATGGAAGCCAGGGCGGAGATAAAGAACGTTTTAATAAAAAAACATGGATACTTCATGATGTATGTTCTAGAAAAAAGTTACCTTTTAAAAACAACCAATTTGATTTTGTGATATGCTCTCATATCTTAGAGGACATTAGGGATCCCTTGTGGTTATGCTCAGAAATCATGAGGATTGGAAAAAAGGGATACATTGAAGTTCCGTCTATGAAAATTGAGCTGACAAAAGGTATAATGAACAAAGATTATGCAGGATATTATCATCACAGATGGCTTGTTGAAATTAAAAATAATCTTATTATTTTTAGATTTAAACCCCATTTTATTCATAAAGATAAACGATTTCATTTCCCGAGTAAGTTTCTTAAGGAATTATCCGGAAAGGAGAAGATAGATTTTTTATTTTGGAACAAAGAATTTAATTCTGAAGAAAGGATTCAGATTAGTAGAGATAAATTTGAAGAGTTTATCTACAATTATGTCAAAGAAAATTACCCGAGAAAATTCTTTTACTATTTGTTAGATTTAAAAAATGAAATCTATAAATTTTTTATCTCGATTAAGAGAGTCATTTTACCGAGAGAATATTATCACAAGTATATGAATGTAAAAGAAATTGTTTCAAAATGCTAATAGGGATTATTTTTTAATTCCGTAATGAGAACTTTATAATTAGCAAATACATAGGAACTATTCTTTGAAATAAATTAGCCTTAGCTTTTCTAGATTTGAAATTTTATCCGCCAGTTAGTCTTGCAACAAAAGGGTCAATGTCGCCGTTGTTTACTAAGCCATCAGAGTTCATGTCTCCAGCGTAAGCTGTGCATCCAGGGTATGCAATGTTATAAGCTACAGGGTCTGTTAATGCTAGAACGAAAGGATCAATGTCGCCGTTGTTTACGAGGCCGTCGCAGTTTAGGTCTCCGACTCCGCCAGAGACGACGGTAGCTGTGTCGAAAACGCGATTAAGATTTTCATTGGATACTGCATATACATTTCCAGATACGGCATAAGCATAGGCACTGTTAAAGTTAACGCTAATTGGTGTTCCAATCGGAGTTCCTTCTGGCACCCTGAATGTGTATGTTGCTAAAAGCCCTTCTCTGTTTGATGGACCGTCGTTAGCATCGTAAGTTATACGTGTCTGCGGAACATTCCACTCAGCAGGGGGAATCCAACCCGTATCTAAATCGAATCCATAAAAAATATCGCCTGGATTTTCTGGCGGGTTATTAGTCGATGGATAAGTGGCACCGAGTGGGTTAATATTTGGGTTTGAGTTCACTCTCCATTGAAAATTATTAAACTTTTCTGTTGGGACACCAGTAGTATCAGCTCTTATTTCCATATTGTAGGTCTGTCCAGCGACAAGTTTTGTTTGAGGAAGATAAGAACGCATCTCGACTTTTCCTGGCGTACTTCCATCAGCTAACACTGCGCCTGCTAAGAGTTCAAGTCCGGCCAAAGTCGCTATAGTTTTTCTTCCAAATTTCATATTGTCACTTAGTAAGAGTAATATTTAAACTTTTCGGCGTTACGGGATAATGGCAAAGTTACAGCATTTAGGATTATCTTAACATTATCTGGTACTATATTCTCTTCCAATATAATATAAATCTATTACGTTGATTTTTCCATCACAATTTATGTCATAATTTGCGTTGAATCCTGTTTCACCCGTTACGTTTCCATAAAGATTCTTCAAATCTTGAACATCTTCTGAGTAAACTAATCCATTACCGCTTGGGTCGGCGTCTCTTGGACAAGTGACTAAGTCTTTATTGTAGGTTATGGTGCCTGGAGGGCTTGCGCCCATATTTAATGAGCTGCCGCCGGTTAGGATTGGACGATTATTTGGCATATCAAAGTCTACATCTGTGAAATTTCTTATTAATCCGTGGAAGTTCAATATTAAATTTCCGCCATTGCCTCCGCTAGCGCCCAAAAGCGAGGCATAGCCACCTTGGCCTGTGAACCTTGCGTTTGTTGTGTTGAGGAGGTCGGGGACTGTGATGTTGAGTGTGCCTGCACTGCCTCCTGCACTGCCGACGCCGAGGTCTGAGCCGTTTCTTCCGCTGAAGATTATGTTTGAGTTGTTAAGGAATAGGATGGGCGCTCTTTGGGTGTTTGATGTAAGGGTTAGTTTGAGACTTCTGCCGTTGCCGCTTGAGTCGTAGAGTGTGTAAATTGTGGCATTTGTTGTCATGATTGTGAAGTTGCATTGGCTGTTTGTGCACATGCCGGAATGCAAGTAGCAATTTTCTTCGATGACGCAGGATGAACTTTGTATGCATTCTGTCGAAATGTTGAAGCAACTAGGGACTATTACAAGGGTTCTGTCTGAAGTTGTGTCGTTGTTGTTTGCAGAGTCGTTGAGCCAGACGTTGTAGTAATATGTTCCGGGGGCGAGGCTTGAGAAGGTTAAGTTAACGCTTGAGGAGAAAGTTTCATTTACTAATAAGAACGATGAGTCGTAAAGCCTGTATCTTAGTGTGCTTATGGCTGAGTAGTTAGTTACGCTTAGGGCTATTGTCAGACTGGTGTTTTCAGTCAGGGCGTAATTGTTTTGCGTCGGGGAGGCGAAGTCTATTGAAGGGGGGATTGCAACGGTGAAGTTTCTTGTAGCAGAAGTATTCGTGTTAAATATGCTGTCCCGGCAAGTCACGTTCCACCAATGCAAACCAGAAGGGGTGTTGTTGACGGTGTAATTTTTCATTGTTCCATTAGCTACTGAAACAGAAACGTTAACTATGCTGTCAATTGTGAGATTGCAATTAGGCGTCCCAAAGTTTTCTGTTACGGTCCAATTGAATGAGATGTTTCCCAAGGACAAAGTTTCGTTTGCAGCCGGCGCATTTAGAATTATGGAAGGCGGAGTTTGATCGAGGAAGAAAGCTATTGTCGGTTCTGGTTCTGCAAGATTTTCATTTCCAAATGAATCATTGCAGTAATAGTTCAAGAAGTAAGTTCCGTCGGAGATTGAATAATTTGTTGCATTGAAACCTGTAAGCGAAGCGTTTGCGGTCATCGTGTGATTTGTCGTGCCGCCGTTTAAGCTGTACCAGCAACTACCTGCTTCGTTTATGGAAATGTTGAATCGCGCAGCGTTCACGGTTGTTCCGTCTAATGGGGAAATAATAGTTATTTGCGGCGGTGCTGCATCTGCCGTGAAGTTAAGCTGAACGTAGTCTGTATAAAGAGAACGGTGCGGTTCTGCCTTTGTGCTTGGCTGGGAATGCTGAATGTAATAACCTTTTGCGACGAAAAATGCTTTGCGTGCATATCTATCTTTAATTACGGGAAGGTCATAGGAAAGTTCTTTTGAAAATCCTTTGTTCATAATTAAATAATCGTTGTCCGAATTAATAACGCTGACTTCTATATATTCTGGCAAGAGCAAAGGGGTTTGCTTGTAATTGTAATCATTTATTTTTTCAAAATTAAGGCTAAACCACAAGTCGAACTCTGATTCTTTTTCTGTTGGGTAATCGTACAAGATGACGTGATGTGAATTGAGATAGGTTGTCTCGTCGAGTTCTTCTGTTAGCTTTAGGTTTAGGGCATTGTCTATTATTGAGCTGTCTGGAAGTTTTGTAAACGAAGTGTATTCTTTTTCAGCCGAAGTTGCTTCCGGAATGAAGTCGGATAGTTTTGTGAAGCTTCCGTCTTTTATATAATAGACGAATGGGGATTCTGGTGGAGCGGGATTGCAGTAACAAGTTTGGCTTGTGCAATCTGTTGTATACCCTGTGTATGAGCATTTTTTTCCGAGGTCTGTTCCACAATCTGCGGTATCGCCTGCGCCAGGATCCCAAATGCCGCAGTTTGCGTCGCACCAGTTATAGCAAGTAGACGGAGTAACGTATTTTACAGTATTAACATAAAATGCCACCTGACCGCTTGTAGCATTCACGAAATCGGAAACTCCTGAATTGATGTAGAGTGAAAGAACTCCGTCTGAGGCTGAGGTGAAATCGTAAGAGGTCGAGCCTTGCCATGAGCCGGAAGACCAGTTCCAAACTTTTAGATAGGTAGGATAACCTGCCTGCGTTTCGCCGTAACCTTCCCATGAGAAGTTTAATACTGAAATGCTTGCTCTGTTTGTTCCGCTCAGGTTGAAGATAAACACTTGGGTGTCCCATTGCCCATCACCGGTTGCTTTTCCAGTTATCCATCGGCTGTCGTCGCTTGCGTTTATTGCAGTATAATTAGATGCACTTGCTTCAACCAAAGAGCCGTCGAATGGACTTGAAGGTGTGCCAGCCATGTCGTAAGCAGTCAAATTTCCACCCGAGTAATTGTAAATAGGGTCGACGATATAATCGAGTTCAACTGCGCCGTTTATTTTAAGGTCAAAAGTACTTTGTGATTCGCCATCGAGAAGACTTGTCAGATAAATTGTTTTGCGCTCTGGTGCTAAGATTGAACTGAATACCGCCAGGGTTTCATTTTCTCCTAGGCGCAGGACTTCAATACTTGACGAAGTGTTTGCGCGCGCAACTAATGTGATGTCGTTTTTATTGGTTAAGCTTCTTTCAAATGTAACACGAACATATTCTCCGTTGCTGATAGTTTCGCTCCAGATTCCGTCTTCATTTTTTACGAAGTCATAAATATCAGAAACAAAGGCTCTGTTTTCGTCGAGATGCTCTGCTTTTGTTATTACGATGATTATTTCGTAGACCTGGTCGCTTAAATGAGGAACTACCCATTCAATATAGTCTATAAATCCGTCGGAGTCAAGGTCGTAGGCATCGAAGACAACTTCTTCTTTGATGTAATCGGATGAGCTTGCTTTTTGAACAGATATTATTTCTCCTGTCAAGACTGGGCTTTCTTTGACTGTTGAGATTTCTTCGATGACCTGCTCTTCTGGGACATGACCAACTTCAGTGGTTTTTGCTTCTTGGATTTCTTCTCGGGAAAGGTCTCGATATTCATAATTATGCCAATAGAGCTTTATCATGTCTGGTCTTGTTACGGGAATTGTGTTGTCGAGTTCGGTGAATGCGATGACATTTGTGTAACCCAGCTCTGATGGGGCGGAGATTGTTAATATTTTTCCTTTTTCTGTTTCTTCTTCAACTGCTTCCGGAGCGGGAGTTTCGTACTCGACAAGGTATTCTGTTGCTCCCGGCTCTTCTAATGAGATGTCAATGACTTCGCTTGGAGCAGGAATTTCTTCTACGGATTTTCCGGTAGGAAGTTTTAATTTTTTGTTGAAGTCAGCCTTGAAATTTGTGAACCAGGCCTTGAAACTTTTTGTGAATTTCGGACTGAAGATTGGTTTTTGATTTCTGTCGTTGAGATTTACTTCGATAACGACGCTGCCTGTCAGAGGGCTTAGCTGGCTTTCGATTACTGTTTCGTTTATTCCATCTTTAACTGTTTTTACTTCAACATTTTCTGCTTCTTTTGGAATTTCGATGTTGAGCTTTTCTTCAGCTTGTTCTTTTGTTATTTCTTTTTTCCATTTTACCGGCTGGCCGAGCGTGATTTTTTCGCGAGTAGTTTTTATTGTTACTGCGCCGGACGAGACAAGAATCATGAATTCGTTGCTTTCAAGTTTTTCATTTTCGTTTTGGGCGATGAGCTTTGCTTTTCTTGCGCCATTGAATCCTTCTTCGGGAGCGAACTGCATGAGGCTGCCTTCAACGCTTACCTGAATGTTTTCTATCTGAGCGGAATATGATGCTGCACCGGAGAAATAATCCTGAAGGTCGATTACAACGTTTTCATTGGAAGGGATTCTTAATGATGGAATGTCCTGGATTTGTGCCAAGGTGGACTCGAGTGGCTCTTCCGTTTTATTTTCGCCCACAAGAATTGTGTCTTCATAATAAGCAATTTGTTTTCCGTCGTGGGAGATTTCGATTATCAGCTCTCCGGAAGCTGCTTTGAGCTCGAGGTCTTCGATGTTAATTTTGAAAGTCATTGCGTTTTCTTCTCCAAGAAATTCTTTCCCGAAGCCTTCTTCTTCTATGGCGTATTCTGTTGTGACGGTTAGAAGATTATCTGATTCATCAAGTGAAATTTCATTTTCATTTATTTCCTGACTGCTTGAGATTACGCTTCCTTCAACTATTCTTGCTTTTTGTCCTTCTTCAAGCTGGTAAGTGAATGGAGAATCTTTAGAAGCTCTTCCGGATATTGTTGTGACTATATTTTCAGAAATTGCTTCTCCAGTAATCGGGGCCGGAGTATTTTCAGATTCTGGAGCAGGGGTTTCTTCAACTGGTTCTTGAGATTCGGCAGCAGGTTCTTCCGGAGTCTCTTGCGACTGAGATTCAGTTGGTTCTTCTGAAACTTCTTCCGGGGATTCTTCGGTTTCTTGTTCGGTGTAAATTTCTAGCTCGAATTGGACTTCTTGATAGTCGCTTTTCACTCCGGGAATTCCGAAGACCATTCCTTCTCCGGAAAGCCCTGAATTTTCTGCGTAGATTGTGCCTTGTACAGGTTCATAGTCAACAAAATCAGATAGGATAAATTCTTGCTGAAAATCGCCGAGGGAAATAACGACTTTTGTATCTTTTGGGATTGACTCGCCTTGCCGCAAGTTGAATAGGATGTCTCCTGTTAAAGGCTCGCCAGGGGAATAAATTTCTTTTGCCTGGTAAATTGTTCTTCCTGTTAGCGTGCGATGGGAATATTCTTGACTTAACATCAAGTAAGCTAAAAGCAGGATAGCAAGCAAGCCTATTATTGTAAGAACTATTGTAAGATTTTTGTTTTCTTTTGGCGGGGTGTAATCCTTGAGATATCTTTTTCTAACTTTGCCTGAAGAGTCGCGGTACGATTCATAATAATAAGGCCCGAAAGCCTTACCATCCCTTTGAACAAATCTTTTGGTAACCATTCCTCTTTTTCCAGTAGAATAGCGTGGTGTAACTATTTAAATTTAAGGGTTGACTGGGAGAATTAGTTATACTTGGAAGTATAAAAAATAGCTTAAATTTTCAGAAATTTATTATTATGACGAATTATGTTATTTGGGAGGATGAGGGAGTAAAGGATAGATGGCAATATTTTTAGATGTGATTTGACTACCTATTTAGTCATAATTTCCAAGCCGTCGCGGTGTTTTAACTCATAATCTTTGCCGACGGCTTTTTTTGTTTTTATGTGAATGGCTTTGACGAAGTTTTTTCCGATGTCTGTATGAAGCCGGAAAGCAAAGTCCAATGCTGTTGAGCCTTTTTTCATCAAGAAACAATCCGGAAGAACATTGCCTTTTGAATCAACTAGTTTGTCTCCGGCCGGGAAAATCGCAACTTGCTCCAAAACATCAAATACTGTTTTGTTAAGGATTTCCTGAACGCCTGTTGAGCCGTATTCGTCTAGGAATTTTTGGATAGAATCCAAGGCGAGCTTTTGTTTTTCGTTGACTTGCTTTAAGACTTTGAATGTTTTTTCTCCGGGAATGTATTCAATTACACTACCTTTGTCTGCTTCTCTCAATGCTAATTCTCCTTCTGCGAAGCAGGGAGCTATTGGATAATCAAATTCTTCTTTTATTTTTTTTAGGTTTTCTTTTGCGTTTGGGCAGTCCATTTTGTTTGCGGCGATAATCATTGGTTTCGAGTGTTTTCTTAATGATTGAGCGAATTCTTTTACTTGAGAATTATCCCAGGAACTTGGTCTTTCAGGGTCGAATGGGCTTTTTCTCAGAACTGACTTGACATCTTCGATGCTCACTTTGAGCCCGGAAAATTGGGTTGCGATTGCTTCAGCGATGTTCTTTTTTTGCATTTCGGCTGTTCTCGAGAAGACTTTCCAAGCTTTTGATAAAATTCCAAGATACCACTTGTTAAGTTCTGATTCGATTATTCTTAGGTCGTTTCCGGGGTAGTAATCTTTTGCGGGCTTGCCTTCACCATCGGTTTCGCCGGACATGTCTAATACGTGAATGAACGCGTCTGCTCCCGCGAGGTCGTTAAGGAATTCGTTGCCGAGGCCCTTGCCTTCAGAAGCGCCTTCGACTAAGCCCGCGACGTCCATTAAATCAAAAGGAACAAATCGCCAATAACCTTTTTCGCCTTTGACGTAGCCTTCTCTTGGGTTTGAAATCTTGCCGAATTCAGGAGCGAGGTCTGGAATTTTTACAAAACCCATTCCGTGATTTGGCTTTATTGTCGCGAAAGGGTATGGTGCGATTAGAACGTCCATTAAAGTCGCTGCTTTGAAAAATGTAGATTTTCCTGAGCTTGGGCGTCCGATTAAGCCGACTAACATGTTAATAGAATAAAAAAGAAGTTAATAAATTAATGGGCTTTTACGGCTCTGTTGAAAATTTATTTTTGTGAATTGTTTTACTCGCAGCCATGCTTGTCAATAACTCGCACATTGCTCTCGCATAATATGCTCTGCTCGCGACCAAGTGCGAAATAGTGTATTAAATACTCGTCACGTAGTATGCTCGCTCCAGCCACTTTTTCACTCCGCTCCAAGATGTTAGTAAAATCAATAAATTCTGAACAAGGCAGAAATAATCATTTCTTTAAATCAATTAAATTTTTTACGTTGATTTCAGAAAGGGATTCAATTGGAATTCTTTTACTCACGTCTAATAACTCGATTCCAAGTATATTGTCGTCAGCGTCTAAGTCGATGATAGTAAAATCATCTATTTTTTTATTTTTTGCAAAGACGCCGCTACGAAATTCGATATACATAGCGTCTGCTTCTTTATCATATGTAATTTCCATTATATCCAATAGACCGTGATGACTTTTATATAACTTTCTGTTTTCTCGTAGACTATTTCGATTGTGCCTCTTCCAATATTTTTCTGAGCGTAATATTTGCCATGTTTTTTCGAGGTTTTATCGGCATGTGTTAGAGATTCAATAATTTCTTGTTCAGTGAGGTCTCTTTTTATTATTCTATATTTGGCGTGGTCTGTGAAGGTGAATTCCACTTTAAGTGCAGAAAACGAAACTTTAAATAAGTTCTCTTGGTAAAGTGATTATTGGGCTGAACGACTATTATAAGATCCCGTAGCTCAGCATGGTTACCGATGCCCAATGGAGTTGGAAACCACACAGAGCAAAAGGATTCAAATAAAGATCCCGTAGCTCAGCCTGGTTAGAGCGCCGGTCTTATATGACGCGGATTCATTAGAGTCCGTTCTCTAGTTGAGAAGTCGAAGAGAGCCGGAGGTCCCGGGTTCAAATCCCGGCGGGATCATGGGTTCGGAGAACCCATCTCGAATCTTGGATTCGAAAGGTTGCAGGGTTCGCTAAGACCCGCAGGTGGTCTTGGCTTCAAATCCCTGCGGGATCATTATATGATAATCAGAAAAAGGAATATTATGTATTCTTTAATGTTTTTTGTAGGTCTTCTTCTAATTCTGTTAGTTTTATATTTATTTCCTTTTCATCAACCGCTCTTTCAAGTCCCCTGTACAAATCTTTCTAATTATTCGATAAATACTTTTTTTGGAGATGTAGTCTATCCGGCAGATTATCTCTGTATGGACGACGCGGTTAGAAACTCAAAAGACATAAGAATTTGTAATTATTATTTTGATGCGTCGGAAGGATACTTTAAAGATTTTGATGATAGAGAAACTTGGAGAGAGGGCTGCATAGTTCAAGTTGTTGCTAATACCAATAACTCTGAGTTATGTGAGGAATTATTTTTACCAACAGCCATTCAGAATTGTGAAAAATTAAAATCTGAAAATGACAGAACTATAAAATAAAAAAAACCCGAAGAAAAAATTTCACCTCTTTCTGTCGGGGTCTAAGCCTTATTAGACTATGAATTGTAATATCAAATTTCCAACGATTCCTGAGCTGTAGACCGAAGCAGCTTGATGAGGAAATCTGTGCGAGAGCCCATCTTCCATTGATAGACCTTTGTTTTGCCTATCGCATTGATATCGACGAAATTTTTTTCGATAAGTTTATTGATTATGCGCAAAGACGTTGCCGTTTTTACGCTTGAAAGGTAGGCAACTTGGCTAAGCGAGAAATGCTGTTTCGGACTTGATGCAAAAATCCTAATTACTTCAAGAATGTTTTTGTCGAATATCTCTTTTAATATATCAGCCCTTTGCATCGTTAACGCAGGGGTTTATAGTTTAAAAATATTTCTCTTTTCTTATTAATGAAAGATTGTTTCATTCTTAAAATAATCCAATATTCCTGGAATAATTATTTTTTGCAGAGAATTAATGCGCGGGTTTTATCTTCATTGAAATAAAACTTATATTCTTCAAAATAAATTTTCATTATTTTTTCCAGGTCTGCTATTTTGTGCCTGTAAGAAACCCCTATTAGAATCTGATCTCCTTTCTGGAAGTGAACGCTTTTATCGCTGAACTCTAAAGTTTTGTCTTTTTTGATTGTATAGAATGCTTCAACCCTTGAATTTTCGAATCTAACTCCAAATTCAACTTCGTCTTTTTCGAATCCTAATTGAGCCAGGATCAAACCAAAAAATTTATCGTTTGACTCTAAGTTGTATGGCTTAATAATTTCATTAGGCTTATTATTTGCTAAAGATAAGCCTATGAGCAAATAATCCTGTCCTTCTTCCATGGCCTCAACGACTTCATAAAGCACTTCATGAATTTCGAAGTTGCTTATAGTGTCACCCAGAAACATAAAGAAATTTTGCCGATATGTTGAGTCGCGCAAAAGAGATGAAATATTTTCCAAATTATCAAAGTCTGAGATGTTCCATTGGAATTCGACGACTTCTCCTTTATTGAGCTTTCTTATTTCGTTAATCGCTTCGGTAATCATGTGGCTGCTTATGTCTATTGGGCAGTACCTTACTTTAGCTTTTTTATGTAGGGTTTCCAAAGGGACGACCGCCTTTTTCCCGCCGCCGCAGCCGATGTCTATGATGTTGACGGCACCCCCATGCAATATTTTTGAAGAAATTTCTGGCATGTACTTATTTATCATTTTTAATTCTGCACTAAACATCAGCTCTCTGTAACCTTTTGAATTTTCCAGGTCGAGATAAGCCTGAGCCTGCTTTGGAGTGAGATACCAAAGTTTGGAGTCTGCGATATTCCAGATGCGAGTGTTTCCTCTGAGAGAATAGCCACGTTTGATAAGTTCTTTAAAAATTAAGTCGTTAATTTTCTCAGCCATAAAAAAACTATCTTAGGAGTGTTTAAATATTTTTGCAATTGCCGTTAATAGGTAACCGTAAGGTATTTATACGAAACTTGAGGTATAACAAGATAAGGAGGTTGTATGGCTAGAAAAAAAGTTCGGAAGGGTGCTTCGAAATCTGTTGCTAGAAATGCTAAGGCGAATGCTGTAAGAACTTCTGCGAAAGGAAAGTCTTTTGGGCTGGCGATTGTTGCTCTGATTTTGAATGTGCTGTTCATACCAGGACTTGGGACGTTAGTTGCAGGCAAGTCTAAGACCGGCGCGTGGCAACTTGTTTTACTGGTAATAGGAATTATCTTTGTTTCAGTGGCTTACGTTTATGAAACAACGGTCTTTTATTTGGGAGTTCCTATCGCGATTGCTGCCTGGATTTGGGGGCTTGTGACCGGGATAAGTCTTCTCCAAGGAGCTGAGTAATTTTTATTTTTTTTAGTAAGGTTTAAAAGTGAATTTTTTCTACTTGAAGTTAGACCCTTATAGTCTATGGCAAACCTGCGGGTTTTCCTAGAGCCTATAAGATTTAGACTAGCCCTTATAGTCTAGAGCAAAAGAAGAAGCTGCTCGCGACTACAAGGGAATACATAAACAGACTAGCCCTTATAGTCTAGAGCAAAAGAAGAAGCTGCTCGCGACTACAAGGGAATACATAAACAGACTAGCCCTTATAGTCTAGTGGTTAAGGACGAGGCCCTTTCGCGGCCTAAACCCGGGTTCGAATCCCGGTAGGGGCATTCATGCGTAAAATGTGCTATGCCCCATTGGAGCATAAACAAAATAAATTTCGAATCGTGGGCGGGGCAGTGAATTAAGGAATGTGAAAATCCTCAACGCGGATTTGAATAGCATAATTTTTTATACGCACAATTTCTTAATTATTTATGGTTAATCTATCTGAGAAAGAAACAAGAGAGAAATATATTGATCCTATCTTAGAGGAAGTTGGTTGGAAAGAAGAATACATAAAGAGAGAAGTTAATTCTGTATCTTCAGATTTTAAGAAAAACAAACATGACTTTAAGAAAGGTTTTGGAAAAGAAGAAGGTAGATTCATTGATTATATTTTAGTTTACGAAGATCAATCTCCTCTAGCAATTATAGAAGCTAAAAGATTTTCATTAGATCCTGAAAAAGGAACTATTCAAGCAACTACTTATCAGAAAGATATTGAATCTAAAAAAGGAATTGCTATCCCTATTTTTTTAACTAACGGAAAGAAATGGTACATAAAAGAAAAAGGATATCCTATGAGGGAAATTTCAGGACCTTTTTCTCAACAAAGTCTAAAGAAAAAACTGGATAATGCTCTCAGAAAAAAAGATATTTCTCAAATAGAAATTAATCCAAATATTGTAGACAGATCAAGAGGTATACAAATTGTAAAGCAAATTTTAGATCATTTTAATTCTGGAAAGAGAAACGCTCTAATAAACATGGCAACCGGAACAGGAAAAACAAGGGTTTCTATGGCAATCATAGACTCATTAGTAAATAAAGCAAAAAGTGTTACAAATGTCTTGTTTGTAGTTGATAGAATAGCGTTAGGGAATAATGCTTTTTACAAAGGATTTCAAAAATTCTTTAGAGATACTCCTCAAGGTTTGCTGAATTTAGAAAAAAAGCAAAATGATTTTGTTCACGAAAAAGAATTTGATAGGTCTAAAAGATTTTATGTTTCTACAGTTCAAACATTGATGGCAAAGAGAAAGCAAGGAGGACATGCTTTCCAAGACTTTGATCCTGGATTTTTTGATTTAATAATTTATGATGAAGCTCACAGATCCTACTATGATAAGCAAAATTTAGTAATGAATTATTTTGATTCTCTTAAAATTGGATTAACTGCCACGCCATCAAAAAACGAAGATAGGAATACTTATGATTTATTTGAATGCGAAAGGGGAAAACCAACTGTAGAATATACTTATGATGAAGCTATCAAAGACGGAGTTTTAGTTCCTTATGATGCTCAAATTATTGAAACAAAAGTGACTAAGTTTGGAATAAAAGGAGCTGATTTATCTCCTGAACTTAAAACAATGTTAATAAAACAAGATGCAGACCCTGACAGTTTTGAAATGCCTGGGGCGCGGTTATTCAAGAATTTCATAGATAAGAAAACCAATGAGTTAATTGTTACAGAATTTATGAATAGATGTTATAGAGATGAAGCAGGAAGACCATGCAAAACAATTTTCTTTTGTGTTAATGTCAAGCATGCTCAAGCACTAAAAAAAGTATTTGATGAATTATATCCAAAGTTTTCTTCTGAGGATGTAGATGTGATAGTTTCAAGCTATGATAGATATATGGATGCTGTTGATAGATTTTTAAAAGATTCTTCTCCAAGAATTGCTCTTTCTGTTGGGGTTTTAGATACAGGTATTGATATTCCAGAAGCTATGAATCTTGTCTTTGTTACTCCTGTTTTTTCTCACATAAGATTTTGGCAGATGTTAGGAAGAGGAACAAGAAATAAATCTGCAGTTATTGGCAACAGCCCAGATCATGTAAAATGGCTCCCGGTTTATGATGGAGTTCATGATAAAAAAGATTTCAGGATTCTAGATTTTAAGTTTGGAGAATTTTCCAATGTTAAAGAACACCAACTAGAAAAAACAGACAATAAACTTTCTTCTGAAGATATAAGGGAAAAGATATTTGATAAACAATTAGAAGTTCTAAAGAAAAAATTAGATGATAAAGAGAAGAAGATTGTTGAAGAGCATATAATTGACAGAATAAAAAAGATAGATCAAAAATCATTTATTGTAAGAGATAAAGTCCCAATGATTAAAAAAGTTGTATCTAGGGAATATGACTTAACATCTCACATAAAAGAGATAAAAAGCGAGATTAAGCCTCTACTAAAGTTCTCTGAATTTGGAGATGGAAGAATTCAAACATTCATTTCACATTGTAGTGATTTATTTAGATATGTGAAGGAAAGTGATATTGATGCAATTTCAAAAGAACAAAAATTTGTATCTGAAAGGATTATTAATGTCTGGGAAACAAATCTCGAGGCTGTTAGAAAAAAAGAAGATGGCATAAAAAAAATATTACAAGACAAATTTTGGAATGAATTAACTTTTGAGGATATTGATTTCTTAATAAGAGAGATTGCTCCTTTAATGGTCTATTATGAAAAGCAAAAGAAGAGAATAATTAAGGTTGATGAAAAAGATTTTATTCTTGATGTTGAAGAATTCAAAATGGAAATTAAAGAAAATGAAGAATTTGAAAAATTCAAGAATAACCCCCTGATTAAAAAAATAGGGGCTAGTGGGGTCACATGGAAAGAATTGCAACAAATCTCTGAAAAGCTGTCAGAGTTAAATCCTTCATGGGATATGGAGACAATCCAAAAGAGACAGGACTTTATTCTTTTCCTAAGAAATATCTTGGATTTGAAGGATTTGCCCGATCCTGAAGAAGTAGTAAGACAAGAGTTTGAAAAACTTATCATTCAAAAAAACAAAGATTACAATGCTCAACAGATAGCATTTCTCAGACTTTTAGCCAGTTTCTTTGCATTAAATAAACATCTTGAAAGAAAAGACTTTGCGTTATATCCTCTTTCAGAGGAAAGGCCTCTTGATAAATTCTCACAAAGACAGCTTGATGATATTATTGAGAAGGTTGCAGAGATAAGGTTGAAATGAATATTTATGCAAAAAGGTAAACCTGTGGTTTAATAATATAGAAAAGTTTATATACTTGCATTTAATTGATATTTTATGGCAATTATAGAATCTGAAGAAGAAAGAGGCAATATTAAGATAGTTTCATCAAAACTTCCTCGAGAAGATTTTGCTATTTTCAAAAAGCTATGTGATATTGAGGATAAAAGTCCCAGTAGAAAAATCAGAGAATTAATTACTAAAGAAGTAAATGATAAATTTGGGGATATTTACAAAAGCAGGTATGACAAGGAAAAAATAGCCCAGTTTCAACTAAGTGCAATTAAGGACTACAATGACAGCCAGGTAATCTCAGAAATCTGTAAAGTTAATTTTGTGGAAAGAACCGATGAAAGATTTATTCAAATAGGATTAAGGCCTGTAATTGATGAAGACATTTTTCTAAAAGATAGAAATGGGGTTCATGTTCATCCAGAACTCCCTTCAATTGGCATGCATATAGCAATAGGGGAAAGAGATTTCTTGATAAAAAATATCCTTGATAATAAAGAGATAGAAAAAACCCAAATTAATAAGGAAGAGCTTACTGAATTTCCAAAACATGTTTTTGATTATAATGAAGCTACAATCTTAATTTCCCTTGATTTTTTTGTTGAGCTTTCTCAAAAATTAATGCACAGAATTGAATATAAAGATGGTAAAACAATTCTTGACTCGAGATATAGATTAATTTTTGTTCCTGGAGAGATGATGAAAAATAAAATTATTATAATTGATAAAGATGCAATATTATTAGCAAAACAAAAATTTCACAATGAATTCACTGGAAAAGATGAAGGCTTAGATATTTATATTTCACCAGAAGTTGGAGAAAGAGTTGATATTACTTTAAGGAGCGTTAATAGAATTAAGTCTATTGATTCTAAATCAATTAAAATTTTAGAGGTTAAAGATTAAAATGGCAAAACGTAGACAAAGCCCCCAAGTATCTTATAGAAAGAATACCTGCAAAGGAAAACTTTTTGAATTTATTCTCAGAGAGTGGATTGAACAAGCAGGGTTTAATCTTAATCCAGACATCCCTCAAATGACCAAATTTTCTTCTAAAAAAAGATTGCATGGTAGGGGAGGAACTTACGATCCAGATTTTATTGCAGAGTTTCCAATAACAATCCCTTTTTCTTATCCTTTTTTGTTAATCGGAGAAGCTAAAAATTATTCAAATTCTGTGCAAATCAAACAAGTAAGAGAATTTTTAGGAGCATTTATTGATATTTCTCAATATTCTAGAATAAATACTAAAAGTAGATCTTTAACTAAATACTCTCAAATATTTAATGAAAAAAGATATAATTACATCCCTGTTTTTTATTCTGTGTCTGGATTTGCTAAAAATGCTCAAGCATTGATGTGGGCTCATGGAATTTATTTTGTTTCTTATGAAAATTCAACAATTATGAATAAAATAAAAAAGAAAATGAACTTTGTTCTAAATCAAATAGACTACAAAGAACTAAAAAACGAAGATGTATGGAAATTAAAGGATTTAAACAATTTTGATAATATTCCGACTTATGCAAAAAAAGAAAATTATGATTTGAATTTAGATAAATTAAAGGATATTTTGAAACCGATTAATTCTTATTTTGGATTATTAGACAACACTTGGCCAATCCATTTTATTACTAAGAATAATTTCAAAGTCAAGCCGATTATGAAAATCAAAGAATGTGCATTTGTTATTAATGAAGACCAGATCACCATTAAAAAAACATTACATCCTAAATCGCAAAACTGGGGATTTTTTTCCTTGCCTAAATATTTTTTAGCAGAATATAAGAAAATTTCTAAAAAGAAAAACAAGAAATCCTTAACAGAACTATTACTCTTTATTAAAGAACAGGATAAAATCTTTCCGCAATATATTAAATTAAAACCAAGGAATAAAGATGAAAACTAAACAATTACCTCAAGGATGGAAAGAAAAACCTTTCTTAGAATGTTTAGAAAAAGAAGCATCTAATAATAAATTAAAAATTCCACAAAAAGATTTTCTAGAAGAAGGAATTTACCCGATCATTGATCAGGGGAATAATGTCGTAGCAGGATATACAAATGATGAAACAAAGGTTTATTCTGAAAAATTACCAGTTGTTGTTTTTGGAGATCACACAAGAGTCTTTAAATTTATTAAGTTTCCATTTGCAATTGGTGCTGATGGAACAAAGATATTAGTGCCTATAAAGGAACTTAATCCAAAATTCTTTTATTATATGTTAAGAAAATTAAATCTTCCTTCTGCAGGTTATAGCAGACATTATAAATTTTTAAAAGAAAAAAGTTTAGTTATTCCCCCATTAGAAACCCAGCAAAAAATAGTCTCAATTTTAGAAAAAGCAGAGCAACTTAAAGAAAAAAGAAAAAAATCCATTGAAGTTTTAGATGAATATTTGAAGAGTGTTTTTAGTGAGATGTTTTTGAAAAAGAAATTTGAAATTAAAAAACTAAGTGAAATTTGTGATACAAGTAGTGGTGGCACTCCTTCAAGAGGAAAAAAAGAATACTGGGAAAATGGGGTAATTCCTTGGATTAAATCAGGAGATTTAAATAAAGATCAGGTGTTGGGTGTAGATGAATTTATTACGGAAGAGGGTTTAAAAAATAGTAGTGTAAAATATATAGAACCAGATACGGTTTTAATTGCGATGTACGGGGCAACAGCAGGGAAAACTTCTATTTCTAGAATTAAAGCAACTACAAATCAAGCAGTATGCGCAATAGTTCCTAAAACTCATAATTTAAATAAATTATATCTTCTCTATTTATTAAGAGCTAAGCATAACCAAATTGTTTCTTTATCTTTTGGAGGAGGTCAGCCAAACATTTCCCAGCAAGTTATTCGCTCTCTAAAAATCCCTCTTCCCCCCCCTCCCCTACAAGAACAATTCGCTTCAATTGTCAAGCATGTTGAAAAATTAAAAGAAAATCAAAAGAAAAGCCAGGAAGAAATTGAATATTTGTTTAATGCTTTGATGCAAAAAGCTTTTCAGGGGGAGTTGGTAAAATGAAAAACAAAGAAGAATTTGAAGAAAGAGAAATTAAGGGGAAAAAAGTCAGAATTAAGATTATTAAACAACCACATGGGGCTTGGGCAGGATTAGATGGGAAAACAATAACTTTAAATGAAAAGACAAAGAACAGTTTAGATAAGAAAGAGTTAGATTCTATTTTGAATCATGAAGTTGGACATTTTAAATTTATTAATCAATTATTAACTTGGCTTCCAATTGTTTTGATTATAGCAGGTATTCTTTATTTATTTGTCACTTACTTGAATTTTATAATTCCCATTTTATTTTTAAGTTTACCAATAATTTATACACTTGGACTTTTGATATTGATAATTTTAGGGTTGTTTATATTAGGGACTATAATAGAGTTGCCTATTGCTTGGGCAAAAGAAATTTTATGTGATTGGAATGCAGTAAAAAATACTAAGGGAGATATTTTTAGAAAAACTCTACAGGAATTTTATAGATATAATAAAAAAAATTCTAAACCTTCTTTAGAAAGATTCTATAAAGGTGTAATTTTGCATCCTCCACAACCAATAAGATTAAGAATAATTAGATATTTTGAGAACAGGAGGGACAATCTATAAAATGCCACATAGCAACTTTTATAAACTCAATATGGCTAACCATATTAGCAATCTTAGGATTGTGAGTATGATCCCCGGTGATCGTAAGGTTGCCGGATGTTTAATGTTTTCTTTTAATTTTGGAGGTTCATTATAATGGAAGATACATTAATTTTTGTTGATGACGGATTCTTTGGTTTAGTAAAAAAACACTTCCAGAAAGAAGACGGCAAACCTAAAAGATATTTGCAAACTTTTAGAAACATATGCAAAAAAGAGAACTTAAACTTAAAACACCTTTATATTTATACAGCTCCTCCCTATCAAAGCCCTACCCCTACAAAAAAAGAAGATTTCTTAATGAGTAGATATCAAAGCATGACAAAAATGCTAAGGCGAAAAAAGTGGATTACACTAAGAGAAGGAAGATGTCAAAAAGTAATAAACGAGCAAGGAAAAGAGGAATTTTCTCAGAAAGGTATAGATGCACTTATTATTTTAGATATGTATGATATAAAAGAGAATCATCCAAATATTAAAAAAATAATTTTAATCGCTTCCGATTCTGATTTTGTTCCAGTTATTGAAAGAATGAAGCAAAAAGGTTTTGAGGTAATTATTTATACATATTTTGATAGAGAGAGAAACTCAAGATTTTCAACTTCAAACCATTTGTTAAAAGTTGCAACAAAATGGGTTAAACTAAAAAAAGAGGATTTTGAATAAAATGATAAATATTGATGATTTAAGGATAAAACAAGCCGAGTTTGAAGGCACAAGACAGGAATTTAAAAAGGATCTAGTAAAATTAGAAGAGAAAAGACAAAAATTTCTAAAGTTGTTTCCTAAAGAAAAATTAGAAGATCTTAAAATCGAAAATTATGCTCTTCAAAAAGGAGAAGCTGAATCTAAAACCTCTTTTTGTTATTGGTTAGAAAATGAACTAAAAGAATTAGGAAATATTCATGGAGCTACTGCAAGAAAATTCGGAATTTATTTCGGAGTAAGTAAAAGTGAACCTAATGAATATAAATGGAGAGTTACTTCAAGATTTGGAAATTCTAAGGAAGAGGCATTTAATAATATCAAGTCTGCAATCATATCTCTTTTAAATGCTGCTGAGAATAGTAATCTTATAGATATTAGAGATAATCTTCTATCCAATTTATTTAAAGGAAAAATACTTTCCACATATTTTCCAGATAAATTTCTTAATATATTTGATGATAAACATTTAGAATATTTCTTAGATAAACTGGATTTAATTTATTCTGATTTAGATGATGAAATATCAAAGAGAGAGATCCTAATTGCTTTTAAGAATAAAGATGAAGTTATGTCAAAATGGAAAATTTATGAATTCTCAAAATTCCTATACGATTCTTTTGGTCGACCATCAAAAAAAGAGGAAGTCCCTAATGAATTAAAAGAATACTTAGAAAATAGAAGAGATTACCCTAAAATAAAAGAAGTAAATGCAGAATTTATTAATTTAAAAATTAATCCTGAAAATATTGGGTTAGAAAGAAAGGAAACAAAATCTTTTGGTAAAATAGTTGATTTTGAAAAAGAGAACAAAATAAACAAACTTTTAGGCAACAGAGGGGAAGAAATAGTATTTAATCTTGAGAAAAATTATTTAAAAAATATTGGAAAAAACGAACTTGCTAATAAAATAAAATGGGTTTCTAAAGAAGATGATTCTCTTGGTTATGATATTCTTTCATTTGAAAATGATGGAACAGAGAAATATATAGAAGTTAAATCAACGAGTCAATCTGAAAACTGCAATGCTAATTTTTTAATTTCAAGTAATCAATATTCTAAAGCTAAAAGAATCAAAAATTATTATTTCTACATTGTGTTTAATGCTAAAGGAAAAGAGCCAAAAGTTTGGAAAATAAAAGAACCCTTGCAATATGAGAATAAAGGTCTAATACTCACACCGATAAGTTTTAGAGTTATAATAAACACCAAACAGAGAGAGAAATCATAAAATGCTAGACGCAACACTTAAATCAAAGATAAGAAAGTTATGGGATAGATTTTGGTCTGGAGGATTGACAAATCCTCTTTATGCAATTGAACAAATGTCTTATCTTATTTTTATGAAAAAATTAGAAGATGAAGATAACAAAAGACAACAAGAGGCAAATTTCACAGGGCAGAAATATAAATCTCTTTTTGAAGGCCATAAAGAATCTAAATGGTCTGAATGGAGTACTCTCCCTGCAGACGAAATTCTCTCTCATGTAAGGGATAAAGTATTTCCATTTATGAGAAATTTAGGAGATGGAGATTCTCTCTATAAAGAATATATGGAAAGAGCCAATTTTGGAATTCCTACAGCTTCATTATTAATTGAGGCAGTTAATATTATCAATGATATGCACATAAAAGAACAGAATAGAGACACACAAGGAGATATTTACGAATATCTTTTAAGTGAATTGCAAACATCCGGAAAGAACGGGCAGTTTAGAACACCTAGGCATATAATCAGAATGATGGTAGAACTTGCAGAGCCCAAATATGGAGATATCATTTTAGACCCTGCCTGTGGAACAGGAGGATTTTTAGTTAATGCTTATGAATATATCTTAGAGCAAAATAAAAAAAATGGGGTTAGTACACTAAAACCCAATCAAAAAGAAATTCTTGATACCAAATCAATTTATGGTTATGATATTGATGAAACAATGACCAGAATCGCTTTAATGAACTTGATGATGCATGGAATTCAGAAACCTAATATTGACAGATTAAATACTCTTGCAAAAGAAGGAGAAGATGAGATATCTAGTGGAGAATATGATTTAATTTTAGCAAATCCTCCGTTTAAAGGAAGTATAAACCTCGCTGAAATAAGCAATAGGTTTAGAGTTAAAACTAAAAAAACAGAAATTTTATTTTTAGAATTAATGTATCATGCTCTCTCTTCAAGTAGTGGAAGATGTGCTGTGATTGTTCCTGACGGTGTTTTATTTGGGAATTCCCATGCCCACAAAGAAATAAGAAAAAAGCTTTTAGAAGATTGCAGATTGGATGCAGTTATAAAAATGCCATCTGGAATTTTCAAACCTTATGCTGGAGTTTCAACTGCTGTCTTATTTTTTACAAAAGGAGAGCCAACAGAAAGAGTTTGGTTTTATGAAATGGAAAACGACGGGTTTAGTTTAGATGATAAAAGAACTCCAATAGATAAAAATGATATTCCTGATATCATTGAAAGATTTAAGAAGAAAAAAGAAGAGTCAAATAATGATAGAAAGAAAAAACACTTCTTTGTTTCAATCAAAGAGATTAAAGAGAAAGATTGGGATTTAACATTCAATAAATACAAAGAAGATGTCTATGAAGAGAAGAAGTACGATTCTCCAAGCAAATATCTAGATAAAGTTGAAGCTTTAGAGAAAGATATATTGGAAGGAGTTAGAGAATTAAAAACTAAAGTTAAAACAGAAAATTAATTAAACTCCAGCAACTTACATTCATTAACAAACAAAAACAGAGGAAAGAACAAGAAAAAAGCTTGAAGAATAGTTCAATGCACAACCCTCTCCTGGGGCATCGAATACAAATTCATGCCCAACATGGGATTTGAATAAAATTCGGGGAATTTCCACCCCCGGAGGGGGCATTTTTGTTTTGTTGTAATGCTCATTAGACAAACGTCTGGGGTAATCTTTAAATATCTCTACTTGGGACTATTAGTATGATTGTATCAGACAGTATTGGAAACATCTCCCCAATAATCTTAAGCGTGCTGACAATAGCTTACCTAATGTTATTTGAGCTTGGAAATGAGAAAATTAAACATGCATTAAGGCCCCTTGTAATAGTATTAATAATTATCTTCTTAATTATCGCATCATTAAGTGTCTGGGGGATATATTCTAAACTAGGATAATGGAAAAGAAAATAGTGCTCTTGCTTGTTTTGGCTTTGGTTTTATCGGAAATATTTCTGAACATAAATGAAGCAGTCGGATTTATCATGTACAGCATTTTGATTGCTTTTTGTTTGCTTTCCCTGTCACATGTAGAATCTTTGAACGACCCTGGTAAATTAATGATTGTTTTTATGATTATACCTATAGTGAGAATAACAGAATCATTTATTACATTTGGATTTTTTTGGAAAATAATTATTTCTTATAGCATCCTGCTTTTTTTATCTTTCTATTATTCTGTGAGGTTTAAATTAGACCACGGCCATAAAAAAGAAAAATTGGGCTTGCTCCCTGTTGCAATAATATCTCCGGTTGCGTTTGCAAATCCCGCTTTGTAAGCATTGCCATAACCCCTCACTGGTTGAACAAAAACAGTTGCCCCATTCTTATGGGCAATGTACTTCGTATTGTCTGTTGAACCATTATCAATAACCATAATTTCTGTTTCATAACCCATTTTTCTCAGTTTTTCTGAAGGTATACTTTTTAGCACTCTTCTTATTGCCTTCTCTTCGTTTAAAGCGGGAATCACTACCGTGATTTTCTTGGACTTCTGGGGGTGTTTTGCCGTGTTTTTTGCCATGCTAATAACTCAGAATTAGGCTCTGATGCGCCACCACCTCTCTCAAAATATACCTTGGGAAATGTTTATAAAACTTGTGGTTTACGTTATTTTCAAGTAATAACAATTGACAAAATGAGAGAGCATTTAGAAAAATAGGCTCTGTTGAAAATCTTTTCTGCGAATTGTTGTATGCCTGCGCAGATAGGTTCGGTTCGCAGTTAATTTAGCTAATCGTCCATTCTATTTCGCATAGAAAGTTACAAAAGGTGTATATAATGATACAAAATAAGATATCTTGTCCAAATTATAACCATATGTTGTATAAAATATTACAAAATCTGTAACTATAGGTACAAAATAGTAATATTTATAAACTCTAAAGCAGTAGATATGCTATGGTCACTAAATATGATATCTTTGAGATTATTTATAAAAATAGGGCGTCACTTAAACCAATAGAAGTAGTTAGAAAACTCAATAAAGACGAAAGAGAATATCACGCAATACACAGATGTCTAAGAGAGCTTGTAAATGAAAAATTGCTGATAAAAAAGAAAGGGGGATTTCAGGCAGAAATCTCAAAGAAATCAGAATCGCTGTATAATTTAATCTTTTATTGTATAAAAAATGGAATAAATTATAATCTTATTTTAGATAAAAACTTTGCACAGTTTATCAGCAAGGCCTTACAAAAAGAAGAAATTAATTCTAAAAATATAAAACTTAATCCAAGAACAGCCAAGAAATACGTTGATATCTTGGACAAGTACAGCATGATTCTCATAATTTCTGAGAAGCCGCTAAGAGCTAAAATATTTTACAATGTTCTCCTTAACAATCTGCTGATATATTTTGAATACAAACATTCGGTTCTTACTGAAAGTTCAAAAAGTTATACTTCCGAGATAAAGAAAGAATTAGGGATATATAGAAAATTAAGAAAGAAGGATGAATCGAGATATCAGAAGATAATGAGCGAATTTGAGGCATCATTTATTTATCATAGTCTTTCTTTGGAGGGAAATCCTATAACTCTCCCAGACACAATTAAAATTCTGAGAGACAAATTAATGCCTGCAAACTTAAAGACGGCAGATGTTGATGAAATAAAGAATTATCAAGAGGCTATGCTTCAGATGCTAAAAGACGCAAGTGAAAGAAAACCTCTCAGTTTGCAGTTAATTCTAGATTACCACAAGATTGCAATGAGACATCGTTCACATTTAGCAGGAGGGATTAGAGCAATTCCGGTGTATATTAAAGGAAATCCCGACTTTAAAACTATTCCTCCCGAGAAGATTAGAGAAGAGCTAGAAAAGCTGTTTGATAAGTACAATGAATTTATTAAAAAGAAAAACGTGCCTTTAGAGGAAACATTAAAATTTGCAGTTTATTTTCATAATGAATTTCAGCATATTCATCCATTCGAAGATGGTAATAGCAGAACAACAAGGCTAATTACTTTTCACTTGTTACAATCTTTAGACATTCCTATACTGGATATTCCATTCGGTCTGCTCGATGAATACTTGAACTACGCAAAGGGCTCAAAAAGTAGAGAAGATACAAAGTTATATCAAAGCTTTCAAAAGATAATCTTATTTAATCTTAAGAAGATAAATAAGAGATTTGATTAGAAACTATCTTTACTTCAAATGATTCACTATTATTCTGTGTTGATCCGAATATCGCCGGGAAAATAATTAAAAAAGACCTGCCCAATTTAGAAAAACAAATTAAGAAGATAAAAGAAGAATTAATAAAGCAAAGCAGATGAATGTTAAAATGAAATATATACTTATTGCAGGAGTTGTAATCGTTTTAGCGTTTTTAGGAGTTTTATACTTCATCCCTTTAGGAATTGAGCCCCTCACAGAACTATATCTTGAAAACCACACTTCTCTCCCAGTCAACGTTTATCTGAACAAGACATATAATTTCTCTTTTACAACTCACAATCTGGAATATCAGAAGGTTGAATATGGCTATAGTATTAAATCTTTTGACGTTAATGACATCCTTCTCTTCAAAATTGACGAAGGAAAATTCATCCTTTTTAATAACGAGAGTAAAACCATCAATGAAGATTATATTTTTAATGAGCCTTTCAACAGAGCAAAGCTCCAAGTTAAAATAACTAAAAACCTAATCGGAACGCCCGAATTCAAAAGAAGATTATGGTGGCCTGACCCAAATTATCCAACCGAAATAGACATACATTTCTGGGTGGATGAAATCGTGCAGACAAAGATAATTATTACTCCGGATTAGATGTGCGATTCTGTTAAAAATCTTTTTGTGGTTGGTTTAGGAATCCCCCAATTCGAATTTGACCTAACGGTCAAAAACCCACCTTCCGCCCAGATAGTTTCGACATTTAGTTAATGAGCTACTGTTACGCGCCGCAATTGGACGCCTGTTCAAGAGACAAGGTCAACGACATTCGTCGTTGAGGCACTGACGAAGTCATTCGTTTCACTCATGAGGCAGCCAGCTGGCGTCTTAATCATTTGGCTCATTTGAACTTGGTCAACTCCTTTCAGTCGTTGAGGCACTGACGAAGTCATTCGTTTCACTCATGAGGCAGCCAGTTCGCCAAGCGATGCGTTAATTAGTTAATTGTCAGTCGAATTATTCGTTGCAAACGATTCTAATTTTGGTAGTTTCAGAATCTCGCTCGAATTTAACTTTTTTAACCGGTATATAATAACTACATACTGGTAGCTAAAAAACCTATATCTTGGAAAGTAACAATCCTTATAAATAAATTTGTTATCAAAACATAATGACAAAAAACTCACAGTTTGTTTATATTTTCTTAGTCTTAACAGTTCTCTCCTTAAATTTAGCAAACGCGCAGGCATTAGTCGCTGGAAAAGTTTACAATGCAGACTTTAGTGATATTCTTTCTGGCGTAAATGTTAAAGTTGTTTGCAATAACGCAGAACCTTCGAATACAATCACTCTTGGAGACGGGACTTATGCTGTTCGTTTTGAAGAAACAGAATGCAATGAAAGCGATAGCGTGAGTGTCGTTGCAAGCAAATCCGGTTTCCAGGATAAATCAGGCTCTGGGACTATAAGTCGATGCGAGGGTACAGATTGCGAAGAGCCATACGTTACAATTATTAATCTGGGGATGAAAACTCAGACGTCCAACGGAGGAAATACTGGCGGTGGAAGCAGTGGAAGACACTATTTATGCGGTAACGGAAAATGTGATAGCGGAGAGAGTGTAAATACATGTCCTAAAGACTGCAAGACAATCGAACTATTAACGCAAACGACCAACACAACAGCTAATGCAGATGATGAAGAAACAACAGGAACGCAAGCAACAAGAACTGAAATTCCTGAAGAAACTTTGTCAGAAACAACTAACGCAAGCTCTTTCCCAGGAATAACCGGTGCAGTAATCGGAACTCTAGGAGCTGCCGGAACATTTCTCATCATAGTATTCCTAATTGGAATAATTGCTGCTGCCATTACAGTAAGAATTATTAGAAAGAGAAACAGATTTCAGGAATTTTAAATAAATTCTAAGTCGCGCGCCGCAACCAAAACAATCCAATAAACTCGCTTAGAAATATTCTGTTTAGATTTTTGGCTGGGACGACTTCTCTGACTTCTTTAATTCTATGAACAAACAGCGTGACGGAAAGAAAACGCAACAGCGCGCTTAGGATGAAAATCCAGACAATCCCGGAAATTCCAAGCGCAACTCCGCTAAATGACGAGAGTGCCCCGCCGAGGGTTGCGCCGATAAACGCCCCGAGGGAGTTTAGGATTCCAGTGTAAGCAGAAATAAGCGCGAGCCTTTCTCGCGTGATTGCATGAAACATGAAAGTCCACGTTGCCAAATTAAATCCTGCCCAGACAATACCTGAAAAAGATTCAACAAGAATAAGATAAATGACGACGAAAGAGGTATGTAAACTTGCCATAAAAATTGTCAGCACCCACAACGCCGGAATCACCCATATCAAATAACCGGAGAATTTGAATATGGCGACATTGCCGTACCGCTCAATCAACCTTCCCCAGAACTGTATAGTTAAAAGTGTCGTGATAATCGGAGCAACCAATATCATTGTGAAGGCAAAATAATTCAAGCCAAGGTTTTTTAATTCATAAACTACAAAGAACGGCGATGCAACTGCCGTCGAGAAAGAAACCAGCGCCCAAAAAATCGCGAAGCGCCCGAAATTATTCGATGACATCTTTCGCAGAAATTGCCAGAAACTGAAATAATAGCCCTCGCTATGCTGTAACTTGGGTTCGTATTTTTTCGTGAACATATAAGCAGAGAAACTTCTTCCTAGAAACGCGACAAAAAGAATAATCGCAAATCCTGCAAATACATTGAACGGCGTGAGAAAATACAAAACTAATCCGGCAATTCCTGTGCTCAGCAGGCCGACAATTCCGCAAACCTTGCTTCTTCTCCCAAAATAAGAATCTGCGTTTTTTATGACGATGTCTTTCATCCATGAGCTCCAGGCAGGACCGACAAACGAACCGGCGACGCTTAGGATAGTGTATAAAACGATGACTAAAACCGAGCTTATAACGGCGGACAGGCCGAAAAAGAAATATGCTATGCCGACGGCAATGAGGGGAAGCCACAAGATTGCTTGGATAGTGACAAACCATAAAAGAATTTTTTTTCTGGAATGTTTTTCGATGGCTCTTGAACCAAATAATTGTGAGATTGTCCCAAGAAGCTGCGGCAGAGCGCTCAACAAACCAATGTGAGTATTCGTCGCGCCAAGCGCGAGAGCATACGGAGTAATATATTTTGAGCCAAAGCCGTCCATCACGGAAGCGGCACTTCCTTCAACGATGCTTATTTCTGCTGCTTTCTCGCGAAGTTTCTCGTCTTTTAATTTTTTCTCTTCCATGACTGGCATTAATACATAAGTTTTGTGCGCTGCAATTGGACGCCCTTTTTTGAGGCTGTCGTCTTAATTATTTAGCTCAGCAGCGCACCAACTTAATGATTTTCCTTTATTTAGAAATGGGAGTTTAAAAATTGTGACTAATTACAGCGTGATAATCTTTATTAATCTAGAAAGAGTAATGGGAGAATGAAAAAGAGTGGTGCATATTTGCTTTTGGTTTTTTTAGTTGTCGCGGTTGTGGGAATTGTGGTTTATTCATTTATAGTTTTTAGACCTTCGGAAGAAGCAGGAGAAGAGATTATGCTCGCACCTTTGACAATTCATTTTCCGGCAAATTGTTCAGATTTTGAGATAAAGGCGGTTTGGGACAGCGTGTTTCTGGTTTCTTCAGATAATATTTACATAGCCACTAATAACACTGGAACTGGTGCCTGTACTGCATTTTATGCATATAAAAGTTTGAGTAGCAATGCGACTTACGTGATGGGGGGTTATGCAGTCCGCGATAACAGCGGAATAAACGGTCCATATGTGGAAATCAATTCGTCTAATGTATTTTATTTTTATGGAAATTTAACTTTTGTTGATACGGAGTTCTTGAATTTTACTTCTGATTTAGTTGGAAATCCATTTTATATTTTTGCTATCTTGGGTGTTGGCGCTTATTTTGATGCGGGGGCATATAACTGGACTCAGGTTCCAATTGAACCATATGAGAAATTTAAATCACAGTTTAATTATATGAATGATTCGGCTTTTGTTTGGTCGTCGCCATTGTTTACGATAGATGAATCGACTTCAATGAGCTCTTCGGGAATTACTGGAACTAACAAAACTCTTCAAGTTAATTCTACTGTTTCCGCTTTAGTTCATGGTTACAATCAAACTATGGCTTATATCGGATCAACTACTCGTGCAATTCAGTGTTCTCCGAATTGGACATGCACAGACTGGGGTGCTTGCAATGGAACTGTTCAAAACAGAACATGCACGGACCAAAGAAACTGCGGTATCGCATATGGCAGACCGTCGCTAACTCAAAGTTGTAGTTTAGCATGCATGCCGAACTGGACTGCAGTTAACGCGACTACTATATGCAATTCAAATGAAACTTTTGTTATATGGTATAATGACACGAAAAGGTGCGCGAATATGACGAGGCCGGCAAACACAACAGGATATTGCGATTATGGAAATAACGGTTTGATAGGAAAGCTCAGCGATATAGCGCATGATAATCTGGATGTTGACGCCTTGAAGATTAATAACAGCGCAGTTAACTATTCAAAAAATTATACGGGCGATAAATATGTAGAATTGATTGAGGATGTTGATGATGTTGATATTGTAAGGGTGCGATTTAGATATGACTTTGACGATGGGCCTTTGAATTTGAAGACTGTCAGGATTGAAAAGCAAGACGATGAATCTGAATTTGGCTATCTTATTGTTGACGGGCTTGATGTCACCAATAAAGATTTTAGAGTTGATAAAATTTATGACTCTGGTGCTGTGTGCGTTAAGGATTACGCAATAACCAATATTAATGAGATAGATGACGAATGCGAAGGAAATGACGAATATATTATAGTTTGTCCCGGGAAAAGCGGAGAATTTAATTGCAGTGACGGGGGAAGCGGAACTTATCTCGTCAGAGGATTGGATAATTCAGGGGTTAGAGAGCTAGCAGATACGGTTTCGACTACTACGACAACCACTACAACTGCCTCGCAAGGGAGCCCGGCTTGCCAAGTAGATTGGGATTGCGGGCTTTGGGGCGATTGCGTTGGAGGAGTGCAAAAAAGACTTTGCACAGACCTAAGCACTTGTCCTGGCACGAACAAGAGCTACAACCAAACTCAAGCGTGCACTGAAGGCTGCACTCCAAGTTGGAAATGTGGAAATTGGACGTCTAAAGATTGCGGACCGGGAGAGGAGCAGAACCAGGAATGCACGGATTTGAACGGATGCGAAGCAGATCAAACAAGGACAAGAGACTGTCCTGAGGATGGAGGCGGAGGAATTGACTGGATGCTTATCGGAATTGTAATTGCTGCCGCAGTTATTGTATTGGCTGCGATTATATTGATAATTGTTGTGAAAAAAAGGAGAAATGCCAGAGTATCTGAAGAAAATTCTATAGTGCTGCAAAAGCCACTCGCGGGAAATTTTAATCCAACGCATTACGGTGGGCAGGGTTTTGGAAGATGAGGCAGAAGATTTTTAAATGAACTACTGATAGATTTTTATGAGAAATTTACATTCTTTGGTTGGCGCGGCTGCAGGGCTTGCGATTTTTGTTGGAAGTTCTGGATGTTATTCGCCGAAGCCGATGCCGCGTTTTTTACCAGAGCAAATGAGTTATTCGACTGGAGACAGGGAATTAAAAGTTCATGTTGAACCGATTGATACAAAACCTGAGAATGAAATGATTTTCGGAGAGAATGTAAACGGGAAAGGATTTGCGCCGTTTGTTTTTGTTTTTGATAATCGCGCGGGAGAAAGAATTAGAATTCCGAGGGGAGGAATTGAGTTTATCAACGGAGATTGTTCGTGGGTTCAGGTTTCTGGTGCGGATGTTGCGCGCGGATATGAATCGAGAGGAAAAATTGCGACGACTGCCACATTTGGCTGGATGAAACCAATCGTGATGGCGAGTGCAATAAATAACCAAGCTAAGAGAGAAGGAGATTATGATAGAAAGGTAATGGATTCACAAGTCTATGTTGCTGCTGGTTCGAGTGTTCAAGGGTTGATTGTTTACAAACCGAGAAAAAAAGATGGGAATGTTGATGAGAGAATGAATAGCGGAAGATTTATAATCCCATATTATGCTGGAGAAGAAAGAAGAGAAACAACTCTTCAACTTGGAAAATGAATAGAACACTTACGGCGCTGGTGATGGCGACAGGATTGGTTGTGAATTCTGGATGCGGTATAACATTAAGAAAAACTCCGAATATTCCTTTTGAGACTTGTGCGAATCGTTATGAAGAGCGCGGAGTTAGAATTGGGGTTGAGCCGTTCGAAACGAAACAAGAAACTGAAAAGGACTGGTATTGGGAAATTGTCCCTAGAGGTTTTGTGCCGGTTTATGTTTGTGTTCAAAGTGATCCTAACTCTTTTTCTCCGGTTGATATTCATGCGACTGAAGCGAGATTTGTTGGCTCTGACGGAACGCAATGGAGTTATGTTTTGCCGTTGGAAATGACTGCGAAGTTTAACAGAAAAGTTGACGCTGGAAATGTTGCAGTGGCGGTTGCTGGGAGTTTGCTTCTTCCTGGTTTTGGTCTTGGTTTTGCGATTGGAGCGGCGATTGGTGACGCGCAACTTAAAGCAATCGAGAGAAATTTTGTCGAGAAAACTTTTAGAGAAAATTTTGAAGTTGCGCCTGGAGGAGAATCGCGCGGATTTGTTATTATGGGGCGCGATGGAATTGAGCAAGGAGCGCCGGCGAAATTTAGTTATGGCGGAACCGAGGGTGGAACTTTTTATCTTCCTATTGGTTTAGATGGAAAAGTTGAAGAAGTGGAATTTGTTTTCGGACCCGAGGGAAATGTTTATGACAGAATAGGGAAGAAATAATTTTATAAATATTAGATTAGTTCTTCATCCAACTTCTTTCCCAGCTTCTGACTTCGTGTTCGTCGAGAGAGACATTGAATTTTCTTTTTTTCATGAGAAGTTTTCTGTAAAGGAAGCCGAAGAGGATGCCGAAGAACATTCCAGATAGATGGGCGATGTTGCCAGTGTTGTTTAATGGGTTGTTTGTGAAGAAGCCGTAGGCGCCGAGGATGTCTGCTGCTGCCCAGACTATTCCTGCGACGAACATTGGCATTGGTATGCTGTAAACCCAGACGACCATTAACGGGCGGAGGATTATTAAAGCTCCGAGAATTCCGAAAATAGCTCCAGACGCTCCGAGAGAAGAGTCGTAAAAATTTACCGCGATTAGATTTGCTAAAATTCCTGTTGTGAAAAAGACGACAAGAAATCTTTTGCTTGAGATAAGGCTTTCAAGGATTGAGCCGAAAAGGACGAGGGCGAAGAGATTTAGTAGGAGGTGGGCGATGCCGCCGTGAAGGAAAATCGCGGTGACGAAACGCCAAGGTTGCTGCCAGGAAGTTTGGTCTAAGACGAGAATGTCTATGAAACTGGAGAATAAAATTTGAATTATGAAAATTAAAATCATTAACAAACAGAGTTTGAGTGCGTAAAAGCGGAAGCGTTTCATGTAACTTTTAGTGGATGGAGGTTTATAAAATTCTTGGAAGATTGGGTTTGTTGAAAATCTTTTCTATAGGGTTTAAGATTCCCACAGGGATTTCACTTTCAGTGAAAAACCCACCCTTCCTCGCCCACCCCTTTCGCCCCAATCAAAATAGTAAACCTGTAATTTTTGTTTTTTTAACAAAGCCGAAGGATGGGAAATCTTCTATTTTGAAACATTATTTCATTTATGAAATAATGTTACTACTTTGATAAAATGCTACAAGTTTATATATTTGAATCTTTTTCTTTTACGAGGAGTGAAAGCATGGCGAACGCCATTCAATCAATTGCGTTCAATAAATTTCACACTATTGAAAGGAGGTTGAAAGAAGATGAATAAGTTTTTTATTCTAACACTAACGATTACAAGTATTTTACTATTTAGCACGGGGGTTTTTGCTTTTAGCACGACGACTTACTTACAATCTCAGGGAGTTGGTTCTTATGCACAGTTATCTCCAAATCACGTAACTTCTGGAGTTCAGTCAGTAGACCTATATGCTCCATTCGATAATGCAAATGGTCCGGAAGGTCGAGTAAGAATACAATTTAATGAACCCGTAACTCTGAATGATATAGCAAATATTTCTTGGCAGCAATATGTTGCACAAGGATATGCATCCCATGTCGACGTCAAAATTGATACAGACAACAATGGAACCGAAGATGATGCATTAGTATTCGAGTATGCTAAAGTTAGTTCTGCTAATTGTGATGCAACACCTTATCCTACTGGACAAATGAATACTTTTGGAACTTTGGGTATCGTAAATAATGCGGCTATGGCCTGGTTATCATCAGGAGATGCAGGACCCTGCGGCGGCAGTCCGACTTTTTATTGGCATTCGTTAACAGACTGGAAATTAGGAAATAACACAAACGGTATTAACGGTAGCACCAAGGTAACCGCTTTCGAAATTGAAGTCGATGGATGGATTGAACAATCCGAGGCATTCATTGATGATGTAATGCTTAATGGGCAGCTCATTCAGAACTTTGAAGGAACGCAAATCGGTTCTGGCGAGGTCGGCACAGATTTCACGTTTTTGGCTAATCCAAATCCATTGAATTTTGGGACAATCGTTGCTGGGCATTCCGGCGTGGCTGTTTCGACATTAACAGTTGGGGCATCTAATTTGAAAGTTCAGAATGTAGCTGTAACTTCAATTATCGGAACTGTCTTTAATGGAACAAATGTGCTTTTTAGTCAGAATGGAGGAATTAGCTACATGTCTGCACCGAGTTGGACACCGTTATCAATTCCCCACAATACAGTTTCTAATCTGCATGTGAAGTTAACAATTCCATCTGGAACTCCTTCTGGAGCATTTAGCGGACAAATAGTGTATACTGTTATGGAAGCAATCTAATATGAAAGTTCAAATTTTTTCTTTTTTCTTTTTTATATTGGTTTTCTCTAGCTTGGTTGGCGCGTCATTGCAGTTAGACAGGGGAAGCTTGGTTTTCAGTCTCGGCTTAAACGAAAGAGCTTGCAAGACAGTAAGAATTTCGTCGGGCGATTATTTCGGGGGAATTCAAATCAAAGATATATGGGCGGGGACTCCTGACGAAGCAAGGAATTTTGGGGCGTATAATTTTACTTCGGAGGATCATGGCCTTTCAATTTCTTATGCTAAGCCAATTAGTAACCTTCAGAATTCTGTTGATGAAGAAGTTTGTTTGGAAGGTTCGAAGCTGGGAGATTACAAAGGAGCGATAATTTTTACTCCAGAATCATCTGAGCAGATTAATGTTGAAATTGGAACATGGCTTTTAGTTCATGTTTCCGAAAATCCGCAAGAATTAACTGAAAAACAAATGTCTGTTTTTAGTTCTGGAAGCGGAAGCGGCAGTTCAGCTTTATCTGGACAGAAAGTGTCTGATGAAACAGTGAGCAAAACGAATGGGAATTTTGACACTTTAGCTTACACACGCGAGGGGCAGCAAGAAGCATCGTCTCCTATAATCGGAACAGTTGTTAACGAAGACGGCTCATCCAGAAATACTGTTATTAGCATCATAGTCATATTCATTGTCGCAATTGCGCTTGCGATGTTTTTTATTCAGCGCAGGAGAAGAATAGCGAGAAATCCATGGTTAAATTCTCAATATTAATTATAGGCATATTGGTATTCTCAGTAGGAATAGTTGGAGCGGTAGGAAGCATCACAGCAACGCAGAACCTTACAGTTATGGTTGTAGGCGCTCTACATGAAATTTTCGTTACATCGCCAGTTGATGGAACGATTTATACTTCCAGAGTTGTTTGGGTCAATGTAAGCACGGGTGCTGATATTGTTGGCTATATCAAATATAGGGACAATGATAAAAACTCAGAAGTTACTTTGTGCAGAAACTGCAATGCATCGTCGAAGAGAAAACCGTTTGACGAAGGATTTCATGATGTTTTATTTAGCGCAGCCATGCCAGAAGGACTGATATACAAGCATGTTAAATTCTGGGTTGACAGCAAGGTGCCTGTAATAAAGAAAGTTGGCCCGAGAAAAGGATTCTGGTTTGAGGACTACATGATTCAGTTTTATGAAGTAAATCCGAAGCAGGTTCTTCTGGCATATGGAAATAACATAACAGGATACAGGACGGAAGAGGTAAACATTTCATTATGCACTGTGAAAAGAGATACTTGGACATGCAATGGCAATGTTAGTTTAGCAGACTACGATTTGGAAAAAGTAGACTATTGGTTTAGCGTTTATGATATTGCGTCGCACAGCGCTCTTTCAAAAATTAAGACTCTGGACGTTGATTCTTCATCGCCAATTATAGAAGATTTGAATTATTCGCTTGATGGGCGGGAGGTTAGTTTTGCGATTGACATTGATGAACTAAATTTCAAAGTAGCCAGTTACAAGGATAGTTTAATAAAAAAGCCGAAGGAGATTGTTCTGTGTCGGGGCCTGAAGGATGGTAAATGTTTGTCCAATAAAAGATTTGCGAATGGAAATCATAGCCTTCTTTTGACAGTCAGAGATAAAGCGGGGAATTCTGCAAACGAGACGATTTTTTTTGTTGTTTGATTGAACCTACATACGTGGAAATGTTTTTATATGGATATTTAATTGAAAGAGCATGCCATTTAAAGACAGATTAGTTGTGGGATTGGGCGGAGGGCCGATTCCGGGAAAGTTTTATTTTCATACTAATGGGAGAGATGCCTATGGGATGTATGAGTCCAGTCAAGTAATGGGCGCGATGGAACATTTACGAGAAGCTTTAAGGCAGACTGGAGAGCCGAGAGAATTGTTTTACAAGGACTGGGAGTTTATGGTTGGAGCTATGTGGGGAGACCGTGGACAAAGGGTGATGGATGTTTTCGGGGCGACGGAAAAAGAGATATTGTCCGGAAATCCTGAAATTGAAGGCTGGGTTGTAAGGGAAGGTGTTGCCAGGAGGGAAAAGGGCATTTCATGTTTAGAAGGTTTGGGTTTGGCAGTTGCAGAGTTTCGCCTTAGAGTAAATAGCGACAGTTTATTGGCATATTTGCAAGCAGACATGCCGAAGCTGCCATTTGTTTCTGGCGATACGCATGTAATTAGGATGTAGGAAGTTTTAAAAACTCACAATCTTTTTTTTGAATATGACAACTAAAACTTGGGGGTATCCCCATTGGCATCACAAGAAGTGATTTATTTAGTTGTGACTTTGATTGCGAATTTGATACAGATTCTAGCTTAAATTTACAGGTCCCAGCCATCGCCCAAGAAATTGTAATACCTAACTCCTCGTCGGACAGAGTGGTTGTGGATGTTTTCAGTTTTGATGGTGTTAGAAGTTTTCTTTTAAGTAATGCAGGGTTTTCGCTTCGCTCAAAAAATTATAATGCCACCAAAAACCCCGAACAGAGGGGTTGTGAGTTGATGTTTGATTTTTCCTTGAGTTTGGAAGAAGCTGAAGATATCAGACAGTTAAGCGACATAACAAATAATTTTATAATCTCATTTGGAGATATAATTAAATATATGGCGATTGTAGTTCAACGGTTAGAACGTACGACTGTGGCTCGTAAGACGAGAGTTCGACTCTCTCCTTTCGCTTCGAATGAAATGAGAAGAGAAAATGATCGGCCGGAGGTCGGGCTTTTCGCTTTCAGCGAAGCTGAACTGGAATGGAAAAATGAAAATGTGCAAGTTTCGCAGCTAAATCTTTATAAATTCATGGAGGTTTAATAAAATATGGCACAAGAAATGAATCTAGACGTGAAGGAAATATTGACCAGGTTGGCAAGGCTTCAGGCAGATGTAGAATATATTAAGTCCAATATGAAATTGGAAGACGAACTGAAAGAAGAGATGAAGGCGTGGGAAGAAACGGGCGCGGAAGACTGTGCTAATTTTCTTGAAAAACATAATTTATAATGGATAAAGGAGAATTGTGGGTTGTGTCGTTTCCTTTGAGAAAGGGAAGGGAGCAGAGCGGAAATCGGCCTGCCGTTATTATGGCGGATACGATGACCGATATAGTATTGGCTGTTCCATTAACATCTAACTTGCAGGCTCTAGAAGAGTTTTCTTTTACGCTTGGGATTAGGAAATCTCAGCGAAACCAGCTGGATAAAGATTCTGTTGCGTTGATTTTTCAATTGCAAGCAGTTGATAAAAAGAGGCTTGTTCATAAAATGGGAAATTTGGAGGATTCCGATTTGGAGCAAATTAATAAAAAGCTAAGAGATTTATTGAAACTATGAAAATGGAAGTATCAAAAGTTAAGGGATTTCAGGATGTTTTGCCGCCTGAAAGTCTGAAGAAGGCAAGAGTGAAGGAAGTTATTGAGAAATGGTTTAGGCTTTATGGGTTTGTGCCTTGGGAGACGCCGGTTGTTGAGTATGACGAGCTGATGAGACCGGACAATTTACCTAGCGAAGGAGTTGATGAGGCAGTTTCGGACAGGTTTAAGCTGCAGGACAGGGGAGGAAGAAATCTTGGACTTAGATACGAATTTACTTTTCAGCTTTCTAGGATTTTGAAAGAGAATCCGAATATGAAAATGCCGATTAAGAGATATCAAATTGGGGAAGTTTTCAGGGATGAGCCGATTTCTGCGAGGAGATTCAGGCAGCTCACGCAGTGCGATGTTGATATTATTGGAGACGCTACAATAAATCCGGATGCTGAGGTCTTGGCTTGCTTTGCTGACATCTTGAAAGAGTTGAAAGTTGAGTTTGAGATTGTTGTGAATAACAGGAAACTTCTTGAGTCGATTATTGACAGTGTTGAAATTCAGAACGTTAAAGGAGTCATGAGAGAATTAGACAAGATGGACAAGACGGGAATTGATGAAGTAAAAGCTAATTTGAGAAAGTATGCAGAGGCGAATCAGATTATTACGCTGTTGAGGCTGCTTGAGAAAGATTTGGCTTTCTTCAAAGAGAATGGATTTGATGGGGTTGACGAGCTGGTTGAGTTGATGGAACTTTGCAAAGCTTACGGCGTGAAGATCAATTTTAATCCTGGTTTAATTAGAGGGTTTGGATATTACACTGGAAATGTTTTTGAGATTAGAGTTAAAGACAGCAAAGATTCTATCGCTGGAGGCGGAAGGTATGATAAGAGCGTTGGAAAATATCTTGGAAGAGAGATTCCAGCTGTTGGAATTTCATTCGGGCTTGAGAGAGTTACTGAAATGGCGAGTGTGAAAATGGATGGATTTCCTAAAGTGCTAATTCTAAGTATTGAGCAGGACTTGGCGGCGATTAAACTTGTTGTAAAGTTAAGGAAGGAAGGGATTTCTTCAGGAATTGATTTCAGGAAAGTCGGGAAAGGAATGGATTATGCGAACGCAATGAAAATTCCTTATGTTGTTTTTCTCGGGGAAAGCGAAGTCGGAAGCAAAAAGTACAAGTTGAAGAACATGGAAACGGGGAAGGAAGAGCTGTTGAGCGAATCTGGGTTGATTAAGAAACTGGGGAAGTAGACGACCTTGTGAGCGATAGATAACGAAAGTGTTAAATAATCTTGACGTCTTTTAGGAATATGACAGAAACAGCAAGCATAGAAAAAGTGTATATGGAACTTCTTGCGTTGAAGAAGGAGATAGATTTTATAAAAACGCGCATTATGGATATAGAAGTTGTTATGACTTCTGAGGAAGAAGCTCAATTGGAAGACGCTCTTGAGCAGCACAAAAAGGGAAAAACAAAGAAACTGGAAGATTTGAAAAAAGAATTGGGTGATTAAGGTGTTTGAAATTTTCTTCGGTTCTCAGCCAGAAAAATTTCTTAAAAAGGCTGAGAAAGAATTAAGGGAAAGACTTTGGGATAAGCTAGATGAATTGAAATTAAATCCGTTTCCCTCTGATGTTGTTAGAGTTGTTGGCACGAAAGAAAAGGCGTTTCGGGTGAGAGTTGGAGGCTATAGGATACAATATTATGTTTTTCAGGATAAAAAGGAGATACTTGTTTTTGACATTGATAAAAGGGGAAGAGCGTATTAATTGTTCTTTCACCCGCTAAGTTAACAAAAGACTAGCAATCCAAAAGATTGACTTTCATGTTTATTACGTCGAGGGTTTGGCCGTCAATTGAGATTGTTGACTTGGCTTTGTCAAGTGTTATTACTGCAGATTCTTTGTATGTAACAGAGTGTTCCCTGATTTCCCCGGAGACGTAGAATTTTATTTTGTTCGGGCCGATTTGCTGTGCGCTGTTGACGTTATAAGTGTAAGATATTCTGTTGCTGTTTTGGGCCGTGAAGGAACCCCTTCCCAAGGAAGCTTTTCCGGACGGAACATAAAGGTTCAAACGGTTGCGTTTGGTGTAAGTGTTTTCGCCGATATTTGTGGTGCCGCCGGTTGCTCTGACAGAACAGATTTGAACTGATTTAGGAGAGCGAACTATTATCTCCTTTTTTGAACTTTCGAGTTCTATGCCGGGTGTTGTTACAAGATACTTCGAAGTGTATTTGCCTGGAAGAAGCGAGACTGAATTAATTGAAACATTGTATTTTAAAGCGCCGGGAAGATATCCCTGATCGTAACCGTAACCATATCCATAACTATAACCGTATCCAAACTGATAATCGGAAGTTTCAACCTGCTCGATTTCGATTCCAGGGCAGGAATTAATTAAAGTAGCGTTTGGGAAAAACTCGCAGGAAATTTGCTGCGGGCCGTCAAGAATCAGAGTTAATTTTTGGATGTCGAGAAGTTCTCCTTCTTTAATTTCGACTGTAATTTGCAAGCCGAGCATCTCGCCCTGGGTGATATCATCGTCGAGGATTGTGAAATTCAAGAAGTATGCGCCGACAGGGCCAAGCATGAGCAAAGAGAAGATGATGAATAATGTTATGAAAATTGAAATAATCTTTTTATTTAAGAAGTAATTTTTCATAATTGAAATAATACATTCTTATATATAAATGTATTTCACTTTAAAGAAGTAGTAAAAGTTTAAAAGTTGTTCTTTCTTATTGCCGATTTTTTGTTATTTTTGGGTAATGATTTTTGATGAGTTTGACTATACGAATTCTCGGTTAAAATAGCTTCAATTGTTATTGCTCACAAGAGACTAGGTCACTCGCTTCGCTCATGAGGCAGCCAGTTCGCTAATTACTTTTGACTATTTTGTTGTGGGTAAGATTATGCTCTGTCCGGAATAGGTTTTCTGATTGATTTTATGATTCCCACATATTTCGACTATCGTCGAGTCCCACCCTCACCACCCCTCACCTCCGCCCCAAGATGCTAGTAAAATCAATAAACTCCGGACAGAGCATAAGATTAGATAATAATATATGATATTATGGTTTGGGCTTTATTAATTCTAGGGGCTGTTATTTATTGAGAGAGATAATTATTTTTCTTTTTTGACTGGAGGCATTTGCGGCAATTTTCTGGACTTTCTGGAGCGGAGATGGGAATTTTCCCGGACTTTTACGATTATGTTAATTGTTGTTATGATGCAGTTCATCAATAGGAGGATGACGATAAATTGAAGACCTTCTGGTAAACTGTTGCCCGCAAAATCAATTGAATATCTGGTTTCTGGCTCGATATTGCTTATGCCGAGAGAGTTTAAAGAGGAATCTTCATCCAAGAAGTTTGTGCCGTCTTCGAGAAGGCAAAGCCTTTCCTGTTCGGGCATTTCTTCAATTTCGCAGGCGTTGAGGTTTCTGTAACATTCTCTGTATTGCATGCCGGCAGAGCAGGATGACCAGGAATTGCAGGTCCATTCTTTAGCGCAGGAGCTTCCGTCGCTGTTACCGTCGTCTCTTAATGTTATGGTTTTTCCGGATTGAGTGTAAACTTGGTCATTGATTTCGGCTTTGAAAAGAGAGGTATATGTTCCGGGCTTTAGTTTCTTAGTGTCGATTTCAACTTTGTATTTTAAGGTTCCGGGAGCGAAGCCATAACCGTAGCCGAAATTATAGTCGTAACCGTAGTTATAGCCAGGATCTTGGATTTTTGTGATTTTTATATTATCGCAACCGTTGAGAGGCTGGCCATCTTTGTCAAATGTGCATGAAATTTTTTCTCTTCCAGAGAGTTCGAGAATTAATTTATTTATTGAGGGTCTTTCGGTCTGTTCGATGTTTATTTGTGCAGTGAAAGTTACCAGCTCGCCTTGTTTGGGTTTTTCTTTGCTTACTAAAAGATTTAACGTGAAACCGTCTACAGGACCAGACATTAGCAATAGAGCTATTACAAATGTTGTGAATAATAGTGCAAGAATCTTGCTTTTAGCCATGCCCTTTTAGATTAGGCGAACTTTTTAAATGTTGCGGCTGTTGTAATTATAGAATGGTATCTATTATAATTTTAATTGATATGTTACTAAATAGTGGTAGCAAATAATAAAGTTTAAATAGATGTTGTACTTGAGCAGATTATGGTAAATAGAAGCAAAGCGAATAGTCAGAATTCTTGGATGAAGTGGAGAGAATTCGGAGCAGTCGGAGACAGATACGGAAGAGTAGCCGGAGAAGCATACGCGTTTTTTGATTGCAATGCGAGCGGTGAGCAAATTGGGCAAGAGCTGCCGACTATCCGAGAATTAGTTAAAACTCCGAAGGGATTGGTGCTTCGCTTGTCTGAGGAAGGGCTGCCATATCTTGGTCCAAATACTTTTGATGATGAACTATTGAATATTTATTCAGATGCTCAAGAAGCAGGGATGAGATATAGTCTTGCAGCGAGAGGCCTTCCGACTATGACTAACCGCCAGACCGCTGACGAATTGGCTGCTATCTTGAATCAGGCTTATCAATCACCGCTGTATGAAGATGGAGAGACTTTCAGGGGAAGAGTTTTTTACAAGGATGGGGAAAGATACGAAGATAGATAAACTATAAATAAGGGCTTTAGAGTGAAGACCTTATTAGAATTAAATAAATAGAATCTATAGAAAATATCTTTCTTCTAAATTAACTTTCATTTTAGAGAGTACAGGATTTTTCACATTAGATTTTATTTTTTCAATCTTTACATCGGGCAAAATCTTTTCCAAATAGCTATTAATTAATGAAATATCTCCTCCAGAGGTAACTGCAAAACGAACCGCATTTTCACTATCCCCTGAATTTTCCACTAAAACGTTTTTGTTATTCTCTAAACAAAGTTTCCTAATTCTCCCTCTTAACATGATTTTGGTTAATGGAGACGATTTAGTAGTGATTTCATAAACATCCTAGTCTATAAGTTTTTCTGACATAAATTTTAACATCTTTTATTATTAATAAATTTATCAGTTAAAGGTTTTAGTAAAACTTGCCAGAGTAGTATGCCGGCCTGTTTTTTAGATGATTTTTTCTTATGGCTATTAGAATTGAAAGCCCGCCGATAACAATTACGAAGCCGGCGACGAGCAAAAATAGGTCTGCGATTGAAGCTCTTTGGAATGTGCCTATGACTGCGCCGGTGATTCTTGAAATTCCTTTTGGAGAATTTTTAGTTTCAGTTACAGTTGGAACGGGGTTATCTGATTCGCCGGATGCTCCGGAATTTTTGGGTTGAGTGTTTTGAAGAGCGAGGTTTTGTGTTGTGCAGGTTTGTGCGACTGAAGGAACTGAAGGGAAGATGGTGCATGAAGGATTTTCTAACGAGCATGAGCGGGTTTGGATACCGTTGGAACATTGAGACCAGTCGGTGCAGGACCAAGTAGTTTTACATTGGGTTCTGTGCCCTCTTGAGCCGCCGTTGACTTGAGCTGGAAGAGCTGAGATTGAGAACGACTCTCCGTTTTCTGAGAATGTGTTTGAATTGTTCTTCATTTTAACTGAGAGTTTTGTTGTGTAATCGCCTAAGGAATAATCAGTTGTGTCGAGAGTTATTTTGTAAGTTAGTTTGCCTGAGAGCTTGCCGCCATAGCCGTATCCGTAACCGAAGTTGTAACCATAACCGTGAGAGTAACCGTAATTGTAACCGTAGCCGTAATCAATCGTGCCGACTCTTTTGATTTCTAATATGCCTTTGCAGCTTCCCATGATTTCACCGTTTGGAGAGAATTTGCATGTTTGAGATTCAGGTCCTTCAAGAGTTAGGATTAGGAATTCTATTGGAAGAGATTCGCCATTTTGGATGTCAACTTCTACGGTGAACTGGATTTTTTGGCCTTGGAAGGGGGATGAGTTGTTTACTTTTAGAAAAAGGTCAAAAGCTTGAGCAGGACCAGCTATTACTAAGAGTAGAATTACTGCTGCCGAGACAAACCATGATGTTGTTTTGTATTCCATGTCATTCTTTGCCTGCTTATTCCAGAAAACTAAGGTATTTAACTCTTATGTCTTTGCTGTAACTTTGAAATGGTAAATTATTCTGTAATTGTAAGAAAGGTACAGAAGGTTTAAATAAAAATTTAGGGGTTTTTGCTTTGGTGCGAAATTTTAACACTGTTGCCTCCCTTGGTTTAAATAGGATGAAGCTAAGGGAATTTAATGGAAAAGAGAAAACTTGTTTCGGTTTTGGTGACTGCGGGGATTTTGGGAATCCTGCTGATGGCTGGGCCAGCGTTTGCTTATCTTGTTTCGTTGAATATAGCAGATGATTCTGTCGAAGAAGGGCAGGACGTAGAGTTTACAGCTAATGTTCAAATAGGAAGCGATGAGTTTGTTGATATTCAGAATCTGACTCTGGAAGTTTTTGGGCCGGTGAATAGGTCTTGTGTTTTTGATGTTAACGGAAATGAGCTTTCGGGATGCGAAGATGTGGATGTTGAGCTGGTGTCTGCGCCGAACTTTACTTTTGGGTATGGATATGGCTATGGATTCAATGACGGGAATTTAACTTATAACATAACTGTGAAGGGCGACGGCCTTGAAGCTGGGAATTATTCAAGTGAAATTATTTTGAATGTTGCAGGAGATGAAAGTAGTTATGCCGGACCCGATTTTGAAGTTCTTGCGAGAAATGAAAAAGTAGTTGTCTGTCATGTGCCTCCTGGAAATCCTGGAAACGCACAAACTATTAGTATAGGTGAAAGCGCAGTTGCAGCGCATCTTGCCCATGGAGATTATCTTGGGGAATGTGTTGAAGGTGAAAATAGTTCTAATGGGAACAGCGGGAATAGCCAAGGGAATGGACAGGGGAATAGTAATAACGGAAATGTCGGCGTGAACGGCAATAGCGGGGGTAGTAATAGCAATGTCAGCGGGAATGGAAATTCCGGTGGAAATGGAAACGGGAAGAAAAAATAATTCTTAATCTGTTTTAGGGCTTTGCTGAAAATCTCTTAGAATTGTTTTACTCGCAACCACGCTTGTTATTATATCTGCAATATCCTCTCGCGTAACATGCTCACTCGCAGCCACGCTCGAAATTTGCTAATTACTTGCACTCGCGTAACATGCTCGCCTTTATCACGTCTTCAACCCCGCCCCCAATCAATATAGTGAATCAATAATTTGACTTTTTTAGCAAAGATTGTAGCTACATAACAGTAAAAGTTATTTGGAAGTACATTAACGCCCATTAACAGAAAGTTTATATAGTGCGAACTTTTGGGTTTCTGAGTAGAGAAAATGAAATATTCCAAAACATACTCTGGACTTATTGCATTTAGCTTAATTGCAATTTTAGTTCTTGCAGGGCCGGCTGACGCGTTTGTGAGCTCTTTGGAAGTTGATGATTCGGTTGTTGAGCAAGGAGAGAAAGTCGTGTTCACAGCGAGCGTTGAACTTTCCAAGGGAGAGTTTGAAGGAATAAACGATTTAATCATTGATGTTAATGGTCCGGAGAATTTGACTTGCGAGTTTTCGGTTGACGGCGAGGTAAAGTCCGGATGTGAAGGCATGAAGATAGAAAGAATATCTGCTCCTGATTTTGGATACGGTTATGGTTACGGATACGGCTATGGGTATGGATATGGTTACGGATACGGCGAAGTTAAAGGAAAGCTAGTTTATAAGATTACGCTGGATACAGACGGTCTTGACGTGGGAAATTATTCGACTTCCTTAACGGTAAAGTATGGTTTGAGCGAGCAAAAAGTTGAAGGAGAGAGTTTTGAGATAGTCCAGAAGCACGAGGGGAAAGTAACTATTTGTCATGTTCCTCCTGGAAATCCTGAAAATGCGCACACGATAAAAGTTGGCGCTTCGGCCGTTCCTGCTCATTTGATGCACGGAGATCATGTTGGGGAGTGCGCAGAAAATAATGATGACAATAATGAAAGCGAAAAGGAAAATGGGCGCGGTGGTTCGCACGGGGGTGGTTCTGAATCTGGAAGTTCTGACGAAGAAGACGATGAAGAAGGAAATATTTACGAAAACTTGACTTATGAAAATGAAACTAATGGGCATGGAAATGGGACTTGGGAAAATGAAACTCATGAAGATGATGACGGGAAAAATGAGACTAGCCAACATGGAAATGAAGCAATGAAGAATGAAACTCATGAAGACGAACACGACGATGGGAATGTAAAAAACGAGACAAGGAAAAACGAAACTGAACAAAATAGAAACGATGACCATGAAGATTCAACAGTAGAAGATTCTCAAGACGATGAGCATGAGGATAACGGAAACACAAACGGCAAGGAAGATGAAGTTCAGGAAGAGCAAGGCAATGGAGATAGCAAAGATGGGAACAATAGCCAAGATGAGGAAAGCGACGATGACGAAAATGATAGCCAAGATAAGGGGAATAACGGAAACGGAAGTAATGATAACGGAAACAGCAGAAATGTAAAGGTTGAGAAGAGCAATAATGGAAATGGAAATGATGGTGGGGAAACGGGAAATGGAAATTCAGGAAACTCAAACGGGAATAATGGAAATTCTGGCGGAAAAGGAAAGAAAGAGAAGTAGGATTGAGTTTTGCGAGGCAGAAAGGGTTAAATAATACAGGAAAGTGATTTATTTATGAAATCTTTTACGGCGATTATAAGAAAAGGAGAAAAGCAGTTTGTTGCTTTGTGCCCAGAAGTTGATGTTGTCAGCCAGGGATACACTATAGAGGAGGCAGTTGAAAACCTTAAGGAAGCTGTCGGGCTTTATTTGGAAGAAATGGGCGAACCTGAACAATATGGCTCTCAAGATACTTTTGTAGTCAAATTTGAGGTGAAACCATTTGGCAAAGTTACCGAGGCTATCGGGTAAAGAAGTTATAAAAGCTTTGAAGAAAGCGGGATTTATTGAAGTGCGACAGCGAGGAAGTCATGTTATCATGATAAAACAAACAGCCAATGAAAAGATTCCCCTTGTTGTGCCGATGCACAGAGAAATTGATACTGGGATGTTGTTGGAAATAATTAGACAATCAAAGATGAATCGTGATGAGTTCCTTGGTCTTCTTTAGTTAATTTGTTCTAATTCTAGTTAACTCCTGATTGGTTCTTGTGTAACTCTAAAATGGTAAAAAGCACAAGGTTTAAAAGGATTTAATAAGTTTGAGAAATATGATAGACGTAATGCAGAGTAGTGGTAAAAGGTTAAAGGTTATTGTCATGAGTCCGGCGTATAATGAAGCGGAGAACATAGCCAAGGTGATTAAAGGAGTGCCGAGAGAGATTCGTGGAGTTGGGGAAGTTAAGGTAATGGTGATTGACGACCATTCGAGCGATGGCACTGCTATGGTGGCAAAGAACGCAGGGGCAGATTATGTTTTCAGGCAGAAGCAGCGTTCAGGACTCGGAGCGACTTTTAAGAAAGGAATCGATATTGCTTTACGACTCGGAGCTGATATAATTGTGAATATTGATGGAGACGGACAGTTCAATTCGAAAGATATTCCGAAGCTTATTGCGCCGATTCTGGAAAATGAAGCTGATATGGTGACCTGCTCGAGATTCTTGCAGCCGGAAATGACTAAGAACATGCCTTGGAGCAAGAGATGGGGGAATAAAAGATTTTCAAATTTAATAAGCAGAATAACTGGAGAGAAATTTTCTGATACGCAGTGCGGGTTTAGAGCTTATTCGAGAGAGGCGGCTTTGAGGCTGAACCTGAAGGGGAAGTTCACTTACACGCAGGAAGTTTTCATAGATTTAGTTGAGAAAGGAATGAGAATAAAGGAAGTGCCGTGCGAGGTTCAGTATTTTGAAAACAGAAAGTCGGTAATTTCGAGCAAAAGTTTTACGGGACTTGTGAAAGGATATGGATTCAAGAGTTTGGGAATAATCGCGAAGACGACAAGAGATACGCAGCCATTGACTTTCTTTGGGATGCCTGCATTGATGGTTTTTATTTTGGGATTTATTGGAGGAGCGTACTCTTTTGTTTATTGGCTTATTTACAGCGCGACGACGCCGATTAGAACTTTGTTTAACGTTTCTGTTTTTTTTATGATATTTGGAGTTGCGCTTGGGATTTTAGCGATGGTTGCAGACATGCTGAAGACGATAAAAGGAACGCAGGATGAGCTTTTGTACAGGTTGAAGAGGAATGAAGTTGACCAGAGCCATGCGATGAAGACGCTGAACGGGCATGTTGAGAAAGTCAATGGAACGATGAAGAAGATTAATGGACATGTGAAAGAGATGAAGATGAACGGAAATGGAAGCGGACACGCGGACAAGAATGATAAAGAGAATGAAGTTGAGATGTTTGCGGAAGGAAAAGATGAAAAGAGTGTTGGATATTATGCGGGATTGAATGCCCATAAAAGACGAATGAAAGAGCGATGACGAAAGGGTTAAATAATTGAAAAGAATAAGAACTGTATGGAATATAAAGAAATGAACTTGGCTGAGTTATATAAGAAATTAAGAATTATAGAACAGTCTATGGTGACGAAAAAAGAGCTGGACACGGCCTTGGAAAGTGTTATGGTTTTCTCAAATGAAGAGACTATGAAGCAGATTGAGGGGAGCGAAGAAGATATTAAGGCGGGAAGAGTAAGGAAGATTAATTCTGTTAGCGAGTTATGATGGCTTATTACAAACCCGTCGCCATTTAGTATTTAATCAGAGAAATCAATCTCGCTAGGCAGTTTTTTATCTAACTTTTGCAACAGTCTTTTGAGAAGATAAACTCTTTTTCCAAAAGCAAATATTCCGACGCTCTTTACTTCGCTCGTGTTTTCATCCTTTCTAATGAAAACGCCTTCTTCCGGTTCTTCAGTAAAGCAGGGCGTCGGCTCTCCGAAAAATACCTCTAAAAAATCTGCTTCCTTGTCGTAATGGATTTCATATATTGTATCTGTCATTTTATTTTATCCTCGTAATATGCTGTTACGATGTACCCTTCGCCGTTTAAATATTTAACTAAGACGAGGAGATATTTGTAAGGCGATGGCCTATGTTTGAAATACTTATAGTAAAAACCGGCTTTCTCATCTAGTTTAGGAAAAGTAATTTTATCGGGCTCTTTTATGGTCTCTTCTAGTTCTTCTGCGTTTTCAACTTCCGGATGTTTTTTTCTTATATGAGTCCACCTTTCCTGAGAAAGATGAATTCGCTTGCCGGATTTGTCAGTTACTTCAAATACGTAACTCATTGTCAAGAGATTAAACGTTTGTTAATAAAAGTTAGCTTATGCTTTGCATGTTTTGTCATAACTCAAGAGTTACATAAATCGTAAGGGTTTTAATGGCTGAGAAGTAAGGATTTTTATGTTAGGAAGCAGTGAAATTGGGATGCTTTGCGTGATTTGCATAGGAGACGAAAGATGAAAGAATTTGATTATTATATTTTTATAGACTATTCGGAGAATTTTCTAGGATACTTAATTTTGGATGGCGAAGAGATAAAGACAATTTTGCCGAAGATATCAAAATTTGCCCATTATAAAAAACTCAGGCACAAGTCTTTGTATATTCATTCGATTAAAAAAGTCGTCGACAAAATGGAGTTAATAAAATACTTTGTTAAGTTCAAGATAAAAACGTTAAGGGATACTCCTGAGATTTATGCGGATTTGGTTGAGTTTATCAGGAAGAATGATAATTGCATTATTTTTATTTCAGTAGATGATAGGCAGTTCTCTAATTTTGAAAGACTGGTTAGAAATATAGACGGGAAAAATAATAAGATTGTGAAAGAGAGCCAATTGAAAAAGGGCTCTGCAGAGCATAGACTGAGTTTAGTTTTAGACACGTTATTAAATATGGAGAGATTAAAAAATGAAAGCAAGTAACTTAGAAATTAAGCATAGGGTAAGGAGGTCCGTCAATCCTACTAACCGCATCATCGCATTAAGCGAGCACGGGATTCGTCAGGTCCTGTTCCCCTATGATTTGTCTAGTGACTTGAATTATATAAACTTTGCGGATAACGCTGAATTGGAGGAATTGATATGAGTAAGAGAAAGCTGGTTGTGTTTGCTTCGACCATTTGAAAACCGCTAAAAATATAAACCACTAGCGACTTTAATCTTAAAAGAGAATGGGAAAAATAGTTCCGAGAACTGCGAAGGACGTGGTAAAAATTCTTGAAAGATTCGGTTTTAAGTTTGTGAGCAGGGGCAGGCATGACAAATATAGGAATGAAGAAAGGGGGATTAGTGTTCCTGTGCCCGTGAGCCACGGAGTTATTTCAAGAGGAGTAATTCAATCATTAATTAGACAAACGGGAATAGCAAGAGAAGAGTTTGAAGTTTAAACGAAGACTCTTGTCAGCATGGGAGCAATTTCAGAAGATTCTTGTTCTATCATAAACGTTCTTTTTTCTTTGGAATCTTCAAGGACAATTTCTGCGGCGTCTTTGATATTTTCGATAGCTTCTTCTAATGTAAGACCTTGTGAGGCGACGTCCAGTTGAACTCCCTGCGCAACGAAGAACTCTTTGCCGTTAATCTTCTCTTTGGTTATAACTACGTCCAAGATAGATTCCTTTCTTTTAGCTTTAGATGTTTCTTCCATTTAGCACCTGTTTTAATTATCTCCTGCAACTTTAAATATCTTCTGTTCGGTGGGGGCTGTTATAGAATTTTGTTCTAACTTAAGAGTTACAGAAATCGCAAGGTTTTTAATGGCTGGAAAGTAAGGATTTTTATGTTTGGAAGCAGTGAAAAAGCAGATAGTAAAATGAAAAAAAACCATTTTGGCGGGAGAACGATGCACATTGATGTCAGCCGAAGGTTTTATCAGGAAGGGGACAGCGGAATCGCGTTTAAAATAATTCCTTCTCAGAAACATAAAGGCATGGTTTTGTCGAATAAACTAAAGAAAGAGTTAATAAGAGATTTTGAGCTGGATAAAAATTATGCCCAGCTTCATGCAGTCTGCATTTATTATCTCATTCGCGACGAACTTGACTCTTTTGATAATCTCGTTATCTGCAATGACGAATCTTATTTTGATGTTAAGAGGTATTTAGATATTCTATTTTTAGATAATGAAAAATATCTTTCCAAGTTTATCACATCGTTAAGCAAATTAAGAGAGATTACAGGAGACGCGAAAATCCGCTCTTATGCCGACGGCATCGCAAATGTTTACAGAAGGAAGGCGTTGAAGCCAATCAGAAGACGACAGAAAGGCGTTTTGCTGGATATAGTTCAAATAAACTACAAAATGATTAAAGAAAAATTGGAGGTAACTAAAAAAATTAAGTAAATGGTATGAATTTTCCCAACCAATTACACGCATACGCGCTGGATACATCACATACGTGGTGCTTTTACGGGGTTCATTCCACTTACAAGTTATATAGAACATGGAGTTATATAAAACTTTTGGTTTAGAAAGTATGGAAAAAATTAAGTTAACAGAACCCGATGGTACTGAAACGCGCATCTCAAGGTGCACTGACCAGCAGGCTTTACCTGTTAGTAACTTCAGGCTTTTGGATATTATAAACCTTTCGGGCAACACTGAGTTGGGAGAACTAAGAATGGAAGGAAATGCTGATTGCGAGAGACGGAGGACAACAGATGAAGATGAAGAGGGAAAGTTTAAATATCCCAAAGAGGGGATAATATTATCTCATATTTGTAGGAACATGGAATCAAAAAATCAAAAAGAAATATTGAACTTGTTCAGGAAGAATGTTTTTCTAAAAGCAAGCATACGGGAACTCTCTAAGAGGCTGAATAAAAAGTCGTATCAGAGGGTTTATGACGCTGTGAAAGAGCTGGAGAGAAGAAGAATCTTAGAATTGGAAAGGGTCGGAAAAAGTGACATTGTTTCTTTGGAGTTGAATCATCAGTCAGTTTTGCATTTATCTTATCTGGATGAAATAGAAAGCATGGGGAAAATTCCGAGTTATGAAAAACTTGCTGGCTTGAAAGAAATTTCCAATTATCTTCTTATTGTAACTGGAAGCTATGCTAAAGGAAACTTTACAAAGAAATCAGATTTGGATTTGGTAATTGTCATTCCAGATAATCAAAAAGCGATTGATGTCCAGAGGAGAGTTGAAAATTTGACTCTCGCATTTTATCCGAAAGTCCATCTTTATGTTTTTAATAATAAGGATTTTCTTGAAATGCTTCTTGATAAGAAAGAGAATTATGGGAAGGAAATTTACAGGAACCACTTGATTCTTAGAAATGCCCATACATATTATGAAATTCTGAGGGAGGCGCGAGAACGTGGATTCAAAGGCTAAGTGGAAAGAAGCTTTGGCGAATGGCAAAATTTATAAACAGAACGCTCTTGGAAGATTTAGAATGTTCCCCAGTGATCCTATGGGGTCGCTGGATGATTTTATCTTTAATCTTGCTGGAGGTGTCTGCTAATGGAAGATACATTAGTTTTTGTTGATGAGGGTTTCTTAGATAAATTGACTAAGTTTTTTGGCGAGGGTATTAGACTAAAGTTTGACAAACTCGGCTTTGCAAGAAGAATCGCCAAGAAGCAGAATTTGTTTTGCAAGCACTTATTTTATTATACCTGCCCGCCGTTTCAGTCAACAAGCCCAACAGATGAAGAAATAAAGAGAAGAAGAGGATATGATAAATTTGTTTCTTCTATAAAAAAGAACAAAGAAGTTACGGTAAGAGAGGGAAGATTGCAAAAAATAATCAATGAAGCCGGAGAAATTGAGTTTAAACAAAAAGGGGTTGATACACTACTAACTATTGACTTAGGCCATACAAGAGAGGATTATCCCAGCATTAAGAGAGTAATTTTGGTCTCTTCTGATACGGACTTTTGCCCGATTATCCAAGACATAAAAAAAAGGGCAGGAATAGAAGTAATCTTGTATAGCTATTTTGATAGAACAAGAAAATCAAAGTTTTCTCTATCCAACGAATTGCTAAAGTGCTGTTTTAAGTATGTTAAGCTAACGAAAGAAGATTTTACATCCTGCCCGATAAGCAATAAAGACGATGAAGGAAAGAGAAAGAGCGAGAGCAACGAAAGAGGCAAGGAAAAAGACAATGAAGAGAGGGGTGAGGGAGATGGAGAATGAGCGCGGCATTGATGAGTATGAGTAAGAGAAAGCTGCTTGTGTTTGCTTCGACGTTTCCGAGATGGAAGACGATGAAGGAGATGGGACGATGAAAGACTTTGATTATTATATTTTTATTGATTATTCTGAAAATTTAATTGGTTATGCAATAATTGAAGATGAAAAATTGAAAGAGCTTCTTCCTAACCTAACCAGGTTTAAACATTATCGCTCTTCTGGCGATAGGATGTCTTACCTTCGGCATATTAAAAAGACAATTGAACGCGACGATATAAAATCTTTTTTTCTTAAATTAAAAATAAAAGAAATGCGCAAGAATATGGAAATTCATCTTGATGTCCTTGAATTTCTGAAAACGCATGAGAATTGCATTATTTTTATTTCGGTTGATAACAGCCAGTATTCTGCTTTTAGAAAAATGGTAAATATTGTTGACGGAAAAGACATAATGATAAAACAAGAAAGCGAATTAAAAGAAGGAACACCAGAATATCAGGTAAGTCTTGTATTGGATAATTTGCTAAACATAGAGAGGTTAAGAAAATGATAAGTAACAAGTTAGCATACAGGGTAAGGGCGTCCGTCTATCCTACTCCCCATAACAAGATATGGCTTTCGTCAGGTCGCTTTCCCCTATACAGTTTATTGAGCTGTTTGAATTATATAAATCTTTCGGGCAACGCCGAATTGGGGAAATAAGATATGAGTAAGAGAAAGCTGCTTGTGTTTGCTTCGACGTTTCCGAGATGGAAGAAGGATACGATTCCGCCTTTTGTTTATGAGTTGAGCAAGAGACTTGTAAAGGGATTTGATGTTACTGTTTTAGCTCCGAGTTTTCCTGGAGCGAAGGAAGAGGAAGTCATGGACGGAATGAAAGTCAAGAGATTTCATTACGGGCTTGGAAGATATGAAACGCTGGCGAGCAACGAGGGAATTTTGCCCGCGCTGAAGAAGAGCAAGTGGAATTATTTTAAGATTCCTTTCTTTTTGCTTGGGGAGTTTTTTGCGTTGAGGAAAGAGATTAAGGAAAATAGGCCCGATATGATTCATGCGCATTGGATTATCCCTCAGGGTTTTGTTGCGGCGATTTGCAAGAAGTTTTATGGGACGAGGTTTGTGGTTACGACGCATGGCGGAGATATTTTTGGCTTGAGAGGATTTGTCTCTAGGATGAGCAAGAGATTCACATTGAGAAATGCGGACAAGATAACGGTTGTAAGCAATGCGATAAAGAAAGAGATTTTGACTACGCTGAATCCGAAGCTGAAAATAGATGTGGTTTCTATGGGAGTTGACAGCAAGAAGTTCAATCCGAGGCAGAGAGACGACTCCATAAAGAAGAAGTACAAGATTGGCGAGGAGTTTTTGCTTTTTGTCGGGAGACTTGCGGAGAAGAAAGGAGTTAAGTATTTGCTTGAGGCGATGCCGGATGTTTTGAAGAAATTTCCGAAAGCAAAACTTTTAATTGTGGGCAGTGGTCCTTTGGAGAAAGAGCTAAAGGAGATTCACAAGAATTTGAAACTTAAAGACAGCGTGGTTTTTACAGGCGCGATAGCAAATGCAGAACTTCCGAAGTATTATGCAACAGCAGATATTTTTGTTGGGCCTTCAATTGAAGCGAGAGGAGGGGATAAGGAAGGGTTAGGCCTGACTTTCGTTGAAGCTGGAATGTCTGGAGCATTAGTTATTGCAACCGATTTGGAAGCTATAGCAGATGCTATTCAAGATGGCAAGACTGGGTTTATTGTTAAGCAGAAAAATTCTAAAGAGATTGCCAAGAAGATTATTTCTTTATTGGGTTCTAAAGACAAGATGGGCAAAATGCAGAAAACAGCGAGGGCAGAGTTGGTAAAGAAGTTTGACTGGGATGTTGTGAGCAAGAGATACGATGAAATTCTTGGAGGGGTGGGGAGATGAAAATGTCTATTATCGTTCCAGTATACAATGAAGAAGAGATGATCAAAACCTGTTTGAAGGCTTTGTCGGAAATTGATTATCCTAAAAGAGATTACGAAGTTATCGTTGTTAACGATGGAAGTACAGACAGGACGAAGAAGAGTATAGAAGATTTTATCAGAAAAGAAAAGAAGACTAAATTTAAACTTGTAAATCAGAAAAACAGCGGGAGAGCATTGACTCGCGAGAATGGTGCGAGGCTTGCCAAGAACGAAAACTTGTTGTTTACAGACTCTCGATGCACAGTTCATTCCGACATTCTCAAGCAGGTTGCTAAGTCAAAATATAAGATTATCGTCGGTAATCCTCTGACTGACAAAGAGAGCGCACTTGGCCGGTTCGGTTATTTGTTTAGGAAAAAATTGTTCAAGGGGTCCTTTGAAAATTTTAAGTCCATCGAGATAAATAAAGCAAACTTTGATGATATTAGTAAAGGGACTACTGTTTTATTTTGTAAGAAGAAATTGTTTTTGTCTTCGCAATTAGATAATCAGCAAAGCAAGGATAATTCTGACGATACAAAGCTTTTGTGGAATCTGTTAGAAAAGGCCAAGATTGAGAAAAATCCTGATGTTAAGGTAACCTATCATCCGAGAACTTCGTTAAAGAATCACATTAAGCATACTTACGAAAGAGGACCAAAATTTGTTGACTACTATTTCAAGCCAGGGAGAAAATATTTTCCTTACATACTCTCTATGCTGTTTGCGTTAGCGATTTTGTTAGGCCTTTTGATGTTTTATCCTGTTCTGTTTGGATATTCTCTGTTGACTTTATTAGCCCTGGATATTTTGGTTTCTGTTTATTTATCTGAGAAATTTTCTGACTTCACAATCTTGGCAACTTTAATGCCCTTGACAGGGGCTATGTTTACACTTGGAATTTTGAAGGGAATCTTTATGAAGATTCTTGGGAGATATTAAAATGAAATACAAGGAGATATTCTTTTGGATAACAGTTATTTTGTTTGCGTTTCTTATTTCGATTATTACAAGACAAACTAATGCAACACCTTCTCAGCTTTTAGATGCAAATCAAAATTTATTTTTCTCTAAAAATATTCTTGTATCGGGAGATTTGAGTTATGTAAATCCTTACAATGAAAAATATTCTCAAATTTTTGGGTTTAGAACAACATTTATCGATGGTGGTGGGTTAAACTTACCCGCAACACATTTGGGGTATATTTACGTTTTGTCTATTTTTAGGCTTGCTCTATTAGATGAAATTTTTTTCATCACGTTTTTTCTGTTGGTACTCTCTGCAGCATATGTAAAGAAGCTAGCTACTTTGTTATTTGATGCGAAAACAAGTTATATTGCTGTTATAGGATTTTTATTTTTCTCTTCAGTAATCTATTGGTCAACAGCTTATATCAATGATGTTGCGGCATTATTTTTCTTTATCGTTGCAATGTATTATTTTTTCAGATATTTAGAAAGTGAAAGACAGATTGAAGGAATTCTGTTTGCTCTTTTTTATTTTGTAGCTGTCTTCATTCGGTTTTCCTATTTACCTGTTCTGGTGTCATTTGTAATTGCGTTTGTCTTTGTAAGAAAACCAAATAAGAAAGCACTATTTGTCGGATTATTTTTGTTTGTTAATATTCTTTTGTTGTTTATCTTTAATTTTTTTAATTACAATTTTTTTCTAGGCCCCGTCAGTAATCAAGTTTTAAGAAGACTCTCTCCAAATATAATCAGTAAAGATTCACTAGAAGGTGTTTCTTTAGTTTCTAATTTTTTTGTGTTTTCGAATTCTGAAGTTTTTATTAACAATATAAAGAATTATCTGCTAGGTTTGCAGATAGTATTTTTCTTTGTGCCAAGTCTTATAACGGTTTTTAAGGGACTACAGAAGAAGAATAGAAATTTGCTTCCCTTTTCTTTGTTCTTTGTTACAACTGTTTTAATTTTGGCCTCTTTATATCTTGGAAAAGAATGGTCTGGATATAGTTCTACTTTTTTAATAAATTCTATGTACACCAGATATCTTCTACCGATGTATCTATTATTCATTATTGCCGGGAGTTATTCTTTAAGAAAGTATCTCTCTAGGTTCAGTAAAAGTTTTGCAGTAGTCTTTTTAGTTGGATTTATAATTATGTTTATGGCCATTAACTTTCAATTAGTTTCTCCTCAGTTAAATTATAACTCGGGTCTTGATTTTGAGAGGAAATTTAGTATTGATGTAATTAATAATACAAATGGGGATTCGGTTATTTTCACGACCTATTTTGATAAATACTTATTTCCTACTAGGCAAACGGCAATATATACTACTTTCGAGAAAGACACAAGAAAAGAAAATACAGCTAATTTAATTAAAGATTTGTTAGCCGATGGTAAGGAAGTTTATTTTATTGATGAAAATTATTTAAAAGATTACGATGAGTTTACTTTGAAGGATGATTATTTTCCATATTTTACAAAAGCCGGTTTAGAACCAAAGAATGTTTCATTTAGGCTCTACAAAATAGAACTTACAAAATGAACAATAAAATTACTACGGCAATCGACGGAAGACTAAAGAAATCAATCGTCTTATTGGGAGATTTGACTGGCAAGAAAATATTAGACGTTGGGTGTAAGGCAGCGTGGCTGGAAAACTATCTCAACGACCACAAGACAAAACTTAAGGAAATGCATTCGTTTGACGTAGAGAATTATGATTTTCCTAAACTTGGAAAGAAGTTTCATTTTGCTATTGATTCAGTATTGGATATGAAGAGATATTTCGGAAAAGATTTTGATGTGGCTACATTCTTTGAAGTGATAGAACATATACCGAAGAATACAGAGTTACAAGCTTTGACGAACATAAGGAAAACTTTGAAGGTTGGTGGGAAGCTTTATTTGTCGACTCCAAACAAAAGTCTTTTTTCAAATGCTCTTGATCCAGCTTGGTGGCTTATAGGCCATAGACATTACTCCGAGAAAGAACTGAGGAAGATGTTGGAAAAAGTTGGTTTTAAGATAGTTAAGTCAGAAGTCCGAGGAGGATTTACGGAGTTGATCGCTATGGACACTTACTATTTATTCAAGAATGTGTTTAGAACGAAAAGGTTTGGTTCTAACTTGTTTAAGGATAAAAGAAATAGTGATTATTTAGATAAGAACAAGAAAGGATTTGCTACTCTGTTTATCGTTGCAGAAAAGACTAAGGAAAAGAAAAATAAAACTCTCCCCTAAACCCTTAATCTCAACAGCAGTTCTCATCTCAAATGGGACGGACGCCAATTTAGTTCTGGTTAGCTCTGGTTAGTTCTGCTGGCTGTGTTGTGATTTGCTTGGTTCTGCTTGGTTCTGCTTGGTTCTGCTTGGTTCTGCTTGTCTTGCTAATTGCCTTACTTGCTTTGTCGTGATTTGCTGACGATGTGAACGACATGTGAATGACTTGTGAGTGAGGAGAAGAACGAAGTGAACGAAAAACATAAATAGCCGAGATTGCTGAATGAGAGATGGAAAAACGGAAGTTTGTCTTCATGTATGATGATTTCTCAGATAGGCTGCTAATATCATGCAAAGATAAAAATGAGACCATTTCTGGGAGTGCGAGGGTTCTGAATCTTGTTCTTACATTTACAACCAATAATAAAGTTGTTGGCATAGAGCTAAAAAATGCCTCTAAGTATCTGGAATCACTAAGAATAAACCCTAAGATATTGAATAATCTAAGCAACGCAGAGATTGTTTTTCAGCAGCAAAGAGATGGGTATCTGATTTATTTTATTCTTTATGCAGGAGAAGAAGTGGAAAGAGTCCCCTATAACGTAATATCTAGAGAACCTATCCTGAATTAACTTTTCTTGAGTCTTTTATCCAGACTTCTTTTATACTCTACTGCATGGATGATTAAAACTCCCTTGTCTTTAGGGCAGGTGGCAATTGAGAAATAGGTGCCGTTGCTTAAATTGTAAAATAATTCATAGCCTATGTCTCCATATTTTAATGTGTCTTTTTCTATTTCAGTCACTTTATCAAATTGGGGGAATACTTCAAGCACTTTTTTATGTTCAATTCCCTTCTCAGCAATGCTTAATCTGTAATAGCTTGTAAAAATTAATTTCTTTCCTTTGATTTTCTCTGTGATTATCTTCTGGATTTCCTCTTTTTCTGAGATGATTTCAGTCATCTCTTTTTTGACTTATTCAGAGTTATAAATTTTCCCTATAAAATTTTTATAGCCCATAATTATTCTAGGCAAACTTAGAAAATAAAACTCTCACTTAAATCCATCATCTCTTCTTCCCAATAGGACTCACCATGCTTCGAGGCTGTGAGTCTTGATTATTGCCCGCCCCTAAATCCATCATCTCCCCTATACTTCAATAGGACGCCTGTTTTATTTTGCTGACGAATTGCTGACGAATTGCTGACGATGTGAGGGGTTTGTGAATGAGAGGGGAACGAAAGGGTTAAATAATAGAACAACAATAACAACAACATGACAAAGAAGAAATTAACGGGGAAGAATGAGAGAAAGGTTGAAGAGTTGAAGGAAATTATTCTTTCTATTAGAAACGATCCTGTGGCTATGAAACAAGTTAAAAAGTTAGCTGTTGCCTGTTAAGAAACTTCTTTTTAGATCCTTATATGTGTAAAAGGTTGGAGTTCTTATCTTTTTTCTTAGGTTAATTATCTTATAAGCATTTATTGCCCTTGGATGTTTTAATGTTTTTTCATCGTCAGAGAAGATTAAATCAAAGTTATACAAACTGGCGCAGGCAACAATTTTGAAGTCATTTCCGATGTTTGCCCAGTTCTTCACGCCATTGTTTGCTTTGTATTCTGAAAAATACTGCTTTGCCAGTTCTTTAATTTGTTTGTTCTCTTGAATCATTGTCCCCTTAACTAACTTATCATATACTCTTAGGATACTTGGAGCTTTCCTTAGCTCATCTCTGATTAGCCTGAAATTATGAATTACGAATCGATTATCTGGAGCAATTTTTTCAACGAGGTTTATACCTTCTGCATCTTCAATTATTTTCCCATAGATATTTGTGTCTAATAATACATTCGCCATCTTTGAACATAGAAACAGTCTGATTGTTTAAATATATTTACATTGGTAAACCATTTAATCACTACAGAAGCGTCGAGAACTACCTCTTTTGTCTCCATTTCATTATTTCGTCTTCGCCTTTCCACGAACCGCTTTTTTTACTGAGCGCATTTTGGGCGCTTACAGCCCTTGTCAGATTATTTTTCTTTCTCAATCGCCCGGCTACCAAAATCTCTATTTTATTTTTTAAGAGGCGCAATTCTTTGCCATTTATTTCCTGTTCCATTGCTTGCTAACAGCATCATCGCATATAAATTTTTGGTTATCTTAGTTTTGCTTGGATATTACGATGTTGAAGTTGTTGCCCCTTAAGGAAACTCTCCCCTAAACCCTTAATCTCAACAGCAGTTCTCATCTCAAATGGGACGGACGCCAATTTAGTTCTGGTTAGCTCTGGTTAGTTCTGCTGGCTGCGTTTGGCTTGTGAACGAAACAATTAAAAGCATTTGAAAGCAAACTATTGTATGGCTGCTAGTGTATCTCCTTCGGAAATGAATTATGAGTTTTATGTAGAAAGTGATATGAGCAAATACATCGGAGAATGGGTTGCGATTTTTGAGGGGAAAGTAATTGCTCACGGAAAAAATATAAAATTGGTTGCTGAAGAAGCAACAGCCTTAGCGAAAGGAAGAAAAGTCTTGTTTGCTCGCGTGCCAGATAAAGCAGCGATGATATTTTAGAATGACTATCACGTTTAAGTATAAGAGAATAAGACGACCTGACAATTCAGAGATTAAGACGCCTTCTATTTTAGTAACTTTTGGTGGAGCCGGAGCAAAATACGACTTTATGGTCCTTGTTGATTCTGGTGCAGATGTTTCGGTTATTCCGAAATCCATAGCGGAATTACTTGGACTGAACTTGGCGGGAGAGGAAGAAGAGGCGTCTGGAATAGGCGGTGTTGTCCCTGCGGTAGAAAGCAGTGTGCAGATAGAAATACATAAAGGGCATGAACATTATTCTTTTGTCCTTCCTGTTAAAGTTATCCTTGACGACAGCGATTTTCCAATTCTTCTGGGAAGGGAAGGATTTTTTGATAAATTTGTTGTAACATTCAATCAGTCAGAAGAGAAATTAATTTTAAAGAGAGTTCAAGAGGGCAGTTATTAAGCCGATTATCTGTTGAAATTCTTTGGCAGTTTTCTCTTGAGTTTATTCTTCTTTGAGGTCTCGGAACAGAAAATGAAACTCTCCCCTAAACCCTTAATCTCAACAGCAGTTCTCATCTCAAATGGGACGGACGCCAATTTAGCTCTGGTTAGTTTTGCTGGTCTTGCTCGCTTTGCTTGTTAATTGCCTTACTTGCTTTGTCGTGCTTGTTTTGCTGGCTGTGTTGTGATTTGCTGACGATGTGAGGGGTTTGTGAACGGCTATGGGAAAGAGTTTAAATAATATACACGACTGGATAAAACATGGAGAGAATTGTAATAAACAATGAAGTCTTGGCAGGGAAGCCCATAGTGAAGGGAACAAGAATATCTGTAGAATTTATATTGGAAATGCTGTCTTCAGGAATGAGTATCGAGAGGATTTTGGAAGAATACCCTCATCTGAAGAGGGAAGATATATTGGCCGCTTTGGAATATGCAGCAAGGATTTTTAAAAGAGAAGAATTTTACAGACTTCAATAAAATGAAATTCCTTACTGATGAAAATGTGGCAGTTTCCGTCGTTGGATTCTTAAGGCAAGAAGGATTTGATGTGAAAGACGTAAAGGAAGAGTTGTTGCATGGCTCTCCAGATAGAGAAATTTTCGAGCTTGCAAAGAAAGAAAATAGAGTTGTTCTAACGCATGACAAAGATTTCTTGGAGATTGTAAAGAATTACACTTCTGATTTTGAGGGGATTATTTTAATAAAGTGCAAAAAACAAAGTCCAGAAAACGTTATCGCAACTTTAAGCAAACTCATAGACTCTGAGGCAATTAAAAAAATTAAAAATAGTCTGTTTATTTTGAATGAAGAAGAATTAGTAATAATTAGAAAATGAAACTCTCCCCTAAACAAATCATCTCAACAGCAGTTCTTATCTCAAATGGGACGGACGCCAATTTAGTTCTGGTTAGTTCTGGTTAGTTCTGCTGGCTGCGTTTGGATGGTACGTTTACAGACGCTGATTAACGCTTTGTTGAAAATCTGTCTTTTCTTGGCTGTTTGCTACTCACCAGCCACATTTAAAATCCTTGCCACCAAAATCTTTTAAACTTCAATAAACTGAACAAATTATGGAAAAAGAGAAAGATGAAGTTGAAGACAGGAAAGAAGGTGACAGGGAAAATGACGAGGAAGACGGCACCCATATTGCCATTTTTAATGGGAAACGCATAAGAAAGCGAATGGTGAATGGTGAATGGTTCTTTTCTATCGTAGACATTGTCGGAGTCTTAACTGAAAGTTCTCGCCCTAGAAAATATTGGTCTGATTTAAAATCTAAGTTAATAGACGAAGGTTCAGAGTTGTCCGCAAAAATCGGACAACTGAAATTTAAGTCTAGCGATGAAAAAGATTATCTAACAGATTGTGCCAATACAGAAACTATTTTCAGAATAATTCAATCAATTCCTTCTAAAAAAGCAGAACCTTTCAAAAGATGGCTGGCAAGAGTTGGTTATGAAAGAATTCAAGAAATAGAGAATCCCGAGTTGGCACAAGAAAGAATGAAAAAATTGTATGAACTAAAAGGATATTCTAAAGACTGGATTGAGAAAAGATTGAGGGGAATTGCAGTTAGGCAGGAGCTTACAGATGAATGGAAAAATAGGGGGGTTAAAAAAGAAATAGAATTTGCTATTTTGACCAATGAAATAAGCAAGGCAACATTTGACAAGACTGTTGAAGAATACAGGAAATTCAAAAAGCTAAAACGCGAAAACCTGAGAGACCATATGGACGACTTGGAACTTATTTTTACTATGCTGGGGGAAGCAGCAACAACCAGAATTACTAAAACAAAAGATGTTCAAGGTTTTCCGGAAAATATAATCGCCGCAAAACAAGGCGGGGAAGTCGCAGGTAATGCACGAAGAGAATTAGAAGAAAAGACGGGAGAGAGTGTTTTATTAGAAGATAATTACTTAGACATTCCGGAAAAGCTAAAGAAAAAGAGGAAAAAGCTAATAGAAAACTTAAATGGTTGAAACTGGCTTTAGTAATCAACAAAGCCGGATTTGCTGAAATGGGATGCATTTGCGACGCTGGAACTGCAACACTAGAACTTGCGATATAACGATGTGAATGACTTATGAACGAAGGGAACGAAAAACATAAATAGTCTAAATTGCTGAGTAAAAGATGGAAAAGAAAATTGAATTGGATATTGTAATTTATCCAGAGGGCAAGGGAAAAGATAAAGTTTACAGCATAAGCTCTGTTCAGGTACCTAATGTTGTAACGCAAGGAGATACAATCGAAGAGGCAATAAGCAGGTTAAGAGAAGCTTTAGAATTATACTTTGAGTCTGTTCCCTATGAAAAAGATAATTTGATAAAAATAACGGAAGATGAACAAGAGGGCTGTAATAACCCGATGATTAGCAGGATCTTTCTTTAATATCTTAGTAATTCATTTAACTCTTTTAAAATTTCTTCGTTTATTCCAGCTTCCCTGCAATTGCGGATTAAATTTTGTCTAACTATATTTGATGGTTGTTTTACATTGACTAAAATGATTGGTCGTTTCAAAGGAGGATTTCGATTGAGCTTAATATGATCGCCCCTCATGTGTTCAACATAGAATCCCTGTTTCTCCAAAATAGAAATCACTTTACTTATTATCGGTTTGAAATTATACTTCATCTTTTTATTACTCAGAGGACGATTATAAACTTTTTCTATAATTTTTTGTAGTTGCAACCCTCGTATTTTTTATTCCCGCATTAAATCGTCAATCATCTCAGCACTCGTCCTCATCTCCTAAGCTCTTCACTTCAACAGCAGTTATTATCCCAAATTGGACGCCAATTTAATTCTGGTTAGCTCTGGTTAGTTCTGCTTGGCTATTACGGATAGATACAATCATCGAGGGATTTTGCTCATTTCATTTGCGTGTGAGAAAACGAGGAGAACGGCGAGGGCGAAAGGGTTAAATAATCTTCATCATCAATATAATCATGAGTAGCAGGTTTTATTATGATGCTGATACGGATGATGTTATCATCTCGAATAAGCTGGACGATGAAAAAGTGAAAAAGAACTATATTTTTGATGATTTTGTTATTAGTGTTGCTGGAAGCGGGAAGATTGTTGGATTAGAGATAAGGGATGTTTCCAAGTTTCTTAAGGATTCTGGTTTAGACCTGGGCTTTTTCAAGGATATAAAAGAAGTTGAGTTAGTAATTGTTCCTAAAAGAGATTCTATCGGAATCTATATTTATCTGACAATCTTTTGCAAAGAGGGGACTTTTGAGAGAAGGATTCCCATTACTCACCTACCTGCAGAAATTGTAGCCAGCAATTAAATCATCTTCTTCCAATATCTTTTTGCCACTGCTTTTGCAAAATTCTTGAAGTTCTTTTCTGCGGCAAAAGCATTTATCAATTCTGGCGGCTTTTTGTCTAGATTAATGGCATAGACGAGATAAGTTCCATCTTCCTTTTCATAATGGAAATCGTAATTGTTGTATCCAGACGGCCTTTTCCTGTAAAAAATCATCTTTATTTTTTCAAACTTTGGAAAATAATTTCTTAGTTCGTCTTCGTTCGTGTTTTTTTCTGCAACGGAAACTTCATAATACTGTTTCTATTGTTTCCTCTGTTCTCATTTTTATCTGACGATTTTAAATATTATAAATTTTCCCTATAAAATAATTATAGTTACTTTAGTTAAGGCCCTTGATTTTGCGAAGTTTTAAAAACCATTTTATTTCAGTAGTAACATGGCAAGGGTCAAACAACTTATTTCAGTTGGAATTATCCTGGTTTTTCTAGCATGGCTTGGATACTACGGCTATGCTCACAGAAGTGATTTTGCTGAATTGACACTCGTAAGTCCGTGGCTGATTATTGTTTTGGTATTGGGAACGCTGGTTTCGTATCTGGCTATAAGCTACTTGAATAACGTCCTCATGCAATCATTCGGCGTGTACATGAAAATGGGCGAGAGCTTCATGCTGTCGGTTGTGACGGGCTTCTACAACTTGATAACGCCATTCCGAGGGGGAATGGCGGTACGGGCGGTGTATTTGAAAAAGAGATATAGCTTTGCGTATGTGAACTTTCTTGCTTCGCTTTCTGCGGTTTATGTTCTGACTTTCCTTGTTGCCTCGCTTCTTGGAATTGTCTCAACGGTTTGGATTTATTATCAAACTGGAATGTTCTCTTGGATACTCTTTGTGATATTTGATGTTGTGTTTATTGGAATGGTTGGAATTATATTTGTGTCGCCGAAGTTTAAGGAATATGATATTAACCCACCCTCCTCGCGGTCACGCTCGCAAGTTGTAGATAAAATTCACTCGCGTGACACGCTCGCCCACCCAGACGGAAAATATAGCACCAATAATTATAACGCCAGAAATTACAACGCAAATCTTAAGAGCAGGGGCAGAAGAGATAATGGGAATGGAGATGATAATGGAAATAGCAATTGGAAAACGGGCTTGAGAAAATGGCTGAACAGATTTATTAAAGTTATTAATGGATGGCATTTGATTAAGAAGAACGGGAGAGTGATTTTAGTTACTAGCTTTGTGACGCTTGTGCAAATCTTGCTTGGAAGTTTGATGCTCTGGTTTCAGTTTAAAGTTTTTGGTGTGGATATATCGTTCATGGCTGCGATATTTTTGTCTGCGATTGGTTCGTTAAGCATTTTGATTGGACTAACTCCCGGGAATCTTGGAGTTCAGGAAGCGATTACTGTTTTCTCGGCTGCGACGATTGGAATTTCAACTACTGAATCGCTTTCTGCTGTTTTGCTTGGTCGCGCGGTTGGCTTGGTTGTGCTTTTTGTTCTTGGGCCGATATTTTCTTATGTTCTTATGAGAAGCAAAAAGAAAGGAGATGTGAAAAATGTCAGACGAAAGAAGTAATAGCAATCTCAAACAAGGAGTGAAAGGAATTTTTAGCAGCACGTTTTGGCAGCTTGTCGTGGTTTATACTGCGCTAGTTGTGCTGATTTCATTCAGCTTGTTTTGGAAGTATACTCTACACTTTGAGCTATTTGCGGTTGTGATTGCGGTGATTGGAGCCATGGCATTGTATCATAGTGAGGACGATGAAAAAGAGAAGCTGGACAAGCACCTGCATTACATGCTTTTGGCGCTTGGGATTTTAATTGTTTTGACTTTTAGAATGATTCCTTATCTTAACGGAAATACAATTCCTCTTGGATATGATGCCGGAATTTACAAATACGGAATTGAGAGCTTTTCTGCCCAGGGATTTGGTGTTGATGATTGGGTTAAGAGTGCGATGTCTCCGGGATTTTTGTATCTGCTTGTGCCTCTTTTGAAAATGGGAGTTTCAAGCGAATTTATTTTGACATGGGCTTTTATTTTCTTTGGAGTTTTGCTTGGAGTTTCAATTTACTTTGCGGGGAAGGCTTACTTTGGAAACAGAACTGCTGTGATTGCGTTGCTTTTGTATGCGGTTTCAGCGATTCAGTTTAAGGTTTTCACTTATATGTATTACAAGAACGTTATAGCGCTCGCGTTTTTGTTTTTTGCACTGTATTTTCTTAAGCGGAACGAGGATTTTCGTGCTTCTGTTTTCTCTGGTGCCCACTCCGTTCATAAGCAAAGGGTTTCTGTTGTTAGTGCCCACCCTCCCGCCCTGAAACGTGATGGTAATGATAATAGTTATTCCGAGTCTGGTGGGGCAGGGAAATGGGAGAGCGAGAGCAAGAGTGGAGAAGGAACGGAAAGGCTAAAAGGATGGAACTTTTACAGATTCTTCTTCATTGTGTTTGGTGTGCTTGTTGGAATCATGCATTTGCCGACTTTCTTTATTTTTGGAGTGGCGTATGTGCTGTTTATATTTTATAATAGAAAGAATTTTGGGAAGAAGTTTGTTGACGGAGCACTTATTCTCGGATTGACGCTTCTGCTTTATGTTGGGTTTTGGAACGAGGCGATTTTGCCTTTGATTAAACCTGTGGCGGAGAGTTTTGTTGAGCCTGGAACTGCGCCCGGAACTTTTATTTCGTTTTTTGTTTATCAGTTTTCAACGCTTTACATTCTGCCATTTGCGATTCTGGGTTTTGCGCATCTGTTGTGGCAGAGGAAGTTTGACATGCTGTTTTTCTTGACGCTTGTCACAGGGATTATTGTCTATTTCCAGTTTTTCTTTTTTAACAGGTTTATTATTCATCTGGATGTGTTCTTGATTGTTCTGGCTGCTTCGGCGTTTTCGCTGATGATTGCAAATTCTAAGAAACTGGGAATTGCGATTTTGGTTTTGATGCTTGTGTCTTCGGGTTATGTGGCGTTTCAGGATTCTGTGAATGCAAAGCCCTTGATAACAGAAGAAAGCTTGAATTTGATTAAGATGATTAATTTGAATGTTGAAGGCGACGCAAGAATTATGGTTGTTTCTTCAGAGTATTCGCCTTGGGTGCTGGCTTACTCAAACAGAGGGACGATTGCGCCTGGGCTGTTTGAGGAAAATAAATGGACTCAAGCTGACTGGGAGAAGTTTTGGAATAGCAATAGTACAGACGAGACTAAATCTTTAATGAGCGTTTATCCGAAGGGAGAACAGGTTTATATTTTTGTCGGAACCAAAAGCTTTAACAATCCATGTTTCAGTGAATTTTTATCTAATGGAAGTAGTAAACTCCTGAGGTATAACTGTGAGTGAACCTAAAGATTATAGAGAGAAGAACTGGGACGAGAAGTTTGAGCAGTGGAAACACAAAAGAGAGAACGAGAAATCTAAATCTGAAGATGGTGCCCACCCTCTAGCTCTAAATAGTTTTGGTAGAGAAATTAAAGAGAGCGTCGAAAGGATAGAGAAAAGTGCTGAAAAGACAGTTGAAGAAGTTGAAGAAGAAATTAAAGAAGTTGAAAAAGGAATCAAAGAGTATGAGAAAAGCAGGCCTCGGCATGTTAAAGTTTTTAGATTCCTTGCGGTTTTGATTCCTGTTTTGATTGTTCTGTATTTGATTAGCGCGAATTTTCTTGTTGCGCAGGATTTTGAGTATACTTATAACCTTGGAGAAAGCGGGGAAAATTATCTGACGCCTGCTGAAAGGGTTTCGCAATCGGCGAGCGACAATGGAGTTTCGTACAAGAATTTGACTGGCGGTTTAGTTTATTTTGATGTGCCGATTGCGCGGGGCGCGGAGAATGTAAACGTTGAAGTTAAATTCAAAGATAACTTTCCCGAGAACGCGAAGCTTAGCCTTGGGGCGAGAGATCAGGAGGAATGGCATTATCTTTACAAGGGATTGTATAATCCTTTAATTGATTTGGGGAGTTATGAACACAAAGGAAGGGTTTATCGATTGAATGACAATTTGCCTTTGGTTGACGAAGTTGGATTGGAAAATCTTGACGGAGTTACTATTGCAAGCGAGGATTTTACGCCAACAATGAACAAGGTAGATGACTATGAAAATAGCGAGATAGAAATTAACGTGACTTTGAGAGGGAAGCACGTGTTTTACATTTACGCTTCGCAGGAACTGGAAGTTGAAGTAGAGAAGAGGGATATTAATTGGTATGAAGGGAGCGACGAGTTGTTTATTATGCTGTATGATTCGGATGGGGTGCTGGTTGAGATGACACAGATTGGAGATGATGGAGTTGTTGATGCGAGCAAGGCTTTGGGAAAGAAGCAGAAAATTGTTTTGAAGGCAAGCGGATTGAACGAGGGAGTTTACAGGCTTGAGCTGAGCGATTTTGACGGACTGGTTACGAATCTTAAGATAAATTCGAACAAGGTAGTTGCGGAGAAAGTTTTCCTGGCAGATAATGAGATTTACGGAGCTGAAACGAAGGAAAGCAAATTGTATTTTGATTACACTAAGAATGTGACTTTAAAATTAACAACTTATCATAAAGAAGGGCTGCAGAAAATTCTTTTCAATCATGGGGGAAATGTTGAAGGTTTTAGCTTTGATGTTGAAGATGCAGCTGTTTACAAGAAAGTTGCGGAGGGAAATTATGAAGTGACATTCACAAAGAATGATATTGTTATTGAAAGCCCCGAGTATTTTGCTTTTACGCCGAGCGGATATTTCAGGCCGTTCAGGCAGAAAGTTGTTTCAGTCAGTTCGCCAGAATGGGTGATGGACAGCGCGGATTATTTGATTACAGATTATGCCGTGCCGCAGAAGGAGGGGGATTGGATTATCGCCTCGACGGATTTTGATATTGCCAAGGAGAATTTGTTTGTGACTGAGAAGGGAATTTTAAGCTTTGTGTTTAACACGCCGCATTTGGCTGAAGCTGGAAGCAATTATACGATTCCTGTTGATTGGATAAAAATAAAAGTGCACAAGCCGGGAGTGTTTGGATAATGAAACTGTTTAAAGGACATCATGCTGAACTTGTAAATCATATCTTTCAAACGTTGTTGGTTACGTATTTAGTTTTGTTGCTGATTGAACAATTGTGGGAAGGAGTTGTGAGCGTTTACCTGAATTTGAATTATCTTTTGATTGCGGTTATTGTTGCGGGGATTGTGGATGTTTTTTCGGAAGTTCCCTACAAGATGCATGAACGCGTAAAGACAAAAAATTATTGGTTTGTTTTTGCACTTGGAATTTTAGGATTTTTCATTATTAAGTTTAAGACTTCAAGCCTTGGATGGCTGAGCTGGGTGATTTCTTTGATAGCTGGAGTTTTGATTATTTTACTTTCGATGCTTGTTTTGGAGGAAGAAGATGAAAGGCATTAGCTGGATTTTTGGAGGAATTGCAGTTTTTATCGTGCTGGAAGTTGTTACGGTAATTCTCGGGGTTGCGACGGAGATGACTTATCTTGAAAGCTTTAGGGTTATTTTTGGGAGCGTGTATGTTTTGTTTGTGCCCGGACTGGTCTGGAGCTTTGTGTTTTTTCCTTTTGGGGAAAAGAAAGTAGACATTATTGAAAGAATTGCGCTTTCGTTTGCACTGAGCATTGCAATTGTTCCGTTGGCTGTTTTCTATTTGAATCTAATTGGACTGAAGATTTCGGCGTGGAGCAGTTTTCTTGTTGTTCTGGTTTTGATTATTGCCGGGTTGTCGGTTGTAATTTTGAGACGGAAGCGCCGTGTTTTTGAATAAGATGGGCAAGTTCTGTTTTCCAGAGAAGAATTATTATTGTAAATCCCAGGATAGTCGCGAGAGTCACTGCAGAGATTAAAAATATACGGTCCAACGAGGTAGATTGTTTTTCGGTTATTTGTTCAGTGTCGTTAAGTAGTTCCGAAGTGTTTGATGGCTGCTCCCCGGAAATGCATTCTAGCGTTGTGAGCGGTTTATTTGTTTTGATGGTGCAATTTTTGCTGTCTGCGCATGTTCTTGTTTTTTGATTGAACGAACTGCATTCTGTCCATTCTGTGCATGTCCAGTTTGAAATGCAGGCTGAGGTTCCTCCAGGACTGTCATTGTCATCCCCATCATCGCCGCCATCTGAAGGACAGCTTCCACAATCTGCTGAACACGAAGAGCAACTTTCTCCGTTGTTGCAAGAGCCGTCGCCACAAAATTCTATTCTTGTGACATTCGTCGTTGCGTTTGCTTCATTTGTATAGCTTGAATCTCCGATGGCATTATAGGCTTTGATTCTATAAAAATAAGTTGTGTTAGATTTGAGATTTTCATCAACTAAAACTTCTATATTCTGATTCGTTACAGTTATTTCACTATATATTTCTGTTTCATTTTTTCTTTCTATTTTGAAACCATCTTCATTGTCGCTGTTATCAGTCCAGTTCAAAGTTAACGATTGATTGGTTTCATTGAAAACATTTAAATCTGAAGGAGCCAACGGCGCTGTCAATGGCGGGCTTCCTGTTTCTATAATTGTGTAAGATGAAAAATGCGAGACAAAAACCTTGACATATTCGCTAGTTCTTTCTTCAACAACGCAAACTGGAGGAAAACACTCATCGCCGTTATCTTTCAAAATTTTTGGCGAGTAATAAGTTCCGTAGAAATAAATTTCCGCGCTCTTGTTGAATTGCGAGTACGCATACGCAGATGTATTTACTGAAATGCTCGTATCGTTTATCTCGAATACTTTGCTAAGATTTAATGGTTCTTCAATATTGAAATAACAGCATTCCGAATAAGAATTGCCAGAATAACGTTCATAAATTTTAACTAAGGAAATGTTATTTAAATATTTAACACGAGTTTTTTGGTTAAGCGAGAGATTAAAATCGACTGAGCGCAGGTCAACAAAATTATCTAATGCCGGAACGTCAAAATTTTCTGTTAACGGCCTAATTGTGTCAAAGAGCGTGACGTTGCTCCAATTAACGTAATAGTCGTCCCAGCTTCCTTCCTTGGAGCCCAAATTAAAGTAGTCGTCTTTTCCTAATAAACATGTAGAAGAAGGTTCATCAATTCCATCCTTGTCATCGTCTTTGCAAATCGAGGAGCAATAATCGGCACAATCGAAATCATCGCAATCGACTAATTCATCTCCGTCGTTATCTACGCTATCGCCACAATATTTTTCTTTTTCATATTCGCAAAGAACTGGTGAAACTTTATACAAAAAGTATCCTGGCGGCGCCGCAATCTGATTGCCGATTATTTTTCCATCGCAGTTTTTATATGCACATTTTGAAACTCCTGCTGGTGGAACAATACTCTCACATTGAGTTTCGCAAACATTTCCGCAAGAGTTACCGCAATCAACTCCAGTCTCATCGCCATTCCGACATTTATCGTCACATGCAGAAGTTTCACAATCAGGGTCTTGCTCATGTGAACAACGCGGCGAACAAAAACCATTACAACCATCAGAATGACACTGCTCTAGAACATCGGGAATTTTGTTTGCATTAAAATCGTCAAGAGAACTAATATTGAATTTGTAAATATTTCCGCCGACGCTGATTCCGAAAGAGCCGTTTCCGAAAGCAACCACGCCCCCAACTTCACCGTAAAAGTTGTAGTAAGAATAACTCGCTCCAGAGTCTACGGGCATTACTTGTTCGTAGAGCCACTCGCCGCTTTTTGTATAAATTTGCGCGCGGCGGCTGTAAGGGTCGGATACAAAAGTTAAATTTAATTCTGAATCAACCGCAATCGAATATGGATAAATGAATTGTCCTTGTCCATATCCTTTTTCGCCCCAAGAGCGCAGGAAATTTCCATTTTTATCAAACACTTGAATTCTGTGATTTCCCGCATCAGCGACGTATAACTCGCTGTTTTTATCTACCGCTAGCGTTTGAGGAAATTCAAATTTTCCGTTTGCTTTTCCGCGTGAGCCGATAGCTCTTAACAAGATTGGAAAACCATTGGCGTCAAACGATGTAGCGTCGTAAACTCTGATTCTGTGGTTCATTGAATCAGAGACGTAAAGCAGCGCATTTGTTTCATCAATCGCGAGCCCCATAGGAAATAGAAAGCCGCCTTTTTGAGGCAGGGTAATTGTGAGTGTCGGAACAGTAATTCCGTTTTTAGTGATAGTTGGTTTGTAATGTATGGTCTGGTTTCTCATGCTTTGATTAAACACTTGGACTCTTCCGGAATAAGTTGCAAACGCTGCGCCATATCCCGCTATGTAATCTGCAACATAAACTTTTCCGCGAATATTGTCTACTGCGACAGCGCTAGGCAATAATAAATAGTCCCAATAGTTTCCCCAGACATCTTGAACATTATAAAAGTCAGTTTCATTGCGAATTAATACTTTTTCAAGAACTGTTGCTGGCTGATAAAGATAATTGTCTTTGTCTAAAGCCATCTGCCCACCGAAATGTCTTCCATAAGGCGAGCTGTAAGTTACAGAAAGAGTCCAGCTGTTATTCAAGGGGCGCATAGAGAAAACATCAGAATTAATAGCAGGATAGCTTAGTGAGACATTAATTCTCTGCGCCGGATTCTCATCGAAGTTTCCGTTAGTATATGCGTAAATTTTTCCCGGCGTTTCTATAAATATAATCGCGTTTCCGTTTTCCAAGAAAGTCATTTCTGCGACTTTGTATTCTGCACTTTCTCTCGAGAATAGAACTTCCGAAGAAGACCAAACGTCGTTGTCTTTTTTTATCAGATAAATATTACTATCATTTGATTTTTTGTAAACTAACCAAATTGAGCCTGAAGAATTTACTTCAGCGGAGAAAGAAGTTATTTCTGAATGTAATAATTCTTGATTTGACCAAGATGACGAAACGAGATTGTAAGATGTTTCGTAAATTGCAGAATTCCAATTTGTAATGTAAGAAATTCCCTCATTAGTTAAGCCAAAAAAATCTTCCGGAAAATGATTAACATTTGTGGAGATAAAAGGAATATTAAAAGAGCCGCCAGAAACGTCAGTGCATTCTCCAAAATCTGAAGGAACCCAGCTTCCATTCCATAACTGCCATTGGTCTGGAAAGTCAAGCGAATAGCGCGCGGCGCACACTATTTTTTTATTAGGATAAAGTTGAATATTAACATCAAAAAGAACAATATAAGACCTGTCATCTGGAAGGTAAATGATTCTTGGCTGGTAAACAGAAAAAGTTTCATTGTATGGTGTTTCATTAAAAACAATTGAGGAACGAGCGCTTAAATCAGATGACCAAATGTTTCCTTCTGCTCCGTTCCAAACTTTCCAAGTTAAATCGTTTTCTGAATAAACATATTTGGCAGCGGCGATTCTACTGACTCCGTTTATGCCGTCAGTATCAAAGGCAGCAACTGCGATAAGAGTATCATTTCCATTTGTTGCAATGTCGCCGCCATGCTGGGCGTAAGCAGAAATAAGCGGGGCGCTTGAATATTCTCCATAAGTGCTTGTTCCGTTTTTACGCGTGAAATTCTCGCCATTAAACATAAACGGGCGCAGCGCGTCGTGTGTATCAAGAGTTATGCTTAAGGTTTTTGTAATTCCAGAATAAATTCCCATGATATTTTTTGACGCTGCAAACTTCAGTGGTTTCAGGAATACTATATTCTCGACAAAAGTCATTGGCTTTGGCAATGCTGCGTTGTTTGTCCAACCGCCATCTGATAAAACTTCCCAATTTCCCGAAGACAAATTAAATCTATGAATTTCCTGCATTGAAGATTGACCTGCGCCATAGATAAACATGTAAGTTGTTTCGTTAATGGTAATCGGGCTGATTTTTACATCAAATGGATAGTTTTGTATTGGGATTAAATTAATCATGTTGGCTGAGTTCATAATGGTCCATTCTCCATCTGGACCGAGCATGGGGGAGGCTCTAGGGGTTTTCAAGATTGTTGCAAAAGTTGCTGTCATGCAAACGAGAATAAAAATAGTGAACAGAATCTTGGTTTTCTTTTTTAAGGGCATCTTTAAGGTAGGGTTTTATGATTTATAATATTACTTATTGGTTGATATTGCTTTAGATATTTAATAATCTTATTCGCGTTCGTCTTCAGTTTGGGATTGAAATTTTTTCTCTGAAAAGGCATTGGCCCTTTCTGGAACTTCATTATCTTCTTCGGTCTCTTGATCTTTTTTGTAGGAATCTTCCTGCTGTTGTTCTAATAAATCTTTTTGCATCTCTATTTCTGCTTCTCTTTTCATTTGCTCTAGTTCTGCTGCGAATTTTTTATTGTGGGTTTCTTTCATCCAGACGTAGATTTCTTCAAGGTGCTTTTCTTGTTCGAGAAGGACTTTGTGCTGGGTGTCGAGATGCAGAAGCGGAACGAAATGATTGATTCTTTCTTCTTTGATGCCGTGTTTGTCTCCGAGAAGTTCGGTGAAGGTTACAGGGCGCTCTCTTTCAGGGGTGAAGAAACTTTTTAGTTTGCCATAGACGTTTTTCACTAAGTCTTTAAGATTAATTGTTCCTTTTGGGATGGCAATTGCGGTTTCGATTTCCTGTTGTTTTGCTGTGACGACTTTCTGGATTCTGCGGTTTTCGGTTGTGACTGCCTTGCCCAACGCGGAGAGCAATTCCTGAAGAGAAACTTTTCTATGCCTTGGAAGAGGAGTTCTTTGAACTAAATCTGGAATGTCCTCTTCAAGTTCAATACGCTCTTGCTCGTAGCGTTTTTCTTCTTTTTTCCCGAAAAGTACATCGTCCAAGGAAGGGAGGTCTTGGTTTAGAATAATTTCTGATTTAATTCTTAAAAGAAGGGCTGCGGCGAAAAGAACTTTTGATGACACGAAGAGATTTGCTTCTTCGAATTGGCGGATTTTTCCCAGGTATTTGTTTGTCAGAACGACAAGGTCAATGTCCCATGGGTCAAGTTGTTCGGAATTGATTAAATCTAAGATGATTGCCTGCCAACTAAGCTGGTCGCCGAATAAGAGGCCGTGAATTTGCTCCTGCCCGACTTTGTCTTTTTTTTGAACGATTATTTGTTCTGTCTTTGAAGATTCAGAATCCATCTTTAGTCTTAGAAAAGTGGATTTAAATTAGTTTTGATTGTTCATATATGTTGAAAGTCTTTTTATGAATTGTTTGCTACTCGCGATCACACTCGCGAATTAATTGATATACTGCTCGTGCAATGCGCTCGCCCACCCTCCCTGCTCCCGACCTGGCTCGTAAATAATTTTTAGAATACTCTCGCTAAGTCGCTCGCCCAGACAGTTTCGACTTGAAATTAATAAATCATTGTCGCGCGCCGCAATTGGACGCCCGTTAGTGAAGCTGGCGTCTTGATTATTTGGCTCATTTCGTTCGCCTTGCGGCGCGCTAAATTTAAGTCGAATTATTTATCGCAAACAATTCTAATTTTTTGTAGGTTTAGGATTCCCTCCCCGATTTGACTTTTCAATGGAGTTTGAAAGTTCGCAAAATATTTAAAGGCAAATAGCCGAGGATAATTGTTTTAAACGAACTCGGTATACTGAGATATACTACTAAAGAAGGGCGTGTTAACACTGTTCCCATTGAGAAGTTACAACAAACCGAAAAGTTTAAATACCTTTTATGACTCTATTTACTATCACCTCTTTTTGCCCGGGAGAGGACGTTTAGTTCATCTATTTTAGCTTGAATTAAACCTCCTCTTCAAGGGTTTGAATTTTGTTATAAATCTCCAACAAATCATATTTCTTAAGAAGAAAATGATGGCATCCGGTCTAGAATCCGGCACTACATCTTTTTTATTTTTATTCTTTTATAATTAATTTATCTAGAAAATACTCTTTTTGCCCGGAAGACTAATATTGATAGTCGTAAATTGCCGCGATTGGTCTAGCATGCATTTGAAGATAAGACATTTGGTAAGAGTAAGGATAACGAACCATCATTAATTTTGGCCGCTCGACTTTAACTCTGGCTTCGCGGACTTGAACTATTTTGGTTGTGATTGGGCATGACATTGCGTCACAATATGTTCGGTAAGCGTTGAACGGGGTGTAGAAAATGTCTGCTTTTGGGGCAAAATCTGGATGGAGATACATTGAGTCGTCATAGTTTTGGATGTTAGTTGAAGAAGTTTGAGTGTAATAATCTGCTGAAGCAAAGCCCGAAAGCAGAATTAACGTGAATACGAGGAGCATTGCTTTTTTCATCTCGTTTTAAGAGCCAAGGAGTTAATAAAGATAATTGTGATTTTTTATGCATATTTGTTGTCATTCAAATTGATGAAAAAACAGAAGGAACCGAAAGTCCATAGAATTAATAAGTTAAAAATGCATAAAGCTGTATGAAAAAAACAATTATCGTTTTGGCTTTGCTGGTAGTTTTAGTCCTTGTCTTGTTTAATTATACTCCTGTCGGGAGCTGGGTTAACAGTGTTCTGGAGAGCGGTGTGGCCCGATGGGGATACATTGGACTTTTTATTTTGGTTTTTATTTTGGAGTTTGTGCCTCAGCCTTTGATAAGCTCGCTTTTGCCGGTTTCTGCGGGGCTCTTTCTTAAATTGAATTTTACGTATGTCCTTCTTATTTCAGTGGTGGCCGCTGTGCTCTCAAATTATTTTTCATATTTTTTTGGGAGAGTTTACGGAGAGCCAATCGCCCGTTATTTTGTAAGCGAGAAGAATTATCTTAAAACTAAACAGTGGTTTGAGAAATATGGAATTAAAGCATTTTTTGTCCTTGCGCTTTTACCTTTACCATATTTTCCGATAATGGCCGGAATTTTTAATATCAAACCGAGGGAACTTACTATTTATGCGATTATACCAAGGATATTCCATTTTGTTATTTTCACTTACCTGATATCGCTGGTGGTGTAAAAATAGTTAAATTGGAGATAGATAGAATAAAGATGAAAAAAAGGCAAGTAACGAAAGTTCTTTTGATTGCGGCAGTTGTTGCAGTGACGCTTTTTATTGTTTTTAATGTCAACGCTTTTTTGAGAATGAAAGATTTTCGAGGGGTAACCAAGGCAGCATGCGGGAACTTTGTTGAAGGCGATAATTGTGAATTTACTTTGAGGAACGCGATAATAAACGGGAGCTGCGTCAAGGAAAAAAATGGCGAATTGACATGCAGGCCCAGCGATCCGGTATTCAGAAAAAAGTGAGTTAAGCTGCGTTGTTAAAAATTTATTCAAAAATGCGAAGGTTCTGTTGAAAATCTATTTTAGCTGGTTTATAGAAAAGTTTTGATTATTATAATTGACCAAGATATCTGGCTTTTAATAGAGTATATTTTTTTTATTAGTATTCTCTTCGCCTTTCTCTTCTTGCCTGACCTCTAGACTGTCCGTCTGAAGAACTGCTTGACTGAGTACGTTCCCGGCTTCTGTAGGTACTGCTTTTGTTGTTTTTGTAGCCTCCGTCGCTGTGACCGCTTTCACTTTTGCCATAGCTGCTTTTATTGCTTCCACTGTAGCTCCCACTGCGATTGCTGCCGCCATAACCGCCCCTGCTGCCACTTCTTTGACTTCCACCACCGCCGCCATAGCTTCTTCCTCCACCGGATGAACTTCTGCTATAGCCTTGCCTTCTATTCATTCTTTCGCCTCTTTTCTCAGGCATCCAACGAATTCTTGTGCGTTCGATGTAAGGGGGTTCTTCTTTTTTGATGTTAAAGTCACCCAGCATAATTTCCTGGAAGTTTTCGTAGTCGCGGCTGGATACAAGATTTATGACTTTGCCTTCTTTGCCTGCTCTTGCTGTTCTTCCGATTCTATGGGTGTATTCTTCGATTGACTTTGGAGAGTCGTAGTTATAAATGTGCGAGACGCCTTTGATGTCTAATCCACGAGCAGCGACGTCGGTCGCAACTAAAATGTGAACTCTTTTAGCGTGAAAATCTGCAATCATTTTGGTTCTTTTTTCCTGCGAGAAACCGCCATGTAATGGAAGGGTATCAATGCCGTTGAATCTTAAGTTTTTTACGACGAAGTCAACGTTTTTTCTGGTGTTGCAAAAGACCATAACTAGATTTGACTTTTCGTTTTCAAGCAGATGTTTCAGAAGGGAATATTTCAAATTGTTGTCAATATCGTAGTAAACCTGCTCGAGTTTTGTCGGGTCGACGTATGGCTGTGCATTAATTTCGACGGGGCTTTTCATGTGTCTTTTTGAAAGGAATGAAATGTCTGGGGAGATTGTTGCGGAGAATAGCATGGTTTGTCTTTCTTGCGGGCATTCTGAAACGATTCTGATTACGTCGTCGCGGAAACCCATGTCGAGCATTCTGTCCGCTTCATCCAGAACTAAAGTATTAATGTGAGAAAGGTCGATTGATCTTTTGTTTATGTGGTCGAGAATTCTTCCTGGGGTGCCAATTACAATATCCTCAGTTTCTAGTTTTCTCACTTGATTTTCAAAAGAAACGCCACCATAAACTGCGAGAATTTCGAGATGTTTTGGCTCTGAGAATTCTGAAATTTCTTTTGCGATTTGTTCTGCGAGTTCACGAGTTGGAGTTAAGACGAGCCCTTTGATTCCGTGGTTTTTTGTAGCATTGTTTATCAGGCCTGCAGCGAATGCGAGAGTTTTTCCAGAGCCCGTTGAAGCTCCGCCGATTACATCTTTTCCTTCTAAGATTAGCGGTATTGCCTTCTCTTGTATTTCTGTTGGTTCTTGGAAGCCTCTTGCCCGAATTGTTTTAAGCAAAGGACTATCTTTTCCCAATAGTTGTTCGAATTTATCCATGTAATATTAATAGTTAAGAAATAGCAAACGTATTTCTTTAACAGTTTAATAAACTAATTTGTAAAAGAGGGTTTTTATGTGTTGCGGTTATGTAATTTTGTTGAAAATCTTTTTTTGTGAGTTGTTTGTACCCGCCCCAGTCACTAAAAATATTATACTATCACCCCGGACCGAGAAAGATGAGTTTTCTATTTTTTGGTCAGACTTTTGCGTTCTGTAAAATTTATTCGTCTTTATGGCTCCTGTCCCAGATTATTTTTTTGTTCAGATTGTAGAGGCCCATTTTTTCCATGCCTTCGAATTGTTCATCGGAAAATTCGACGTATTGGATTTTGAAATTGTACTTTCCGTCTATTTCCTTGATAATTGCAGTCACCTTGTCAGAAGGAACGGGGTTGCCGACAATTATTATCTTTGCCCCGTCATCTGTTTTAGACTCAAGAATTATTTTTTTTATCTTCGGAATTTCTTTTATCTTTTCTATGAAATCTGTGATGTGTTCTTCTTTTTTCAGGAGGCGATTGAGGGCGATTGTTTTTTCCCCGGGTTTCAACTTGTAGAATTTTGATTTCCCCATAAGAGTTATTTCTACTATTTCTTTTTTGACAAGCCGTTCTAATATTCTGAGGGTTGTAGCAACGTTGACTTTCGACATCGAAGAAGTTTGTGTCAGGGAAAAATGTTTTTCCGGTTCATCTAAGAAAATGTTGATAATTTTGATAATTTTTTCGTCAAATAGCTCCCTCAAAACATCTGATTTTTTCATGTATTTTCAGAGTTTTAAGAATATATAAATTTATCATCTTGTATATTTTTTTTGAGAACTTTGCCTGTTTTTTTATTTTTGATGAATTATTTCAAAATTGGAAAACAGTCCAGGTTTGTGATATTCTTCTTTTACCGACGGTGTTTGGCGAACTCCCTGAAATTTAGTGTTTATGGTGCAGGGCTCTGCGAGCACTTAAACTTTTTTCAATTGCTTTAAGATTTCATTAAGACTAATTTTCTTAACTGTTGTATGCTTGTCTCCGGCGCCTGAATAAATCAAAATATCGTTTCCTTCAGGAATTGCTGCGGTCGGGAAAACGACCCTCTTATTTTCAAATGTGACCTCGTATTTTTTTCTTGGGGCAATTATAAATTTTTTAGTTTTTGCAATCAGTTTTTCTGGGTTGTTTAATTTGAAGAGGGCAGCACCAACTGAGTAAATGGCTATTTTCTTCATTGCTTCTTTCTTTAGTTTTGATAATTTTTTAAGCAGATTTTCCGGGGAGTTTATCATTTTTTTTATATTTGTTAAAATTTCTTCTTCGCTTTCCTGGGATTCGGTTACTGCGTGATACAATAGCAGCCATCCTTTTTTTGTTTTGATTGGCGGCGGGCCTGCGCCGTTTCTTGGGCAGAATCCTGCTTCTTCGTAGACGCAGTCGATAGGTTTTAAGTCGCCCCAAGAAACTAAATCGTTTGAGTACGCAATCCAAATATGGGGCTGGGTGAACTGAAAAGAGCCCTCTGGGCGGTTGAATGCGACATATCTTCCGTTGACTTTTTCGGGGAAGACAACAACGTCTTTGTCTTGCTCACCGAAGATTATCCCTTTTCGTTCCCAGTTCAGGCAGTCGTAAGAAGTAGCTATTGCAGTTGAAATGTTTTGTTCGATGGAAAGACTTACATATGTCATAACGTAAAGATTGTTTATTTTTGTAATTCTTGGGTCCTCAATTCCGAGTTCGCCGTCTGCTGCAGTTCCGAAGAAACTTGGTTTTTTATCAATTGAAATAATTTTGAAACCGGATTTGTCCAGCATGATTTTTCTCAAATGGGAGACGAATGTTAGTCTTTTTGTGCCGTCGCCGAATACAAAATCAAGGTCAGTGTTGGTGGTTACTTTTTCTCTTTTGAATTTGTCTATTTTAACCTTGAATTTGTTTTTTCCGACCATGCGCGGAGAGTAAAAGTATTTTTTGTCTTCTGTTTTTTTTAGCTTTTCTATCACTCTGACATAAGCAATTATTTTTCCATCCGGGAGTCTTACTGCTCCGGGATTGAGCACTCCGAGAACTTTGAATTTATTTGACGATGGCTTTATGTCTTTTGGAGATAGAAGTATCGCCTCTTTCTTTACTTTTATCATTTTTTTAAAAGTGGACTTTAAAGTATATAAACGTAGCGGGGCATTCTAATTGGCCGTGTAGAATAGGAGGCCGTTGATTATTGTAATCTCTAAAATTATCCAAACTCCTGAAGTAATCATAACTATTTTGTTTTTGTAATAAAGCCCGTATCCAAACCATGCTGCGGCTATTGCAAGATAGGCACCCCAATAGACGATTGAAATTCCTGAAGCTATTCCCATATAGAAAATTTTCCAGGCCTGGATTATTGCGAAAGTCATGCTCAAAAAGCTTATGATGTATGTAAATTTATTAAATTCTTTTTTTGATTGCTCTTTTCGCAAAAGCACGGATTCATTTATTCTTTCTACATCTCCTTCGATATTCTTTCCAGTGAATTTTTTTGTAGCTTTTAGTTTTCTGTCTTTTTGAAATACTGTCGCCACTAAGACTGCTGACGTGGTCGCAAGTAATAGCATTGAAAAGAATATTGGGCTTGTAAGACCTGCCGCCGGCAGCGCAACTTCAGGAGATAAAAAGATATTTTGAGGAGCAAGGAATAAAAAAACCGCCCCCAATGTATAAGCAATAAGAGAAACTACTGGCAGAACCTGCCTCTTTTTTTTGTCTTGGTTGTTCTCATCATTACTCATCTCTTTTTTTAGTTAATCGGGATTTATAAAATTGTTGATGTTATTGGGTTGCTTCATTGATGCGGCCATAACGTGTTTCAGGCGATTTTGCCTTCGGGGATTTCTATGTCTGGAAAACATTTAAATAGGGTATATACATAAGTATATACTAATGGCACAAGAGCGGATTGAAAAAAATTTCGAGAAACTCAAGAAACAACTTGAAGGGCTGAGCAAGGAACTTGAGAAGTTTGTTCCTTATGCGATTGTAAAGGAAACGAGCGCCTTCGGGAATTCGTCGCACATTGTTCTTTCAAAGAATTTTCTGGATAAAAAAGTCGGCGTGATAATCTTGGGAGACAAGGGGGAAGAACGATGATTCATTTTAATGAAGCAATGAATAATTATAAGGGGGTTTGGCATGATATTTTCAATCAGTGAGTACCTTGGATTCGACGATGACGAGATTTTAAGAATTTTCCGAGAGGAAGATATTGAAATTTCTGCAATCAGAGAGCCTCAAGAATTCCAGCAAGCATTTTCCGTTCAAAGAAACTAAAAATTTTGTTTTTATTTTCTGTTAATTTATTTTTCTGTGAATTCTGTGTAGTGGCATTTGCCGCAATAGGCTCTGCCTTTGTGTTCGGCAAGAAATGTTCCTGGGCCGCATCGCGGGCAGGTTTTCTTTTTCTTCTTCCCGTCCTGGTAGTGTGAGTATTTCTTGCTGGTTGGCTTGTTTTTGTGTGGCTTCTTGCCTTTCTTTTCTTTTGTTGCTCCGCCCTTTACTGTTGCCATTATGCACTTGCTCCGGATTTTTTTGCTTTTGGTTTAGGCTCTATTCTTTCTTTGTCTGTCAAGGATTCGTAGATAAAAGCTTCTATCAAAAAGTCGTTTGTGCCGAAATTGTTTTTTATTGATTTGATTGCTATGTTGTCCAGTTCGGTCTTGAATTTTTCTGCAAGGTGTTTTTTTGAATCATTGAATCCGGGATTTGAAGCCGAAGGTAACGAAACGAGAAGTTCTCTTCTTTTAAGCAGGGTGTTTTTGTTTTCGTTCAGGATTTCCATTTTATGTTCTTATTGCGTATTCTCCTTTTTCTTTTATTTTTAGCTTTTCTGAGATTTCGGATTGTTCTGGGTTTAACATGACAATTTTGCCTTTGAAGGCGTCAGTCGCTTCTTCAGAACCACATTTGGGACATTTCGCCCCTGTGAAAATTGTTTTGCATTTTTTACAAGCTTTTTGTTTGGCCATTATTTTTTGTTTCCTTTTGTTTTTTTCTCGGATTTTTTGACCGCTTTTTTTGTTGCGGCGTCTTTTTTCTTTTTTTCTTCTTCCATCCATTTGATTTCTCCCAAGCCTGCTTGCCTCATTGTCAGGCCAATTTTTGGGATGCCGGCTTTATAGCTTATGGCAACGACTCTTGCCAGGCAGTCATCGCCTTTTCCGAGAGAGCGTTTTGTGGACTTTCCGGAGAGAGTTCCTGTTTTGCTTAATGAAACGTAGTCTTCCATTGTCTGTGAGATGTGGACCATTCCTCTTGCTGGGCCGATCTGAATGAACGCGCCGAAGTTTGTTATTTCAGAGAGTGTGCCATAAACTAATTCATGGAGTTCTGGTTTCCAGACTAAGATTTTGAATTTTGTGTTGTAGTAAGCGGCGCCGTCTCCGGGAATAATCACACCTTCGTCTATTTCATTGATTTCCAAGACTGCTATTGCGTAACCAAATTCCTTAGTGATTGAACCAATAAAGTTTTCTTTAAGCTGCCTCTCTATTGCTTCGTTGGTTGGCAAACCAAAATGCTTGGGTTCAACCCGAACGTGGTCTTCAACATCTAATATGTAGAACATTTTACTCCTTGATATAGTTTTTCAGATAAGTTGGTTTTTAAAGTTTACTGAGTGATGAACTTTATGGAATTAGAGCGTTAAACCTTTAAATAACGGGAGTTTTAAGCTTTTAGAACAAGCCCACATGGCACACACAAGTTGCGCCATGAGGATAATGAAACACAAAATAATAGCCCACATGGCACAACGGCACTGCGCGAGTCTCGAAAACTCGTTTCCTTCGGGATTTCCAGGTTCGATTCCTGGTGTGGGCGTTTCTGCTAATCAGGGATATCCTCGTTCCTCGGACATACAGGTTCGATTCCTGGTGTGGGCGTTTTTTACTATTAGTTGGAGAATAAATTTTTGGTACATAGTTTAAATATAAGTTCGCATTATTGATGTAAAGAGAAAATTAGGAGAAAATAGAAAATGACACGGTTGGCAGTGCAAAAAAATCCTGTTCCAGAAAATATAGGAATCAAACCAGTCGACACACATTTTTTTTCTGTGAGGACGGATGAAGTTGGCGTTGCATTTAGCTGGGGCAAACCGACTTTACTTGGGCCCGGAGGTCATTTTAGATTCGGATTTTTTCCGCAACATAGTTATGTTAAGATGGTTGATATGCGTGAGTTTTGCAAAAATGTTAGAATGCCTGTTCAAAGTAGAGATAATTTTGAGTTTGATGTTGAAGCAGATGTACGCATAAGACCAAAAGATGCATTGTATATCGCTCAAAATGAAGATAGAATTAATGGCTTTTTAGAAAGAACGATTCAAAAAAATTTAAATGAAATTTCTTCTACAATAGCCGAAAGTGAAGGATGGGTCGGTAATGTTTATCAGCATGCTAAGAGTTTAGAAGAGCAAATGGCTATCGAACTAGGCGGCGATGGGGTAATGTATCGTGATACTTCTATGAGGATTTATTGTCCTGACCAATTTTTGGCTGTTGCTTCTACAAGATATGGACTAAAACACTATTTGGAATTTGATATGCAACTGAAACAGCATTTCTTTCAATGGATTGAAAAAGAATCGAGGCTTAAAGTTGAAGTAAGAGAAAGAATAGTTAATGCAATTGGAAAACATCCCCAAATGCTTGTTCTGGGAACATTTAGTGAGATATTCGATAGGGAATGGCCCAAGGATTTGCAGGATCCTGAATATCGCTTGGTGCGCCCATATGTTCGAGGATTTTTACAAACGGAAGTTGCGAAGAGAATTACTGAAGGATATAAGAAAGGAGAAGTATGCCCTGCAGCCATGCAAGATGCACTAGATTTTTCGTGGGGAAGCTTTATGCTAAACCTTCTTCCGAGGGGGCGTTCACGTTAAGATGGAAGATGTTAGAGCAATAAACTTGGAAAGAGAAAAAAGACTTAAAGAATTATATGAAAAAGGCAGGAACATGAGAGAAGAGCAACCGCCCGTTACTTTTGTTCCAGGGAGAAACGTTTTAGCAAGATTGGCTTTAGCAGGAACTCTTGCAGTTATAAGTTTAGCTGGTCTTGTTGGTTATGGGTGTTATAGCTGTTATGCTTACCGAGGACATGGGCAACAGAGTCGAGAAGTTTCAACCGGGGCGACTGCAGGACGAGAACAAACTAAAGCAGAAGAATATTTGCCCGGTACTAATATAATTAGACGAACTTACTTAGTGAAAGGTACGGATACTATAAATGGGGTTCTTAATCCAGATGCGAAAGTCACGGAATTAATATTTCCAGAGAATTTTAGTTCTGAGCAATATGGGCTAATAAAAACAGGCATTTATTTAAGAAAAGAACGTCGCGGTTTAGTTAGGGTAAGTTCTAATTGTTATTTTCAAGCGCAAATTGGAAAAAAATTTTTTGTGAGTGCTAGACCAGGACCGCCACAACCAATAAAAGAAGTATCCATTTGGGAAGAAGAGGGTGTATGGCCTTCTACTCCTACGGATGTATATTTAGGAAATGGGGAATTAGAATTGTATTTAACTAATATCACAGAGAACAGTGAACCAAGAGAAAATCATGTTAGAGCTGAAATAGTAGAAGTGCCTCCGCCTAATTAAATTTTTTACAAAAATAATTAAACTTCATGTTCTTCTAGTGCGGATGATAATTGGTTTGAGCGGGCCGTATTGTGCGGGAACAGACACTGTCGGAAAGATTCTTGTTGAAAAGGGTTTTGTTTGGTTTTCGTATTCTGATATTTTGAGGGAAGAGGCACGAAAAAGAGGGATTGAACTTACGAGGAGAAATCTGCAGGATTTGGGGGATGAACTTCGGCTGAAGCAGGGGCTTGGGGTTTTATCTAAGATTTTAATTGAGAAGATGGAAGACGGAAAAAATTATGTTGTTGGAAATATTCGGAATCCGGGAGAAGTTGAGGAATTGAGGAAATGCAAAGATTTTATTTTGGTGAATGTTGATGCGCCGAAAGAACTTAGGTTTGAGAGAATGCTGCAGCGCGGACGGGAAAAAGATGCGAAGACGTTTTCTGATTTTTTAAGGTCTGAAGAAAAGGATTTTGGGATTGGGCAGGGAAAACATGGACAGCAGCACGCGGCAGTTTTTGAAATGGCAGATACTAAGATAATTAACGATGGAACTGTTGAAGAATTGAGAGAGAAGGTTGAGAGGATTTTGAAGATAGACTAATTATCTTTTTTGACTTCTTTGCTTGGAGAAGGAATTTCTTTGCTTTGATTCTGAATTGGCGGGAGCGAACCTTCCTTGCCGATGTCTTTGCCGAGGTCCTGGCTTAGTTCTTTTCCGACTTCCTTGCTGACTTCTTTTACGCCCCTTACCAGCTCATTGACGCCTAAGTTTTCTTTGAGGCCTTCAAGAAATTCTTTGAATGGGTGGCCACTGGCCAGCTGAATTTTTTTGATGTGACGTTGTGCGTAATATCTTCCTTTACCGATTAGAGCTTTTGACTGGGAGAAGTCGAATCCGTCTATTTTTTCCAGGTCGATATTTATTACTATGTCTGCTTTTTCGCCTAAAAGGTCTGCTTCGCTGATTTGGCATTCCCTGATATGCAGAGATTTCATGACACTCTGGTAAATGCTTGGGAGATTTTTCTTTGATTGTTTCGGAACGGCTCTTGCGTTTAATAATGGTTTTTTGTCTTTCATGTAGTTTACGTTTACTGCGATTATAATGTCTGCGCCCATTTTGCGCAGGATTTCGGTGGGGATTGGATCTCCGACAGCGCCATCAACGAGCACGCGATCCTTGTTTATTACAGGGATGAAAATACCAGGAATCGAGATACTTGCCCTTACTGCTTTTGCGACGCTGCCGCGGTGGAAAATTATTTCTCTGCTATTTCCTAAATCAAATGCGGTTATGTAAAGCGGGATTTTCAAGTCCTTGAATTCTGTGTCACCGATTGTATCTTCTAAAATCTTCTCTATTTTTTTGCCTTTTATCAGGCCATGCCTTGGAAATGTGTAGTCGAATAATTTTTCATCCTTGAGTTTCATAACCTTCCTTTCTATTTTTTTTGCATTTGGCTCCATTGCGTATAGCGCTCCAACCAAGGCACCCATGCTTGTGCCTGCAATCAGGTCAATCGGAATATTGTTTTGTTCCAGGATTTCAAGAACGCCTATATGGGCGAGGCCACGCGAACCTCCGCTGCTTAGTGCCAGACCCACTTTTTTTCTGTTGAAAATCGGCATGGATGAATAAACAAAACTATGGATTTAAATGTTTTTGATTAGGGGATTTTGAGATAAGCTATTATTTGGGCTTGCAGATTTGTTATTTCCCCCATCCGCCACTAAATAAATAATGACCAACCCCATCCGACCGACTTGTGCGTTAGGATTATTGTAATAGATATAAAATTGTATTGACTTGTGAACAGATTTCCTAATTGGTTATTGTGTTTAATTAATTGATAAGTTATTTAATTTTAACACGTCAGAGGTTAGTGGCTATGAGGAGGGGTTAGCTTGATGGGCTTGAACCCGAAGAGCCGCCAGAACTGAGTTGTGAGCATTGCCTTGTCTTCTTCGAAGTGATGCTTTATGCTTTGCTTAAATGAGAAAGGGGTGATGGGTTTTACTTCTTTTATCATTGGCAAGAAAATAATAATAGAAATGATTCTTAGAACTCCGCTTATGAGGAAGGTGAACAAGATAGGGGTTAAGCCGAAGGGTACGCTGGAAAGAGACGCGATGTATCCTCCGAGCATTGCGCCGGCAAATAATCCGATTCCGGTAAGAATATTGAAGTAAGTCATATAGTAAGGCATTTTTTCTTTTGAAACTGCATCGAAAATGAACATGGCGGTGGCGTGGTTGAAGCCAGCCCAGGCGAACCCGCTGAAAATTTCCAGGATGAAAAGGTAAAATATTAAGTGAGTGTAGCTGATTGAAAGGAATAATGGGGAAAGCATCCACAGCAGAGGTATGGTTGGGATTAGGTAGCCAGTTATTTTGAGAATTTTTACGTTTCCATGGACATCTGAAAATTTGCCCCAGACCGGAAGAAAGGCGAGGGTTGAGACTATCGGGCTGATTATTATAAGGGTGTAAGAAAGATAGTCCATGCCCAAGTCCTTTAACATGTAGACCGCGAAGAACGGGCCGGCGACTGTTGTTGCAAGAGATATAATCGAGATAAAAAGGACGAATCTGCCGTAATTGTTAGATGTCATGTGCTCAACGAAATCGAGAAGGCCGAACGCGCTTTTTTTGTTGTAGATATATTTTGGCTCGTATTTTTTTGTAAAGAGGTAAGCGGCGATTGCTCTGCCTAAGAAAGCTATTGCGAAGATTATGGTGAATCCTATGAAAATTTCACTGTTTTGGAAATGCTTTAGGATGAACCCAGAGGTTAGAAGACTGATTAGGACGACTCCGGTTATTATTTCGTTTCTTCTTGAGAAGTATCTGCCGTTTTCTGAACTCAAAATGTCTTTCATCCATGAGCTCCAGGCTGGGCTGCCGATTGCGCCGGCAAGAGCTATCAATGTGTAAATCGCTATTACTAAGAGAGAGGCATTTAGCGTGGTTAAAATGTTTGCAAAGTAGAGCCAGCCGACGAGGATAAGCGGGAGCCACATTAACGCTTGAAATATTGCGCTCATTATCATTATCTTCTTTCTAGAGACTTTTTTTATTAGGCTTAATGTGCCAAGTTGTGCAAAGTTGCCGAGAAGACTTGGAAGAGAAGTTAGGAGTGCAATTTGAGCGTTTGTTGCGCCGACAGCAAGAGCATATGGTGTTATGTAACGGAAGCCAAAACCGTCCATCAAACTAGTGAACGAACCTTCCTTTACACTTATTTTTCTAGCTTGCTCTTTTTTTTGTTCTTCTGTCAGAACTTCCGAAGCATCCCCTTTTTGCATGAATTAACGAGGACTTTTGGATTTTAAATCCTTTCTACATGATTGACTTTGTTGAAAATTTGTTTGTGAATTGTTTGCTACTCGTCCACCCCGCCGCCAAAAAGTTATCATCCAACCCCACCGACCGACTTGTGAATGGGACTAAGGTCGTTTATTTGACTTTTTCAACTGAACTCGATTATTTAATTTTCTTTTTTTCATTAGCCTGAACAGGACGTATAATATGAAAAGAAGGTATGCGATGCCGACCCAGACGAACAGGGCAAGGAGGAATGAATTTTCTTTTATGATGTCAGAGCCGAGGTAGGTCTGGGAAAAGACAAGAGGAGCGAGACCGAGGGTTGTGGCAATAACAAAACGGGAAAGCCGCATTCTGCTTAAGCCGGCGAGGTAACTAATAAGGTCTGTTGACGTTAATGGATTAATTCTTAAGATGAATATTCCGAACGGGCCGTACTTTTCAGTTATGCGGCCAAACCGCTGACTGTTTTTTATTCCAATTTTCTTTTTTATGTAATTTTTGCCAATTGTTCTGGCAAGCATGAACGCAATAATCGCACCGACTATGTTTCCTGTAAGTATGACAACGCCTCCGAAAAATCCGCCGAGAACCAACCCCGCAGCGACGTAAAGTATCAATGGGGGAATTGGCGCGGCAATTACTTCAACCACGACAAGAATGAAAAGCACGACCGCAGCCCAACTGCCGAGCGATTGGATGTCTTCAACTATCGAGCTAATATCGTTGGTAACAATATGATAAATTATGCCTTTGTTGATGTAAGAAAAGTATGACGCAATGGCTACCAATGCCACAGTCAGAATGAATAGTGTGAGAATTATTTTCTTTTTCATCTGATGTTAACACAAGGAAGATTTATATTGTTTTGCAGTTAACTCTGTTTATGATTTTTCAAGATAGCTTCAATTTTTAGAGAATAAATATTATAATGAATTTATGATTGAGATGCAATGAAAAGTTTTAGCTGAGATTTAATTTTATAATTATCTTGATACTGAAAACTTCTGAGCTGTTCTTTATTATTTTTTATTTATAAATATTATAACATCATCAGAACGTAGTCTTGTGGATTTCTATTTGTCTAAGAGAAAGACTATCGGTCTTAAGCTAGTTTTGTCTTACTTTAATTAGATTTTCTTTTAATTGTTTTGAGATTTCTTTCCATGTTAAGAGGCCGTTTTTTGCCCCTGGAATTTGGATTACGGACTCTGCGTTGAGAGAGCCGAGCTTTATGGCTACTTCAGGGTTGTTTGTTTTGATTATGCCTGTTACAAAGGCAGATGCGAATGCGTCGCCTGCGCCTGTTCTTTCTGCAACTTTTATCTTTCTTGGCAATGAAGTTAGAATGCGGGAGCCATCTGAAACTTTGTTTCCTTCTCCGCCGTAAGTTATGCAGACAATTTTTGGGCCTAAAGAATGAAGCCCTTGGAATAAGTCGCCTTCAGGAATTAAATCTTTGGCTTCGTCGTTGTTTAAGATTAAGACGTCAACATGGTCGAGAATTTTTTTTATGTAACCAACTCCTTTTTTTGTGAGGTAACTTGAAGGATTGTAGGCGAGCTTGATTTTGTTTTTTGAGGCGTAAAGTGCTAGGGCTTTTTGCGTGTCGAGAGAGGTATTGTCTGTTGCCGAGAAGTAGAACCATTTAGTTTTAAGTTTTTTTAGAGGAACGTCTGAAAGTGAAATGTTGTTTGATTTTTCTTTGTATGTTAGGACTGTTCTGTCGTGTTCTTTACTGTCTAAAATTACTGAGAAATCTGTTAAGCCTTGTTCTTGTTTTCCTAAGAATGAGACTTTTTCTTTTTTTAATTCATTAAGGATGAGCTGGGAGTTTTCGTCCTTGCCGATTTTGATGATTGTTCCTGTCTTGAGGCCGAGCTTTGAGAAAGAAACGGAAGTGTTTGTGCCTCCGCCGCCGGTTGAGAACTGGAGCTTGTTGATTGCGATTTTTTCGCCAACATTATAACACATTTTCTTGTGAACTTCATGGACGTTTGTGTAGACGAATGCGTCAACGACTGCTCCACCGAATGTTATTATGTCGAACTTCATATTGTTCCCTCAAAATATTTGTTGTTTATTTGCGAGCGGAGGCTACTTAATTCTTCGGACATTATCTTGGCTTCATTGACCGCGACGTCTTCACCATAATAATTGAAGCCATTTCGGATGACTCTGTACTTGTCGAATTTCTCGGAGATTTCTTTTTCATTTAAAATTTCTTTTAAGAAACACGTTATGCATTCATGGTTGTAAATTTTGTATCCTTTTTTTATTGCGAGCGCTTCAAGAGCAATTCTTACAGAATCATAAAGAAGAGACACTTTAGAAGAAGCTGTATCTTCGTTAATGGCTAATTGTTGGTGAGAAATTAATTTTTTCTTACTTGAAATAAGAAGAGATTCTATTTTCTCTTTTTTAGGAATTTTCTCCCTTATAAAACCTCTCTTTTTACATTCTTCCCAATTCATCTTAACGTACCTTTTAGTATGTATCCGTTTGTAATGCCAACCCGCAATTCTTTATTAACCTTTTCTAACGATTCAAAAACGAAAAGTTGTATTTCTTTGCTGAGCGATTTTTCAAAATTTTTTAAGTCAATTTCTTTCTTGAACTTTGTGAATACCGCAATGTCTATGTCTGAGTTTTCGTTGACTTCGAGATTTATCAAGGAACCGAACAGGACAATTGCATCAGAACGTAATTGCTTTTCTAAATAGCTGGTGAGCGATTTTAATTTTTCTTCCCAGTATATTTTTGATAGACTTCTCAAGATTTGGTTTTCTCGGTTTGCTTGAAAGAGAATGAAGCCGCGCTCTTCTCTCTTTTTTAATAGTCCTTGGGAAGCAAATTTCTTAAGAAGCTTGGAAGCGGTCGGGGGTGTGATCTTGGCGAGACGAGAGTATTCTCTTACAGAAATTTCTCTATAACAATTTTCAAAAAAAGGTTCAAGGTTGTTAATTATCTCTAACATGTGTAAAATATAATTTACGGGTGTTTATATATTTTTCTGATTTGGGGGTTTGTTTTTATTCTATTGCTGAAAGAGTTTCCTTAAGGTTTCCATCTTCGTAGGCTTTTAGGATTCTCCTCGCAGATTCTGGAACATCTGAGCCACCGAAAGAGAAGTAATCGTCATGCCTTGGGGCGCCATTGCTGTTGACACATAAAAACCGGTGGTCGCGCTCACAACCATGGAGATATAAATGGGGAACTTAGACAGTTGCTCTTTGAACTCTTTTTAATCCATCGAAATAAGGTATTTGCGCATAATATCTTGAAGAATTGTTTGTCGGGAGTCGTCTTTTACCTTTTTGCTCTTTAATAGTTAAGGAGCGATCAGGGACCTCCGTGAGGTTTATACATTGCCAAACTAGGCGTTTTCGGCAAATTGGATAAATCTTTCTGCTGTCCTGATGCCTAATTTGACGTCTTCTTTAGTTATTCTCTTCCATTCATAAAAATCGTACTGACCGAGTTCTTTTAGTTGAAATGTTAAATCGAAACCGAAGTCTGAAAGCCTCTTATGAATTTTTACTAATTTTTTGTAAAACTCTCCGCTTATTAGTTTATGGTGTTTTAAGGCAATTAAAAGGCAAGGATGATTTTTACAGAAAAAGCCTTTATTTTTTAGTAGTAAATAATTTCCTGCGTGAAATATTGAATAATCTGCTTTGATAATCGCCCAATCCCGACCATTGTTTTCAAATTCTTTCTTTGCTATCCTCAAGTCGTTTTTCGCTTTTCCCAGATGTTTGTTCGCATGTTTTCTTATGTCCTCAATAAATTTATGTTTTCTTTCACAGTCTTCATACAATTCTTTTATTTTCTTCTTATTTGAGAGCTTCATCTTCTCAGAACTTCCAAGCCGGGAAGCTTTTTGCCTGCAACATACTCATCTAATGCTCCTCCTGAAAGCGAGATATAACCGAAACGCTTTTTGTTGATTTTTAGTTTTGCTATTGCTGCGGTTGTGTGACCACCGCCGACGACGGAGAACGCTTTGCTTGATGCGATTGCTTTGAGGATTGCTTTTGTGCCTTCTTGAAATTGTCTTTCTTCACAGTAACCAGCGACACCTTTCATGAAGATTGAACTGGCCTGCTTGATTTTTTTAACGTAAAACTTTTGTGTTTCTGGACCAATGTCAAATATTTCGTATTTGCTTGGAAACTCATTTAAAGAAAGGTCTTTTCGCTTGCCTTTAACTTTTACAGCAAAGTCTAATGGAGTTTGAATGCCTTTAACTAGGGGTTTTAGAATTGGTACGAACTCTGCTATTTCTTTTTTAAGGAATTTGTTTTGAGCTCCGAAGTTGTAGCCTTTTGCGATTGTGCATACTTGCCCGAAGATTCCACAAGTTAGGACGTTCTTGCTATTCTTTAGGACGTCAATGTTCTCTTTTGGCTTTGCTCCTCCTAAGATGAAGAGAGTATCTTTTAGATTAATCTTCTCGAGGCTTTTGATTTCGGATTCCATGACTCTGCCCATTCCATGAGGAAGGACTTTTGGGAAGCCAGTTACGGAAGTTTGTGCTCTATGGCTGACTGAGAACGCATCGTTTATGTAAATGTCGAATAACGGAGCTAGGGTTTTTACCAAAGCATTGTTTTCTGTTCCATCGAACTCTTCTTTTAGATTTCTTACGTTGTCAAGCAAGAGGACTTCTCCGGGTTTGAGAGATTTGATTGCATTTAACGCAGGTTCTCCGACGATGTCTGGAACGAATTTTGCTTTGATTAATTTAGCATGCTGTTCTAATGATGTAAAATCTTTGTTGCCTGGGCGGCCTTGATGCGCGAGGATTACAGTTATTGCTTTTTTCTTTTTTAGTTCATCCAAGGTAATTTGGTGAGCTTTCATTCTTTCAGAAAGCTGTGCTTTTCCATCGATAATTTCTGTGTTAATGTCTAATCTGAGAAGGACGCGTTTGTTCTTTAGGTTGAAGGATGATAGTGTGGGGATTTTCATTGTGCCTCTTTTTCTATTTTACTTAGGGAAATTAAGGTTTTAATTCTTACGATTATTCTTTAAGATTGCAAAAATTTAATAATTCTTATAATTTAAGATGAATATGAAAAAAGGGTTTTACAGCGTTCTTGGAATTTTATTGGTTGTGGCTGGGGCAGTCTTGCTGTTGAATTCTTTTTCAGGCTTGACTGGGTTTGTTGTTCTTGAAGATGTTAATAAGAATGTGAGTGGGGTTTTGGGGATTGTTTTGGTTTTGGGTGGAATTGGGGTTTTGATGGCCAGAGCGCACCATAACAGATTTTATAGCGAGATTGCAGCAAGGATTTATGATGGGCTTGGAACGAGAAATGCATATGGACATAAGACCGAGCAGATATCTGTAACGGAGTCGAGAATTGCAGCACATGGGCCATTTCGCAAGGGTGATGTTGAGAATGTAATCTCTAAAGAGATAGAATCTGGGAGACTGGTGCTTGATAAATCAAGACAGGCCGTTTCCATTTCTACTAATCCGGAAAGAATTGAAGAAATAGTGGATAATTACGGCGGAATGATGAAAGACACGGTTGTGGACAGGCTTAAGGAGCTGGAAGAAAGACGTTTGCCTGCGGGCGTTAGATAATTGCTTGTAATTTCTAGAACGAAAAATAATAGCTTAAATTGGTAGGGCTCGTTTAAACTTGGTCAACTCCTTTCAGTCGTTGAGGCACTGACGAAGTCATTCGCTACGCTCATGAGGCAGCCAGCTCGCAAATTATTGCACGGTCCATTATGCTCATTGGGTTTCTGAGTTATGCAAAGATAATAGCAAAATTGTAGCGGAGTAGATAATTAGAATGTTATTAAGCCCACTTGCCAACCATTTGGAGCACATCTACAACTCTGCAAGCATAGCCGTATTCATTGTCATACCAAGCGAGGACTTTTATTAAATTGCCGTCGGCTTGTGTTGATAGCGAGTCGAACAATGCGGAATTGGGGTTCTTTATTACGTCGCTGGAGACGAGCTCTTCTTCGCTGTATTCCAAGATTCCTTTGAGCTCTTTTTCGGATGCTTTTTTGAATGCTGCGTTTACTGAATTGACATCAAATGGTTTTTCTAATTCTGCGACTAGGTCTACGAGGCTTCCGACCGGGACTGGGACACGGACTGCAAGGCCATTTACCTTGCCTTCAAGTTCAGGCATGACTGCTGAGACAGCTTCGGCTGCGCCTGTTGAGGTTGGAATTATATTCAATGCGCCAGCTCTGCCTCTGCGCCTCTTTTTGTGAGACTGATCATGAAGAACCTGGTCGTTTGTGTAAGCGTGGACTGTAGTCATCAATGCGCGATTTATTTGGAAGTTGTCGTTTAAGACTTTTAGAACAGGAGTCAAGCAATTTGTTGTGCAGGACGCGACTGAGACTATTTTATGGGTTTTGTCAAGTTTCTTATGGTTTACGCCAGGAACAATTGTGATGTCCGGGTCTTTTGATGGCGCGGAGATTAAGACGTATTCGGCTCCTGCTTTTAAGTGTTTTGAAGCGTTTTCTCTGTCTGTGAATGCACCAGTGCTCTCAACAACGACATTCACTTTCAGGGCTTTCCAGTTTATTTTTTCTAATTCTCTTTCAGCAATGACTTTTATTTTCTTGCCTGCGACTATTAAGAAATCTTTATCAATTTTTACATCTCTCTCGTATCTTCCGTAGACAGAGTCATGCTTTAGCAAGTAAGCTGCAGATTCAACACCGTGCGGGTCGTTTACGACTGTCACGTTTAATTTTCTGTCTAAACAAATCTTAAGAACAGCGATTCCAATTCTGCCGAAGCCGTTTATTGCGATATTCATTTTGCCCTTTTTGATTTTTGAAAACTGTTTGCTACTCGCAGCCACGCTCGTGATTTGTCTGCCGGTTTACTCTCGCGTAACTGCTCGCCCACCCCCCACCCAGGTAGTCTTGATTTGCTGCTGCAAATTAAGTTAGTAATCGCAAACAATTTTATTTGTACATGTTTATATTCCAGAGAAGATTTAAAGGTTGCGGTTGTTACGATTTTATTGAAAATATTTTTTGGCAGGTTTAGGATTCCCACAAGGATTTCACTTTCAGTGAAAAACCCTACTCCGCAGCCACGCATCTTAATAGTTTAATTACTGGTGATACGTAACTGCTCGCTCGCAGCCACGCTCGTAATTATTGACAAATTACTCTCGCGTAACACGCTCGCCCTTGCCACCACTCCTACTTTCCCCCAAATCAAAATAGTAAACCTGCAATTAGACTTTTTCAACAAAACCAGTTGTTATTTCTTTGGTTTAGCAGAGTTCTTTTTCTTGACTAACAAGAGAACTACTGCCACAACAACTACAATGATAACCAATATTATTATTCCCCAATTTATGCCTCCGCTACTTAAAGGAGATTGCTGAGGTTCGGGTTGTGTTTCTTCAGGCTGATCTGTTGCTTCGGGAGCAGTTTCTGCTGGAACGGCAGGTGATTGTTCATTAATTGATTTTAGAATCAATGTTGCTGCATTTCCAGATGTTGTTGACTGGACATAAACGCTTAAATCGTAGTATCCATCAGCATCAAGGTCGTATTTGCCGGTTTCACCTGCACTCAAAGAACCTTTCTGAGGAGTCGATAAGATTGTAATGGAAACTATGCCTGCGTTGATGCTGTTTATTGTCATGGAATGCCCGCCCTTGATTGGGAGATTGATTTTCCAGTTGCTCCTTGCTGTTATTTCATATCCTTCGGTAGAAGATAATCTAGTGGCTGCTGCGGTGTATGTTGGGAACCCACTACTCCCGCTTGAAGATTCGGTAGTAGCAGCAGCAGCGGCTGCTGCCGTGACTGTGAATGCTAGTTTGCTAGAGTTACCTACGTTGTTTGCGTAGTCTGTGCAGTTCACGCTCCAGTTATGCGAACCTACAGCTATGGATGAGTTGGATGCAGTATTGGTCGCTCCAGTTGAATCAACAACTGCGATAAAGTTTATTACTGAGTTATCGAGGATTAAACTACAGTTTTGGGCTCCCGTTCCGTCTGTGTCTGTAACATTGAATGAAAAGGTATATGTTGTTGCCGATGACGACACATTTGGTGAAATCAAGGCTACTGTAGGTGCAGTTGTATCTACTCTGATTGTTATTGTACTGGCAGTGTTGTTATTGCCTCCTGTGTCGTTAACTGTAGCGTTAAAGTAGTAAACTCCTTGAGCCAATCCCGTGAAATTAGCAAATAAAGATTTAGAGTTCGTAGCCAGGACTGAATTGGCGCTGTTGTTTATGAGTGCGCGTGATGAGTTGAAGAGAGATATATTAATCGTGTTTATGACTCCGTTGTCTGTTACCGAGACGTTGATGGCAATGTTAGTTCTCGAGATATTTGCATTGCCCGTTTCACCTGGGGCCACATATTGCACTGTAGCTGGAGCGGTAGTGTCGTTTACAAGAATAGAAATATTGGATGAGAGTGATACTGTAGAGTTTGTAGTGGTTACAGTTATGTTGTAATATCCGGGAGTTGAAGCGGTTGCGTTAAACCAAAAGCTGTTTAGCGTTAAGTTCAAGACCAAGCTGGTAGTGTTTGCCCAACTTAATGTCTGTCCATTAATGGTTAAAGTTCCAAGTGCGTCAGTTCCGTTTGTTGATGCTGTTGCGGTAAAGCTAGAAGGCAAGGTAATATTTACTTGGGTAATATTTGCCGCTACCAAAGTATCAGAGTTATTTATTGTTATATTATATAGCGTAGAAACATCTTCAACGACATTTTTTGAAGTTGGTGTCACGACGTGTGCAGCCAGAACGAAAAAAATTGATATTATGATAGTTAGCAATGAGAAAAGCAAATAGAAATTTGTTTTTGTTGAATTAACCATCTTTTCACTCTTTTGTAAATCTTAGTAGTAATAGTATATAAACATTTCTTTTTTTAACGGTGTTTAAAAAAGTTTATATAATCGGGTTCTTTTTGTCGTTGATGAGCAAATTGATTGTTGTCGGGATAATCGTGCTGGCACTGATAGTTGGGATTTTTTATTTTGCTTGGGGTCGTATGGGCGTTGAGGCGAATGCAATTAATTCTCCTGCCTCAGATAGTTCCGATGTGACATTTGTTTTGACTGGAGAAAATTTTAAGTTTGTGATGAACGGAGTTGACAATCCAGATTTGGTAGTCAAGCAAGGAGATAGAGTGAAGATTGAATTTGCCAGCGTCGGAGGATTTCACGATTGGGTAGTTGACGAGTTTGATGCAGCAACGGGGCGCGTTAATGATGGGGAAACTACGTCGGTGGAATTTATTGCTGACGAGAGAGGAACATTTGAATATTATTGCAGCGTCGGGCAGCACAGGACGATGGGAATGAAAGGCAATCTGATTGTCGAGTAAATAATTTTTGAACAACATTTTTATACTCTGTCCTTGTTATTATTCTAGAAAAGAGGCATGATGAGAATTTTATCTTTGGATATTGGTGGGACGAACATACGGGGCGCAGTAGTTAACGGTGCGAAAGTGAGCGGTTACTTGAAGACACCGACGCCAAAGAAACAGAAAGAAACGATTGCAAAGATTTATGAGATTGTTGCGAGTTATGGAAAGTTTGATGTGCTCTGCGTTTCGACTGCGGGGTTTGAGAGGAATGGGAAGATTGTGAATTCTTTGAATAATGATATGGATGGGACGCCGTTGTCGAAACTTTTGAGGCAAAAGTTTAAGAAAAAAGTCTTTTTGGGAAATGACGCGAATTGTGCGACGCTGGCGGAGCTGCATTATGGAGTTGGCCGGGGGAAGCGTAATTTTGTTCTGTTGACTTTGGGGAGCGGGATTGGGGGCGGGGCGGTTTTGGATGGGAAATTGTATCTTGGGAACGGTGGAGCTCTTGAAGTTGGAAGCATGAGAATCCAGGATGAAGAAATTTACGAACATCTTGCCTCGGGAAAGGCTTCTGTTAGGATTGCGCATGAGATGGGAATGAAAGGAATCACGAGTTTGGAACTTGAGCATAGAGCAGACAAAGGAGACAAGAAGGCAAAAGAAGTTTATGATAAAATCGGGAGATATCTTGGAATTGGAATGGCTAATCTGGCTTATTTGTTTGACCCTGAGGTTATAATAATAGGGGGGGGATTTTCTAGAGTCAAGTATATTTATCCAGCAATGGAGAAAACTCTTAAGGAATTGTACTATCTGGAACCAAAACCGAAAATTGTGAAGGCGAAGTTTGGGGATGATGCTGGATTGATAGGGGCGGCTTTGCTGATGAAGATAAAGTAAGATGAGTTCTGTTGAAGATATTTCTTGGAAGATTTATGATTTGTAGCACTCTAAAAAATTATTAAACCACCCCACCAAACCGGGAATTGTGAGTTATTAAGCAAGTATGCTGATAACGACTTATTAATTCATTTGACTTTTAATAAAACCAGCAGCATATAAAAATTATTAAAGGGCTTAATCTCTTCTTTTGAATGGGTAACAATGGAAATGCTTTGCGACGTCTCGTGCTTTCGCGTGAGCAAAAGGATGTTTTGCGTAGAGTCGCTGTTGAAAAGTTTGGTACAAGGGAAAATTTTGCTCAAGCCTTAGAATCTGCTGCGGGTAGGAGGAGATATGGCAACTTATATTTATTCTCAGTTAATTATGAACGTCATTTGCAAGGTCAACCTGTAACAAAAAGATTTGCCCAGATTTATCTTGATGCTCTTGGAGATGATTCGCGACTGGAATTTTTGAGGCCAGTGGTTGGTAATGGGGTGAATGGGCTTTCTAATTAAAAAATAGTTTCAATAATTTAGAGCGCCGAAGGCGCAATGCCTCGTTCGCCATTGGCAAACGAAGGCCCGACGCGCTCGGCATCTTTAGGAAATTGTGAGTGAGAAGTGCGCATAATAATGATTTGGCGAATTATAGAAATTATTAAAAAGGTGATGTGACTGTTATTTGTGTCATGGATGAAGCGGAAATCGCTCAGAAAATACAACGAGCAGAAGTTGAGGAGCTCTTGACTTTTGCTGCGACAACTCCTTTGAGGGAAGTGACTCTAACAAGTGTGAGGTCATTGGGATTGGTGCCTTCTTCTGAACCAAGAAATTTACGTCACGTGTATGATGGAAACGGTCATGTTGATGAGGCGATGGAAATGGGATTGATTGCACGAGGAGCGCCAGATGGAACATGCGCGTATGTCAGGTCTAAGGACGAATTGGCTAAAGTGTTTGGAGAAAGCGCACGAGCGGAATCTTTTGCTGTGCAGTATTATGGGATGCCAGGAGGTTAGAAAGATTTTGCTTATGAGAAATATTTTGGGCCGGAGATTGTGCCTTGAACGACGAAAAAATAGCTTAAGTTTTCTGGATTAATTATTATGACGGATTATGTGTGGTTGGATATTTGATATAGCCGAGCGAAGCGAGGCTGATGAGTGATTTACAAGTTAATACTTCAAAACAAAATCTTTGCCATTGCCGGATTTGTATTGGTCGTGGGCGGCGTCGATAATCTTAATGACTTCGTTGATTTTGTCGGCGTGGAAAAGAAGTTTTAAGTCGCGTTTGCTAAAGTAGCTGCGCCTTAGCGGTTCATCTCTCAGCCATTCCAGTAAACCAACCCATTGCTCGCCCATGAGGATTATTGGGATGTTGTTGACGTTTTTTACCTGGAGAACCTGCCAGACGTAGCATAATTCGAGCAATGTGCCGACGCCGCCGTGGGCGACCACTATCGCATTTGAAAGAAGCATGAAGTTGTCAAGCCGCTGGGAGAATCTCTTAAATCTTTTTTCTACCTGAACACCCGGATTAAGTTTTTGCTCGTGGGGAAGGAAGATGTTAAGGCCGAAAGATTTCGCGTTTGTCTTTTTTGAACCTTCGTTATGACCGAGGTTAGCTGCTTCCATTATGCCTGGGCCGCCGCCGGTTATGACATCGATGCCGCGCTCGCCGAGCATTTTTGCAAGAGCATGGACCTGCTTGTAAATAGGGTCTTTTCTTTTTATTCGAGAAGAACCAAAAATGCTAACTCTAAATCTGTTTCTTTTTAATTCTTCTTTGAAGTCGCCTCTTAATTTCATAAACTAAATAAGTGGGGAGGGTTTTTAATTTCTTTGATGATAATATTTTTATAGGTAACTGCTAGTCTGATTAAATGGACAGTTTTGACTTTTATATTCCAGGAAAGTACAGGGGATGTTCTGTTTCTGTACCGAGAGGAACTAGAGAACCATTTGTTTTTACTATACCTAGAAACGCTTGGTATCTCACAGTTAATCCTTTGGAAGATGAAGAAGAATTTCTGGGATGTCAAGGTGATTCCGATAGGCAAGAGTTAAGCTTTTATGATGAAACTCAGTTTCCTGTGGATACTCAAGACGTAGAACATCAAATACTTACTTTTAGGTTAATGCGTTCTTTAGAAGCTTTTTTGGAGAAAATGTATTAGCGCCGTATTATATTTTGGCGAGACCTTTCAGAAAATCTTCTGCGTTTTTTGGCGAGGCTGTGGCAATTGCGCTTGCGATGAGAACGCCCTTGCAGCCCAACTTTTTGGCGGCTTTGACGTCCTCAACTTTGTTTATGCCTGCGCCGCACAACGGAATGATTTTTGTTTTCTTGAATAGCTGAGCGAATTTTTTTACTTCTTCTGTTCGGAATTCAGTTATTGATTTTCCGCTTCCGATTAGCTTAGGGTCTTCGTATGCAATTGCCCAGGGTTTTAATGGGATGAATTTTTTTGCTTCTTTTATCGAAGGCGCGCAGAGTACGACGCGGAGACCTGCTTTATGCGTTCTTTGAATTGTTTGTTTTAGAATCTTGAAAGGCAGTGGATGTTCTGAATGATTGAGAAGAGTTCCAGAAGCGCCGACGGATTTGGTTGTTTCAGGAAGGAGGAATCCTGTCGCTCTGCCTTTGATTGCATCAACATGCTGGGCGAAGACTCGAAGTTTTGTTTTCAAATGAATTTCTTCAATGTCAACTGAAGGAACTGCAACGATTGCATGCGGAAGATGTTTCTCAATTAGTTTTGCCAGCGTGAGGGCTTTCTTTCCTGCGACGCAGTTTTTGAAGTTTATTATTATCATTAACAAAGCCTTAGGTTTTTAATTCTTGAGAAGTGTTTTTTGTTGTTTGTTTTCAGTGGACAGCCTTCAATTAGCGCAATAGTTCCGATCAAGATATCTTCGTTTTCTAACGAATCTCCTTCTTTTCGCAATTGGGAATATTGCTGCGCGGCTTCAATGACTATTTCTTCAGACAGATTAAGAACTATTAAGCGTGATAAAAGTTTTTGAATGCTTCTTATTTTTTCTTCGGGATTTTGCGCTAAATATGCTCCGATATAAAGTTCAAAAACATTTATGATTGTTGTATAAATTGTTGTGTTCTTTTCTATTTCCTGCATCCAACCAACAATTTCTTTTTTGTTTCTTAATATGTCTACCAAGGTATCTGTATCTAGACAGACGGAGCTTTCCATTTTTTCCACCCTCTTTTTATTTCGGTGCGGATTCGTTTCCATTCAGTATCAGACATATCCGACCAGGCACCGGCCAAATCAGTTATTTTTTGTTTTTTTTGATGATTTTTTTTAAATTCTTCAAGAGTTTCGTCGAATGAAACAACCTTGCCTTGTTTTTTCTGCATATCTGCCGCTATGCCAAGCAACCAACGATAATTTTCTTCACTGATTTTGATTGTTTTTGATGCCATTTCTACTTAGTCACCTAGTGACTTTGTGTATATAAATTTTTGGGATTTATAATTTTGTCGGGAATTTTGCAGTTTTTAATAATTTCAAAATAGCAAACTAATAATTAGATTTTTTCAACAGAGCTCAGTTTTTGATGTTTTTATTTATAGTACTGAGGATTTGATTCTCTATCTGCTCTGCCAGAATAAAGACTTTCTCTTCTACCTGTGATTGATGGTTGTAGAAGACCATACACGTCGTAAGGGTTACTAATATCCTTTAGAATGTCATACATTGTTCTTGTATTTATATTTTGATATTTCATTCCTCCAGCGCTGCCTCCTCCACCCGAATATGTTTGGGTTTTTCCGGTATCTATTTTTAAGTTTCCTGTTCCAAATATCTTTCCGATTAGTCCAACATCAACAACAATTCCATTCATTTGTTCAAAATAAATCGATTTATAATCTGTTCCTATTAAACCAGATTTTATTATAACCCTTTTATTTGTTATAGCATATTCTACAACAAAATTAGAAAAAAAGTTCCAGAGCAAAAAGAATAAACCAATAGTTAGAATTCCCAAACCAATTAAGAATCCGTTAATTTGTTTTGGTTGCCCATTGGAAGTGTAATTTATATTATTCTTAGAAAATAAAAAAGCAGAAGCACCAATAACAATTATTAAACCGATAATTAAACCAGTTATCATTACTTTTCTATTTATCTTGCCTTCCCACTTCTTTTGTTCGCTTGTTTCTAAAATGTTGTCTATGTGGTGGCTCATTTTTTAAAGTTCAGATTCAAAATATCTCCCACTACAATCTACGCCTTCAAGGTCTTCTGTTGAAAAGTCTCCTTGCTGCCAACCCGTAAGCAAAGTTACGAGTCTTTGCGTTTCAATATTACAAGTTCCGTCTCTTCCTTTTAATTGATTTGCTAAGTTTTGAGACTCTTGTAATTGTTGGTTAATCTCTGTCTGCGAGGCTCCGCTAGTTTGCATTTGTTGAATTAACTCTTCACTAAACTGCAACTCGACATCCTCTGTTCTAATGTAAAACAAGCATTTGTCCGATTGGATACCCTTAAGTTCGTAATAGGAAGAAGTGGTTTGTTCAATGCCAAACAAATTTACAGTTCCAGTAAAAAGAGCCTTTGATTTTTGACAACTTTTTGCTGCGTCTATAAAACAAGCCATGTCTGTTTCGCAATCTTTTATTGTAGAACTTTGTGTTGTTCCTTGAGTACTTTTGGGATTTGTATTAGTTGAAATTGTTTTCTCCTCGGGTTTCTGAGAATTGTAAAAAACAAAGACCGATAATACAACCAAAATTACCAATAACAAGGGCAATATAATCCATAAAAGGCTAAATCCTCGCTTGTTCATGTTTATATTGATGAAAGAGAGCTTAAAAATGTTTTGTCTAGGCTGATTGGTTATTAACCATTTTTAGATTTCTAATTTTTTAACGCTGAATTCGCAAGGCTTAAAACAGGCGTTATATTTTATTGAAAATGGGTGAGAAAAATATTGTTGAAGTTAAGAACTTGGTCAGGAAGTTTAAGGCGTTAGTTGCGGTTGATAACGTTTCGTTTAGTGTCAAAGAGGGCGAGATGTTTGCGTTTCTTGGGCCGAATGGGGCGGGAAAGACGACGACAATCAGAATGCTGACGACTTTATTGAGCCCTACTTCGGGGAAGATTAGAGTGAATGGTTTTGATCCAACTAAAGATCAGCACGATGTAAGGAAATCGTTTGGAATTGTTTTTCAGGACACGAGTCTGGATAATGAGCTCACCGCTTTTGAGAATTTAGATTTTCACGGGAACCTTTACGGAGTCGAGAAGAATCTTAGGAAGGAAAGAATTGATTATCTGCTGAAGTTTGTCGGGCTTTGGGAAAGGAAAGGCGATTATGTGAAGAATTTTTCAGGGGGAATGAAGAGAAGGCTTGAAATCGCGCGAGGCTTGATTCATCATCCGAAGCTTTTGTTTCTCGATGAGCCGACTCTTGGGTTGGACCCGCAGACGAGGAATCATATGTGGGAATATGTAAAGAAGCTGAATAAGGATGAAAAGATGACTGTGTTTTTCACGACGCATTACATGCAGGAAGCAGAGCAGTACGCGGACAGAATTGCGATTATTGACAACGGGAAAATCGTGGAGCAGGGAACTTTGAAAGAGCTGAAAGCAGCAACGAAGACTAAGAATTTGGAGGCGGCGTTTTTGAAAGTCACAGGAACGACGATAAGAGAAGAGCGCGGAGGCGCTAAGGATAGAATAAGGCTCGCGAGGCGGGCGTGGGGGGACAGATAATGGGAAAGGAAAATAAAAATTCGGAAAAAATAGCTGCAATAATAATCTTTTCAAATTATCATAATGGCTTTCTTGAGCCGAACTGTTATTATTGTGCTGGGTGGGGTGGGGTGAAAATGTTTTGGAATTTAACCGAAGGTAATTTACAAACTAAGGGGGCGAGTATCTAATGGGTGCGGTTTATGTAATGTGGCTGAGACAGATTAAGAGATACTGGAGGTCGAGGGGAAGAATGATTGGAATGTTAGGGCAGCCGATTTTGTTTTTGTTTGCTTTGGGTTTTGGACTTGGGCCGATTTTTCAGAAAGCGGGACAAGGCGATTTTATTGCTTTCTTGTCTCCAGGAATTGTTGCGATGACAGTTTTGTTTGCGGCGATGTTTTCCGGAATTGAAGTAATATGGGACAAGCAGTTTGGGTTTTTGAAGGAGACGCTCGTTGCTCCGGTTTCAAGGGGAAAGATTATGCTTGGAAGAACTCTCGGGGGCGCGACAGTCGCAATGGCGCAGGGAATAATTGTCTTTCTGATTACTTTGATAGCAGGGTTTAGGCCTTCTTTGAGTTTGCTTGCGCTGGCATTCTTCTTTACGTTTACAATTGCGTTTTTGTTTACTTCAATAGGAATTGCAATTGCTTCGAAACTTGAAGACATGCAGGCATTTCCCATAATTATGAACTTTTTGATTATGCCAATTTTCTTTTTGTCTGGTGCATTGTTTCCGCTAAATGATGCTCCGAGAGTTTTGGAAATAATCACGAGGTTTAATCCATTGACTTACGGAGTTGATGGGCTAAGGGGCGCTTTGACAGGATTTTCGCAATTAGGATTTGCGATAGACGGAGGAGTCATGGTTTTTCTAAGCGTTGTTGTTTTTATAATTGGAAGTTATTTGTTTTCTAAGATTGAGATTTGATTTTGAAGAAATTAGATAGCTTAAATTATTTGGCTCGCTTAATTATCTTACCCCCTAAGGCTTTTTGATGTTGGGAAGAAGGGTTTATGAATGGCCTTTGAAATAATATTTTAATTTGTTAATTGACAGTAATTTTAGTTCAGATAATTATTTAAACCTGGTAAGATTGAATTGGTTATGGCAAGAAAGGGGTTGAGAGTTGTCTCGGGAGATGAAGGGGAAATCGGTAAGGAAGAACTTCAGGAATATCAAGAGGCGGCTTCTTCGGCAGTGAGTTCTGTAGAAAGTAAAGAGCAAAGGGCAAATCTTCAGAAAGTCTTTAATGAACCTGAAACTCTGCATCTTTACAGAGATTTGCGGAGCAATGGTTTTTCTGAGACGGAAGCTGCGGATTTGTTAAAATATGGGGCGGTTCATTATAATGTGGATGAAGAAGGGAGAAAAAGTATAGCGACTGTGAGGGCTGGCGTGTATCATGCAATCGGGGACGCGGTAAAAAGGGCGGGCGGGCATGAATCTGCTTTAAGGGCGATGAGAAAGGACGGATATATGAAAGAGCGCGAACATGAAGATTTTAGTGGGAGAATAAAAAGAAGGGTTGAAAATCATTTAGAGCATCTTGCTCGGGCAGCTGTCTGGCTGTTCATGGCGGTTGGAGCAATTTTGATGCTGGTCTCTGGGTATGCTTTCACTGCGGCTGTTGTCGGGTCGGCGTTCGAGGTGACTTCTCTTTTTGTTATCGGATTAATTTTGTTTGTTATGGGCATGATTTTGTGGGTTAAGAAATAGTCTTTCAAATACAATAATATTTAAAACGTTTTTATGGGTGGGCAAGTTATGGTTGAAGGAGATTCTTTAACACTTTGTCAGTATATTGGACGCTTGGAGTTGCGCGCGCTTGAGCAACGAAGTCAATATGGTATGTATTCTGTTTTTAGAAGAGCGTTGGATGTTCTTTTCAGGGAGGGTTTGTCACAACAAGATGAGATGCTTGCCAGGAATTATCTTAAATCTAGGACGAGACAAGTTAAACCATCTGACCGCTGAATTGTTTTGACGAGAGACACTGATTGATTTTTAGTTCCAGATAATCTTTTTGAGTTTTTTTGTGAGTTCTAATGGACGATTGCTTTGCCAGATGTTTCTTCCGATGGCAAGACCTGTGCAGCCAGATTTCATTGCTTGTTTTGCTTCGGTAAGAAGAACGGATTCTTTTGTTTTTGAGCCGCCGGCGATTACGACTTTTGCTTTGCCTGCTGCTTTGACTGCCCATGCGAGGTCTCTTTGGTCTTTGCCGTTCCAGTGAACCTTTACCATGTCTGCGCCTATTTCAAGACCAACGCGGCAGGAGTAAGCGAGGAGCTCTTTGTCTGATTTTCCTTTTGTGCCTTTGCCTCTCGGATAAATCCAGGCAATTACAGGAATGTTTTTTGCATGAGCTTCTCTTTCGATGTTTTCAAACTCTTTCAGCATTTTAGCTTCGTATTCAGAACCAATATAAACAGTGTAGCCAACTGCTGCTGCTTTCAACTTGAGAGCTTCTTTGACAGAACAAAGCTGCGTGGAAAACGGCTCGCCGTTTCTTAAACTTGTCTTGCCGTTTAACTTAACGATTAATGGGATTTTTGATTTTCTTATTTCCTTACGATATTTTTCTGCGATGCCTTTTTGAAATATTACCGCGTTAAATTTTCCTTTTTCTGCGATTTGAATTATATATTTAGGGTTTACGTTTTTGTCGTTGAAGTCGACTGGACCATGCTCCAATCCCTGGTCGTATGCTAAGTAGAATGCTTTGCCTTTTGTGAGAATTTTATTTAAGTTTATTTTCATTTTTTTAATTTGCCTTCTTTTAAGTCGTTAACGAGGTTGATAAAACTTTTTGTTAGGCTTTTGAGTTCTGTTCCGATTTGAACCACTTTAACTGTGAGTGTGAAAAGCACAGTTAGGCCGAATACTAATATCGCCTGCTCAAATGTTGGCGAGTTTCCGAAGATATACCAAAAAGCGATTATTAGTGATAAGACGAACAAAATCCAAATAATAATTATTTTCCAATCAGAGTTATTTTTGTTTACCATCTTTTATGAGAATAAGTTGGAGAATTATATAAATTTGCGCTTTGGTCAATTCTAAAATAGCTTCAATTTTCAGAGATATTAATATCATAACGAATTGGATTTAATTTGAGATGGCCACAATAAGAATTTAGCTTTTCTTCTTCAACAGAGCGGCGGCCTTTTTATCCAAAAGGATTGTTACGTCGTCGTGATTTTGGAGCGCGGAAGCTGGGCATTTTGTGCTTGCTGGAGATTCAAGCATTTCTTTTACTGCTTTGGCTTTGTGGTTTCCTGTTGCAATCAAGATAATTTTCTTTGATTCTAAGATTGTTCCGATTCCGATTGTTAAAGCTCTTTTTGGAGATTTGAATAACGAAAATATTTTTCCAAAGTTTGAAGCTTTTGTTTGGTATGTCAAGATTACTTCTCTTGTGCGGCTGTCGAATGGCGAGCCGGGCTCGTTGAATGCAATGTGGCCGTTTACGCCGATGCCAAGAAACATCAAATCAATGCCGCCGGCTTTTTTTATTTTCTCTTCGTACTCTTCGCATTCTCTTGTAATGTTTATTGCAGAACCTTTGAGAAAGTGAAGGTTTTTTTCTGGAATTTTTCCTCTTTTGAAAAGATTTTTGTTCAGGAAATATTCAAAACTGTCCTTTTGCTCGGGACTTAACCCAATGTATTCGTCCAGGTCGAAGATTTTTGTTTTTGAGAAGTTTAGTTTTTTATCTTTGTAAACTCTTACTAACTCGTTGTAAACAGGGATGACTGTTTTTCCTGTGGGCAGTCCAATAGCAAGATTCGGTTTTTTGTTCAGCTCAGATTCTATCTGTTCTACTGCATATTTGGAAATTTCAGAAGGGTCTTCGAAAATTATTATTTTCGGTTTCATGTTGCTTACCTTGAGTAATAACGAATTCGAGGTTTTTAAGGTTTTGTTAACGAAATAATTATAAAACGTTCTTAATGAAAAGAGTTATGACTCGGGAACTGGTAAAAGTTGGAATTGACATTGATGATGTTAAGGCGAAATTTATGGAAACGCTGCAGGGATGGCATAACCGCAGATATGGCACTAGCCTTGCAAGAGAAAATATTAGAGATTATGACTTTTGGAAAATTTGGGGATGCGATAAGGACGAAGGTTTGAGGAGGATGCGGGAGTTTTTTCAGAGCGCCGATTTTGAGGCAATCGAGCCGATTGAAGGTTCACAAGAAGGATGCCGCGAACTTGCAAGAGATTTTGATTTGGTTTCTATTACTTATCGACCAGTAAGTTCGGGGAAACAGACATTGCCCTGGATAAATAATTATTTTCATGGTCTTTTTTCTGCGGTTTATTTTGCAAATCTATTTCCTCCTTATGGAACTATAAGAAAAAAAGTTGAAATTTGCAGAGAAGCTGGCGTCAGAGTAATGGTTGATGATTCTGCCGATGTAGCGGAAGAATGTTACAGGGCAGGAATAGGCGTTGTCCTTTTGAATACTCCCTGGAATGAAAGCAGGGGTTTACCTTCGGGAATTTGCAGAGCTGACGACTGGAAAGGGGTTGTGCCGGCTGTTAGGAGATTAGTTAGCCTTTGATAACAGCTAACGGTTTTAGTTTGGCGACAATCTTTCCAATTCCTAATTCATCTGAAACTTTGACGACTTCATCTACGTCTTTGTAAGCTTGCGGAGCTTCTTCGACGAGGCCGTTCAATGAGCCGGCTTTGATTGAAATGTTTTTTTGCTCGAGGTCTTTTTTTACTTCTTCTGGAGTGAGAGTTTCTTTTGCTTTTGTTCTGCTCATGACTCTGCCTGCGCCGTGGGCAGTTGATGCGAATGAAATTTCTCTTGCTTTTTCTGTTCCCACTAAGACGTACGAAGAAGTTCCCATTGAGCCAGGAATTAAAACTGGCTGGCCGACTTCGCGGTAATCTTCTGGGAGCTCTTTTCTTCCTGGGCCGAAACTTCTCGTTGCGCCTTTTCTGTGAACGCAGAGAGTTTGCTTTTTGCCTTCGATGGTGAACTCTTCAAACTTTGCGATGTTGTGTGCGACGTCGTAGACGATTTCTATTTTTATTTTTTCAAAGAATTTTTTGAAAGATTGCCTGACTTGATCGGTTATGATTTGGCGGTTTGCGAAAGCGAAGTTTGCTGCGGCAGCCATCGCGGAAAGATATTCTTTTCCTAACTCGGATTCAATAGGGGCACAGGCGAGTTCTCTGTCTGGAAGGTTTGAAAAGCCATAGACTTTTTCCATTTTCTGGATGTAGTCTGATGCGGTTTGGTGTCCAAGACCGCGGGAGCCAGTGTGAATTAAGACGACGACTTGGTCTTTTTTGAGACCGAAAACTTTTGCTGTTTTTTCGTCGATTATAGATTCAACGAACTGGACTTCAATGAAATGATTTCCTGCGCCGATTGTTCCTAATTGGGATTTGCCTCTGGCCTTTGCTCTTTGCGATAGTTTTTTTGGCTCTGCGTTTTTTATGCATCCTGAATCTTCCGTATGCAAGAGGTCTTTTTCTGTTGCGTATTTTTTTTCGAGGCACCATTGAGAACCTTTGAGAAGGACTTCGTCGAGTTCTTTTTCTGAGAGTTTTAGCTCTGAGCCGCGGCCGACGCCGGAAGGAATATTTTTGTCGAGTTCTTTCAAGACTTGCGCTCTCTTTATTAGGAATTCGTCTTTTGAAAGGTTTGTGCTTAGTAGACGGACGCCGCAATTAATATCATAACCTATTCCTCCTGGAGAGATAATTCCTTTCTTGAGGTCGAATGCTGCGACGCCACCGACAGGAAATCCATAGCCTTGGTGAGCGTCAGGCATCGCGATGGATTTTTCTACGATTCCAGGAAGGCATGCAACATTCTTCACTTGTTCAAGAGTTTTGTCCTGGGAAATCTTTTCAAATAATTTTTGAGATGCGAATACAACTCCTGGAACGAGCATTTTGCCTTCTTTCTCAATGATTTGGATGTTTTGATTTTCTTGCATGTTATATGTGAGGAAGAAGAAGTTTTAAGGGTTGCGATTGGGAGGACTGCTAACGCGGCGAACAAAAACATCTGGAGCTAAATGACAAATCACACGAATGCGAGCGTTTCTTTCTGCATCTTTTTTTACATAAATTTGAATGCCTGTATCAATGTCAACTTCTTCGGAAGGGCTACTTAATGAATAAGTTACTGGCATCAGGTAATTTCTTCCGCCTTTTTCTAAGGCAAAAATTGCTAGGTAATTTTGATTATGGTTTGCCGTCCCGCAGAGAGTCATCTTAAATTCTCCTCCGCTATCTCGGATGAACATCAGACTATCTTCTCCCCTTAGAGCATGCGCGCAATATCTTTCTGTCCGGGTCATACATCTTTTCTAAGATTGTGGTTTTTTAATGTTTCGGCTGGATTGACTTTTGATAAAAAAAGCATCTAAATGTTTAAAAGTTGGGAGATTTTTTAGGATTATGCCAAACAAGGGAATAATCTTAAGGCCTAGGTTTGCAATAAAAGGCAGTGCGAGACGAGTTGATATTTTAAGCGGATTCGTAACCCGGATTTACCAGGGCGTTAATGATTCTGATCGAGTGAGGAGAGAAGGAGGAGATATTTCTTTTAATTATCCTGCCGCCAGTATTTTTGGGATAAACTTCGGATGGTCTTTTCAGTTTTGGGATCCGCGGCAACTTCCTGAAACTTTGGCCCCGGATTTTGGGAGCACGCGCTGTATTTGTGTTGTAGGCGAGCATTATGGATTTTATTTTTTACCCGGACCGCAACAACAAATTCAGGATGGAACTAATGTTGTAAGGGGCATACCTGTTTATACTTTTAAGAGGCCAGAAAGCCAGAAAGTCACAGAGGAGGGGTCGGGGTTGGTCTTTGGGTATAATGCAAGAACTAACGATGCGCAAAGAATTGCAAGAATCGAGGAAGAATTGCGTAAACGTGGCACTATTTTGTAGGAGTTTATTCTTAAGACTCTAGACGTCCAGAACCATTTGGGCTTCCCAGATGTGAGACGAATTTTCTTTGAGCTGGATTTCTGAATATGTCGGGGCTTTGATTTCGTCGAGGCCTTTGTAGTTCTTGGCGTCGTCTCCATAGAATGTTACTTTGAGGTTGTTGCCTAACGCTTGGATTTCTGCTTTTGCTGTGACGAAGTTTTTTGTGTCTACCAAAGAGATTTGCTCTTCTATTAATCTGTAAAGAAGGTTTTCTTTGTCTAAACCATGAATGTCTGCAGCCACGGCTTTTTTTGGCTTTACTGAATTGCCTTTTGCGATGAAAGATGCGACTGCCAGAACAGAGTTCTCAAGAACTTCGTTGAATGTTTTGCCATAAGCTTTGAATTTTGCCTCGGATGTGTGCGAGAGAAAGATGAATTTTTCCATGCTTAATTAAGAAGTTGGTGATATAAATAATTAGCTAATTCTAATGTCTGATTATTTTGTCTGATTCCAGAATCTTTTAAGGATAGGATTTAATATTCCTACGATAATAAAAAACATAAATAATCCTATAAGAACATGTAATGTTGAAGGGATATTTAGATTAGCAAGAAGAAAGTAATGCACTGTTAAAACTAATGCTACTGTGATAAAAGCAGAGACTCCGTAATATCCGTCATCGTCTTTTTTTGGCATTTAAATGATAGATTCTAATGATTTAAATATCTTTCTTAGATTAATTTTATGAGAATTGAACGCTGGTTTTTATGAAAGTGTGTTCCAGAATCTTCCCACAGATTTATAAATTTGCTAGTTTTTTCTTGGGAATGAGGTTTTTGGATTTCGTGGTTCTGTTCATGCTGTTCGCTTTGCTAGTCGGGGGAATGTATCTGCTGTGGCTGAATTTTCCCTCTGAGCCAACGGAGTTTGAGAAATATACTGCAAATTTGTCTTTTGACCTGCCGAGCAAGAGCTCACAGTTTCATCAGAACATGAGATATCCGGACAGGACGATTAGTTATTTTATTTCAAAAAATTGCAGTACAAAGAAGACGAGCGATTTTCTCAAAGCAGCGAGTTTTCTTGAGGAGAAGACAATTTTGGATTTCAAGGAGTCGGTTAAGCCGGATATTTTGATAACTTGTTCGAATGTTGCGCCGGAGCCGAATGAGCAAGGGCATTTTGTTGCGGGAGAGGGAGGACCTTCGGTGATTGTTAACACCACGAGGTTTGCGGTCATAATGCTTGGAAGAGTTGGGCTGTACAGGCCGGAGACTTGCGATACGCCGCAGGTTGCGACACATGAAATTTTGCATGCGCTCGGATTTGACCACAACGACAATTCTTCGAGCATCATGTATCCGATAACAAGCTGTGACCAGGTTTTGGATGATGATATCGTCGAAGAAATTGAAAAACTTTATTCTGTGCCGTCTGCAGGGGATCTTGTAATTGAAAGTGTGAAGGCAAACAAGACAGGAAGATACTTGGGTTTCGAAATTGTTATAGCAAATTATGGCTTGAAGGCAATCACTGAATCTAAATTGAAAGTGATGGTAGGAAATTCTGTTGCTAAAGAATTTGAGATGGGAACTTTGGATATCGGTTCCAAAAAAAGCCTGACTATTACCAATCTGAGAGTTTCCGGCGACACGAGCGAAATTTCTTTAGTTATTGAAACAGAAGAGAATGAAATTGACAAAGAAAATAATTATGCTGAGATAAAAGTTGCTAGTGGGAGTTAGGATTTGCTGAGACTCCTAAAGAATTCTCAATTGTCCGCAATCCTTGAGGCTGCGGAAATTGTTTTGCAGCTTCGCTCCGCTCGCTGCTCACATTATCCAATCGTCATTTAATAAAATTGCACATATTCGGTCAAAAGGCCCTCAACGTTTATTTTTTAGTAAAACAAAAACTTAGGAATCTTTAAATATCAAATTGCCATCATATAATATAAAAGATGGCTGAAAAAGATCAAATTTCGAAGGAGAAGCTGGAGCATACGGGGGTTTTTGACTTTAAGGCGATGTATTCTTATGCGCATTCGTGGTTTGCCGAGCAGGGATATGGCATAATAGAAGAAAGATATATCGAGAAAGCAAAAGGCGATTCCCGAGACATTATGATAGAATGGAAAGCATCTAAGGACTTTTCAGATTATTTCAGGTTCGAATACAAAATCAAGTTTGAAATTGAAGGATTGACTGATGTGGAAGTTGAAATTGAAGGGAAGAGAAGACAAATGAACAAGGGCAGAGTTGTAGTTGAAATTACGGCTATTCTTGTGACGGATAAGGACGGGAAGTGGGAAAGCTCGTCGTTCAGCCGGTTTATGAGAGACGTTTACAACAAGTACATTGTGCCGTCAAGAGTAGAAAGTATGAAGATACTGCTTCTTAGCAAATCTACTGGATTTAAAGATGATTTAAAGACGTTTATGAATCTGACAGCGAGACGATGATTTTTTACGATGCTGATTTAATTTGAAGAGCGTTAAAATAGCTTCAATTTTCAGAAGTATTAATATTATAACGCATTAGGTTTAGCTTGAGGGATGAAAGCTGTGGGGCTGAGTTGTGTCTGGGGTATTTTTTGAATATGGAAATTGTTAAAAAGAGATTGAGATAAAAATTAATATGGCTTCAGATGTGGCTGCAGGGAGGACTGTGGAAGGAATTGTTGAAAGGGTCAGGTGGATATTTAGATATTTTTACGGTGATGGAAAAGAAGTAGACTTGGGACCGTATATGACATGGGGGACTGCGCGCGCCGCGAGGGATTATGTTGCAAATTCTGGAACGAGATGTTCTCCGCCAGTTAGGGTTTCGGAAAGTTATCAACTGAGAAGGGGCGAAGATTAGTTGATGTTCTTTAATTTTTTCAACAAAGAAGACAGGATACAAATCTTTAAATAATTCGAGGAGAGTGAGTAATCATGAAAATTTGGTGTTTACTGCTGTTGATAGGAATTTTTGCAGTTTTTGCATGTTCGACAGTTTTAGCAGAGACGGGACTGGAAGTTGAAGAAGTCAATAAGGAAAATGTTGTTGTTGCAGAAATTGGGAACTCTGCTTATTATGATTTAAAGATAAATAATCTGGATGGTGAAGACCAGTTCATGGTTTTTACTTTGGTTGGCGTGCAAATTGAGCCGAGAGACTATTTTAATTTGAGTTCTGGGAATACAACAGTGCCGATAAAAGCTACTATGAGCGAGAAAATTCTCCGAGAAAGAAGGGATTTGCTTTTTTTCGAGTATCAAATAAAAGGAATGAACAGAGATATTTTCAAGAGCAAGCTGCTTGTTAATATTGTTTCGGTGAAAGATATTTTGGAAATTAATTATGGTTCTTTTCATCCAGACAATGATAAGATAGAAGTTTTTGTGAATAATAAGGAAGACGTTCGGCTTGAGAACCTGACTTTGGTTCTTGAATCGGTTTTTTTCAGAGAGTCAACTCCTTTTAGTATTGGACCGCATGAAAACAAGACTTTTTTAATTTTGGTTAACAAGGAAGGGACAGAAGACCTTGTTGCCGGGCCGTATATTTCGACGACGACTGTTGTGGTGAATGGGAAAGAAGTCAAACTTGAAGGAGTGGTTGATTTTCTTGAGAAAGAAGGAACTTCTGTTTCAGAGTCAACTGAAGGAATAATAATCAGGACGACTGTGATAAACAAAATAAATAAAGGCAACACTCCGGTTGCTGCAAGCGTGAGCATGAAGAAAGACATTTTGTCGAGGCTGTTCACTAGTTTCACGCCAGAGCCGAGCCAGACGACCAGAGACGGTTTTTTTATTGAGTACACTTGGCAGAAAAATTTGGCTCCGAGCGAGGAGTTGGCTGTTAAGGCAACCACAAACTATACAATTCCGTTTTTGATATTGGTTTTGATTGTTGCTGTCGGTGGTGTTGCGAGATTTTATTATTTAAAGTCTGTTTCGATAAGCAAGAGAGTTTCTCTTGTCAGGACTAAGGGGGGGGAATTCGCGCTGAGAGTTGTATTGAGAGTGAGGGCGAGAAAGTCTGTGGAGAAACTTCAATTGACCGACTCTTTGCCCGGGATGACTAAGCTCTATGAAAATTTCGGAAAGCAGCCCGACATGATTGAGAAGGACAGCAGAAGATTGGCATGGAATGTCGGACATTTGGGAAGAGGAGAATCAAGAGTTTATTCTTATGTTATCTACTCAAAGCTGAATGTTGTCGGAAGATTTGAACTGCCCCTGGCTCATGCACGATTTGAGAAAGACGGGAAAGTTGGAGAAGCGTATTCTAACAGAGCTTATCTGGCGATGGAGAAGAGCTAGGGTTTCTTATTAACACATATCCCAAAAAGCATCTTCTGCAGATTGAAATATTTCTGGAGCTCTTTCAATATCTCTAGCAAGTTCACCATTTCTGACCAAGCTTCTCCATTGTTCTGTGGTAATGTCTTCATATAAACAGATTGCTTCACTTCCATCATTATAGTGAAACGGCTCTTGTCCCAATTCAATATCGTAAAGTCCTCGCTGGTTTTTTGTTCGAATTATTGAGTATCTTGCTCGACCTTTTATGCATAATAGACCTTTAGTATGTGATACATTTCGGAGCATAAAATAAATTAGTACATTTGTTAATAAATCTTTCTAACTTATCTTTTACAAAATTTATCCAGTATACAACGGTCCGGCTTCTAGGCCTGCCTTTACGCGCTTGAGATAATAATCTTCTATTTTCTTGTAGCGCTGGGCAGTTTCCTGGGAGACTGAAGCCTTGACTCTTTTGAAGGCTTCATCGAAATCATCTTTTGTGACTTCCTTTGCTTCTTTGTTTTTTCTTAATGCGTTTATCGCGGCTTCTCTTACGAGAGCTTCGATGTCTGCGCCGACGTAACCGTCGGTTTGCTTGACCATGTCCATGATTTTGACATCCTTTGCTAAAGGCGTATTTTTTGTGTGGACTTTGAAGATTTCTAATCTTGATTCTTCATCCGGAACGTCAGCGAGAATTATTCTGTCGAATCTTCCTGGACGAAGCAGAGCAGGGTCTAACATATCTGGGCGATTTGTTGCACCGATTATTGTAACGTCTTTCAATCCTTCTAATCCGTCGATTTCTGCGAGCAATTGGTTTAGAACACGCTCTGTGACTTTTGTTCCTTGTTCAAGCCCGCGCTTTCCGGCTAATGAATCTATTTCGTCGAAGAAGACAACGCAAGGCGCGACTTGCCTTGCTCTTTCGAAAACTTTTCTTACTCCTTCTTCAGATTTTCCGACCCACATGCTTAGCAAACTTGGGCCTTTGACTTGGATGAAGTTTGCTTCTGATTCTTTAGCGACGGCTTTTGCGAGGAGAGTCTTGCCTGTTCCAGGAGGGCCGTAAAGCAAGATTCCCTTTGGAGCGCGGATTCCAAGCCGAGCGAATGCTTCGGGATGATGAATTGGCCATTCGACCGCTTCTTTAAGTTCTTGTTTTGTTTTTTCCATGCCGCCGATGTCATTCCAGCCGATGTTTGGAGCTTCGACGAAAACTTCCCTCATGGCGCTTGGCCTGACAACTTTAAGTGCATCTTCAAAATCTTCTAACTTAATTATTGCTTTGTCGAGAACTTCAGGAGGAATTGGCTCTTCTTCTTCGAGTTTTAATGCGGGAAGCATTTTTCTTAAGACGTTCATTGCAGCTTCTTTTGTAAGAGCAGAAAGATCCGCGCCGACAAAACCATGAGTTCTGGCTGCGAGATCCTCGAGATTTACGTTTCTTGCGAGAGGCATGTTTCTTGTGTGAATTTTTAAAATATTCAATCGGCCCTTTTTATCCGGGACGGAGATTTCAATTTCTCTGTCGAATCTGCCCGGGCGCCTTAACGCGGGATCGAGGGAGTTTACCCTGTTGGTTGCCCCGATGACGATGACTTTTCCCCTGGATTTTAAACCGTCCATCATTGTAAGCAACTGGGAAACAACTCTTCTTTCAACTTCGCCCTGGACTTCTTCTCTTTTTGGAGCGATTGCGTCGATTTCATCGAAGAAGATAATTGACGGCGCGTTTTTTTCAGCGTCTTCGAAGATGTCCCTGATTTTTTTCTCAGACTCTCCGTAGAATTTTGACATGACTTCTGGGCCGTTCAGTAAAATGAAATTTGCCTCGGTTTCATTGGCAACTGCTTTTGCCAAAAGAGTTTTACCAGCCCCTGGAGGACCATGAAGAAGAACTCCTTTTGGAGGATCGATTCCAAGTTTTTGGAAAATTTCAGGATGTTTCAATGGAAGCTCGACCATCTCCCGGATTTTTTTGATTTCTTCTTCCATGCCGCCAACGTCTTCGTATGCAATGTCCGAAATTAATTCTTCTGAAACTTCGACTGCTTTTGGATTAAGCAGTATTTCTGTGTCTTCGTTGATGAAGCAAGGCTGTGCAGGAACGGTGTTTACTACCATGAATCTTATCTGCTGAAAACTGCCAGGAAATCCTTGATTAAAGAGGTCTTGTAAATCACCAAATATATCGGGAAAGTTTTCACCACTCATGTCTCTGCGCCTTTGGACTCCGCCGAGAGAAATTATGTCTCCTTTCATTAAAGGCCTGCCAAGAAGCCCGTTGCGAAGCATTTCTGGGTCTGCTTGAACTGTGATTCCCTGCTGAGCTGGGGCGATTGTAACTTTTGCTGCGGGCCTGACTGCTATTTTTCTTACTTCAACTTGTTCGCCTACGCTGACTCTGGCATTTTTTCTGATTAAGCCGTCTATTCTGATTATGTTTTCGCCAACGTCTGCAGGATAAGCGCGGTCCACAATCGCAAGAGTTTCTCTTCCGCCCTTGATGAAAATTATATCTCCTCTTGCGAGACCCATCTCTCTCATTAACTGGGGATCAATTCTGGCTACGCCTTTGTAAACGTCGTCTTGAAGTGATTCTACAACCTTTAGCCTTATTTGAGGCACATTTTGTTTTACCATTTTTCTCTCCTTTCTTGATTATTAAAAGATAAACTGACCCTGCCGAAATCTTCGAGGCAGAGTTTTACCATATCATTCATGCGATAGGACATATTTTTATTCATTTCGTTAATGAAGTCGACAATTTCTTTTGGGATGCTTATTGCATGACTGTTACCAACGACTCTCAATTTGACATTATAAGTCTTTTGTTTAAGGCTGTTAAAGCTTTCGAATTTGTGGATGTCTGTTGGGTGGATTATTTTATTTTTGCATTGAGGACATTGAATTGCGCGAAGCCTGAAACCCTGCTTGAATACCTCGGAAGGCTGCATCTCAACATTGCAGTGTTTACAGAAAATCTTAGCGTCAAATATATCTTGCATGTGTATACGAGAAGTGTATACTATATAAATGTTTTGGGAAGTTTTATCTACTGGCTCGATAAGCTTCCAGCATTTCAGGAAAGACTTGGTTGTTTGAAACTGCAATGATTCTTCTAGCGGTTTCATCGGTTGTTACTCCTATTTCATAGCCTAACGCGAGACAAACTGCTTCATCAACTTCTTCGAGGAGGCCAGAAAAAGATATTACATAAGGCGATTCGCCGGGGATAGGAAACAATACAGCACCGCCATATCTTTCTGTTTGTGCGTCTCTTGTTTGCCAGCTCGAGAATGTTCCTAAAGGGTTTCTGAACCATCAGCCATAACTCTGAAAGCTTTTTCCTGAGAGAGACGGAGATATTTATCTGCTTTAATTGAATCTGGAATTTCTCCAGCAGAGATGAGCTCTCTAGTTCGAAACCAATCTGTTCCTACTGTGAGAACTCCTCCAGCGCGATGCTGCTCCCAATTGGAAGGCAAGGTTCTGGAGAGCGCGACCAGGTGAGATGCAGTTGAGCGAATCCGTTCCGAGTTCAATATCATTACTTGTCGATGTTGCTTGACTTTTTAAAAATTATTGTGATTTATTCTTTAGTGTTTTTGAGAAAATTATCTCGATTTAGAGATAGACTCTGAATATTAGAAATGTTTAAATAGAATTTCAAATCATCAAATTTATGAGAAAAACAATAATTTCAAAAGTTGCAGGTTTTGCAGGAGGTCTTGCGGCATCTGTGCTTGGAGCAGGCGCAGATGGATGCGATAGAAGTCATCAAACTCCAACTAGTCAACCGAGCGGTTATGCAACTACAACTGCGCCTGTTCAAACAGTGAGAGAGGACGATCCGAAAACTTGGCCAGCACATATCGATCCGAATTGGGGGGCTGTAAAATCATATTGGGGTGAAGGAGAAGTTGAACATTTGGTCGGTGACGTTAGACTTAGGGGCTTTTATGATGATGGCGGCCAGTATGGCGAGGGGCATTGGAGATTCTTATACGCTCGAACCCTTGATGGTCAGGTGCTGCCGCTTAATTCAAGCACGCAACCTTCTGGAGCAAGGTTGGAACAGTATAAGGCGCTTGAAAGAGAATTCTCTGAAGTCAACGGATACGATTTAAATCGGAGAGTTTACGAAGCGATAGATTCTTTAAGAAATAAGGGACGTTGATTTTGTAAGAGATTATTTAGCGAAAATTGTAAATCCAAAATCTTGAGCTAAGATTGAATTGAGATTCAGTAAATTGTCGCTTGCGCCGATTGAATACATTTTTTTTAGACTGTGCTGTTTTAGTAATTTGTCAAGGTCTGCTTCGGTGAAACTGCAAACTTTGTTGCAAGCGCTGCCGCAATCAATTCCCTGCTCTCCGGGATCTTGAATTGAATTGCCGCATAAATCTTGGGCGGAACATCTGAAGTCTAATGTGGAACAATCGAAATCGCAATTTCCAGTCTTGCCTATTACGCATGCGCCGTCCAAACCACTTGCGGGGCAATCACTCGGGCATGAAAGGCGGTCTTCGCCGGATTCGCATTTCGTGTTTGAATTACAAAGTCTGTTTGGCAAAATGAAAGAATCCTTTAGGGTGTTATTGTAATAGATTTCTATTTTTATTACATTCTTTGAAGGGGCAACGAATACAATGTCTTTTGTTTTGTTTTTGATGTCTTCTTCAGGATTAAGCACGGGGACGTAGCCAACGAAAGCGGTTCCTTGCCTGCCAATGCCTTTCACGACGATAAAATAGGACAAATCGCGTTGGAATGAATTGTCTAAATTAATATCGCTTATTCCGAGGTTTGTCCTTTGGAAAGTTCTGCCTTGAATGTTCATATTTAATGGGACGTCGTAATAAACTGGATAACCAGAGTATGGCACTGAAGAAACTGTCACATCTGATTTAATGCTTATCTTTATGTTTGCGCTTTCGGCAGCACTAGCTAAAGAGATTAAAAGAATTCCGAGCACTAATAGAATTATTTTTTTCATTTTGGACTCTCCAACTGGCATTTGTCCCAGTTTGCTGAACGCAGTTGACAGTACGAGCTTCGCGATGTGAGAGTTGGATAGATGTATATTTTGCTGACGCAAGGATTATTTAATTGAGAGTCGCCCATTATTGATAACGCTACGCAGGTGTTTGCCGTGTACGTGGCGTATCCTGGAAGAGTGTTTGCGTTTGGGTCTGGAGTATTAAAATTTGGATAGTAGGGCATTCCAGGGCAATTGTAACTTAGGGTCTGATCATTTTTGCAATACTCTGGAAATGGGTTTGGGCAGCCACCACTTTGAGTGGCATTTTGCAATCCCCACCTTCCTAAATTATATTCGTCGCACAATGATGCATCAGAATGACCTTTTTCATGGGCAAATGTAGAACTTTTTCTCGCAGTGGCTTGTAAAATATACGCTTTGTCTATAAGGATTATTGGTGTTTCGGCAACGGAAAAAGAGTTATGAATACCCATAATAGTAACATCCACACTATCCAAGACCTTTATAATTGTCGTCGCATTCACATTAACTGACGAATTTGTAACTTTCAATTTATTGGGATTAAACAGGTCATTGGGCTTTAACACATCCATGTTAGTCCAGCTTACCTGCCTGTCTTTGGAAGAGTCAAATGAAATCCAATCGGACAAGTCCATCAAATTCATGGCGATTGATCCGTCTGGATTGGTGGGTTCAAAAGATGGCCCGTCATTTGGATCATAAACTATTCTATCGATATAATAAATATTGGGATCGAAAGAATTTGACGCGAAAGCTAAAACTGGTTTTATGTCAGTTTCAAGTGCATGCTGTTTGGAAGTAAATGTACTGTTCATGAAAATTTGCTTGTCATACCATTGGATTGCTGACAATGTGTCACTAACTTGGTTATAGAACGATACTTGAGCAAATACGTTTGCGTCTATCTCGGGCGCATCCCAATTTACCGTGGCGGCTGCTCCAAACGGATTGTAAAGAACATTTGGAAAGCTTGGGTCTACTAATTGAAGACTGAATGCGGGAAGTTTTCCTGTGACATTTCTTGGAATCCATACGGAGACTCTTTCCGCAACACCGATGGGGTCAGAAAATTGCGCTTTTTGCCTGAAATATATTGATTTTTCTTGTTTTGGATTGTCCATAAATGGATACGCCGCGCACATTACCCATTTTCCACGCCAGCCAGACGGAACTGTAAATTTCTTTGAACAACTAAACTTCTTATGTCTAAGATTTTCCGGCAGTCCTTCGTCTCCAGAAATATATCCTTTGTCTTCGCAAGTTATTCCCCCATCGCCTTCTGATGGCATCAATGGTTTAGTTACACTTTGAGGTTGAGGCGCCAACCATTCAAATACTGAAGCATAACCGCCGCTTGTAAATCTTCCTTGTATTTCTGGGTTTGAAGTTGAAGGTTTCACAAAAGGATTTTTATAAAGTTCTTTTACAGTCTGCAAGAAGGATGGATTCTTCTCGGCATAAATCTCAAACCTCACAAATTGCTTGTCAAAACCAGCATTCCAAAACAAAGGTTCAGCCACAATATCAACATCGCATTGCAATTCAGAACCATCGACTGCTGTAAGAGTTCCAACATAATCTCCATTTTTTTCAACTTCCAAAGGATATTGAATTGCGTTTAAGTTGGGGATACTTTCACAGTTCGGTTGATCTAAAGCAGAATAACCATCTCCATTTGAATCGTTATTGCTTTTATCACAAACTTCTTTTTTCCCAATCACTTCTCTTTCTAAAAATTTATCATCTATGACACCATTGTCTTTTAATGCCCTTAGATAATCGCCGCTAAAATTAATTTTTACATTTGATGCTTGCATTTTGCATCCTTTCCAAACTTGTTTAGATATTTCTCTTGCACGCACATCGTCTGAATTATTAATTCCGTTTTCATCTTTCCTAATGACTTCCGGCCCATCATAACAATCTCCATTTTCAAATGAGCCGCAAATGTATTTGCTATTGCTATTAGTTCCATATGATTCCGGCAATAACGGCGGCCCCCATTTGTATTCTTGCTTTTGATGTTGGTCTCCATCTAAATCCGCGCAGCAAGGCACGCCCCAATTATTTACTTTTGTAGTAGTATTTATTGGCCCTAAGTCTCCTGGCGTTTCTGATTGGGTTTGTGAAGTTTCTTTGATGAAGGAACAAATTGAACTTCTAACAGAACATGGCTGCACAGTTCTCCATTCCGGAGTATTACCAGCAAGCTGGCCATTTAAAATAGTGAACCATTCATTCTTTGCACATTCTCCTAACGTTCTCACTTCTATGTCTGTTTGAGTTTCGCCATTATCGTATAAAATATATGGCGGTCTGCATTTTGCGTCTATGCCCCCATTGCCAAATACAAGCGAACGAATATTATCATCTTCTCCAGGCTGACAGACATCGCACTTTGAACTATCTCCAACGTTATTATTATCTATATTTGTCGTTATAAAATATTTGTCAGTTCCAGGAGAACCAGTTGTAATTTCTTTGTTATATGAACATTGTGTATAATTAAATGTGTCCGTCTGTCCGGCACTATCACATTTACAGTTTGTTATTTTAACAAAATTTATTCCATTGATACTAACATTGTAATCTTGACTGCTAGAATAACATCTTACTGGTGCATTATACTCGAGGTTATCATGCCAAAAATAGCAGTCCTCCGCTTTCACATTCCCAATTAAAAAAATTGCGACGAATAAAATTGCCAAAACAAAAACGAATCTTCTCATGGTAACGGCTCCGGGCCTATAAATCCAAAAATTGGTTCGGCGATTGTTCCATTCTGCGAGGTTGAGGGAATTCTCCAGCTTCCTGAAAATCTTGGCAGAGTTGTTACTTGCCTAACAACATAAGTAGCTTTGATTGTGCTGTTTGGTGCTGCGTCGAATGGGGACAAGAGAACAATTTGAACATGGGTTGAATCGCTTCTGGCGAATGTCTGATAATTTTTGAAATTGGTGAAGCTTATGGAATTTTGGTCAATTACACCACCAGAAACAGAGTCAGAAATGACTATATCGTCTGTTGCGGCTGTTGGCGTTATAGCTAATGTGACTTTGTAAGAGCCGCCGTCAAATTCAACTGTTCGCGTGACAGAAAATTGATTTTGTGTTGGAAGTTGAGTTAGACCTTCGCTAAAGAAACCGAATGCTGTGATAATCAAGGTGATAAGCACTACGACAAAGATAAGTCTGAGCCTGTTGCTGCCTTTCTTCATGAAATCTCCATAAGGCTGGGGTTTAAATATTTAATTAGTCTGGAAAATCATTCCGATTTAGGAAAAATTCTAATATTTTATCGAATACAAGAGTTTAAATGGACACAAGTCTAATATTTACTGGAAAGAAATTTTTGCGAAACGTTTAAAAAAAGGCGGTTCGTGAGGAAAAAATGTTTTTCGATAGAAAGGATGATAAAAAAATGAGAAAGTGCGAAGAATGTGGGGGTCGTAGTGAAGACAAGTTTAGTTTCTGCCCATTTTGCGGGAATAGTTTTGTAGATTCGAGAAAAGAGCGAGATGATTTTGGAATGCTCGGGAGAAATGATTTCATGGACAGTGAAGAAGAAACGTCTCCGCAGAATTTTGGGATGATGGACAAGCTAGTTAATTCTATGATTAACAGCATGATGAAAAATCTTGACAAACAATTTAAGGATCAGTTTAAGGATATTGAGAGGGACCTTGATAAAACAGAAGTTAAAACTTTCCCCAATGGAATCCGAATTAAAATTTCCGGGCCATTTGGTGCGACGCAGAGACCGGGAATTAAAGTAAGGCCGAGAAAATCTGTAAGGGCTGAGAAACGGGAAATTAATGAATCGCAGTTGAAAAAGATGGGAAGCTTGCCTCGAGCCAAGGCGAAAACCTCTATGAAAAGATTTGGAAATAAAGTTGTTTATGAGCTGTCTACTCCGGGAGTTCTTTCTGCAGAAGATGTTTTTGTTTCAAAGCTTGAGAGCGGTTATGAAATCAAAGCAATCGGCGATAAGAAAATTTATGTCAATTCTGTTCCAATTAATTTGCCTTTGAAGAAGTATTCTATTTTGAATAATAAACTGCTTATTGAATTTTTTGCGGAGAATCCGCAGCAGGAACTTGAGTAGGTTTTTATCTTTTAATTTTAAGTTTCTTTTACGTTAATGTTTTTGTTTTTTCAAAAGCCATTGCATGAGCAAATACAGCAGAACCGAGATTATAATTCCTGTTGCTATGGGTATTCTCCTAGTGTATAAAACAGTTGAATTCATTTTTTCAGTTTCCAAATTTTATAAGGAATAAAAATATAAATAAAAACAATCATCAAACCTGTTATAACTCCAAGGGCATAAGAATCCGGAAGTAAATCAACGACACTAAAAATTAAAGGAAGCAGTAATGTAAACACGATTAGAAATAATACAATTAACAATACTTTGACATGCGCTTTCATTTTATGCGTAAATCTGTTCTGCTGATTCCTGCTCGGCTTCTGGCAGGATATTTCTTTTTGTTAAACTCCAGTCAAGTTTAATTAGATTTTTGACAAAAGGATTTTTCAGATTGAATTTGTAATAATCAGATTTTCCAATTCTCCTAGTTTTGTAAACAATTCCTACCTTTATGAAATTAGGAAAGAAAACTTTGAGAGAATTATAGCTCACGTTGCTCTCTCTTGCTATTTCAGTGAGGGGAAAATCAAAAAAATGATTATCTATAAGAAAGTCTAGGACTCTCAATTGAGGCGTATCCCCAAACTGCTCCAAAAATAAACTTTTATTTTCTTTAGCTTTCATTGTTTAAACTCCCGTCATTACGTATGTAATGACGTGTAATTGTTTATTTAAATGTTTCTCTTAATAGGGTTTATCTTTCATTTATGGAAACATTTAAAAGTAAATGGGATTTATAGACTTATGCTGACTGACGAAGAGAAAGCGCAGATAATGTTTAAATTGGCTCGTAAAGATAATCGGGGTGCTAAGTATGATAGGACAGAACATTTCAAAAGATTTCAGAGTCTTGATAGGGCAATTAAAGAACTTTCTAATTTAGGATGGCTGCTTGTTCATAAAAAATCTAAGTTTGTTGGCTTGTCTTTAAACACAGAACATAAAAGGGAGATTGTCGAGTTTATCGAGAAGAATATGTCTTATGTGAAGGGAATGATTAAGTGATTATCTTAAAAAATTTCTGCTGAGATAAAATGATCCCGCTGGCTTCGAATCAAAGATTCTCGCTCGTTCGTCTGCTTACACATCCAAACGAGGGATCTGAAGCCTAAACTTTTTAGAAAAAAGTTTTGGCGCATCAAAAACTATAATTGGATTTGCTTCGCAAATCTTGGTTTCCGTAGGAACAAACAGCAGGATTATAATATTTCGCTTTGCTCAATATTATTAATGATCCCGCTAAGCAAAATTGCTTAGCAATTTTCCATTCGTTCGTCTGCTAAAGCATCCAAACGAGGGATTTGAAATACAAACCCCTTTAGAAAAGGTGTTTCTATGAGTTCCCCAAACTACAATAGTCCGACAGGCTTGTCGGAAGTTCACAAGTCGCTCAGCGACTTAGTTGGGATTCTACGAATCCCAATATGATCCCGCTGGGATTTGAACCCAGGACCTCCGCCTTATCAGAGCGGCGCTCTAACCAGACTGAGCTACGGAATCGTTTAGCAAAGTGTGGTTAGCAAGACTCTTTCAAGAGCGCACTTAACCAGACTGAGCTATGGAATCATGTTAATGAAAAAAGATAAGGCTTTTATAAACGTTTTCCTAAGGTAAAAAATGGAAAATCGGCAATGGGTTATGAATGTTTTGGTTTTATTGACGGTAATTGAAGTTGTACTTATTGGTTTTTCATCTTATAAAACTGCCACTTCGACAGAAGGTTTTTGCGTTGTTGGCCAGGCAAATGGGGGATGCGATTCTGTGCAAAGTTCAGTTTATAGCGCTTTTCTTGGCGTGAAATTAAGTTATATGGGATTATTTTCTTTTTTAGTTTTGCTTGTTGTTTTAATTCGAGATATTAGAAAGAAAAGAATTTCTGATTTGTTTGTTGGTTTTGCTTTGGTTGGATTTTTGTTCTCTTCGTATCTGATTTACATTCAGCTTTTTGTGCTGAAGCAGATTTGCACGACGTGCATGATGGCTGATGGAATCGCAATATTAATTTTCTTTGTGAGTTTAATTGCGAGGAAGAAAGCGCCGTTGGTCTATCGGTAAGATTCGAGCTTCCCAAGCTCGCGTGGCGGGTTCGATTCCCGCACGGCGCATCCCAAAATTTAAATAGTTGTTATGCATGAAGTTCATATGGTAAAAGTGGTGAAAAAGGGCGGGAAGAAAGAGGCGTTCGTTCCTAAGAAAATAAGGACTTCTGTTCAAATGGCTGCGAAAGAAGCGGGAATGGCTCCGAGACAGATTGGGGATTTGATAGAAGATGTGGCTGAGCCCGTGATTAAACTTTATAGCAAGAGAAGAGTTGTTAAGACTGCGGATTTGAGAAGGTCGCTTCTTGGAAGGCTTGACAGAAAGGCGAAGAAAGTTTCTGCGGCTTGGAGAAGGCATGAACGGAAGAGAAAGAAGAAATAATTTGTTAGGTAAAAATGCCGAGTTTATATATCTGGGAATTTTTGGACCGTAATCTAAATTGTATTTATCTTTCAACAGAAATGAATTACCTAAAAGATTAAATATGATTTTCTCTTGATGTGATGATGAATAAAAAAGGGATGAGCATGATTGTTGTAGGTGTTTTGGTATTTTTTCTGGCCGTTATTTTGGCGATGGTCATTTATTGGAATATGAAGCAGGCGGTTCTTTATTTGGCCCCAGAGCCGGATGTCGATTGCTACGGGCTGGATTTTAATGCAAGTATTGTTCGCGGGCCTGGAGTGGATTATTTTGAAGTTGCCAATTTAGGGAATTTGCAAATTGTGGGATTTTATATAAAGCGTTTTGGAGATGGGGAGTTGTATACTTATGAAGAGATTGCTAAAATAATAGGGTCTGGAAAAGAAGATAGAATTGTATTGGAAAAAGATTATGGGCCTGGAAAATATCTAATTGTTCCGAGAGTCGAGGGAGAGGATTTAGATGGACAGACATATCTTAGACCGTGCAAGGAAATTTATGGCTTGGGGATAGACCTTGAATAGAATTGTGGAGTTAAATTTTGTTGAAAATCTTTTCTGGCAGTTTGTTATTTGCCCGCCACCCCGCCAATAATTATCATACCACCACACTGACGAGGTCATTCACTTCGTTCATGAGGCAGCAAGAGACGAGGTCAATGCTTACGCATTGAGGCAGCCGACCGACTTGTGAACAGATTCTTTTTACAGATAAATATAATGTTTTGTTAAATCGTATTTATTTGACTTTTTCAACAGAGCCTGTGAGTTAGAAAAATTTATAAATCTCCTGAATTGAGAAGTACCATGAAAAAGATTTTTTTGATTGGAGCGGCCATTGTTGTGCTGTTAGCGGTAATCTCTTTTGGGGGTTACGCGGTTGGGCATTTCATTTCTAATGGAATTGATGAAACCGAGTATGACTCGTTAGTGCAGGAAAAGTCGGTCCTGGAAGGCAAGGTCACCGAGTTGACTACCTTAAGTTCTGATGTGAGCCAGCAGATGGTTTCTTTGAGGTCAGAGAACAATAAATTGAAAAATCAGTTGCAGCAGCTGCAGGATGACATAGATAATTCTCAAGACGAATGCAACGATTTACAGAATGAGAAAGATGATTTTGAAACTGAAATAGAAGACCTTGAAACTGAAATAAGCGACCTGGAGCAAGAAATAGAAGATGCCAATGAAGATGAGGTTCAGGATTTGGAAGACGAACTTCAGGAAAAGCAGGATGATTTAGACCAGCTAAATGAAGATCTTGACGATAATGAAAATGAGTTGGACGATTTGAATTGCTAGACTTTTAGTTGCCTGTCGATGTTTTTTTCTGTTGTATTTTTAGCGTGTTAAAAATAGCTTAAATTTGCACGAATGCTAATTAATAACCGAAGGAACCCGAAGAGAGGACAGTATTTTGACTGGCCCATAAGATTTAGAATGAATCATTATAGTCCATAGGAATCTGAATGAATCATTATAGTCCATAGGAATCTGAATGAATCATTATAGTCCATAGGAATCTGAATGAATCATTATAGTCCATAGGAATCTGAATGAATCATCATAATCCATAAGATTCTGAAAGAATTATAATCTTGTTGTATTCCTGGAGAAATTCTTCGCCTTTTTTTGTGATTATAAAATATTTTTTGCCGGCTTCCTCTTTTGATTCCATGAGTTTGTTGTTTATGAGTTCCTCTAGGTAAGGCTTGATGCTGTTATTGGAAAGATTTGCTTTGTATATCAGATGAGTTATCTTCGCCTGCTTACCTTTCTTTAGAACTTCTAGGAGGTCTTTGATTACCTCTAACTTGGTTCTTTTCTTTGCCATTTTTTATTTTCGTGTGATTAACGAGAAGGATTAGGAAGCCGATGAAGACGAAAATTTCTCCGAGCAAGTAAACGAAGACGTGCAAGCCGTAAAATAAGTCAATGGCGTGACTAATAAGAATGAAAAGGAAGGCGAGGTAAACTTTGTAGCTGTTCTGCGAGTTTGTTCTTTTGTAATTCTTGTAGAAAAATATTGTAAGGGCTGTGAGGATAACTATTAGTGTAATGTGAAAAATGAAGTTGAAATAAATGCTGAATAAGACAGTGATGACAGCGAAGTAAGAATAGAGAACTATGTCTTCTTTCTTGTTTGTCCTCGTGGTAATCAGAAACAGGATTAAGAATCCGACTAGGAGAAATATTTTATAAAACGTGAAACCGAAAAAGTTGATAAGCTGCATTTCCTGAAGTTCACGCGTTATTGAAATTATAAAATTAGCGCGCTCGAAGATAACTTCGTGGACTATCGTTAGGTTTGCGATTATTTTTGAGAGGAATGCAATGCCGATGGACAAAAATGCCCATGAAAAGAATTTGTAATTTTTTTCGTTGATTAGCTTGTAAACCCTGCTACTTTGGTATGCGATGAGAAATGCGACAAGCGCTATAAGAAAATCCAAGGCGGAATCTATTCCGTAAAAAGAGCCGAGGGAAAAGTTGAGAGCCATGCTAATTTAATCTGATTTTCATTTAAAAACTTTGTGAATTTGTATTCTGTATCCTTCCTTCCTATTTGATTTAAATATTCTTTCTTTAATTTTTTGAGGAGGCAATAATGGCGAACAAAACACAACAGGTCCTTGAAGAAGACGAATTGAGTCTTTTGAGAAAGCAGACGCTTAGCCAGGAAGAATTGTTCCTGCTGCAATATTTGAAGAACACGAACAGAACTGCATCTCGAAGGCTCCAGGAAGTTTACGAATTGGACTTTGATTTATTGGATGAATAATTTTCTTTTTCTTTTTCGTTCTATTAAAATAGCCAGATAGTTAATGTGAATGTGGTCATATTAATGAGACCTTACGACATAAGATATCACCCAGCCCAATGCTAAGGGGTTGTGAACTTGCCTATTGCTTGTTTTAAGTGTGGGCTGCCTTCGGTTTTTCGGTTATTATTGTATGTTACAGACAGATAAAAAATTAGGTGATTAGGTATTTAACGGACCAATTTTAAACAATATAATGACGATAAAATATCTGAAAATGTGTCTAGACAACAGAAATGCGAACATTAAAGTAATGAACCTTAAGATAGATATTAATTATCTAAGGTTTATCGACGCTATTTGATAATTATTGAAATGAATCTAACAGTCATGTGGGCTTATTTGTATATTACTTAGTCCGTATTTGCACTAATCACCAAAAATTATTTTGGCTAGTTTGTGAATGGGATTTTTCTTTTAATAAACTAATACCGAGATTAGAAGGATTAATCCGATAAGGGCTTCAATCATTCCGATGAACTTTAGGTTGGATTCTTTCCTGATGAGTTTCTTGATTGCTTTTGTGGTTTGTTTTGGAAGTGTAAGGAAGAGCATTCCTTCTAGAAGCAGAATTGCTGCGAATACAATTACGAGTGTTTGCCACACCATGTTTTTTGAAAACTTGGGGAATATAAAAATGTTTGCAGATGATAGTGACTTTAATTATTGATTAGAATTTCAACAGAGATGATGATAGTTTTAAAAACATCTTTTTCTATTTTTTCCGATGAATGCACCAGAATATCATTCTAACAAACCGAAAAGCAAAAACGTTATTATTAATTTTTGGAGATTTTTGCAGGAAGACAGCTGGCAGTCGTGGCTGGTTTCTTTGGTCTTGCTTGTTGTTTTGATTAGGTTTGTTTTTTTTCCGCTACTGAGTTTAGTTACGGGAAGTTCGCTGCCGTTAGTTGTTATTGAATCATGTTCGATGTATCACGAGTCGAGCTTTGATAGTTGGTGGAATGAGCATTCAGAATGGTACGAAGCAAACGGAATAGAAAAAACAGATTTTGAAAAGTTTCCTTTCAGGAACGGCTTGAATAAAGGAGATATTATTTTTGTTTGGGGATATTCGAACTATAAATCTGGAGATATTATTATTTTTGAGCCGAATCTGGGGTCGAGCGCGCTGCATCCAATAATTCACAGAGTTGTTGCAGAAGGGCCCTATCAGACTAAGGGAGACCACAATTTTGCACAGCTTGTTGGAGGAGATCCGGCAAACTCGCAGAATATTGATGAAACTAATATTGACAAAGAGCAGATAATCGGGAAGTCTGTTTTCAGGATTCCTTATCTTGGATGGATTAAGCTTGTTTTCTTTGAGCCTTTTAGATTGAGCGGAGATAGGGGATTGTGTAGTTAGTTACTTTCAAGTAATACTAAGATTATATATAGAAGTGCTGCTTGAGTGGTGGAATGGTGTTGGAGTTTAATCCTAACGGCAGCATAAAAATGCCGCAAAGGGGTAGGAAGCTGGTGGTTTCTGAGAAGGTTGGGAAGAGCGAGGGAGTGGCTGTTGTTAGGGGCAGTAGTGAAGATGAAGTGCATCCCGTGATTGAGATTAAATGCCCGAAATGCAAAAATATGAAATCTTATTTCTGGACGATGCAAACTCGCGCGAGTGATGAATCAGAGACGAAATTTTACAAGTGCATCAAGTGCAAGCACACTTGGAGAGTTTATAGATAATTTTTGGTAAGAAAGAAAAAATAAAAAATCAAATAATCTTATTTGTTTAGAACGAGCTAGTTGAAAGAAACCCTAAGTGGTTTTAACCCGAAGATTGAATTTCAACAGCGACAAAAGCGAGTCCGTAATATTTTTCTTTTGAAATAAATATGAATGCGTGAGCTGGATAGTAGCCCACCGCATCCTCTGATGTAGTAGCTACTATTCGGTTCTAATTAAATTTTACGGGAGGTGAAAATGGAAAAGGAACTGATAGTTAGCAGTGGTGCCGTCGGAGAAAGTAACTTTCACATTCAGCTGACACCAGCTTACCGAAGACCAATTTTTGAAAATGAGCAAACAGCTGAGTTGACGTTTGGTTACATTCTGGAAAAATTGTCTGAGCTAAAAGTTGTAATTGTCGCTTACAATTATGGGCCAGATCATTTGCATTTGTTTGTTGCAAATGTGAGATTTGTCAGCGAAGTAGAACTTGTCAGACAAATCAAAGGTTACAGCTCTTTCAAGATGCGAAGGCACTTTAGTTATCTTTTCGAAGATAAACTTTGGGGAGATAAGTTTTGGAGTGAGGGGCATTTCTATCGCAGCGTCGGTGCTGTGAACAAAGAGACGATGAAGCACTACATCGAAGATTGTCAGGACAAGCATTGGGAAAAAATTGAAAGGCCAAAGTTTGTCGACTTATCTCAAAAGAGACTTGTTGATTTTTCGTCCTAAAACGCTCGGGGCTTTAGCCCCGAGTAGTTTACACTTGTATGTTCATGGTCGTTTTGGTTTTAAATTGACTCCAAATAGAAATTATAATTATTTGGGTATTGATGCTATGCTTGGAGTTCGTATGATGGATAATATTGACCCGGCCAAAGATAGTCGCTCTAGTTCTAGATATGGTGCATTTGTAAGTGAGCTCAATGCTGCTTTGAGTTAGTTATTATCTAAAAGTAGTTACATTCGTAAGGTTTAAAAATAGCTTCTAGTTTTCTTTTCTATGATAAATTGGCACGAAATAGACAGAGAATTAATTGGAAGGGGCGTTGATGTTAATCGTATTGCTGATGCTTTAGGAAAACCTCTTGAACCAAGAATCAAACCTCTTGTTATGGCTTTGAATTATCGAGGTTATCATACTTGCGGGTCGTGTGAAGGCCATACTCTTGCCGAAAAAGAAAAAAGAATGGCTGACAAGGTTGCTTCTGGCGAGGCAAAACTTGTTTTTAGAGCGCCACGCGGTTTAACATACGAAAGGAAAACGCAAGGCGGAATAGTTTATCATGATACTTTTCATGAAAGCCCCTGGGCAGATTTTGATGTAATTAGCGAATCGCAAGTAAGAAGATTTACAAGAGCATTGAATATACATAATGAAATTGATGAAGTCCAATGGAGTCATCATTTGTATAATCGTGGTAAAGAAATAAGTGCGAATCTCGTTAGCCCTGGTGAAGTGGTTCGCATGGAAACAGTCCCGAGATATTCTTTGTCAGTTATGCAAGCAAGTATCCCCCGATTTGCTGAGAATGTGATTAGGTTTGGTTAGGTAATTTTCACGCAATTTCTTCCAGCCTTTTTTGCCTGATAAAGCGCGGCATCTGCACGCTTTGACATTCTTTCTAAATTGTCTTTTGGCTTGTATTCTGTGACGCCTAGCGAGATTGTAATCTTATATTTTTTGAGATAGCTTTCTGATAGGACAGATTTTCTCAGGCGCTCTGCGATGAGTCTTGCTCTTTGAGTTTTTGTGTTTGGAAGCATAATCAAGAATTCTTCGCCTCCAAATCTTGCGACTACGTCGTATTTTCTTACTTGGTGTTGGAGAAGCTGCGCGAGCTTGAGAAGTATTTTGTCGGCTTGCAAGTGACCGAAAGAGTCGTTTATTTTCTTGAAGAAGTCTATGTCAATAACAATAAGGGAGAGAGGTTTGCCTCTTCTGGCTTTGTCAAGTTCAAATGAGAAAACGTCTTTGAAGAATGAATGGTTGTATAAGCTGGTTTTCTCGTCGTGGGTTGCGATGTGATAGAGCTTGCTGACGTCTAAATTAATTTTGTCTAAAAGAGATTTTAAGGACGCTTCTTTTTTCATGGTTTTAATTAGGTAACTTGGTTAATAAGTTTTTGGTAGGTAATTTTAAAAACACCTTTCTTGTTTTCTAAGTATGGCCCCGTAGCTCAGTCTGGTTAAGTCCGCTCTCGGCAGAGAGTCTTGGAAACCACACCTCGCTAGGAATGCCATGAAGGCCCCGTAGCTCAGCCTGGTTAGAGCACTGGACTCTTAATCCAGGTGTCGCGGGTTCAATTCCCGTCGGGGCCGTAAACTGAGAATGGAACGAGAGTTAAAACTTGGGAAGACGTTTTGAGGGAAGTTAATGAAATCAAATCCTAATTTGAGAAAAGAAATAGAAAAGTTCAAAGAATGCGTGATTTTGGTTGAAGGAAAGAATGACATTAAATCTTTGAAGAGTGCTGGTTTTGAAAAGGTTTATGCGATTCATGTTCCTGGAGTTGGGCTGAGAGAAAGAATTGAGCAGATTGTTTCGGAAGTTGGAACGAAAGAAACATTTTGTGTTTTGATGGACTTGGACAAATCTGGAAAGAAATTTTATACTTTGATTAAGCCGATTTTGCAGGAGCTTGGAGTTAGAGTTGATACTAAATTCAGGGGGCTTTTGAGCAGAGAAAATGTGTCGCATCTTGAGGGATTTGGGAAGGTTGTTGAAAGTTTAGACAGCAACCTGACCGCTTCTTTGTAATTCTTCTATGGGCTGAAGTCTGCGATTTCCGGAGAGAAATAGTGTGTCTGTGGTATAAAATCTAGGATTTGTTGTTTGTCTTATTTCTGCTAGTAAATTTGGGTTAATGCCTTGTAGTTGTATGGCGTCTGCTTTTGGTCTAACGCCGACGTATTCACCGCCAGGCCCTCGATAGTCACCGTTACAAACTTGTCTGAAATCTCTTTTTAGCATTAATGCTCTCAACGATTCAGTTTCTTCATCCGAAAACCTTGTCCAACTTCCGTTCTTTGTTCCTTTAACTAAATAAATAGCCATATTCTTTTGTAGATTTATTATTTTTAAACCTATTGCTAAGTAAAATAATAAAAACAGAAATAAAAATAACGATTAAAATTAACCGATTAGTCTTTTGATGTTTTCGATGTTTTCTGCGACTTCAGCGCCTTTTTTTGTAAGCTTTATCAGCTTTATTCTGCCTTTTTTCTCGAAAACAACGAGGCCTAATCTTTCTAAGCCTTGCAAGATTTTGACGGCGTGGCTATATGTGCAATCTACCTCTTTTGCAAGAATGCTGCCATACCTGACTCTTGCAACTCTCTTTAAGGCGACCAGCATCAAAGCCGGTTTCCTTCGGAAAAAGATATCAAAGTTGTCTTTCATTTTACTGTGATTAAAACGTGTTGTTTTAATCTATATATTCCACACCATATTTCACTTTTAAATCTTTCTGCTTCTTTGTTATCCAAATCAGTAACAAAAGGGAATTACTACGACGGAATGAGATTTCTTCTTCTGGCGTTAAATGCTCTGATTTTTAAGAGAAAAAGATTGACTAACAGAATCATAGCGGCTGCCGAGATGAACCATACAAGAATGTAGTAATTTGGGACTATGTCAAATGGCAAACAACTTTTGAAAACGCAGTTGATATTCGTTGAAGGGTCTGAAAAGAGTCTTGTTAGGATGAAGAAAACTACAACTTGGGCAAGGCTTAGAATCCAGAAATCTTTTCTTTTGAATTTAATGAAGTACAAGGAAATAAACGCTATGGGGATTATGAAAAGGTGCTGGACCGTTATGAATTGGGAAAGGAAAGACCTTGTTGTGAAAACGTAAGTTGATATGCCCCAGAGATTCTTACGGAAAACTAAAAGATAAAGAAAGTCAATTGACCAAAGGATGTATGGGATGAAGGCAATGTTGAACTGGCTTCCGAGAAGGTAAGAATTTCTGAATAAAATTCCTAAACCAATAAGAAAGAAGATTGTGTATGAAAGCCACAACACGAAAGACCAGCCAATGTTCGTGATTGAGTTGTAGAAAGCTAAGAGACTAACGAGTATGTAAAACGTGCCGAAAAAGTTCAGGAAAATGTCTTTGAAATTCATGTTCGTTTACGGAAAGTGAAATATATAAATGAGTGTTGGCCGATTTTTTTAATAGAAACATATTTTTATTAAAGTTGTTTCATTCAAAATAAGATGATTGAATCCCTTGACGAATTGAAAGAAGCAATTAAACAAAGGCTAAGCAAAATTATTTTCGATTCCCATTTTTACGATAGCATGAAAAAGAGACCTTATTTGAGCGAGGGTTTAGTTATTTCTATGTTAAAAGAATTTGAAAGATATCTTGGTTTTCAAACGCATGAAGTAAGAGAAAGCATCAGATACAGGGTCGGAATAAGCTTAAGCAGAAAATATACATTGGTTGTTGTAGTCGAGGTTAACGAAAGTTTAAATATCAAAACATCCTGGAAGACAAGTAGAAAATGGCAAAAGGCAATACAGAAATAAAATATGACGGAAGCGAAGACATACTTTCATTTTGGAAGGGCGAGCCCTCGCAAGCATCTATTGAAATAGGGGACTTTATAGTAGACATTGGCAGCAGAGGCTATGTCGTTGGTTTTGAGATAATAAACGCAAGCGAAAACTTAGATGTTAATCCGGAATTTTTAGAGAACATTGAAGAAGCTTCGATGTCAGTTGTTTACAAACCAAACTATGTTTACATTACATTAAAGGTTAAACTAAAAGGACAAGACAAGGATGTTTCAATTCCTTTAACAGTTGACCTCGGGCACAAAAAAGTCGAGAAGGAAATGATTGTTTTTAACGGATAGATAAAATTAGCTTCGTTGAAAAAATATATTATTGAGTTGTTTTTCTCTTTGGTCAAGACGATTTAGAAAACTTTCTAGCTAAGACAATAATTGATTTTAAGACCAAAAAGTAAAAGACCCAAATAAAAAATGTTGAAAAGTAGATTATTGTAATTTGAGGTTGATAAATCGCTTTGAGGTTTATCGAGTTCAAAATCGGATTTAAAATTGGGAGTGTCGGACCGACTAAAAATATGGTGCTGATATAATGGATTTTTGCGAGGGCTGGATGGGCAAGAGGTCTCTCTGGAATACATATTCCTTCATAAGGAATAATCTTCAGGGTATAGAAAGAAATAGCCCAAGTATCTATGTAGATAATTGATAATATCAGTATTATGAGAAACAGCGTTTTCCATTTTATAGTTTCATTGAATTGTATATCTTTAAAGAATCTTTGATAACTTCAATTTGATTCGAACAAATGACTTTTTGACACCAAATCCAAAGCTTTTTAATATTAGATTTTGCTGAATTAGTTGGAGAAAGAATGAGAATACTTGCGGCAAGCGACATTCATGGAGACTCGAGGAAGTTCAAGAAATTAGCTGAGCAAGCTGAACGGGAGAACGTTGACCTCGTGATTTTGTGCGGGGATAATCTTGGGTGGTTTGAGACGAAGGATGTTATTAAGCCGTTTAAGGACAAGAATAAAAGGGTTTTGCTTGTGCCCGGGAATTGGGATTCTTTTGCGGCTATGGATTTTGTGGCACAGGTTTATGGAGTTAGAAATATTCATGGATACAGCGTAAAGTACGATGGAGTTGGGTTTTTTGGGGCGGGCGGAGCGCCAGGCTCTCCAGGAGAAGGAAAGATAACGGAAACTGAATTGATGGATGCATTGGAGAGAGCGCATAAAGGATTGAATGGAATTGAAAAGAAAGTTATGATAACTCACATGCATCCGAAGGGAAGCAAGTCGGAATTTTCGGGATGGGACGGAAGCGAAGCAGTGAGAAAAGCGATTGAAAAATTCAAGCCGGATGTTTTGCTTCATGGGCATATTCATGAAGCTAGCGGGATGGAAGAAAGGATTGGAAAGACCAAGGTTATTAATGTTGCCCGTGCGGGGAAAGTGATTGAGATTTAGCTGCGAGCCACTCCTGGTAACGAATATTCGGTTGATAAATTACTTGTGCGGAATTGCTTGGCGGTTGATAATTAACTGAAGGTGTAATCTGTGAAATTTTATGGGCTAAATGAATTGCTGTCGGGTCTTCAACAATTTCTCTTAATTGCTGTTGCTTGCCATTGAGTTGAAAACTATCTTTAATTTCTCCTGAATCGAGATGTCTTAATAAATCAAAGGCTACGCCGTGGCCGAATCGCATAATTGCTGCATATTGCTGTGCTGAAGGCATGGCCATAAAGCCAGGGTTTAAAATAGAACATTCTCTTGGCAGTTCTTCAAGAAATAGGTTTCCGAAATGCCAATCTGGTGAATCTGTTTTTGGAAATGCTTCTACGACTTTTACTTTTTCTCTGTTATCAAATGGTTTGGCATGAACTGTAGTTATTCTTCCAGCTTCATCGAAATCCCACCAGAGAATTATTTGCCTGCTGTACATTCTTGAGATTATTAGAGAATCTTTTTCCAAAACGAAATGAACCTTTGTGTTGCCGGACATACCGACATAATCTCTTCTTGGAAGAGTGAAATCCGGAGCGGGGAGTTCTATCTGTGGGGCTCTTGGAAGCTCTACGGCCGATTCTTGTTGTGGTGTCAGCGATCTTTCTGAAATGTATCCATTTACTGCTCGCTGTAATGCTAGGAAATCTAAAAATAAATTTCCGGCCAGATTAGCGCCTGCAACCTGAAGCTTTCCTTCGATAATAGATAATCTTGTTCTGAGGGTTTCTGAAGTTTCATGAGCTAGGTCGAGACTTTCTATTTGAGCCATGGCATCTCTTATATCATGCCTTTGTTGTCTGGTTGGCATGAAAAAACTTCTAAATGGATGGTTAAATAGTTTTTGTTAGTGTTTATGCCTTAGCCGAAATATCAATCATCCAGGAAATTCCAAATTTGTCTGTGAACATGCCGAAAGTGTCGCCCCCAAATTCTTTCTTGAGGGGCATGTGGACTTTGCCGTCTTCTGATAGCTTATTGAAAATCTCCGTTAGTTTTTCTTCGTCTGAACCGAAAATGCTCATCTGGACATTGTTGCCGGGTTTTACCTTGTGGTCTGGGGCGTCGTCGGAAGCCATGAAAGTGAGAGTGTCGTTCATTAATGACGCGTGGATGATTTTATCTTCTGTCTCTTTGTGCTTCGACATTTTTGCCTCGCTGTAAGTCTGCATTTTTAGTTCTCCTCCTAAAACAGACTGATAGAACTGCATTGCTTCCCGGCAGGTTCCGCCGAAAATTATGTAGGGGTTAAGCGTTGGTTTCATTAACATCTGAAGAGCTTGAAGTATTTATATTTTTGAAAACGTTGTTAATTTAAGCGAAGATAAATTGATATATTAAGTTTATTAAAATCCTCAAACTAGTACTTAAATACTTACATTTCTTACAATTAAGAGGTTAAAATGCAAGAAGAAATAAAAGACATTAGAACAGTAAAGATAACAAGTAAGGGGCAGATAAGCATTCCTTCAGCAGTTAGAACTATGGCGGGTTTTGAAGAGGGCGAAAGTAAACGTTATTGCTTATAATGATAGGGTAGAATTAAGACCGATGAAAGATAAATTAAGTGAATCTATGATGTGTTACATAATGTCAGAAGAAGCTTTGGCAAAAAATTGGGACACTCCCGAAGAGGATGAAGCGTGGAAAGATTTGTGAAAGGAGACATTGTTGTTTTAGAGTTTCCATATACAGATTTATCAAAAACTAAGAAAAGACCAAGCCTTATTGTTGCCAATTTGAGAGGAGATAATCTAATTCTTTGTCAAATTACTGGACAACCAAGACCAGACCCAGATTTGATAAATCTTAAAAGAGAAGATTTCTAAACTGGTGGTTTGCATAGAGAGAGCTTTATCCTGCCTTCTTTTGTCTTCACAATCCATAAATCAAAAATCAATTATTCAGCTGGAAAAATCAAGCAAGAAAAAATAAAAGAAGTTGAAAAGAAACTTTGCGAGATTTTTACAAGATAAATTTTTCGCCGAAAGCGAGACTATTTGTGGCGTTAGCCTCTGCAAGCCGACTAGTATATATTTTTGCAGGCATTTCGTTGAACATCGGGCTTAAGGAAAGTTTTGACCCCTCGAAAAAAATCCCCTCATGAAACAGAGCTGAGAATTTTTTTCAGAGCTGGGGCAAAATTTGGGAAAAATGCGAGCCGAGCATTTTTCCGTTAAATTCCTGTTATGTCTCCCGACGACTGGAAGGAGGAGAGCGCAGCGGGGCAAAATCCGAAGGATTTTGAGTTCAGAATTCGGGCGTTATCAATATTAACTTTAGAGTAGTAAAATAACCGAAAGATTTATAAATATACTATTGCTTTTTGTTATTATGAAATCAATTAATAGAACATTAGGGATTGGAGCATTGGTATTAGCTTTGAGTGGTTGTGGAAATAACCAATGTGGTAATCAACAAAACAAGAATCAATACCAAACAATTAGGGGTGCTCCAATTAGTGTTGCTGAAAGTTATGCTCGTATGAGTGGCAGTTTGGCTACAGTTTTAGATGTAGAAGGAAAGCATGTTTTAGCATATACATCTAATGGGAATACCAGAAGCAATGCAGAAGCAACAGCATTAATCCAATCTGAAATTTCAGATGGGGATGAAGAACCTATTGAATTAATGGGAAATTATGATGGAAATAGGTTCGTAATCAAGAGAGTTAATGCTAATGGATATCAAGTAGAGTTCTAAGTAAATCTTTCGGTTTCTATCTTTTAGCCCGAATTCTGAATTAGACATAACATAATCATATCAAAACTTTGGTTTGGATATGAACCTTTTGAGGAGGGTTATCATAACTTTTATAAATTGTGACTGTTTATGTTTTTTACGGATGGTTTGAAGGATGGTTTGATTGAAAAATTGAATAAGGAATTAGAGATACGCAATTTTTCGAGAAAGACAGTAAAATCTTATTCGATTTTGTATGCTTCTTTCATTACAGCAACCATTTCGTCAACAACAAGTCCATGGTCAATACCGGTTCCAGATGCTATATCTACACGAAAAATTGGATAGAAAGAAAGTCTAAATTTTTCTCCTTGTCTTTGTCCATCGTAGACTATGGCCCCATGACATCCATTAAATTGTGGTTCTGGTCTGCCTTCAAGAATTCTACCATCTGGACTCACAGCAATTGCATCAAGCGGTATAAAGAGCCCTCCGAAAAGAACCCCCTGGGCAAGGATATTTTTCTTTGGCTGTGCCATTGACAGCCATAACAATTGCATGATTAGGTAATAAGAATTCTAATGTGGAAACTTGTCTTCCATCCTGAACAGATGACCTTCGTTCTCTTACTAGATTGACATCTCCCATAAAATCGAGAAATAGAAACTCTATTTAAACTTTCTGGTGATGACATTATTATTTGTTATGCGCAGATTGAGTATAATATTTTATGTTCTTCAGATATTCCGAAGTTATATAAGTTTTAAATACCTTTGATTTTTGGTTTGAATATGGCAGTTGGAGATTTTATTCCTCTGATGGATGCGAAGCAGACGTTTGAGAAGATTGAGAAAGAAAAGCCTTCGCTAGCGGAGAGAACTACGATTGAGCAGCCGGGGAATTTGGTTCCGGCGGATTCGCTTAATGGCGGGGAAAAAGTCAAGAAGAAAATCCAGAGGAAAAAAACCGGAAAGAAAGAGCCGAGCAAGATTGAACGAGCGGGAAAGTATATTTTTATCATAACGGAAAAACCGCAGGCGGCGATGAAGATTGCATCGGCTTTGGGGAACGCAAAGAAATACAGCGATGGGGGAGTTTCGTATTATGAAGTTCAACACGATGGAAAAGAAATTGTTGTCGCCTCAGCGGTTGGACATCTTTACAATTTAGAGTATAAAGCCGGACAGAAAGGGTGGCCGATTTTCGAGCTTGAATGGAGACCTTCTTATGAAAGGAAAAACTCAGGGTTTACCAAAAAATATTTCTCATTGCTTAAGAAATTAGCCAAGGGCGCCGGCGATATTTTTGTTGCGACAGACTATGACGTTGAAGGAGAAGTTATCGGATGGAATGTCTTGAGATTTATTTGCAATAGAGACACGGCGAAGAGAATGAAATATTCTACGCTGACGAAAGATGAACTTGTTGAAAGTTATGAAAAGCCGATGGAGGAACTTGACTGGGGACAGGCGTATGCAGGAGAGACTAGACACATCTTAGACTGGTTGTACGGAATTAATTTGTCGAGGGCTTTGATGAGCGCGATTAAGACGACTGGAAGTTTCAAACTTCTTTCTATTGGAAGAGTTCAAGGACCTGCGCTGAAAATAATTGTTGACAGGGAAAGAGAAATCGAAGCGTTCAAGTCCGAGCCGTTTTGGAATGTCCACGCAATAGTTGACGGTTTTGCTTACAAGCATCCGACAGATATTTTTGACGAGAAAGAGCTTGATAAATTTAAAGATATAAAAGAAGGTAATGCTGAGACGAAAGAAAAGGAAGAGAAAGTCCAGCCTGGAGTGCCGTTCGACCTTACCACGTTACAGAGAGAAGCTTATAGAGTTCATAGGCTTGGGCCGAGCAGGACATTGCAGATTGCGCAGAAGCTTTATCTTGATGGATTGATTTCTTATCCTAGAACTTCATCGCAGAAAATTCCTGATTTGATTCAACCTAAAAAAATTCTGAAAGCGCTGGAGAAACATTTTCCTGAGGCGAAAAAAGCGACGAGAAAGAAACCGTTTGAAGGAAATAAGTCAGATCCGGCGCACCCTTCAATTTATCCAACTGGAGAATACGGAAAGATGAATGAGGATGATGAGAAACTTTACAATTTGATTGCGAGAAGATTCATCGCTGTTTTTTCAAACGATGCGGTTACATTGAACAAGAGAGTTGTTATAAAAGCCAAGGATGATGAGAAGATAACTTTCACCGCTTCGGGGTTGAAGATTTTGGATAAGGGGTGGACTGCGGTTTATCCTGCGATTTTGGAAGAGAAAGATGTTCCGACGCTGAACGGAAAGGTTAAGATTGATGAAATAAAGTTTGAAGAAAAAGAGACGCAGCCGCCAAAGCGCTTTACACCGACTTCGCTTGTAACTATTTTGGAAAAGAAGAATCTTGGAACGAAAGCGACGCGTTCTACGATAGTAGATATATTGTTTCAAAGAGGTTATCTCGACGGGAAAAGCATTCAGGCAACTCCGCTTGGAATGAAATTGATTAAAGCGCTTGAAGATTATTCTTCTATAATTATTGATGAAAATTTGACTCGGACTTTGGAAGATGAAATGGAAACGATTCAATCTGGAAAGAACAGAGTTGAGCTTGAAGCGATGGAAAAGAAAGTTGTGAAGGAAGCAGAGAAAATAATTGAAGATATTTCTAAGGAGTTCAAGGCGAAGGAGAAAGAAATCGGGAAGGGAATTATGGAAGGGGTTACTGAGTTGAGGGAGCAGCAGAATGAGCAGAACACTTTGATGAAGTGTCCGAAGTGCGGGAAGGGCGATTTGAGAATTATGTATTCGAGGAAGACGCGGAGCCAGTTTGTTGCATGCTCGGCGTATCCTGAATGCAGGAACACCTACAATGTGCCTCCGAATTCTTACATAAAGAAGGCAGACAAGACGTGCCCTGATTGCGGATTTCCATTATTGATTTCTTTGAAGAAGGGAAAGAGGCCGTGGGAATTTTGCATCAATCCAGAATGTCCAGACAACAAGAAAAGAAGAGAAGAGTGGGAAAGGAAGAACGGAAGGAAAATAGGACAAGGGGTTGTTGTTGAGGGGGGAAGCGAGGAAGAAAGCAAAGAGAAGATTGGTTCCAGGGTTGTTGAAGGAGATAGTGAAGAAGGAGAGAAGAAGGAAGAGAGTGATGAAAGCGGGAAATGAAGAGAATGGACAGAGTAAAAATTAAACAATTTGAGTCTGCAATAACTAATTCTTACAAGAACGGACTTGCGGCTAAAAAAATCATTGAAAGATATCCTATTGGAAATACGACCTTATTTAGAATATTGAAAAGAAATGGAATCGAGACAAAGCTTTCAATTAATCAATATAAAAATGACGCTGTTTTAAAAAAGTATTGTAAAAATTGTAATAAAATTATCTTGAAGAAATCTAGAGAATCATGGAAACAGTTTTCTCAAAAAAAGTTTTGTAGCAGAAAATGTTTCAGTTTGGCAAACACAGGCATTAAAACTGGAAGAGTTCCAAGAAGTGCTTTTCAAAAAGGAAATATTCCTTTTAATAAAGGAAAAAACCATCTTGCAGGTGAGAAAAATCCAAATTGGAAACCTAAGGTAATTCGATATTGTAAGACTTGCGGCAAGAAAATTGAATTGCATCCCTATCGCGTGAAAAATGTAAAAGCAAATTATTGTTCAACAAGATGCAGTGTTCTATCTCAAGAGATGCCACAGCATAATACTGTGCCAGAAAGAATTTTTAAGAAACTGTTAATTAACATGGGTTTAAGCGAAGGCAAAGATTTTACACATCAATTTATTTTCAACAATAAATTCAAATGTGATTTTGCATTTCCAGATAAAAAGATAATAATTGAAATCTTTGGAGATTATTATCATGCGAATCCCTTAGAACATAGTTATAATCCGGAGACTTTTGTTATGGCTAATGGCAAAAAACTTTCTCCCTATAGGCAAATTAAAAATATCAAGAATGATAAGGCAAAACAAGCATACATAACTAAATGCGGATGGAAGTTTTTGTTTTTTTGGGCTAGCGATTTAGAAAAGAATGAAAAAAATGTTATAGAAACAGTTAAACAGAGTTTAGGAACTAACAAGAAAGAAACAGTTGATGAAAGTTAAGTTTATTAACTAAAAATATCTTTGAAAACTATGGAACAAAAACAAGCCACTTTAGAGATGATTTATGAAATGCTGAAGAAGATTGAGATGGAAGTTGAAATGATAAATAGTAGACTGAATTGGGAAGGTGAATTTGACGAAGAAGAGAATGCCGAGTTTGCTGAAGGGACGAAGAGAGCATGGGAAGAAATAGACGAAGGAAAGTATGCGAAATATAATTCTCCTGAAGAATTTTTAGATTCTTTCAAGTAAAATGCCAAGAATAATAGAAACGGACAGTTTCAAGAAAGTTAAGTCTGGGCTAGACAAAAGTTTTTTGTTAAGGCTTGAAAAGCTGGTGCAAAAGATTGTTGAAAATCCTGAAATCGGGAAGCCGATGAAATATGAACGCAAAGGGACGCGGGAAGTTTATCTTAAACCTTTTAGAGTCTCATATTCCTATGAACCTAACCAAGGCACTTTAATTTTTCTGAACGTTTATCATAAGAAGAGGCAATAATTCTTGATTGTATAAGAATTAGCAATTTCCAATTTTCTTTTCGTCAATCTTGCAGGTGCCGAGATAAACTTCTAACTTTTTGTCTAGAGGATTTTGGTTTGGTGTGAAGTGGTATATCTTTGATGTTCCTTTGTTTAGGACTTCGCAGGCGCTGCCGCAAGTATTTTGAGAGCATGTCCAGGTTTCATCTTCTAGGACGAAAGATAGTGAGTTGATACTCAATTCTTCTGAACTTCTTTGAATAAGGGCTTCAACTTTGCCTTCCGAGTTAATGCACGCCTTTGTTATCTGAACGGGAAGAGTTAATCTTGTTGTTAAGTCCAAGCAGTTGTAAGTCGGGGAAGATTGAATGTCTCCGAGAGCTAAGAGGTTCATAACGCTGTAACCAGCGAAGCCAACTGATGCGAGGGCTAAGATGATTAGGACGGAAGTTGAGACTATGTCTGACATTGCTCTTTTGTTATTAGCGCAGTTTGCACCCAGCCCTATTCGCAACCTGTCTCGTAATGACATTATCCTGTCCTCCCGATAATACTCTCGTCAGGTTGCTCACCCGCCCAGAGAGTCATGATTTTCTTCGTGTTGCTCAGAAAATCCTGCAAATAATTCGCAAACTGCTGATTATCTTGCATTGCTCTTTTGTTGAAATTGGACGCTTGGCGTCTTATTTGCTGAACTCGCTCCGCTCGTTGTTCCCCACCCGCCCCTAAATTAATATAACGCGAGAATTTATTGTTTGTCATATTATCTTCCTCCGAGTGATTTGCTGAAAATAATTATTAGTGACTTCTGATTGTCTTGTTTTTATTTGGTATCTTTTTAGTTCTTGCATGGAGTGGCTCCTACTTCCGCCAGGGAAGTCTGATACAATGTGTTTCCATCTGCGTTGACTAACTTACAAGAGTTTTCTTTGCCTGTTGCCGGAATTGTGAACATTATTGGAGTGTCGATTATTTGTGGGACTGCAGTAATCTGGCCGTTAAGTTCCGGATTGTAATCTGTTGTGAAGAGTATGTCTGAGTGGACAGAGGTTTCTACTACTGTGTTGCCTGATGCGTCCTTGACTTGAAATGTTGAATCGCCGAATGTTCTTGCTCCGTTTGGACAGCCGGTTTCGAGAGTTGTCACAAAGCCCTTTTCTGTTTGTTCTACGAGGTAATACTGTTGATTTGCGCAGTCTTCAGCTGTTGAAATAGCTTTTCCGGTGATTGCATTTCCGTCGCTTTTACCGCGATATTGATTTAAGATTTTTTCATTTAGAAGATTTTCATCGAGGCCGCCATAGCGGTTGGCGTTGAGTGAGCGCATGAAACCGTTTTCAAATTCACGGTAATAATCTGCGTTTGTGCATTCTTTGAAACAGCCATAATTTTCTGTGTTTTCTGGGAATTTTTTGAAGTCAGAACATTTTTTTTGGCAATTTTCTGATTCTCTTGGGATGCTTGCGCCTGGAGAGCTGTACTCCTCTGCGAAGTTGTCGAAGACATGGGCGAATTCGTGAGCGAAAACGGTCAAAGGATGATTAATGTTTAAGCTCATAACTCCTTTGAATGCAGAGCTGCGAATCGAACTTGGCTCTTCGCCCAGGACAATAATATAATCGTTTGGACAGGCAGAGGCAGCTTTTGTTAATGCAGAAGACTGGCAGAGTATTGCGATGCCTTGATAGATTTCACAAGCTGGACTGAACTGGCCGGGAGTTATGTAATAAAAGCTGAATTTGTCCTTATGATTGGCGAAAGGCTCGACAGTAAGAATATAATTCGAATATTTCTTTGCCTGTTCTTCTGCTGCAAAAAAAACAAGATTTATTCCTCCTGAATTTTCCTGAATGACTTTGCAGGCTATTGAACTATTTGCTGGAGGAGAATTGTTTGCGTTTTTTGCGAGCAACAGCGCGCTTACGGAAACGATTAATGAGATGGCTATAATTGAAACCAGGAGAACGAACCTTTTCTTCATGGTTATATTAAGACAGAGAAGTTTTAAATATTTGTTTTTGTCTCTGATACCATGAAAAAAGAGATGGCTTTTTTATTTAGCGTGTGCTTTTTATTTTGCTTAATTGGTTTAATTGAGTTTGCTGCTGCCGACAGTGTGACCGGAGAAGTTATTACAGGAGATACTGTAACCGGAAAGGCAACACAAGGAATAGCCAATGCTTCTATTACTATATACGATATCGTTAATTTTACGATTGATTCCCCGCAAAATACGACTTATGTATCCAATACGTCTGGAAGCTTTGCACTCAACCTGAATGTAAGCTGGAATATAGGAACGCCAAGCAATTGGAGATTTACTCTTGTTGATTTGTGGCTGAATGTGACAATAAATTCCAGCACGGCTTTCACGCCAAATACTACGATTTATTCCCACACAAAATCTCATAACCTTACAGTAACTGTTGAAAATGAAATAGGGGCGGTTTCTTCAAGGAGTGTTGTATTTTATGTGAATGCTAATAACACAGTTCCAGTCATAGACATTCCGGAAAACGAATTGTTTGTCTGTGAAGATAATCCTTTGGATTATTCTTTCAATGTAACTGACGCAGAGGACGGCGGCATAAATGTTGGACTTTCAGATATAGATCCATTTTTTATCAGCCCGCAATTTTTTACTGGTTATTCTAATGAGACAAATCTTTATTCTACTAAACTGAATGCAAATTTTCTTGGAACCAGAGAATTGACAATTTCTGCAGCAGACGAAGAATCTTCCGACTCTAAAACATTGAATGTGACTGTGATTGAGACGAATGCTTATCCAGATGTTGAAAACCTGAGCGTTGCGACTGTCTGGGCGATAGGAGAGAATAATTATTATAATGAGGTCGCAGTTTATGACACGGAATGCAGTTGCAGCCAGAGTTCTGGTAATTTTACTTTCAACCTGACTTATACAAACGGGTCTGAACCATTCTTTGATATTTCGCAATATGGTATTATGGACTTTGATGCGAATGTATCGCTTCTCGGCCCGAATAATGCGAGTGTCGTTTACAATCTTAGCTTGTGCGTTACGGACCAAGGACTGAGCGATCCTCATCAGAACATTAGTCTATGTGAGCAAGACGGCTCGAATTTGACAACTTGCAGAAATTTTAGCATCACGGTAACTATGGAAAACAGAGCGCCAAATATAACTAACTACTATCCTACCTCTTTGCTGTTTACTGCTTCTGGAACCCAGGCATTGCAGTTCAATGTTTCTGAAGTTGACTTGGACGGCACGCTGCCTGATACTTATTGGTATGTTGACGGAGCATTTGCCGAGTATGATTCAGGTTCGAATTTTGATGAATTTATGTATACTTTTGGGTGCGGAGTTTCCGGGCTGCACAATGTTGCTGTTGAGATAACAGACGGAGCGAGTTCTTGCTATGGGGGCGGGAGCTGCAATGATTCCTTGCAATGGATTGTTTTGGTGGAAGGGGTTGCTTGTTCTGTTTCAGACGCAGGAGGCGGGGGCGGCGGTGGCGGGGGAGGGGGCGGAGCAAGTTGTGTTGAATCATGGGCCTGTGATTCATGGCAAAATTGTGAGGATGCGGCAGATGCTCTTTCCTCCGGAGGATTGAGCGGAGAAGATTACAGAAAGATTACAGAAGGTTGTACAATACAGGGATTGGATGAGAAAACATGCGGATACCAAACGAGGAGATGCATGGACATAAATTCATGCGGGACAAAAGCAACAATACCCTTTAAGATGCAGTCTTGTTATTTTGTTTTGAATCCAAGCTGTTCCGACGGAGTAAAAAATTGTCACGACGAAAGCTGCGAATTTATGGTTGATTGTGGAGGGTCTTGTGAGCCATGCCCGACTTGTTCTGATGGGAAGCAAAATCAGGCAGAAAATGGGGTTGATTGCGGAGGCCCTTGCCCATACGTATGCCAAACGGAAATTCCAGCCCAATCAGCAAGGGTTAAGTTCGTTTACATTTCTATTGCCATTATCCTATTAGCAATTCTTGCGATAAAGATTTATCAAATGATTAAGTTGAGTAGGATTTTGTCGAAGAGCAAGATGTAAAATGAAAAGGATTAAAAACTAGTTTAAAGGTTTTTAATTATGGCTGCTCATGGAATTTTGAAGATATTGTACGTTCTTTTGATTTTTTCTGTCGGTTTTTTAGTCGGGCAAGTTTGGGATTCATTTTATTACGGGGGCGTTACGGGAAAGGCTGTAGAAGCGCCTTCTGACTTTGTTGGAAATAATAATATAACTGTTTACGAAGACAGAGTGGTAATTGAAGTTAAAGGGGCGAAGATTAGCACTTATGAATCTACTGGAAGCATGCTGCCGACACTTGGAGAGGGTGTGAATGGAATAAGCGTTGCACCAAATTCTCCTGACGAGATAAATGTCGGAGATATTATTAGTTTTAGAAAAGGGGAGCAATTAATCGTTCATAGAGTTGTGGAAAAAGGAACTGATGCCAACGGGTTGTTCTTTGTTACAAAAGGGGATAATTCTCTGGCAGATGACGGGAAAATAAGGTTTGAAGAAATCGAAAGGGTTCTTATTGCGCTGGTTTATTGATTGAGAATTAATATTCTATTTTTCAGGGACGACTTGTGAATTTATTATTTGTTCAACTTTTCAACAAAGCCGGACAAATAATTAACCTTATAAACTATAAGACATTGTTTTCGCTGTAAAAAGAGCCGGTGACTGATAGTATGAGCCTGAGAAAAAAGAAGGGGATTGTATTTGTTCCGTTGCTAGCTGTGGGCTTTATTCTTTTTGTTTCTTTGGCTTCAGCGGGCAATGTTACGAGGTCTTTTAGTTCTTCAAGTGTTAGCGCTGGAACTCAAGTAAACGTAAGCTTGATTGTAGATATTGATGAAGGGAATCCTAATGAAAGTTATTATTACATTCAAGAAGAAGTTCCTGCCGGATGGACTATTTTGGATAACGCAAGCGCTTTAGAGGTAGATGGGCGGAATATTACGTGGGCTTATGGACCGAGCCCCGCCGATACGACTCTTGTTTATGTTGTTCAGGCGCCTTCATCTTCGGGGAGCTATTCTTTTTATGGAAGTTATGCGATAGGAAGCCCGATTGTTTTTTCAGTTTTGGGGGGGGACACCGTAAGCGTAGCTTCGAATGGCATTATTGATTCGGGGAATCCCGGCGGGGGTGGTGGCGGAGGGACTCCAAAATTTCAGTGCAATGATAAATTAGACAATGATAAAGATGGTTTGATAGATTATCCTAATGACCCACAATGCAATTCCACTGCAGATAACAGCGAATTTTCGTTTGAACAACCTGTTGGGCCGTCGGGGTGCGAAGAACAATGGACTTGCGCAGATTGGGGCGCATGCAATGAAGAGAATGTAAAAGTTAGAACTTGTACGGAAGAGAACGCATGCGGGACAGAAATATTTAAGCCACAGACTGAAGGCCTTTGCGAGTCGCCGACTATGCTTCTTGTCGGGGGCGTAAGATTGGACATAATTTTTGCAGTAGTGGTTATAGTTTTGTCTCTTGCAACAGCTATTATTGGCTTAACTTTCTGGATTAAAGGAAGAGATGCGCGAAATGAAATGCTTGAAAAGAGAAAAGCGCTGATGAATGCAGTTAGAGAAAATGTTGTTTAAGCTTTGGTGACATCATGGTAAAATTAAAATTTGGAACAAACTTTGCGATATTCATTTTATTTTTTGGTGTTGCGGTTGTAGAAACGGTACAAACTAAGAATTGGATTAAAGTAAGCTTTTGGATAGCCATATCGCTTGTGTTTCTTTTAGCGGATAACTTTAAGGGGAAGTAAACTAGTGTGATTATACAATAGTCACACCAAAAATAGCTAAATTAATTGTAATAACGACGACAAATAATAAATCTTTATTAGATTCTATTTGTAATCTGAATTACTGTTTACGAATATTCTAAAACTTATGCCCGTATAAATTCAAGATGTTAACTCAAAATTTAGCTAATTTCCAAGAGCCTCTTTGTGGCTGGGACGATATGCTCATACTTTTAATCAAGCGACTGGCTTTTTCTTAATTACTTTTACAGCGACGTTCTTCCCAAATCTTGCAAGATTCATGCTTTTCCTAATCAGAAGCTCATAAATCGCAAAGAACGCGAGAATCGAGCCCGCGATTGCCGAGAAAATAATTGCATAATCCTTAATTTTGTTTATGGTCGGAACAGGCCTTGCTGTGTCTGTTTTGTTTTTCTGATAATTATACTCTTCTTCTGCCAGCCTTAGGTTTGAGATTGCGCCGTTTAGGTTTTTGCTAAAGACGCTTGTTTCAGCATCTCTCAAAAACTTCTTCAGATCGTCTAATTTTATGCTTGAAACATCATAGTCTTGGTCTTTTTTCTCAGATATTTCTAATTCTAACGAAGCATATTCTGTTTTTAATTCTTCGATTTGCTGAGAAATGTTCTCTAGTTTTTTCTGTTCTTCTTCTGCATTGCTTAACACTCTTTCATTCGGGTCTGTTACTGTTATATTTTTGTAGAATATTTTTCTGTCTATTCTTAACGTTAACGTTATGTTCCCGCTTTCTCTCAGGTTTCCATAGGCAATTATGTAAGACCTTTCTCCAGGTGAAAGCGAATCTATTGGAACGATGTCATAACTTGAGAATCCTCTTCCTGAAACGAGTGCGATTATATTATTTATTGTTTCATTTCCTTCATTCTTTATTTGTATGCTGAATTGCACGTCTCCAACTTTAGTTTCGGTTGGAAAGAAGTTGTATAAAGAAATTCCTTTTAATTCGACTGAAATATCAGTATTCGAAATTTCTGTTTGATTTTCTGCGGAAGCAATTCCAATTAGAAATGTTAGAGTAATTAGGCATAAAAAAATAAATTTCTCTTTTGGCATTTTCTAATATATGAAATAAGGAATATAAATGTTTTTAATAAAACGCTTTGACGAAAAGATCATTACTTATAAAATTTCCCCGAAACCAATCAATCTCCAGTGGCCAAGAACTTTTCTTGCGATGCCGACGTTGTCGCCTCTGAATAAGATTACTGGAACTTTCAAGTCTACGAGAATTTCATCTTTGTTTATTTCTCCGACGGTGCCGCCAGTTATTGAAGTGTTTATGCTCAGCATTAATAATTCTTTTCTTGTTATCGGGTCAACTTTTATCTGAGAAGAAGTGCCGAAGACTTCCGGGAAGAGCTTGAACTTTAGTTTTACTTTTTGTGAGTTTTCGGGGAGTTTGCCTTCGTGAGAAAGGATGTTTCCTGCAAGATGATCGCTTTTTCCAAGAGACATGTCGAGAGAAGTCTCAATGGACATGCTTCCACCCGGAGTTAATTCGCTGACTTTTTTTGAACCTTTGAAGAGACCTAGGATTTTTGTTTTGATTGGCACGAGCTTTTTTATATTGTTTTCAGTTACGACTCTGCCAGGGCGGATTTCCACTTTGTCCCCGACTTTTAGAGTTCCCTGCTTTAACGCGCCTCCGAGAACTGCGCCGTTTAGGTTTTTTGGTTCTGTGCCGGGCTTGTTTATATCAAAACTTCTTGCGATTACGAAAATAGGCTCTGCGTTGATTTTTCTTTCAGGTATTTTGAATTCGGTTATTGCTTTAAGGACTTCACTTATGTTGACTCTTTGCTGGGCAGACACAGGAATAATTTTTACTGAACTGTATTTTTCGCCTAAAAATTCTTTTATTTTTTTGTAACTTTCTTTTGCTTTCTCTTTGTCTACTAAGTCTATTTTGTTTTGGACTACAATTATTTGTTCGACTTTTTTTGCCTGAAGAGTCATCAAATGTTCGCGGGTCTGTGGTTTAATCCCTTCGTTTGCCGCTATCACAAGAATTGCGGCGTCGATAAGAGTTGCTCCGGAGAGAGTTGTTGCCATAAGCATTTCGTGTCCGGGAGAATCTATGAATGAGACGTGCCTAATTAGTGTGCCTCTTTTTTCAATGTTGTATTCTTCGCCGTCTTTGTAAATTGTAGCATCGGCGTAACCTAATTTTATTGTGATTCCTCTCTTCAGCTCTTCTGAATGCGTATCTGTCCAGCGTCCGCTGAGCTGTTTTAACAAGGTTGTTTTTCCGTGGTCAATGTGACCGAAGATGCCAACGTTAATTGTTTCTAATTCTTCAGAGTTTTGATTTGCCATTAACGGGAAAGAAGATTAAGGGTTTTAAAACTTGTTGTCTGATTAACCTTTTTAGGAATATTTCATAGATTATGAATAAGCACGATTAAACGCATACAAAACTAATGTCCCATAAAGAGCTAATTTAAGCGCTTCATTGGAAATCGCGAGGGTATAATCTCTCCAGTTCGGGCGTAATCCATTTGGAAGCGGGACTCTGTTTTGATCGCATACATCAACAATTTTTTCGCAGATTCCAAGGACTTTCATTGAGTCGCCTACCGAGAGGAATTTTATTATCGGGTTTTTCTGATTGTGGTTTTTTAATTAGGCGCGGGAAATCTACACCTTTCAAGGTGGGGATGAGAGCGCCCCAAACTATTTTTAGTAAAAAGATTATAAAAAAGTGAACAAGATTGTTGTTCACTGAAGAAATTCATAGTGATAAC